>Ga0207649_10002247_pt1 | contig 10906 bp, 9 predicted proteins | sample KBSC43metaG_FD_184317 | JGI IMG/M metagenome (GOLD analysis project Ga0207649, IMG submission 184317) | Corn rhizosphere microbial communities from Kellogg Biological Station, Michigan, USA - KBS C4-3 metaG (SPAdes) (version 2) | ecosystem: Host-associated > Plants > Roots > Rhizosphere > Soil ... | reverse complement strand
CGCAGTTCACCATCCAGCTCGTGCCGGGCCAGGAGAACGCGATCGAGGACTGGGGCCGCATCGCCAAGGCGTTCGCGTGAAGCTCGGCATCTCCTTCAGCTTCCAGGCCCATCGCGGCCTGGGCGAGCCGTATGACAAGGCCTATCGCGAGGCGCTCGAGCTCGCCGCCGAGGCGAGTCGTCTCGGCTACCATTCGATCTGGGCCAGCGAGCATCACGGCGAGCCCGACGGCTATTGCCCGTCGCCGGTCGTCGCTTGCGCTGCCCTCGCGGTCGCGGCGCCGAACTGCCGGATCGGCCAGGGCGTGGCGCTGGCGCCGCTCTACGGCCATCCGATGCGCATGGCCGAGGACCTGTCGGTCGTCGACAACCTCTCGGGCGGTCGCATCGAGATCGGGCTGGGGCAGGGCTATCGCCCGCCCGAGTTTGATCAGTTCGGCTGGAACTACGCGACCCGTACGCGCGCGTTCGAGGAATCGCTCGACATCCTCGAGAAGGCCTGGACCGGCGAGGCGTTCGACTACGCGGGCAAGGTCTACAATGTGAAGGGCGGCCTGCTGCGCCCGCCGCCGGTGAAGCCCGGCCGCCCGCCGCTGTGGATTGGCGCCGCCCATCCTAAGGCCCGTGCCCGCGCCGTGCGTCGCCGCGCCGGCTTCCTGGTGGCGCCGCTCGCCGAATGGGGCCTGGTCGAATACCAGTTCAAGTCGTTCGACGACGAAGCGGCGAAGCAGGGTGCAGGCCGGCTGCCCCGCGCGGTGATGCGCGAGATCCTGGTCGGCGATTCGGCGGCCGATGCGATGAAGCGGCATCAGCCCTTCATCGACGAGGTCTACCGCGTGCAATACAAGCCCGAGCGGATCGGCCTCACCTACATCGACAAGGACACGAACGAGCGCAAGCCGCTCACCTCGGACCATCCGCACTTCATGTCCGAGGCCTTCATGCAGGAGCGCTGGCTGCTCGGCACGCCGGCGGACATCGCCGCCAAGCTCGCGCAGTGGCAGCCGCGCCTCGGCATGGACCACTTGATCTTCACGCCCCGCCCGCCCGGCATGTCGCTGCGCCAGGCGGTCGACGAGATCGAGGCGATTGCGAAGGGCGTGATGCCAGCAATCGAAACCGTGTCATCCCGAGCGTAGCGAGGGATCTATGCTGGTCCGCATAGATCCCTCACTGCGTTCGGGATGACACGACCTGCGCCGCGTCACTTCACCTTCGGCATGACCTCTTCGGCGAAGAGCTGCATCTGGTCGAGCAGTTCCTGCACCGAGTTGGCGGCGAAGTAGAGGCCGAGCAGGTGGGTGACACCGGCCTCCTTGAAGGCCAGCGCCTTCTCGATCACCTCGGCGGGCGTGCCGATCAGGTTGATCTCCTCATGGGTCGCCGCACCCTGGCCCTTGAGGGTCGACTTCGACAGCGAGACCAGGTGCTTGTTCATCTGGCTCTTGCGGAAGCTCTCGATCGCCTGCTCGTGCGTCCGGCCGACATGCACCACGAACTGCGGACAGACCTCGATGGTGCGCCAGTCGCGGCCGGCCTTGTCGGCCTGCTCGCGGAGCGCCTTCACGCCCGAGCGGATGCGGTCTACATGCATACCGGCGGGCAGCCAGCCGTCGGCCCATTTCACCGTGCGCTCGATGTTGTTCACGTGGTTGCCACTCACATAGATCGGCAGCTTCTTCTGGAACGGCTTGGGGAAGAGCTCGACGTCCTTGAACTTGTAGTACCGGCCGTCGAACGAGGCGACGCGGTCCTTGAACAGCAGGTTCAGCGCCTGCAGGCCCTCGTCGACGATGTCGCCGCGGTCGATCCTGGCGTCCGGCTGCAGCGCCTTGAACTCCTCGCGATAGGCGCCGATGCCGATGCCCAGCTCCAGCCTTCCCTTGCCGAAATGGTCCAACGTGCAGATCTGCTTGGCCGCCACTACGATGTCATGGCGCATCGGCAGCACCAGGATGCCGGTGCCGACCTTGATGGTCCTGGTCTCCGACAGCACGAAGGCGTAGGTGACCAGCGGCTCCCAGAAGCGCGGCGGCACCGGGAACTCGGCGCGCACGTAATTCTGGGTCGTCATGTGGTCGTTGCCCCAGACCGAGTCGTAGCCGAACTTCTCGGCCGCCTGGGCGATCCTGATGACGTTCTCCGGATCGGAGAACGGGATGGGATAGGTCAGGCCCTCCATCCCGGTCGGCAGGCCGGCACTCACGCGCATCGTTTGTTCCCCCTAGCTTGTCATCCCGAGGCGAAGCCGAGGGATCTATGCTGTTGCCCTATGGATCCCTCGCTGCGCTCGGGATGACACGTCACTCGGCAGCCATCGCCCGCAGCTTCGCCGTCTCGGCTTCGTCGACCGAGCCGTCGTCGTTGACGGCGACGCCGTAGTCGCGCCGCGCCGCCTCGGATGAGATGAAGCCGAGCTTCACGTCGCTCGCCACGACACCCGCCGGCCGACGGCGCGGGTTGCCCAGCCCGCCGCCGCCCGGCATCTCGATGATCACGCGGTCGTTCTTCGGCACGGTCTGCACGCCCATGCCGCGCAACCTCTTGCCCGAGGCCAGGCTGACGACGCCGTTGGCGCCGTTCTGGCCGCCGTCGCGGCCGCGCGGCGGATGGTCGACGCGGTCGTAGTAGGCCGAGATCGAGAACGGCGCCTTGTCGAGCGACGACACTTCCATGATCTGGCCGAGGCCGCCGCGGAACTCGCCGGCGCCGCCGGAATCCTGGCGGTACTCCTTCTTCCAGACGAGCAAGGGCGACACCGCCTCGTTGACCTCGATCGGCACGTTGCGCACGCCGCTCGGGAAGGCGGTGGCCGACAGCCCGTCGCGGCCCGGCCGCGCACCGGTGCCGCCGGAATGGAAGCTCATCACCGTGAAGGGCTGCGCATTCACGGTCTCGGCCGGATCGCCGTCGGTGCTGCCGGGGCCGCCCAGCGCCATCAGGTTCCACAGGCAGGAGGTACCCTCGGCTGGCACCTCGCCGCCGAGCGCCTGGTGCAGGCAGCCGAACATCACGTCGGGCAGCATCTGGCCGGTGACGTGGCGCGTGGCGACCGGCGCCGGCTTCTTGGCGTTGAGGATCGTGTTCTCCGGCGCCGTGACGCGGATCACCGAGAGCGAGCCCTCGTTGTTCGGCACCTTGGGGGCGACGATGCACTTCACGCCGAACGAGGCATAGGCCTCGGTGTAGCAGAGCGGCACGTTGATGCCGTAGCCCGAGACGCCCGAGGTGCCGGCGAAGTCGACGTCGATGCCGGTCGGGCCGATCTTCATGGTGGCGACCAGGTCGACCGGCTTGTCGTAGCCGTCGACCGTCATCTTGAACTTGTACTCGCCGGGCTTGATCTTGCGGATCGCCTCGAGCGAGGCGTGCCGCGACTTTTCGAGCACGTGAGCGCCGAGGCGATCGAGGTCGTCGATCGCGAACTCGTCCATCATCTCGATCAGCCGGCGGCAGCCGATCTCGTTGCAGGTCGCCAGGGAGTAGAGGTCGCCGACTACCTGGATCGGCTCGCGCACGTTGGCGGCGACGATGTCGACCAGCGTCTGGTCGACCGCGCCGCCCTTCGCGAAGCGCATCAGCGGGATGTAGAGGCCTTCCTCGAAATTATTGCGGGCGTCGGTGGTCATGCCGCGGCCGCCGATGTCGACGACGTGGCAGGTCGAGGCGAACAGGGCGACCATCCTGCCGCGCCGGAAGGTCGGCGTGACGAAGGTGAAGTCGTGCAGGTGGCCGGTGCCCTTCCACGGGTCGTTGGTCAGGAAGATGTCGCCTTCCTTCATGGTCGGCGCCGGGAACTTCTCGAGGAAGTGGCGGACCGAGCGCGCCATCGAGTTGATGTGGCCGGGCGTGCCGGTGACGGCCTGGGCCAGCATGTCGCCCTTGAGGTCGAACACGCCGGCGGAGAGGTCGCCCGCCTCGCGGGTCGAGGTCGAGAAGCCGGTGCGCATCAGCGCCAGCGCCTGCTCCTCGACGACCGCGATCAGGCGGTCCCACATCAGCTGCAGGCGGATCGGCGACAGCGGATCGTTGATGCTCATTGCACCTTCTCCAACAGGATGGCGCCGATCGGGCTGAGCCGCGCGGCGAAGCTCTTCGGCACGATGGTGGTGGTCTCGTCCTCGGCGATGATCGCCGGGCCGGGGATATGGCTGCCGATCTGGAGGTCGGCGCGATGATAGACCGACACGTCCTTCATGTCCTGATCGGCCGGGTCGTAGACGGCGCGTTGGCCGCGCGCCTTGGCCGGGATGTCCTTGGGCTGCGGCGGCGCCTTGGGCATCGCCGGCTGCTCGGCGGCGAGTCTCAGCGTCCAGTTCATGATCTCGACCGAAAGGCCCGGGATGATCCGGCCGAAGGTCGCCGCGTAGCCCTCCTCGTAGAGCTTCACCAGCGACGCGGCCGAGGCGGCGGTGAAGTCGCCGTCCGGCAGGTTGACGGTGATCTCGTGGCCCTGGCCGCGATAGCGCATGTCGGCGGTGCGGGTGGCGACCAGCTTGGCTGTCGGCGCGCCGGCCTTTACGACCGCCTCGGCCTCGGCGCGCATCTCGCCGAACAGACGGTTGACGAACGCCGGGTCGAACTTGTCGGCATCGAGCTGGACGTAGCGGCTGCGCACCACCTCGTAGGCGACCGGCGCCATCAGGAAGCCGACCGCCGAGCCCACGCCCGCGCCCGACGGCACCATCACGCGGCTGATGCCGAGCTTCTCGGCCAGCCGCGCGGCGTGAATCGGAGCCGCGCCGCCGAAGGCGATCATGGTGCGGTCCTGCAGTTCCTTGCCGCGCTCCACGGCATGGACGCGGGCCGCGTTGGCCATGTTCTCCTCGACGATCTCGCTGACGCCGAATGCCGCGTCGAGGCGCTTCAGCTGCAAGGGCGTGCCGACCGCCTTGTCGACCGCGGCGCCCGCCTGCTCGGGCAGGAGCTTGATCGAGCCGCCGGCGAAGTAACCGGGATCGAGCCGGCCCAGCACCACGTCGGCATCGGTCACGGTCGGCTCGGTGCCGCCGCGGCCGTAGCTCGCGGGCCCAGGCTCGGCGCCGGCGCTCTCGGGGCCGACATTGATGCGGCTGAGCGTGTCGACATGGGCGATCGAGCCGCCGCCCGCGCCGATCTCGACCATCTCGATCACCGGGATGCGCAGCGGCAGGCCCGACCCCTTGAGGAAGCGATACTGCCGCGCCACCTCGAAGGTGCGCGAATGCTGCGGCTCGCCGTTGTCGATCAGGCAGATCTTGGCGGTCGTGCCGCCCATGTCGAACGACAGCACCTTGTCGAGACCGCACTGGCGGGCGAGTGCCGCGGCGAGGATCGCGCCGCCGGCGGGGCCGGACTCGACCAGCCGGATCGGGAACTTGCGCGCGGTCGCGAGCGCGGCCAGGCCGCCGCCCGAGGTGATCATGAACAAGGGGCAGGTGGCGCCGCGCTGGCGCAACGCCGCATCGAGCCGGCCGAGATAGCGGTCCATCACCGGCTGCACGTAGGCGTTGGCCACGGCGGTCGACCAGCGCTCGTACTCGCGGATCTCGGGCGAGACCTCGCTGGAGAGGGTAATCGACACGCCCGGCAGCAGCTCGGCCAGGATGTCGGCCGTGCGCCGCTCGTGCTTGCCGTCGAGATAGGCGTGCATGTAGCCGATGGCGATCGCCTCGACCCCGGCGGCCTTGAGCCTGGGCGCCAGCGCCTTCACGGCGTTCTCGTCGAGCGGCACCAGCACGTTGCCGCGGCCGTCCATGCGCTCGGGGATGCCGAAGCGCAGGTCGCGCGGCACCAGCGGCGACGGCTTCACCATGAAGATGTCGTACTGCTCGAAGCGGTGCTCGAAGGCGATCTCGATCGAATCGCGGAAGCCCTCGGTGACGATCAGCGCCGTCTTCGCGCCCTTGCGCTCGATGATGGCGTTGGTGGCGAGCGTCGTGCCGTGGATGATGATGCCGAGATCGCCGGGCTTGGCGCCCGACAGCTTCATGATCTCGTCGAGGCCGGTCAGCACGCCTTCCTCGGGCGCGCGCGGCGTGGTCAGCACCTTGGTGCTGGTCCGCTTGCCGTTCCATTCCAGGCACAGGTCGGTGAAAGTGCCGCCGATATCGACCGCGAGACGTGCTTGTTCTGCCATGACTCTCTCTATTCCTATGCTGCCGCTGTCGGCTGGATGTTTCCGCCCAGATAGGCCTGGCGGATGCGCGGATCGGTCCGCACCTCGGCCGCCGGGCCTTCCATGAATTTGCGCCCCTGTTCCATGACCAGCGCGCGGTCGGAGATCAAGAGCGCGCCGCGCACGTTTTGCTCTACGACAAGGACCGTGACGCCGGTCGCCGCGATCTGCTGCACCGTGGTGAAGACGTCGCCCTGCATGCGCGGCGACAGGCCGAGCGAGGGCTCGTCGAGCAGCAAAAGGCTCGGCTCGAGCAGCAGAACCATCGCCATTTCCAGGATCTGCTGCTCGCCGCCCGACAGGTTGCCGGCCTCGATGCGCGCCTTCTGGCTCAGCATCGGGAACAGGCCGGTGACGCGGCCGATGGCGGCGTCATGCTTGCCGCCGGGCAGCGTGTAGCAGCCCATCTTGAGGTTCTCGTCGACGCTCATGTGGGGGAAGTTGCAGCGGCCTTGCGGCACGAAGCCGACGCCGCGCTTCAGCCGCTCCCACGGCGGCAGCCGTTCGATCGCCTCGCCCTTGAACAGGATCTGGCCGTCGAAGAAGCGGTTGGTGCCGTAGATCGCGCGCAACAGCGTCGACTTGCCCGCGCCATTGCCGCCGATCAGCGTGGTGATCGTCCCGGTCTCCAGCGTCGCGGAGAATTCGCGCACGATGGGATTGTCGCCGTATCCGGCCGACACCGAGACGAGATCGAGCGCGACCGTCATGCCGCGCCCCGCATCTCGGCCTCGGCCATTTCGGGCGAGAGGCCGAGATAGGCTTCGAGCACACGCGGATCGGTGTGGATCGCCGCGGCGGTGCCTTCCGTCAATTTGCGGCCTTGCTCGAGCACGATCACGTGGTGGCAGAGGGTGGTGATGAACTCGACATTGTGCTCGACGATCAGGAAGGTCTCGCCCGCACCGTTGAGCTGCTGCAGCGCGACCTCGATCTCTCGGATGCGGCTCGGATTGACGCCGGCGACCGGCTCGTCGAGCACGACGATCTTCGGATGCGGCATCAGCGCGGCGGCCAGCGCGACCAGCTTCTTCTGGCCGTAGGACAGGATGCCGGTCTCGATCTCGTAGTATTTGCGCAAGCCGATCAGGTCGACCAGAGCGTTGGCGCGGACTTCGGAGGCTTCGATCGCGTCGCGGTAGCGCCGCGTGCGGAAGAACTCGTCGACCCAGGTCGCCGGGTCGAATTGCTGCGCGGCGATGGCGAGGTTGTCGCGCAGGCTGAGTCGCTCGTAGATGCGCACGGTCTGGAAAGTGCGCATCAGGCCGGCGCGCGCGATCAGGTGCGCCGGCTTGCCGGTGATGTCGGTGCCTTCGAGCGAGACCCTGCCGCTGTCGAGCTTCTGGAAACCCGACAGGCAATCGATCGCCGTGCTCTTGCCCGAGCCGTTGGGGCCGATCAGGCCGGTGATGCTGCCGGCCGCGACCTCGAACGAGACGCCGTCCAGCGCGTGCACGCCGGCATAGGCCTTGCGCAGGTCGCTGACGGTGAGCAGGGCGGTCATCGGCCCGCCTTCATCGAATCGCCTCCCGCATGCGAGCGACCTCGCGCTCGCGGAACCATCCCGCGACGCCGGCCGGCATGGCGAACATCGCCGCCACCAGGATCACGCCATAGATGATCATGCGGAAGTCGGCGGAGAAGCGCAGCACTTCCGGCAGCGCCGAGAGAGCGATGCCCGCGGCGATCACCGCCCAGAAGCTGCCCGCACCGCCGATGATCACGATGATCAGGAAGGTCTGCATGTAATAGAAGTCGAGGAACGACGGATCGATGATGCCGAGGTGGAAGGTCAGGACCCCGCCGGCCGCGCCAGTTATGGCGGCGCTGATCGCAAAAGAGGCGAGCTTGTAGGGCATCGGCGCGATGCCCTGGGCCCGCACCAGCGGCTCGTTCTGCTTGATGGCGACCAGCGTGCGGCCGATGCGCGAGCTGCACAGCGCATAGAGAAAGGCGATCATCGCTACCGCGAAGGCCCAGGCGATCCAGTAGAACTTGTGCGTGGTGTCGAACACGACGCCGAACGCGTGCGGCGAGGGCAGGTTGGGGATGCCGAGCGGGCCGCGCGTCAGGCTCACCCAGTCGCGGGCAATCAGCGCCGCGAGCAGCGCGAAGGTGAGCGTCGAGATCACGAAGGCATGGCGGTTGGTGCGCAGGATCGGATAGCCGATCACCAGGGCCAGCCCGCCGTTCAGGATTGCAGCATAGACCAGGCCCATCCAGAAATTGCCGCCGAACGTCATGACGGTGAGCGCCGTCGCATAACCGCCGATGCCCCAGAAGCCGAGCTGGGCGAACGACAGCAGGCCGGTGAAGCCGTAGACCAGGTTGAGCGCCGCCGCCGCGACCGTGAACATCAGTGCCGAGACGCCGACACCGACAATGTAGTTGGAGCTGGTGATCAATGGCACGGCGCCGAAGGCGAGCGCGACGAGGAGGGCGAATGCGAGCTTCATGCGACGGCCGTCATCCCACGCGCATGCCGCCGCGCTTGAACAGGCCGTCGGGGCGCAGGAGCAGCACGACGATCATGATCACGAACACCGCGCCTTCCTGCCAGGTGATCTCGAAGAAGCCGCCGATCCAGCTCTCGATCAGGCCGAGGCCGATCGCGGCGGCGACCGCGCCCGGGATGTTGCCCAGCCCGCCGATGATCACCAGGGCGAACGCCTTGAAGATCAGGAACTGGCCCATGTAGGGCGTCACCAGCTGGATCGGTGAGATGGCGGCGCCGGCGAGGCCGCACAGGCCGGCGGCGAGGATCACCGCGTTGCGCGCCACGACGCGCGGGCGGATGCCGACCATCAGCGCGGCCTCGCGGTTCTGCGCGATCGCCCGCATGGCGCGGCCGAACTGGGTGAAGCGCAGCACGACGTACAGCCCGCCGAAGGCGGCGATCGAGGCGCCGGCGCCGATCACGCGAGTCCAGGTGATGCGGATGGTGCCGATCTCGATGCCGTCGAAGCCGTACTGCGAATCGACCATGCGCGGCGTCGCGGTGAACAGGTACTGCATCAGGTGGATGATGATGATCGAGAGCCCGAGCGTGACCAGGATGCTGCGCTCGAACTCGTCGGGCCTGAGCCGCACCAGCAAGAGCTCGTAGACCACGAAGCCGACCAGCATGGTGGCGACGATCGCCGTCGCCAGCGCCGGCCAGTAGAGCAGGCCCATCACCGGCAGCGCGAAGCACATCGCGAAGGCGCCCAGCATCAGGAATTCGCCGTGGGCGAAGTTGATGATCTCCATCACGCCGAAGATCAGGGACAGCCCAACCGCGATCAGCGCGTAGAGCAGGCCGAGCGCGAGGCCGTTCAGCGTCAGCTGAAGCAGATAGACAGCACTGATGTCCATTATGCGAACTGCATTGCAAGTACCGGACCAGTCCCCGAGTGCCCTTCTCGCGTTGACACGTAGCGAAGCTCTTGCGAGCGTTCAACTACCGAAACGTCGTACCGATAATCGGGACAAGCATCACGAACAACAGGGAGCTGGGAAAATGGGGTTCAAGGCCTGGATGGCGGCGCTGGCCGCCGGCTCATTGGGTACAGGCGCGTTGGTCGCCGCGCCGGCCATGGCACAGGAGCCGATCGTGATCGGCGTGTCGACGGCGCAGACCGGGCCGGCCGCGGTGGCGGCCGAGTGGGAGCTGTGGGGCGTCAACCTCGCGCTCGAGGAGATCAACGCCGCGGGCGGCGTGCTCGGCCGGCCGCTCAAGATCCTGGTGATGGACAACAAGTGCAATCCGTCGGAGGCGGTCAACGTCGCCAACAAGCTGGTCGAGGCCAAGGTGGTGGCGATCGAGGGCTCGCACTGCAGCTCGGCCCATCTCGCCAGCATGAAGATCATCCAGGAGGCAAAGATCCCGATGATCACCGGCATCGCCTCCAACCCGCAGATCACCGCCCTGTCGGGCGTCGGCGGCAATGACTATGCTTTCCGCATCAGCGCCTCCGACACCGCGATGATGGACGCGCTCGGCATCTATCTCGCCAACAAGAAGCCGTTCAAGACGGTGGCGATCGTCGCCGAGGACAGCGACTTCGGCCGCGGCGGCGCCGAGGCTTTCAAGCCGGTCGCGGCGAAAGCCGGCATCCAGATCGTCTCGACCGACATCTATCCGCAGAACACGCCGGACTTCACCAGCATCCTGACCCGCCTGCAGCAGCGCCGGCCGGACGCCATCGCGAGCTTCATGCTGGGCGGCGATTCGATCAACTTCCTGCGCCAGGCGATGCAGGTCGGCGTGCACATCCCCTACACCGGCCGCGTCGAACTGGGCGGCCGCAACCAGCCGATCATCGAGGCCGGCGGCATGGAGAAGTCGGTCAGCGCCTGGCAGTACAGCGCGCTCGCCGATTCGCCGCAGAACAAGGCGTTCGCCGAGAAGATCAAGGCCAAGTACAAGGCCGAGCCCTACCTGCAGACCTGGGCGGGCTACGACTGCATCCGGGTGCTGGCGCAGGCGATCAAGGATGCGGGCAGCACCGACGGCACCAAGATCAAGGATGCGATCAAGAAGATGTCCTTCACCAACGTGATGGGCAAGACGGTGAAGTTCGACGATCACAACCAGGCCGGCCACTGGGTGGCGCTGCACACCGTGCAGAACCGCAAGGTGACTCTGGCCGATCTCGTCGAGGTCAAGTAGCCCGGCGATGCCGCGCCCGGCCAAAGCGTCGGCGGGATCGCAATCGCTCGAACGCGGCCTCGATGTGCTCGAGGTCGTCGAGGCGGAGGGCAGCGAGAT
>Ga0207649_10002240_pt1 | contig 10928 bp, 10 predicted proteins | sample KBSC43metaG_FD_184317 | JGI IMG/M metagenome (GOLD analysis project Ga0207649, IMG submission 184317) | Corn rhizosphere microbial communities from Kellogg Biological Station, Michigan, USA - KBS C4-3 metaG (SPAdes) (version 2) | ecosystem: Host-associated > Plants > Roots > Rhizosphere > Soil ... | reverse complement strand
ATCGGCAACGAGCTGGGTCTCGCGCGTCGCCGCCGCTGCACCGCACACGCCCTTGCCGAACGGAATGCGGATGCACGCAGCCTTGCCCTGGAACGGGCCGAGTACGAGCTCGTCGCCGACATTGCGGTAGAAACCCGCCCAATTGAGGTCGGGCAGATATTGCCACAGCAGCGACGCGACATTGGCCATGTTGGCGATGGCGTCGGATTCGCCCGCGGTGATCGCGTCACATGCGGCGAGCAGATCGCGATAGAGGTCGGGCTTTGAGCCGGCGGCGATGTCGAAGGCATACATGATGTGTCATGTAGCGATCGCACGACGCCAGTGGGAGGGGTGGAATATTCGCCAAGTCCGGAATGCAAGCGATTGGGGACTGACCTCAGCCGAATTCCTTGTTCGGTCGCCCGGTCCCGCCGGGATACCGCGGCGGATATTTCTCCAGCGCACGCTACCACGATACGCTGTCGTTCCGTCTCGACCGAGTACAGACCTGGGGTGAGAACCCAAATAAGCCGTTGTTCTTAAAGCGATCCATTCTCCAAAATTCGTCATCCCAGCGAAAGCTGGGATCTCAAGCGGCATCGCGCCGCCGCCAGAGACTGGGGTGACGGGGTGCACTGGGCGACGGAAGGTTTCTGCGGGTATGACGACAGGAACATGGGTTCCCGACCTAGTCGATGCGGACCCTGCCGCGCCCGGCTTTTACCGTGCTGCGACCCTTTTTCTCGTCGACACGCCGCGCCTTGGCGGCGCGGGATGGCTTGGTCTTGACGCGCTTGGGCTGACGGACGTGCGCGGCGCGGACCAGTTCGGCCAGCCGCTCGCGCGCATCCTGACGGTTCGCTTCCTGTGTCCTGAAACGCCGCGCCGTGACCAGCAGTTCGCCTGCCGCAGTCATCCGGCTTCCCGCCAGTTCCTTGAGCCGCTCATAGGCGTAAGGTGGGAGGCCGAGCGCGAAGACGTTTACGCGAAGTTGAACCGCGGTCGCGACCTTGTTGACGTTCTGCCCGCCAGGGCCGGTTGCGGCGAGGAAACGCTCCTCGACGATGGCTGTATCGACGCGGTCGACCCAGCCGTCGCCGTCACTCATGACCGAAGCCCGCTGCGGCGAACCGCTCGGGGATCGGCGCAACCGCCGCGATCGCCGGCTTGCCGTCGCGCGGGATAGTCAGTGCCGCCGCGTGGAGCAGCATGCCTGTTTTGTCGGCTTGGCCGTAGACGGGGTCGCCCACCACAGGAACACCCAATCCCTCGAGCGCGTGGACGCGAATCTGATGCGTTCGGCCGGTCGCGGGACGGAATTCGATCAGCGCCCGCTCACCCTCGATGCGGAGCACATGCCAAGCGGTGCGTGCGGATTTGCCGTTGGGCGAGCCCGTCATCCGCCACCCCTGTTCGCGCGTCGAGACCTTGATGAGCGGCAGGTCGATCACGCCCTCGCATTGGGCCGGCACGCCCTCGAGCACGGCGAGATAGCGTTTCTCCACGCGGTTCGCCTCGAACGCCTGTTGCAGCCGGGCATGCGCCTTGGGATTGCGCGAGAGCAGCAGGCAGCCCGACGTATCCTGGTCGAGCCGGTGCACCGCCATCGGCCAGCGTTGGAACCCGAAAGTCAGGCTATCGAGATGGTTTTCCAGACTGATACCGCCACGGCGCGGCGGATCGACCGGCAAGCCCGCGGGCTTATCGATCACCATCGCCTCGCCGTCGAGGAACAACACCTTATCCGCCAGCATGGCGTACCCCTTGCCACTCAAGCCGCGCCCGTGCCAGTGGTTGTGCGCTTTGTTTCCCCACGGAGCGTGTTGATGCCGTTGCGCTGGCTGCTGGTTACCTTTTCGCTGTTCGCTCCTGCCACCGCTCTCGCGCTGACGCCGGTCACCTTGTGCAACGGCCAGACCGTCGAACCGCTGCCTGACGGCCGGGTATTGGGGCATATTCCCTATCCCGATGGCAATCCGGCCGACATGGTCACGATGCCGGGCAATTTCGGGATGGGACGATCCTGCCAGCTTCATCGTGATGCCGCAGCGGCGATGACCGAGTTGCTCGCCGCTGCCGATCAGGTGCCGGGGGTGAAAGGCAGGCTGCACGGCATATCCTGTTTCCGCACGACCGAACGCCAACGCCAGATCTTCTGTAGCCAGATCGGGCCGGGCAAGCGGTGCAAGGACGCGGCCGAGCGCGCCAAAAGCTCGGCCCCGCCCGGCTATAGCGAGCACGCCACCGGCTATGCGCTCGATTTCGCGGTCCGGCCGCTGGCGCCCGGCTGCGGCGACGTCAGCGATTGCATCGCCAACTCGCCGCCAGGCAAATGGCTGCTAGCGCACGCGACGGAATTTGGCTTCGAATTGTCGTTCCCGCCGGGCAATGCGCAAGGTGTGACATGGGAGCCGTGGCACTGGCGCTGGGTGGGAATCAATGCGGCCGTTCCGGGAGCAGCGGCTGCGCGCACCTTGTTCGCGACGGCGCGAACGCGCTTTCCCGCATCACCGGGCATAGCCGATTTGTCGCCTGAATGGCAGAAAGCGATCGAGCCATCGCCTTCCCCAATCGCCGCGCCGACACCTACGCCGACCTGGCCAAAATAGACCAGATCCAAGGGAGTTAGCCCGTCCTTCGGGACTGGTGGCGTTGATTAGGTGATGCTAGGCCGCGCGCCCGCAATCGAAAGGTAAGATCGGTGGCAAGTCGCGTTCGCACAGCATTGATCCTGGCCGCTTTCGTCGCAGCAAGCCCTTCGGCCGCGCAGGACGCCAGCAGAGTCATCCCGCCATCGGGCGTGATCGGCGTGCAAGACGCGATGCTGTCGCCCGATTACTGGATCGCGCGGACCGCTTCCCCCAATGCGCTGCTGATGACGTCGGGAGAGATCGAGGCGCGCAATCGGCGGAGCTTTGCGACCGACCCCAACCTGGTCGACCTTGCACGGATCGGCCCGACGATTTCCCGAGAGAGCGTGCTTGACTGGCTCAAGTCGATCGCCAGTCCGTTCACCACACCGCCGGTCGATGCCAATGGCAAGCCGATCGATCGCGAGACGCTGGCAGGCGCTGTCGCCAATGAGGACGCCGACACGATCCCCGCGAGCCAGCCGGCGCGTTACGGCATGGCGGTGCGCCGCGCCCAGCTACGGATCTATCCGACCGAGTTGCATGCTTTCCCCTCGATCGATTCGCTCGATTTCGAGAGTTTCCAGGCCGGTATCCTGTTCCCCGGCGATGCCGTCCTTATATTGCACCGCAGCCGCGACAGGCGCTGGCTCCTCGTCCAGACCTGGCAGGGCCCGGCCTGGGTTCGCGATCAGGACATCGCTACCGGTCCGACCGCTGAGGTGCTCGGTTATCGCGGTGCGGGCCCGTTCCGCGTCGTCACTAGCAGCAAGGTGCGGACCGTGTTCACGCCCGAGGCGCCGGCAGTGTCCGAATTGCAACTCGACATGGGCGCCAACGTGCCGCTCGCACAGGTACCGCCCGATCAGCCGGTCAACGGCCAGGGACCTTCGCAGTCGTGGCCAATCAAGCTGCCGATGCGAGCGGACGACGGAACGCTGCGTTTCGTCCCGGCGCTGCTGCCGAAGTCCGAAGGCAGCGCGGGCGCTTATCTGCCGCTGACCCGGGCAAACATCGTCCGCCAGGCTTTCAAGTTCCTAGGTGAGCGCTACGGCTGGGGCCATATGTACAATGCGCGCGATTGCAGCGGCTTCACCAGTGACGTCTATCGCAGTATGGGAGTGATCCTGCCGCCCAATTCGGGGGCGCAGGGAACCAGCCCGGCATTTCGCCATCAACTCTTCACTGCCGCCGATGGCAAAGCCGCGCGGTTGAAAGCCGTTATGGCGGCAGACGTGGGCGATCTGCTGGTGGTGCCGGGGCATGTCATGATGTTCCTGGGGAAGATCGGCGGGCAACCCTATATGATACAAGACGTTCCCTATGCGATTTTCCGCGACAGGGCCGGGCAACTCCACAAGACGAAGCTCAATCAAGTGTCGGTCACGCCGCTGCTGCCGCTGCTTTACGACGACAACCGCAGCTATATCGACGCGATGACCAGCCTAGTCCATGTCAGCGCCCGCTAGACGCTAAAACCACCCCGACGATGTCGGCGAGCACCTCCACGCCCTGGTCGATCGCGCTGTCGGACGCGCGGCCATAGCCCAGAAACAGCCGACGCGGCCCGGTTGCTGTTCGACTGTATCGAGAGAGCCCTTCGGTCGCCACGCCGCGCCGGCCGAGCGCGGCGACAATCGCCATTTCACCGGCTTCGTCGATTGCCGCTGGAAGGCGCAAGGTCACGTGCAGCCCCGCCGCCGCGCCTTCGATGTCCGACCCTGGCAAAGCGCGGGCCAGGCGATCGATCAGACGGTCGCGGCGATCGCGATAGAGCCGCCGCATCCGTCGCAAATGCCGGTCGTAAAAACCCGACCCGATCAGGTCGGCGAGCGCGTCCTGGTCGATCCGGGGCGGCCCTTCGCTCCAGCGGCGCAGTTCATCGTTCATCGTTCCGACGAGGTCTGGCGGCACGACCAGCCAACCGAGACGGAGCGCGGGCGCGAGCGTCTTGCTGACGGTACCGGCATAGATGACGCGATCGGGCGCGAGCCCCTGCAGCGCACCGACGGGTGCCTGGTCGTACCGAAATTCGGCGTCGTAATCGTCCTCCAGCGCAAAGCCGTCACGATCGCGCAACCAACGGACGAGCCGTTGCCGACGATCCGCGCTGAGCACGCCGCCGATCGGGAATTGGTGCGAAGGGGTCACAAACGCGGCCTGGGCGGCGGACGCGACCAGCGCATCGACATCCATGCCGCGCTCGTCGACCGGAATGGGGATGCGGGTAAGGCCCGCTTTGTCGACCGCGACCCAATCGCTGTAGCTGGGATTCTCGACCGCGAGGCGTCGTATGCCTCGCGCATGAAACGCGGCGCCGGTCAGCGCGCGTCCTTCGGCAAAGCCGCTGGTGATGTAGATCCTGCTCGGGTCGGCTCTTACGCCTCGGACGCGGCCAAGATAATCGGCAATTACGGTGCGCAACACGATGCTGCCGCGCAAATCGCCATAACCGAGCTCGCCGGCCGGCAGTTCGCCCAGAACATTGCGGATCGCACGCAACCATGCCTTGCGAGGAAACTGCCCGACATCGGGCATGGCCGGACGCAGATCGAACCGAATGTGATCGGCCGGTGCTGCGACCGGCGCCTCGGCGGCCGTTGTCGCGGCGACCGCCGCCACCACGGGTCGCGCACCGCGACGCAGGATCAGATATCCTTCCGCCGCAAGCTGAGCATAGACATCGAGCACGAGCGGGCGCGATATGCCGAACTGAGCCGCCAAGGCGCGCGTCGAGGGCAGCTGGACGCCGGCGCGCAACGTTCCCGAGCGGATTGCGTCGAGCAATCGACGGCGCAGTTGCGATGTCAGACTTTCGCTCGCCGTTCGCTCCAGCGCAAAAGGCAGATCCGACGCCGAACTGGTCAATAATTTCTACTCACAACTGGTCATTACGATGATACCAGTAGCACGTTACTCCTCCGACAGCAAAGCCGGAGGAAATCCCGATGAGCACGTTCGCACTTGAAACGGAGATCGCCGGTCGCCGGCGTGACCCCATTCTCACTGCGCCGATGGCGGCGCTATGCGGCATGATCGCGATGGCGATGGGCAGCTTCTATCTGTTGCTGTCGGCCGTGCCGGCGCATGCCGCCGCTTTGGGTGGCGAACTGGCCGCAGGATCGACCACCACCGCACTGATGGCGACGACGATCGTCGGAGAAGTGATCGCGCCGCGATTGATCGCGCGGCTGGGGCGCCGCTTGGCGACCGCCATCGCATTGCTCGTGCTCGCGCTGCCCGCCCTGGCTACCTTTTCGAGCGATCTGACAATCGTGTTGGCGAGCTGCGCGGCACGGGGATTTGGCCTTGGCGTCCTGCTGGTCGCGGCCTGCGGACTTGCCGCGTCGCTGGCGCCGGCGAGCCGCCGCGCCGAGGCGATGGGCATCTATGGGCTGGCATCGGCGTTGCCGGCGATCCTGGGCGTACCGCTCGGGCCCTGGGCGCTGGTGTCGTTCGGGCCCATCGCAACGGCGAGCATCGCCGCTACGCTCGGGCTCGGGGCATTGGCCGGACTCGCGGCGTTTCCCGGCCGCGCGGTGCCTGCGGAAGGAGGGCACCAGCCACACGCCCTCCCCGCGCTCCGCGCCTCGGCATGGCCGGCTGGTGCTCTGGCGATCGGCGCAATCGCGGTGGGTGCCACAATCACCTTCCTGCCGCTGGCGCATCGCGAAGTCGCTGCGACCACGATCGTGTTGGCCTTGCTGCTGCAAGGCATCGCTTCCGCTGTCGCGCGGTGGGCGATGGGCCGTTCGATCGACCGCCACGGACCGAAAAAAGCGGTGATCGCGGGCGTGGTAAGTACCACAGCGGCGATGCTCTGCCTGACCCTGCCAGGCGACGCGGCAGTGATCGCGGGTATGGTCGGCAGCGGCGCCGCCTTCGGCGTCCTGCAGAGCGCCACGCTGACGCAATTGCTGCAGCGTGCTGCTCCAACCCAGGCCGATGGCGTCAGCGCGGTGTGGAACGCGGCTTATGACGCCGGGCTGGGCCTGGGAGGGCTCGGGATCGGCGCCTGGGCCGCCGCCGCCGGATATGCCGCCGCTTTTGCGATTGCTGCTATCGGGTTCGCGGCAATGGCGTGCGTCATTTTCCTGCTTTGCGAAGCTCGGAGGGCGCCATGCTGAGGCGCGACCTTTTGCGCGCGGCGGCCGCGTTGACGGTCGCCGCAGCCGCCTCGACCATTTCGCCAGTCCAAGGGAAGAAGATCATGACGAACAAGGGACGATACGCCGCGGTCAACGGGATCGAACTCTATTATGAGAGCCACGGCGCCGGTGCCCCGCTGATCTTGCTCCATGGTGGCCTGGGGACGATCGAAGCCATTTTCGGACACCTGCTTCCGGCCCTCGCTGCCAAACGGCGTGTGATTGCAGTGGAGTTGCAGGGGCACGGCCATACTGCCGACAACGGCCGACCCATGACCTATGAAGCAATGGCTGACGACATTGCGGGGCTGATCGCGGTGCTCGGATTGGGTCAAGTCGACATCGCGGGTTATTCGGTGGGCGGCGGCGTCACCTTACAGCTCGGGCTGCGCCATGCCGACAAGGTGCGGAAGCTGATCGTCATCTCTGCACCGCATGCGACCGACGGCTGGTTTCCCGAGGTGTTGGCGGGCACCCAGGCGATGGATGCCGAGGCGATGAGGGGTTCCAAATGGCACCAGGCCTATGAAAAAGCGGCCCCGCGTCCGCAGGATTGGCCGCTGCTCGTGCGCAACGTTTCGCGGTTGATGTCGTCGCGCTACGATTGGAGCGATGCGATCGCCAACAACATGAAGGCACCGATATTGATGATTGGCGGCGACGCAGACAGCGTTCGCCCCACGCATGCCCTGGCGCTGTTTGAATTGCTGGGCGGCGGGAAGGCGGATGGTTTCGCCAAGGGGCGTGGCGCCTCGCGGTTGCTGATCGTGCCCAATGCCAATCATCTCGACATTCTCGATCACGACATCCTGCCCCCAGCCATTCTGGCCTATCTGGAGAGCGACACTGCCATGACGCCGCCGTTCAGTGTGGCGCCTGGAGTGGCTCGCGAGAGGCGATCAGATGGCGATCCCTAACCGTTTGCGGACGAGGCTTCCACCGGGCTCAGGACGACGCGTATCGTGGGTAACGCGCGGTGACGCGCGTGGCGATTGATCGAGGTCAGGCAGTCCTCAAGCGTGTCGTAGAGTGCGGCGTGGCGGATTGTGCCCGACTGCGCGATCTGCTGCCAAGCCCAGGCTATACGGAAGCGTCCGCCGGCCAAGACGGCCTGGGCAGGGAACACCTCGTAACGGGAGCGGACGCGCTTCATGCACTCGACAACCTCGCGTATGCTGACGTGTTCCCTCGGTAACCGGTCATTAGGCTCGAACTTGGGCGGGATGTTGCCAAGGGAGGCGATCGCGCCGTCGCCTTGTGATGGCATCATCAACCGAGCATATGCCGACAACTATTGAGGCAAGAGCAGGCAGTAATGCAAGAAATCGGTGTCGGCGTGATCGGCTATGGCCTGGCGGGCCGGGCGTTTCATGCACCCTATGTCCGCGCCACGCCCGACATGGCGTTGCGCGCGATCGTCACTCGCGAACCGGCGAAGGTCCTTGCCGACCTACCCGACATGCGCGTCGTGCCTGACGTCGCAGCGCTGCTGGCAGAGCCCGACATCGATCTTGTCGTGGTCGCGAGTCCCGATGCTCTCCATGCCGAGCATGCCATCGCGGCGCTGGAGGCAGGCAAGCATGTGCTGATCGACAAGCCGTTCGCCACCAGTTTGGCCGATGCCCGCCGGATCACGGCGGCGGGCGAGGCGGCGGGCAAGCAAGTGACGGTGTTCCAGAACCGCCGCTGGGACGCGGATTTCCGAACGCTGCGACAACTGATCGCGGACGGTGCGCTGGGCGAGATCGTCCAGTTCGAAAGCCATTTCGATCGGTGGCGTCCGACGCCGACCGGTCGGTGGAAGGAAGCGCGCAAGGGCGGCGTCTGGCTCGATCTGGGGCCGCATCTGGTCGATCAAGCGGTGGTGTTGTTCGGACGGCCCGAAGGAATCAGCCTCGACCTGGCGACCATGCGCGACGGCGCTCCCTCGCCCGATTATTTCCATGCCGTGTTGCGCTACGAACGACACCGCGTGATCTTGCACGCGACCAAACTTGCCGCGCAACACGGCCTTAGGTTCGCGGTGCACGGCGCGCGCGCGAGTTGGATCAAGCATGGGAGCGATCCGCAGGAAGCCGCGACGCTTGCCGGGCACGCGCCGGAGGGAGAGGATTGGGGCGTCGATCCGATCGACGGCACACTGACGCTCGGCGAAAACGGCGCGGTCTCCCCCATACGCAACGAACGCGGCGACTATCGGCTCTTTTGGCAGGCGCTGGCACGCGCCATTCGAGGCGAGGACGTGAACCCGGTCCCCGCCAGCGAGGCGATCACGGTGATGGAAGTGCTCGACGCCGGGCTGCGCAGCGCTGCCGAACGAGCAGAGGCTATGCTTTAGCCCATCATCCGTTCGGCACCGCGTGCAGTTGCCGGGCGATCTGCTTGAGTGCGCCCTCGGTTCCTTCGCAAGCGTCATTGGCGAGGAGGACATAGCCTTCCTGCGTCTGCGGATAGAGCACGACCTGGCTCGTCATCCCGAACGTGCCGCCGCCGTGCCATAGCATGCGCTGACCGTCGTCCAGCGCCATGTTCCAGATCAGCCCTTCGCCATCGGACAGCGCCCCAACCAGCGGTTGATGGGCCAGTTTGATCGCGGGGACATTCTCGTCGAGTTGCCACCGGACATAGCGGACCATGTCGGCCGGCGTCGAATAGAGGCCGTAAGCGGCACCGGCATTGCGCAAGTGATAGGGCGTCGCGCGGCCGAGCCGGTCATACGGCGTGACCAGCCTTTTGCGCTGTGCCGGCGTGAGGACGAAATCGGTATCCTTCATCCCGAGCGGGCGCAGGATCGAGGCACGCATCAGACGTTCGACCGGCTGCTTGCGGACGGTCTCAAGCCCGAAACCGATCACTTTCATCCCCAGGTTGGAATAAGCCTCGGTCGTTCCCGGCGTGCTCCGCAACGCAATGCCGTGCAACGCGGTGAGGTAGCGACCGCGGTCATAACCGCGATCGAGCGCCAGCAGGGCGTCCGGAAGTGTCCGATAATCGCGACGATCGTAGAGCGCATCGGTATCGGGGAAATCGCGCGGCAGCCCAGATCGATGCGTTGCCAACGTGCGCAGTGTGATCGGTTGCCCATCGCGTTCCAGGTTCGGATAGGTCTGGGGAAGATAGGAGCGGAAATCGCGATCGAGGCCCATCGCGCCATCACTCACCGCCTGCGCCGCCAGCGCCCCGGTGAAGGTCTTGGTGACCGATGCGATTTCGTAGATGCTGCCCGGCGTCGCCTTCCGTCTGGTCTGTCTGGACGCCATTCCGTAATCGTAGAACCGGACCTGCCCGTGCACGAAAGCCGCGATCGACAGGCCGACGCGGCAGCGGTTCGCCAGAAAGCCCGCGGCAAGCTTATCTGCAGCGGTGTCGATCGCCACGAAGAGCGCCTGTGACACTGGTTGGGCACGTTTGGCCGGCGATGCCGCAGCCGGACCGAAGGCGGCGACCGCGGCCAGAGTGATAGCGATATAACCTGCTTTCATTATTGCAGATTTGCACGAATCGCGCAGGCTTGGCCAGGTATTTAGGCTGCCTTCGCGTGCTCTTCGACATAGACCGACTTCGGCCGGATCAGGCGGCCGGTCAGCGCCTGTTCGCGAGCGTGCGCGATCCAGCCAACGACGCGGCCCATCGCGAAGACGCCGGTGAAACTCTCCTTCGGGAAACCCACCGCCTCGAGCAGCAAGGCGGTGTAGAATTCGACATTGGTTTCTATCACGCGGCTCTGCTTGCGCTGGCGCAAGGCGACGAGCGCGATTCGTTCGACCTGCTCGGCGAATTCGAGCCGGCCGCCGACACGGTCGAGCGTGTGGAGCGCCGCCTTCAATGCGTCGGCGCGTGGGTCGCGGACCCGGTAGATGCGGTGGCCGAAGCCCATCAGCCGCTCGCCGCGATTGAGCGCGCGGTCGATCCAGGCGTGTGCGTCTCCTTCTGCGGCGATGCCGTCGAGCATCTCGATCACAGGCCCCGGTGCGCCGCCATGGAGCGGGCCCTTGAGCGCGCCCAGCCCCGCCAGCACTGCCGACGTCAGCCCGGCCTGGGTCGACGCGACGACGCGCGCGGCGAAGGTCGACGCGTTGAGGCCGTGGTCGCTGACCGTCACCAGATAGGCGTCGAGCGCCGCACCGCCGGTATCGCGGCCGAGCATCCGTACCACGTCGTCGGCATG
>Ga0207649_10002233_pt1 | contig 10939 bp, 9 predicted proteins | sample KBSC43metaG_FD_184317 | JGI IMG/M metagenome (GOLD analysis project Ga0207649, IMG submission 184317) | Corn rhizosphere microbial communities from Kellogg Biological Station, Michigan, USA - KBS C4-3 metaG (SPAdes) (version 2) | ecosystem: Host-associated > Plants > Roots > Rhizosphere > Soil ... | reverse complement strand
GGTGACGCCCGCCCTGTTCGCCCTCGCCGACAACCCGCGCGACATGATGCGGGTGCCGGTCGAGCGGATCCGCGAGATCATCCGGCCGTGCGGGCTCTCGCCGCGGAAATCCGCCGCCATCGCCGAGCTGTCGAAGCTGCTCGTCGAGCGCCACGGCGGCGAGGTGCCCGCCGATTTCGCCGCGCTGGAGGCTCTGCCCGGGGTCGGCCACAAGACCGCCTCGGTGGTGATGGCGCAGGCGTTCGGCGTGCCGGCGTTCCCGGTCGACACCCACATCCACCGTCTCGCCACGCGCTGGAAGCTGACGTCCGGCCGCAACGTGGTCGAAACCGAGCGCGATCTGAAGAAGCTGTTTCCCCGCGAGCGCTGGAACCGGCTCCACTTGCAGATCATCTTCTACGGCCGCGAGCATTGCTCGGCGCGCGGCTGCGACGGCAAACGTTGTTTGCTCTGCCGGGAGTTGTTCGCCAAGCCCGCTTGATCCGCCATGACCGATGCCGCGCTCGAAGACGACTTTCTGGGGTTCCAGGCGACCGAGAAGAGCGCGTCGCCGCGCACCCTGAAGAACTACCGCGAGGCACTGGCCGCCTACCGCGCGTGGCGCGGCGAGGGCTTTTCCGGCTGGCGCGGCGAATCGCCCGACGATTTCCGCGCCTATCTGTTCGCCCTGATGAAACAAGGGCTGAAGCGCTCCACGGTGCGGCTGCGCTTCGCCGCGCTGCGCTCGTTCTACAAGTTCCTGGTCCACCGCCGCGGGCTGGCCGCCAGCCCGGTCGCCGCGGTGCAGCTGCCGAAGCCCGAGCGCGCGCTGCCGGTCGTGCTGACGATCGGCCAGATCGAGGAGCTGCTGGCGCTGCCGCTGCGGGTGCCGCCGGCGAAGCAGGCGCCGGAGTGGCTGCCCGCGCGCGATGTGGCGATCCTCGAGCTGTTCTACTCGTGCGGCTTGCGCGTCTCCGAGCTATGCGGGCTGGAGGTCGCCGACATGGACTTTCCGGGCGAAGCGGTCCGCGTCCTCGGCAAGGGCGCGAAGGAACGGCTGGTGCCCGTCGGCGGCCCCGCGCTGGCCGCCCTCCAGCGCTACCGCCAGCAGGCGGCGGTGGCCTCCGGCCCGTTGTTTCTGAGCAAACGCCGCACCCGCATCACCCAGCAGGCGGTCGACCTGCTGCTGAAGAAATACCTCAAGCTCAGCTCGATCCCCTTCAAGGTTTCGCCCCACAAGCTGCGCCACAGTTTCGCCACCCACCTGCTCGACGCCGGTGCCGACCTACGCTCGGTCCAGGCGCTGCTCGGCCACGCGTCGCTCTCGACCACCCAGATCTACACCCACGTGACCAAGGAGCGGCTGCGTCAGGCCTACGATCAGGCCCACCCGCGGGCATGAAAAAAGGGCCGCCCGCTCGCGCGGACGACCCTCGGGATTCGTGGTCGCGGTCCGAAAACCGCGAAGCAGGAATTAGAAGCTCACGGAAGCCTTCACGCCGCCGAAGAAGTGGTTTTCTTCGCTGGACGGGCCGCCGATGAACTTGCTGATCGCGGAGTGGTTGTAGGAACCGTAATCTTCGAGACCGTCGAGTTCGACCGAGTAGGCGACGTACGGGCTGATGGTGAAGGTGTCCTTGACCTTGAAGTTCAGCGTCGCGCTGGTGGTCCAGTGCGAGAGCTGGCCTTCCTCGACGAGGTAGCCGAGCTTGGAGCCGAGATCGAGGTTGATGCACGGGGTGAACTCGAACTTCTTCTCGAGGCCGAGTTCCGAGTAGCCCTGGTTTTCACCTTCGATCGCCCAGTAATAGGCGAGGGAGCCATTGATGCCCCAGACGAGCTCGCGGCTCGCGCCGAAGTAGGCTTCCTGGGAGTCGTCGATGAGCTTGCCGGCGAACGGGCCGAGCTGGAACGAGGTGTTCTCGTAGTGGTACCAGATGTAACCGGCGAACAGGGTGGCGAAACCGAAGTCCTTGGAAACTTCGCCGTAGACGTCGAGCTCGCTGTAGTGGTCCGGAATGGTCGCGAACGGGGCGAGGTTGCCGAGGGCGCTGTCTTCGATCGAGGCGTACCAGAGGCCGCCGCTGAAGTTCAGGCCGTAGGCCTTGTAGGACAGGTCGATGCCGGCTTCGACCATGTCGTCGCCGAGATCGGTGCCGCGGAAGATGTAGTCGCTGTTGTAGCCGACGTGGACATCGCCCTGGAAGGCGGCGTCGCAGGAGGCCGGAGCGGCGGTGCTCATGGGAGCGGTGCTGCCTGCAAAGGCGGAACCGGCCGCGAGAGCGGTGGTAGCGGCGAGAGCGCCGAGGAGTTTGCTGTAGTTGCGCATCATGTTTTCGGTTTTCGGTTGCTGCCGAACTTCCCCGTCTTCCGCGGGCGCGGTGAGGCGGATCGGTTCTTCAGAGGAGTTCCCCCGCCGGAATCCGGCGGGAAATGTCTCTTCCGATGGGTGAACCATTAAGGGTTTCGGAAGGTCATGTCCAGCCGGTTTGCGGCGAGCGGAGGCTCTGGGGGTTAGTTGTAGAAACCCCTTTGTACGGTTGGCAAGGGGGAAAATGTTGCCGATTTTCTTCTGGTCGTGTTAGGGATGGGAAGGTCGTGGACTTGGCACGGCGGCTGCTTTTTGGCGGTGCCGCCCCGGAAAAGGCGAGGCCAGGACCGACGGCAATTCATCCGATCAACCCTGAACACCATGATCCGAAACCACCTCCGAAACCTCCCGGCCGTCTTGGCCGCGGCGTTCGCGTTTGCGACGGTCCCATTGGCCACGCCCGCCCATGCCCAAGAGTCCGCAGCCGCCGCTCCGACCGTAGAACAACGGCTGTACGACATCGAACAATACATGAAGAACGGCCAGCCCGGCGTCATCAAGAACGAGGCGGGCGAAAAAACGTCGGAATGGACGTCGAATATCGCGGGCCCCGGCCCGGGTCACAACGCGTGGCAGATGGTGAGCACGGCGCTCGTGCTGTTCATGACCCTGCCCGGCCTCGCGCTGTTCTACGGCGGTCTGGTTCGCAAGAAGAACGTCCTCTCGGTGCTCGCCCAATGTCTGGGCTGCGCCTGCATGATCACCCCGCTGTGGTGGTTGTGCGGTTACAGCCTCTCCTTCGGCGCGGGTAACTCGCTGATCGGCGACATGTCGATGGCGCTGTTCAAGGGAGTCGAGCCCGGCAAGGCCGGCGCCGGTTACTTCTGGATCTCGGATAGCATCTGGGCGATGTTCCAGCTTACCTTCGCGATCATCACCCCGGCGCTCATCATCGGTGCGATCGCCGAGCGCATGAAGTTCCTCTCCGTGATGGTCTTCATCCTCGCCTGGATGTTCGCCGTCTACTTCCCCTTCGCCCACATGGTCTGGTCGGCGACCGGTCTGATGTGCGGTCCGCTCAACCCGACCGCCGCGATCAAGGCGATCGACTTCGCCGGCGGCACCGTGGTGCACATGACCTCCGGTTGGTCCGCGCTCATCCTCTGCCTCATCCTCGGCAAGCGCCTCGGCTTCGGCAAGGAGCCGATGGCCCCGCACAGCATGGTGCTCTGCATGGTCGGCACCGGCATGCTCTGGGTCGGCTGGTATGGCTTCAACGCCGGTTCCGCCCTTGGTGCCGACGCGATCGCCTCCACCGCCTTCACCACCACCACCCTCGCCGCCGCCACCGCCGGTGCGGTCTGGGCCCTGATCGAGTGGATCTTCAAGGGCACGCCGAGCGTCCTCGGTTTCTGCTCCGGCATCGTCGCCGGCCTCGTGGTCATCACCCCGGCTTGCGGCTTCGTCTCCTCGACCTCCGCGGTCATCATGGGTGTGCTCGCCGGTGTGATCCCGTTCCTCGCGGTTTCCTACCTCAAGAAGCTGCTCGGTTATGACGACGCCCTCGACACCTTCGGCGTCCACGGCATCGGCGGCACCCTCGGCGCGATCCTCACCGGCGTCTTCGCCGACGAGAAGGTCAACGCCGTCGTCGGTCCGCTCAAGGAAGGCCTCGTCGCTTCCCAGCTCAAGGCGGTCGGTCTGACCATCGCCTGGAGCGTGGTGGCCACCACCGTGATCGCCCTGGTGATCAAGGCCGTGATCGGTCTCCGCCCGACGCCGGAAATCGAAACCGCCGGCCTCGACCTCGCCGAACACGGCGAAGGCGGCTACGAACACTAAGCTTTCGCTTCCTCATCGCGGGCGGGCCGGTCTTCCGGTCCGCCCGTTTTCGTTTGCATGCTTGGCGCGTTCCGGTTCCCGTCGCGCCGTGCGCCCGCTGACCCGCTTTTTGCTGATTTTGCTGCTCGCGGTGACCGCGTTCGCCGCGTGGACGTGGTTCCGCCCCTACGAATGGAATCCGGACCCGGCGGCGCGCTTCGAGATCCGCCAGGTCCAGCTGGTGCCGGATCACGGCTATTGCTGGCTCGACGTGTTTCTCGACCGCACGGGCGCGACCGACCACGACATCAGCAAGGAGATCTTCCTCGCCTCGTCGAAAGGCTGGCGGAAATCGGCCGTCGATTTCTCGATGGCGGGCAATGAAAGCAAGGGGACGGACGAGCTGTGGTTTCGCTTCTGGCTCGACGCCGGCGATCTCGACGGCACCCTGAAGCTTTACCTCAATGACGGCGCGCTCACGGTGAAGGCCGGCGCGGACGCCCCCGCGCTCGACGGCCCCAAACTCTTCCTTTCCTCCCGCTGGTGATGCCCTGGCTCCTGGTCGACAACTCCAACACCCGCACCAAGTTCGCGCTGGGCGACGCCCGCGGGCTGCTCGCCTGGCGCGGCACGCTGCCGACCGCCGAGGTCTCCCCGGAAACCCTGACGGCGCTGTTGGACGGCATGGACTTCGAAGCCGCGGTCGTCGGCTCGGTGGTGCCGGCCAAGGCGGAGATCCTGCTCGAATTTCTCGGTAAACGCGGCCCGGTCCACCGGCTGGGCGCCCATAGCCCGCTCGGACTCGGCATCGACTACCCGAACCCCGCCCAGATCGGCGCTGATCGCCTGGCCAATGCCGTCGGGGTCGTCCATCGTCACGGTGCGCCGGCCATCGTCATCGATTTCGGCACCGCCGTGACCTTCGATGTGGTCACCGCCGAGCCCGCCTGGTGCGGCGGCGTGATCGCGCCCGGCCTTGGCTCGATGAGCGAATACCTCACGCGCCGCACCGCGCTGCTGCCTCTCGTCGAGCTGGCCGAGCCGCCGTCCGCCATCGGCAAGTCGACCGTCCACGCCATGCAGGCCGGCGCGGTCTACGGCTACCGCGGGCTGGTGAAGGAAATCCTCGCGCGCCTGCTCGACGAACTGCCCGGCGAACCGGTGATCGTCGCCACCGGCGGCGACGCCGCGCTGATCGCCCGGGGCGTGCCGGAGATCCGGGCGGTCGACCCCGACATCACGCTCGACGGCCTGCGCCACGTCGCGCGGAACGCCTTCGGCGGCGCGTGAATCGCCCGCGCGGGCACTTGCGGCTTGGAAGCCGTTTTTCTTGCCGTTAGATCTAAGGGGATCATGAGCGAGACTCCTTTGGCCATCGGCATCGACTTTGGCGGCACCTCGGTGAAAGCCGGCGTCGTTTTTCGTGGCAACGTCATCGACCACGCGCCGCCGATCTCCACCCAGGACTTCGATTCCGCCGACGCCCTGATCGAGGCCATCGCCCGCGTCGTCGAGGATCTGCGCGCGCGCCACCCGCGCATCGCGGCCGTGGGCGTGGGCATGCCGGGGTTCGTCAATTTCGAGCAGGGCATCGTCTACAACCTGACCAACGTCCGCGGCTGGGAGATGGTGCCGTTGAAAACCAAGCTCGAAACCCTGATCGGGCTGCCGGTCAGCGTCGACAACGACGCCAACTGCATGGCTTACGCCGAATGGAAACGCGGTGCCGGCCGCGGCTACCGCCATCTGATCTGCCTGACGCTGGGCACCGGCGTCGGCGGCGGCATCGTCGCCAACGGCCAGCTCGTCCGCGGCGCCCGCCACGGCGCGGGCGAGGTCGGCCAGACCTCGATCGACTACCGCGGCCGCCGCGGCCACTACGGCAACCTCGGCGCGCTCGAGGACTACATCGGCAACAACGAGATCTCCGCCGCCGCCAGCGAGGCCTACCACCTGGCCGGCGTGCACCGGCCCGCCGCCGACTGCACGCCCGCCGCGCTCGCCGCCGCCGCCCACTCCGGCGATCCGATCGCCCTGCGGATCTGGGACGACGTGGCGGAAATGCTCGCCTGCGCCGTCATGAACTGCTGCTGGCTGCTCAACCCCGAAGCCGTCGTCATCGGCGGCGGCGTCGCCCGCGCCGGCGACCTGATTTTCGGGCCGCTCACCAGCCATCTCTACGCCCAGCTTTCCGCCCCCTTCAAAGACCACCTCATGGTCATGCCCGCCCGCTTCGGCAACGAGGCCGGCCTGATCGGCGCCGCCGCCATGTCCTTGGAACTCGCGGGCTTCCCGCCGGAGCCGTGAAGAATTGCGGATTGCGGAATTCGGATTGCGGAATGGAAGAGGAGGAACCTGAGGCGGAGGAAGCCGGGATTTTGCGTCCTTCTGCGCCTTTTTGCGGCTGAAAATCGCTTCAACAGGCAGATTTTTGTTCAATCGAACATCTTTTCGCTTGTTCGGCCGAACACGGACGTTAGAGTGCGCGTCATGCCCGCCAAGCCCGTTGCCGAAGAAGCCGCCGCCGACAAGCTGACCGAAGCCCGCAAGCGCAACCTCGATCTCGCCATCTCGCAGATTCAGAAAGAGTTCGGCGAATCAGCGATCATGCGGATGGGCGACGGCCACCGCGTCGACGTCGACGTGATTCCGACCGGCAACCTGCTCATCGATCGCGCGCTCGGCGTCGGCGGATTCGCCCGCGGCCGCATCGTCGAGGTGTTCGGCCCGGAATCGTCGGGCAAGACGACCCTCACCCTCACCGCCATCGCCCAGGCCCAGAAAAAGGGCGGCCTGGCGGCCTTCATCGACGTCGAGCACGCGCTCGACCCGCAGTATGCCCGCAAGCTCGGCGTGAACCTCGACGACCTGCTCGTGTCGCAGCCGTCGTCCGGCGAGGAAGCCCTGCAGATCTGCGAGGCGCTCGTCCGCTCGAACGCGATCGACGTGATCGTCCTCGACTCGGTCGCCGCGCTGGTGACCAAGCAGGAGCTCGAAGGCGAGATCGGCGACTCGACCGTCGGCGCCCAGGCCCGTCTGATGAGCGCCGCGATGCGCAAGCTCACCTCGCTGATCTCCAAGGCCCGCACCGTCTGCATCTTCACCAACCAGATCCGCGAGAAGATCGGCGTGATGTTCGGCAACCCGGAGACCACCCCCGGCGGCCGCGCGCTCAAGTTCTTCGCCTCGGTCCGCGTCGACATCCGCCGCATCGGCCAGATCAAGGCGACCGACGGCACCGTCACCGGCAACCGCACCAAGATCAAGGTGGTGAAGAACAAAGTCGCGCCGCCGTTCACCGAGTGCGAGTTCGACATCATGTATGCCGAGGGCATTTCCTCGACCGGCTCGCTGCTCGACCTGGCGCTGGAGATGGACATCGTCCAGAAGCGCGGTTCGTGGTTCGCCTACAACGGCACCCAGCTCGCCCAGGGCCGCGACGCCGCCAAGGAAGCACTCAAGGGCGACGAGGCGCTCTACGCCGACATCGAGACGAAGGTGCGCGAGAAGCTCGACGCGGCGAAGAAGTAAAGGAGGCCCGTTTTGGGCTTTTTCGGCCGGACGGCGTCATCTATCAGGGTATGGCTGGATCAGCCATGCCCTTGTTTATGAAGAACCTGTCGTTCGTTCGCCCGCTGTTCGCCGCCGTTTGCCTCGCCGCGGCGCCCGCCCTCGCCGCCGACGCTCCCAAGGAAGACGCGGCGGCCTCGTCCAAGCTGCTCGCCGCGCTGGAAAAAGCGGATCGCGACGCCTTCGTGGCGGATGGCGAGGCGGCGTTCCAAAAGCTCACGCCTCCGCAGTTTGCGGCGGCCGTGGCGCAGTTGGGACCGCGGCTGAAAGCCGGCTACGAGACGGCTTACCTCGGCGAACTCAAGCAGCGCGGCTACCGCGTCACCTTGTGGAAACTGAGCTTCAAGGACGGAGGCGACGACGCGCTTGCGACCTTGAGCATGAAGGACGGCAAGGTCGGCGGATTCTGGATCAAGTGAGTGGCCCGCGCTTGGAATTGCCGCGCATGTGGCGTTAGATTCGCCCCATGTCGGCTTTTCCCGAAGGCTTCGTGTGGGGCGCGGCGACCGCCGCGGCGCAGATCGAGGGTGCGGCCGCGGAGGACGGGAAGGGCGACTCCGTCTGGGACGTGTTCTGCCGCGAGCCCGGCCGGGTGTTCGGCGGGCACACGCCGGCGGTCGCCTGCGATTTCTACCACCGCTGGCGCGAGGACGTGGCGATGATGCGCGACGCCGGGCTGCCGGCGTTCCGCTTCTCGGTCGCCTGGCCGCGGGTTTTTCCAAGTGGCTCGGGCGAACCGAACCCCGCCGGTCTGGCGTTCTACGACCGCTTGGTCGACGGGTTGCTGGAGGCGGGTATCCGGCCGTATCTGACTCTGTTCCATTGGGATCTGCCGCAAGCCTTGCAGGCGAAAGGCGGCTGGCTGCGGCGGGAGATCGCCGACGATTTCGCCGCCTACGCGGGCTTGGTGGCGGCGAAACTCGGCGACCGGGTGAAGGATTGGATCACGTTCAACGAGCCGCAGATATTCCTCGGGATCGGCCACCGCGCGGGCAGCCACGCGCCGGGGCTGACGCTTTCCGAGGCGGACGTCTTCCGCTGCGTCCACCACGTCAACCTCGCCCACGGCCGGGCGAACGCCGCGATCCGGGCGAATGCGCCTGGCGCGCGGGTCGGGCTAGCGCAGGTGGCGAACGTCGGCATGCCCGCCGACCCGGACGATCCGGCGTCGGTCGCCGCCGCCCGCCGCGCGACGCTGGAACCGGAATGGACCGGCGACCACGCGACCTTCCTCGGTACCTGCTGGTGGGCCGACCCGGTGTATCGCGGCCGCTATCCGGCGGGCTTGCTGGAGCGGCATCCGTCTCTGGCGGGCGAAACGATCCGCGACGGCGATCTGGCGGAGATCTCGCGGCCGGTCGATTTCCACGGCTTCAACTACTACTTCGGCCGGAAGATCGCGGCCGATGGTTCGGTCGTGCCGCCGGCGCCGGGCGAACCGCACACCTCCTACGGTTGGCCGCTGCATCCGAACGGGCTGTACTGGGCGGCGCGGTTCTATCACGAAGCCTGGGGGCTGCCGCTCTACGTGTTCGAGAACGGCCTGTCATCGATGGACTGGGTGGCGCTCGACGGCCGGGTGCCGGACGCGATGCGGGTCGATTTCCTCACCCGCTACCTGCGCGAGCTGCGCCGGGCGATCGGCGACGGTGCCGACGTCCGCGGCTGGTTCCACTGGTCGTGGCTCGACAACTTCGAATGGGCGGAGGGCTACAAGGAGCGCTTCGGGCTGGTGCACGTCGATTACGAGACGCAGCGGCGCACGGCGAAGGACTCGCTGGCGTGGTTCTCCGAGGTCATCCGGGCGAATGGGCGGAACCTGGGCTGAAAGACCGCGGGCTTCAGCAGACTTCGAACAACTCGCGGCGGATGCGCTCGCGCTCGCGGTCGATCTGCTCGGGGGTGGCGCTGAAGCTTTCGAGGATGGCGGCGGTCATGGCGAGGGCGACCTCGCCTTCGCCGGCGAAGATGCCGTCGGCTCCGGCGTGGCGGAGTTCGCCGGCCTCGCGCAGGTAGGCGGTGCGGACGAGCACGCGGAGCTTCGGGTTAAGCGCCTTGGCCTCGCGGATGATCTCGTGGCCGGCCTCGACGCTGGAGGCGCTGACGACGAGGATGGCGGCGTGCTCGATGCCGTCGGCGTGCAGGGTTTCCGGGTGGGAGGCGTCGCCATAGACGGCGGGGCGGTGGCCGCGGCGGAGTGTCTGGACGGTTTCGAGGTTCATCTCGATGAACACGGGCTCGATGCCGTTGTCGCGCAGCAGGTGGCCGATGGTGCGGCCGACCGGGCCGTGGCCGACGATGACGGCGCGGCGTTCGAGTCGGGGGTGGCGGTCGACCTCGGCTTTTTCGCCGGCGCTGTGGCGCTGGAGGCGGGCGCGCAGCGCGGGGTGGCGGGTCAGCCAGCGTTCGAGCGGTCCGACGCTGCGGTAGAGCAGGGGCGAGAGGGTGATCGAGAGGATGGCGGTGGCGACGAGGGCGTTGAAGGCGGCCTCGCTGACCAGGCCGACCTGTTTGCCGAGGGTGCCGACGATGAACGAGAACTCGCCGATCTGGGAGAGCACGGCGCCGACGGCGAGGGAGGTTTTCAGCGGGTAGCCGAGCAGCAGCGAGATGGCGATGGCGGCGAGCGGTTTGCCGATGACGACGATGCCGAAGGTGGCGGCGGCGAGCCAGGGAGAGGCGAGCAGGCTGTTGAGGTCGAACAACATGCCGACGGAGACGAAGAACAGCACGCCGAAGGCGTCCTTCATCGGCAGCGCGTCGGTGGCGGCGCGGGTGCTGAAGTCCGAGCGGCCGACGACCATGCCGGCGAGGAAGGCACCGAGTTCCATCGAGACGCCGAAGAGCTTGGCCGAGCCGACGGCGATGCCGAGGGCGATGACCAGCACGCCGAGGGTGAACAGCTCGCGCGAGCGGGTGCGGGCGATCATTTCCAGCAGCCGTGGGAGGATCCGTCCGCCGACGAGAAAGGTGAAGGCGACCAGGGCGGCGATTTTCAGCGCGGTCCAGCCGAGCGCCGCGGCCAGAGAGCCGCCGCCCGCGCCCTCGCCGCCGAACAGGGCGGGGATAAGTACGAGGATGAAGACGGTGAAAAGGTCCTCGACCACCAGCCAGCCGATGGCGATGTGGCCGATGGGCGTGTGGAGGTGCTTGTGGTCGACAAGCACGCGGGTGAGTACGACGGTGCTGGCGACGGCGATGGCCATGCCGAAGACCGCGCCCTCCGCCCAGCTCCAGCCGAAGGCGTGGTGCATGATG
>Ga0207649_10002232_pt1 | contig 10942 bp, 6 predicted proteins | sample KBSC43metaG_FD_184317 | JGI IMG/M metagenome (GOLD analysis project Ga0207649, IMG submission 184317) | Corn rhizosphere microbial communities from Kellogg Biological Station, Michigan, USA - KBS C4-3 metaG (SPAdes) (version 2) | ecosystem: Host-associated > Plants > Roots > Rhizosphere > Soil ... | reverse complement strand
CGAGCTTACCGACAATTTCACCATGACCGTCGGGACTCACCGGCTCTTCGGCGGTCTTTCGACGCGGCTGTTCGATCTGCGCGCTTTCCAGCTGCGCGGTTCATATGGCGTGTGGGAGTTCGCCAGCCTCGATTCGCTGCAGTCGGGGACGGTGTCGCGATTCCGAGTGACGCGCGACACGGGGAGTGTGACCGCGGCGCACGGCATGTATCACGCGTTCTATATCGGCGACGAATGGGACGCGTCCTCTCGCTTGTCGCTCACGGCCGGTCTTCGCGCGGAAATACCGGTATTGCACGCGCGTCCGCCATTCGTACCGCTGGTCGATTCGATTTTCCACGTGCGCACCGACGGCGTTCCCGGGTCGCGGGTCGCGTGGTCGCCCCGCATCGGCTTCAACTATGATCTGTCGTCGTCGGGGGGCGGCAGCTCGCCCGCGCAGGTTCGTGGAGGCGCCGGTCTCTTTGCCGGAACGCCGCCGCTGTTTTGGCTGTTCGGCGGTTTCTCGAGCTACGGACTCGCCACTCGTACGTTGCAATGCGGTCCACTCTCGACCGACGCGGGGCCGGCGCCGGCCTTTCGCCCGGACTACGAGAATCCACCGCAGGCGTGCGGTGGCGGTCAAACCTTCGGCGGAGCGACGAAGGGCGAGATCGACCTGATCGATCCGGCGATTCGCTTTCCCCGGGTGTTCCGTGCCTCCCTGGCGGTGGATCGATCGCTGCCGTTCGGAACGGTCGGTACGCTCGAAGGCCTCTACACCCGATCGCTCGGCGCGATGCGGTACACCGGCGTCAATCTCGCCGATCCGACCACCTCCGACCGCAACGGCCGTCTGATGTACGGCACCGTCGGCGCAAATGGCGTTGCCTCGCCGCTCCGCATCTCGACGCGGCTTGGCGACGTCGTGTCGATCACGAGTCAATCGCGCGATTACGCCTACGACCTGACGGGTGAGCTTCGGAAAACCAGCCGGTTGGCCGACGCCGTGATGTCGGTCAGCTACGGCCGTGCCTTCGACGTGCAGAGTCCGCGCCCGGTGAGCGCGCTCCTCGTCGATAATTGGCGCTTCGCGCGACCGGTGACCGGCTTGCAGAATGATCTCGCGCTCTCGACATCCGACTACGATCAGCCGCTTCGTGTCCGCGCGTCGGGAACGCTTCGCTCGCCGTGGCGTAAGCTCGGCACCGACGTCTCGTTCTACTATGTCGGAGGCTCGGGTTTTCCCTACACCTACGTCGCCGGCGGGTCGCAAGGCCGTGGCGATCTGAATGCCGATGGCGCCGTCGGCAACGATCCGATCTACCTTCCGCGAAGCTCGAGTGATACGGCGGAGATCCGGTTCACCGGAACGCCCGATCAGATCGACGCACAGCGGGCGGCCTTCGATCGGTTCATCGACACGGCGCCGTGCTTGAGAGAGCAGCGCGGTCGGATCATGTCGCGCAATAGCTGCCGCACGCCGTGGATGAACATCGCGAATCTCGCCCTGCGCCAGACGCTCCCGACGCGACACTCCCAGGCCCTGAGGCTCGAGCTTCAAGTGTTCAATGTTTTTAATCTTCTAAATCCGCGTTGGGGACACGTGCAGTTCCCCACGGGGGCCATGCCGACGAGCACCAACCAGGTGGCACTGCTGTCCCAGGTCGGAGAGACCGACGGTCCTGGTGCGCAGCCCATCTATCGGTTCGACCCGACGGTGCGTCGATACAGTTCGGAGAACTACGACAGCTTCTATCAGATTCAGCTCGCCTTGAGATACGTCTTCTAAAAAGACTCCAGTGTTGGCACGACCCGCCGCACCGCATGTGTTGCTCGCCGTGGCAGCGATGCTCGCCACCGCCGGCCCGACGAGCACCCTGGCCCAAACCTCGCGGCACCCGACGCGGATCCTGCTCCTCTACCAGCAGCAAGCCGAAGCACCGACGATGGTCGAGTTCACGCGAAGCTTGCGTCTCACCGTCAGCGAGGCGCTGCGAGACCCTGTGGAGTTTTACCAGGAGTCGCTCGACTTCGACCGGTTCGACGAGATCGAGCGTTCGTCGGCGCTCACCAGCTATTTCGGCGAAAAGTACGGCGGGTTCCCCATCGATTTGATCGTTCCCGTCGGCGGCCGAGCGCTCGGTTTTGCCATCGATAATCTGCGGTCGGTGTTTCCGGGCGTACCCGTGGTGTTCGCCCTCAGTGCGGCGCCGCAAACCAACCCGGGGACATTGCCCCCCGGCGTCACGGGCCGTCTCGCGGGGTCGTCGCGCTTCGTGCCCACCTTCGCGCTCGCGCGCGCGCTCCAGCCGGATGCCGAGCGTGTCGTGATCGTCGGCGGTTCCAGCCCGGCGGACTCGAACACCGTTACGTCGGCCGTCCAGGCGGTGCACAACGCCCTGCCCGTTACGACCCTTCAGGGTCTGTCACTCGATACGCTGCTCACCCGGTTGCATCGCCTCCCAAAGCGCTCGATCGTGATCCTCGCGAACTTCCGGCGCGACGGTCTTGGCCAGGTGTTCGATCCCGTCGATCTCGTCGGTACGATGGCGCGCGCGTCGTCGGCGCCGATGTACGCGCAGTTGCGGAGCTACATCGGCGAGGGTCTCGTCGGCGGCTCGGCGCTGAGTTTCGACGAAGAGGGTGCGAGAACCGGAGATCTCATCGTGCGCACCCTTCGGCGTCATCCCGACGAGCCGATGCCGCCCGTCGAGATGATCAAGCACTCTTCCGCCGTGGACGCGAGGCAGCTCCGGCGCTGGAAACTGGATGAAACGCGTCTGCCGCGGGGAACGGACGTCTTGTTCCGCGAGCCGAGCTTGTGGGAGCAGTACCGAACGACGGTGCTCATCGGGCTCGGCGTCATTTCTGTCGAAGCCCTTCTCATCGGACTTCTTCTGGTCGAGCGTCAACGCCGCCGTCGCGCGCAGCTCGCGGTGCAGGAACAAGCTGCGTACGAGCACACGATGGCCGGCCTCACGACGGACGCCGTTCGACACGTGCCGGACGACGCACCGCGCGCGCTGGAGGACGCATTGGCGCGAATCGGTCTCTATGCCGGCGCGAGCATCGCGACGCTCGTGCAACGTCCCGACAATGAGGTCGACGAGCCGCTGCGGTTATCATGGCATGCGGGGGAGAACGGACATGCGTCCGAGTCGGCGCCGGTTGAGAACGGACTCGGTTCGCGATCCAGGTTGGAGATTCCCCTCGTCGCCGACGGAACGTCGATTGGCCGCCTCGAGCTTCAGCGCAGCGATGGTCACGGTTGGCCGGCCGCGCTGATTCGGCGACTCGACTCGGCGGGCGAGATCCTCGCGAGCGCGATGGCCCGATCGCGAGCGGCGCGCGAGATCCATCGTGGCGAGGAGCTCAATCGCGCGGTGCTCGCCTCGCTCTCGGCGCAGATCGCCATCCTCGATCACCGGGGCACGATCATCCGCGTCAACGACGCGTGGCGCGAGGTGGCGCGCGACGGGGGAGGGGGAGGGGGTGTGATCCGCGGCGCGTTCGTTGGCGCCAATTATCTGGACGAATGCCGGCGCGCCGAGCTCCGCGGGTGCGGCGATGCACGTGATGTGCGAGAAGGAATCGAAGCGGTGCTCGAGCGGCGGTCGTGGCCATTCCGCCGCGAGTATCGCTCTCGGGAGCCCGACGAACGATGGTTCGAGGTCTACGTCGATTGCCTCCAGGTTTCGGAAGGCGGAGCGATCGTTACGCACTTCGATGTCACCGATCGGCGGCTCGCCGAGCGTCGTGCCGAAGAAACGAGACGGCAGGTAGCGCACATGGCGCGAATGGCCTTCGTTGGAGAATTGGCGGCGACGATCTCACACGAATTGCGGCAGCCACTGGCGGCGATTCGCGTCAACGCCGAGGCGGGCGTCCATCTTCTGGCGGGGACACCGGGTGACGTGGCCGAAGCGCGCGAGGTGTTCCGGAGCATCGTCGCCGACGATGCGCGTGCGGTGGAGCTGATCGAGGGCGTTCGGAAGCTGCTTCGCAAGGAAGAGTCGACCACGACGACCGTCGATCTCAACGAGATTTGCCGCGACGCCGCCCGGCTGCTCCAGCACGACGCTGTCCTTCGCAATACCCGACTCGAGCTTTCACTGGCCGAAGAGCCGCCGCTCGTTACGGGTGATCCGGTGCAGCTCGAGCAGGTGGTGCTCAACCTTGCCCTGAATGGTCTCGAAGCGACGTCCACGATTTTGCCCCCGAGCGAGCGGTGCGTGGTCATCCGAACCGAACCGGGTCCGGATTACGCCGAAGTGCTCGTCCGTGACAGCGGGACCGGCATTCCCATCGACGTCCAGCCACACCTCTTCGAATCATTCTTTTCGACCAAGACCGAGGGCCTGGGCCTGGGCCTGGTGATCGTGCGATCCATCGTCGAACGCCACAATGGCCGAATTCTCGTCGAGAATCAGCCATTGGGCGGCGCGCTGTTCCGAGTGCGCTTGCCGATGTTTGCCGTCACGCCGGCGACGTCGCGCGCGGCTATTTCTTCTCGAACGGAAAAATGATGCGCCAGTCGCGCTTCATGTCGATCACGATCCAGTGCTCGGCCGGCGCGGCGTCGAGAGCTTTGTCCAGCCTCGGACGAAGCCGATTGAGTACGTTTGGCATCGACGACTGTCTCAGTCGCGCGCCATCGCGGCCGCGGCTTCCTTCTCCAGATCGAGGTAGACCTCTTCGCTGACGTCGACTGCCACGCCGATGATTCGGCCGTCGGCAAACTCGTTGGGCGACTCGTACTCCTCGCTGACCTTGTCCTCGCTATCGTACCCGACGCAGATGCCGTCGCCGCCGAGCGTGAAGTGTCCCGCCTGCGTTTTCCACGGCGCTTCGGCTACCACCTGGTCGTCGACGAACAGCTGCGCCTTGCCGATCGACTCACCGTGCGGCCCACTTTTTTCGCGCACGAACGCCGCGCCGAACACGTGCTTGCCCGGACTCAACGGCTCGGACATGAGCTTCTGCTCCGGCTTGATGCCGAGGAAGTTGTACACGTAGTAGAGGCGCCGATCCTTGATGAACAGCGCATGTCCGCCGAATCGCGACCCGTGCGCGAAGATGACGCCGTGCGAATCCGAGCTCGTGATCGCGTCGGCGACAATCTTGTACGAGCGCCCGCGGATGTTGACGCCAACCGATTCCGGTACCGGCGCGGTGTGCGGGTAGTAGATGTATCGCGTCCGCGGTGGCTCGGTGACCGGGTGTTGAATCCCGAGAAGCTCCAAGGCCGTCCGGTCGTCCAGCGGAAGCACGTTGTTCTTTTTCGCTTCGTCGAACCAGGCGTCGATCAACGCTTTGAGTTTCTCCGGATTCTCCTTCGCTACGTCCTCGAACTCGGCTCGATCGACGTCGACGTGGTACAGCTGCCATCGATCCTGGTCGAAGTGGCCGACGCCGCTGATCGGCGTGTGCAACGCGGCCGCTTTCCAGCCGTCTTTCCAGATGCCGCGCGTGCCGAGCATCGCGTAGTACTGGACCTGCTTCTGCGTTTTCGCCTTGGCATCGCCGAAGGTGTAGCGCATCGAGACGCCATTGAGCGGAAATTGTTCGACGCCCCGATAGACCTTGGGCATCTCGAGCCCGACGCACTCGAGGATCGTCGGCACGATGTCCGTCGAATGGTGGTACTGATGCCGGACCTCGCCCTTCGCCTTGATGCCCTTCGGCCAGTGAATCACGAGTGGATCACACGTGCCGCCGGAATACTGTGAGTAGCGCTTGAACATCTGGAAGGGCGTGCTGAATGCGACCGCCCAACCCGTCGGATAGTGATTGTAGGTCTCTTCCGAGCCCAGGACATCGAGATAGCTGAGGTTCTCGGCGAGGTCGTCGGGATATCCATTGAAGAACTTGTTCTCGTTCACCGATCCGTTGGGTGTGCCCTCGCCCGAGGCGCCGTTGTCGGCACAGTAGAAGATCAGTGTGTTCTCGATCTGCCCGGAATTCTCCAGAAACTCGACGATGCGGCCAACTTGTGCGTCGGTGTATTCCGAAAAGCCCGCGTAGACCTCGGCCATTCGTGAGAACAGACGCTTCTCGTCGTCGTTGAGCGTGTTCCACGGGCGCACGGCGTCCGCCGGTGCCGTCTTCGCCACGTCCTCGGGCATCGGATTGATCGGCGTGAGCCGCGTGTCCTCCGGCATGATGCCCTTGTCGATCATGCGCTGGAGAACCCATTCGCGGTACGCTTCGTAGCCGTCGTCGAACTTGCCCTTGTACTTGTCGGCGTAGTCCTTGGGCGAGTGGTGTGGCGCGTGATTGGCGCCGGGACAGAACCACATGAACCAGGGCTTCGACGGGTTGGAGTTGCGCTGATCGCGGAGCATTCTGAGCGCCTGATCCGCGAGATCCTTCGAGAGATGGTATCCGTCCTTCACCGAATACGGCTGATCGATGGAACGATTGTCCTCGATGAGATCCGGATGCCAGTTGTTCGTCTCTCCGCCGAGAAATCCGTAGAAGCGATCGAATCCTTTCTGCAGCGGCCATTCGCTCTTGCTGCCGCCGGCGCCGGTGTCTTCCGTGGGAACGTTGTGATTCTTGCCCAGCCAGAACGTGCTGTAGCCGTTATCCTGCAGTACTTGTCCGATCGTCGCACACTCGGCGGGGAGACGGCCCGCGGCGCCGGGGAAGCCGTCCGTCGCCTCGGTGATCGACGCGCAACGATTCACGTGATGGTTGCGGCCGGTGAGGAAGGTCGATCGCGTCGGCGAGCAGAGCGCCGTCGTGTGCCACTGTGAGTATCGGAGGCCGTTGTCCGCAAGCTTCTGGAGCGTCGGCATGTTGATGCGACCGCCGAATGGCGACCACGCCGCGAGCCCCGTGTCGTCGTACAGAACGATCAAGACGTTCGGCGCGCCCTTCGGCGCCGTCGGCAGCGCGTACGGTGTCCAATCCGGCTTCGAGTCGCGAACATCGAGCTTGATGACCCCGTTGAAGGGCTTGGCCATGACGCAAATCCTCGCTGAGAAGGCAAAACGGCGAGACCGAGCGCACGTCGATGCGCCCTGGAGTCGCCAGCGGAAGTCGTGGCATCATGAACGATTGACGTAGCGCCGACGATTGGACCACAGGCCAATGACGCGTTGGCCCAGGTGCGCCGTCATCCCGAGGACGAGTCGGCGAAACCCCGCTTTATCTGGCCTGCTTCCCTGATAAATTCCTAGGCAGTGAACATCGCTCGACGTCTCTGCTGCCTGACTCTTCAGGCCGTGCTCCTGATGGTGTCTGTCACCCGGGGCGGCCACGCGTGTGATTCGACGATTTCCGCACGGGCATTGGCTTCGGGTATGCGCGACATGCCTGGAATGCCCGCGCATTCTGCCGACGAACACGATCGCGACGGGAATTCGCGGCCGCTGGACTGCTCCGTTCCCCTGGCGCCCGGCGGCTGTTCCGTGATGATCTCGTGCGCTCCGAACGCGGTCGGAGTCGCGGCGAGCCCCGTCGGGCCCTCATTGTCTTTGCCCAGCGACAAACCGTTCCGCTTCGCGAAGGAACTGCGATCCGTCACGAGATCGCCCGAGCCGCCGCCGCCTAGGGCGTAGCTCCTTTCACCAAAAGGACTCCCCCGCCGAAACGCACTGCGCATCGCGCGCGGATGCGACCGCGCGCATACGCTCGATCGCGGGCAACCGCATAACTGGCAGAAACTGCCGATCACAATGAAAACGATATGGCTTCGTGCACTCATCCTCTCGAGTGCGCTTGTTCTATCTCAACGCGCCACCGCTCAGCAACCCAGGACTGGTGTCGTCGAGATCACCGTCGAGGAATCAATGGGAATGGTGGGCGGACTGCTCGTGCGCTCCGCCGGCAAAAGTACCAGGACTGACACGCAGGGAATGGCTCGACTCACGCTGCCGGCCGGACGTCAACGCGTTTCCATTACCCAGCTCGGCTACAAGCCGACGCAGGTCACCGTCACCATCGTTGCCGACAGCGTCGTGACGGCGAAGGTCACCGTCGAGATGGCGGGCATGCCGATGGAGGCGGTCAGGGTAAGCGCGACGCGTACCGAGCGACTGACCGAGGAAACGCCAATTCGCGTCGAAGTAGTGGATGAGATGGAGGTGGACGAGAACACGCTGATGGCCCCGAGCGGCATCACAATGCTGCTCAACGAGACGCCGGGCCTCCGAGTGCAAGCGGCTTCTCCCACGCTCGGCACGGGGAGCGTTCGGATCCTCGGCCTTCCTGGTCAATACACGGTGATGCTGGCCGACGGCCTTCCGCTCTACGGAGGAAGCTCCAGCGCGCTCGGGCCGCTCGACGTTTCGCCGGTTGATCTGCAACGGGTCGAGATCATCAAGGGAGCGGCCTCCTCACTCTACGGCGCACAAGCTCTCGGAGGCGTCATCAATCTCGTTTCGAAGCCCGCCAACGGGAAAAGCGAGTTTCTGTTCAACCGTCGCACGCTCGGCGTGACCGATGCCGCCACTTGGCTCAGCCGGAATCTCGAGGGTGTTGGCGGGCTTTCGTTGCTCGCTTCAGGTACGCTTCAGAGTGACGCCGACGTCGATCACGATGGTTGGGCCGATCAACCTCGAGCGCGGAGATGGGGATTGCGACCCCGCCTCACCGCGGTCGACTCGAAGGGACGTTCGCTGTTCGTCACCGCCGGCTATGGGTACGACAGCCGCGACGGTGGAACGCTTGCCGGCGCGGTCAGTCCGGTGGGAACGTCGTTCCGCGAGAGCCTGGTGAGTCAACGAGCCGACGTTGGCACGAGAGCCATTCTTCCGCTTCGCGACTCCGGGAATATCGCGTTCCGAGTCGCGGCAGCCACGAACCGCCGTCGTCGCGAGTTCGGGCCTGGTCCGTTGGAGAAAGACGCGACCGCGACGGGGTTTCTCGAGGTGACTCGATCGTTCGTCTCGTCTCGCGGCACCATAGTCCTGGGGTCGGCGCTCCAGCTCGATGATTTTGAGAATTCTTTGAACACCCGATACGACCACCATTGGTTCACGCCCGGTCTCTTCGCGACGACGGACCGCGAGGTTGGTCCGGTCACGCTATCGGCCAGCGTGCGCGGTGACGCGCATCCTGAGGCAGGGACACAGGTCACCGAACGACTCGCCGTGCTCGCGAAGCCGGCGCGTGACTGGTCCGTGCGCATGAGCGCGGGCACTGGATTCGCGCCACCGAGCGCGACGACCGAGGAAACTGAAGCCATCGGTCTACGGGCCATTCGACAAGGACCGCCGCTCGCGGGGGAAAAGAGTCTCGGAACCATGCTCGATGTCAGCGGCCAGCTTGCGGGCGCCGAGTTGCTCGTGACCGGATACGGCTCGATCATCGACCGCGCCATCCAATTGGCGGACGCCGGCGACGGAAGCGGGGAAGGGTTCTTACGGAATGCGAGCGACAAGACCCGGATCGGCGGAGTCGAAGCCGCGGCGGTCTGGCGATTTGTCGGTGGAAAATTCCTCGGCACTTACGGGTACACGCGTGGTTCTCGCCCGAATCCCATGTCGGATTCGCGCCAGCCAATTCCGTTGCTTCCTCGTCATCGAGTCGGCGGCGATCTCATGTTCGAGCAGCCGGGTAAGTATCGTGCCGGCATCGAGGGCACTTGGTATGGAAGGCAGTCCCTCGACAACAACCCGTTCCGGAGCGAGTCGAAGCCATACGTCTACGTGATGGCCATCGCCGTTCGACAGCTCGGTCGACTCGAAGCGGTCGCGAATTTCGAGAATCTTCTGAACGTGCGGCAGACGAGTACGGACCCATTGGTCCGGCCGACGGCCACAACGGGCGGACGATGGACGACGGACGTCTGGGCGCCGCTGGAAGGTTTCATGGCGAACGTCGCGTTTCGGTATCGCTGGTGACCGCGGTTAAGTTGCGTTCGTAACGCTGCGCCCTCATCCCCTCATCGACGTACTGGTCGCAATGCCAATCGTAATCCCCGGGCAGAAGGCCCCCGAATTCACGGCCATCGATGACGCTGCGCGTCGCATTGCTCTCTCCGAGTTCAAAGGGAGATGGGTGGTTCTGTTCTTCTACCCGAAAGACGATACACCTGGCTGAACCGTCGAGGCGTGTTCCTTCCGGGACACGCTCCCTCGGTTCGAGGGACTCGACGCGGTGGTGCTCGGTGTGAGCCCTGATTCGCCGAAGTCGCACACCAAGTTCAAGGAGAAGTTCAAGCTGCCGTACACGCTGATCGCCGACGAGGATCACGCGATCGCCGAGGCGTACGGTGTGTGGGGTGAGAAGACGAACTTCGGCCGTAAATACATGGGTGTGCTGCGCACCACGTACATCATCGATCCTGACGGACGCGTCGCGCAGGTGTTCGAAAAGGTGAAGCCGGAAAACCACGCCGAAGAAGTGGCGGAGGCATTGAACGTGCTCAGCAAGGACGGACGCTCTCGCTGACCAGTAACCCGCCTCCCGACGACTATGGATGCGACCGACAAGAATCGCGACAACGAAGTTCCGCTCGAGAAGAAACTCGACGACCTCTACGCGCTGATCGACGGCATCGAAACAGCGATGCTGACCACGCGGCGGCGCGACGGCACACTCGTCTCGCGCGCCATGCAGACGCAACGGCGAACGGCCGGCGCCGACCTCTGGTTCATGACGAACGCCGAGTCCGAGAAATTCGAGGAGCTCGCCATCGACCCGCACGTGAATGTCGCGTTCTATCGCGACCGGACGCGCGAGTGGGTGAGCGTGAGTGGCCACGCCATCCTCACCAAGGACCGCGACCTCATCGACTCGCTGTACAAGGCCGATTGGAAAGCCTGGCTGGGCGACGAAGGCGACGGCAAGCGCGACGGCGGTCCGCACGATCCGCGGATTGCCCTCATCCTCGTCGAGGCGGACAGCGTCGTCTACTCGAAGAACAACCGCTCGATGCCGCTCGCGCTTTTCCAAGTCGTAAAAAGCATGGTGACGGGCGAGCCGCCCAAAGTCGCCGACTTGCGCGAGA
>Ga0207649_10002207_pt1 | contig 11008 bp, 10 predicted proteins | sample KBSC43metaG_FD_184317 | JGI IMG/M metagenome (GOLD analysis project Ga0207649, IMG submission 184317) | Corn rhizosphere microbial communities from Kellogg Biological Station, Michigan, USA - KBS C4-3 metaG (SPAdes) (version 2) | ecosystem: Host-associated > Plants > Roots > Rhizosphere > Soil ... | reverse complement strand
TGTGGCCAATGGTACCTTCAACGCGCACACGCTGGTGCTGAAGGATGGCAACATCGTCGCCGAGCGCAACGAGGCGTTCTCGGTGCGCAAGACCGGATTTGAAAGCTTCGTGTTCGCCGCGAGCCGCCAGCAGCCGCTGCTCTATGGGCTGGTGTGTGTGATCCTCGCGATCGGCACGGGCTGGCTCGCGGGCGTTGTGTTCAGGCGTTAGATGCCGCCGACCAGCCGCTTGGTGCTCACGGGATAGAGCCGGTTCTGGCCGATCATGGTCACTTCCATCGTGCGGTAGTCGAAGAGGCCGTGGAAGGGCGGTGATAGGATATTGAGGCTGCCGGTGCCGGCGCCGTAGGCGGGGAGCAGCAGCAGGCGGCCGTCATGGACGAAGCAGGGACGGCGCGTGCCGCGCCCGTTGGCGTGAATGGCTGCAGCGGGATGGAGGTGGCCGGCGACCATTCCGCGGGTGCCGCGCCTGGGTTCATGCGTCAGCGTCAGGCCGCGATGTTCGAGGACATCCACGCAGACGCCACCGAGCGCATGTGGCGCGCGATCGTGATTGCCGGAGATCCAGGTCCAGTGGGATTTGCCGAGCAGCGCCATGAGGCGGAGGCGGTCGGCATCGAGCAGCGTGTCCGGGCCATAGTCGCGATGGAATGAATCCCCCAGCGCGACGACGCGCTCGGCGCGGGTCTGATCGAGATCGCGCTCGAGGCGCCTGAGCGTAAGACTCGTGTCGTAGGGTGGAAGCATCTGGCCGCGGCGCGCATAGGACGAGAATTTTTCGAAATGGAGATCGGCGACCAGCAGGATCGACTCGACGCGCCAGAACAGTGCGCCGGAAAGCAGCGGCTCGAAGGTCTGGCCGGCGAAGGTCAGGAGCACCGGCGAATCCTCAGTTGACCACGCGGCGCTTGCCGCGTTCTGCGCCCTCACCTTGCCCCAATGCCTCCCGCAGCAGCTCTTCGGCGGCATCGGCCATCGCGCCTTCGCGGGCCTCGCCGAAGATCGGCGTCTTGCCGATGTCCAACAGCACGGGTACCGCCAAAGGCGAGATTCGGTCGAGGGGCTTGTGGGTGATATTGTGGCGGATGCGCTTGAGCAGCCCGCCGAGCCGCTCAATGTCGAGCAGCCCCCGGGCGGCGTCGCGGCGGGTGGCCTGGATCAGGATGTGATCGGGCTCGTGCTCGTAGAGGACGTCGTAGATCACGTCGGACGAGACCGTGACCTGCCGGCCGGTCTTTTCCTTGCCGGGATGGCGGCGCTCGATGAGGCCTGAGATGATCGCGGCGTTGCGGAAGGTGCGGCGCATCAGCTGGCTCTCGTGCAGCCAGGATTCGAGATCGTCACCGAGCATGTCTTCGTCGAAGAGCTCATCGAGCGAGAGCCGGCCGGTGCGGATGAGACCGGAGAAATCGCCGAGCGCCCAGATGGCGAGCGAGTAGTCGGAGGCGACGAACCCTAGTGGACGGACGCGGGCCCGCTCGAGGCGGCGGGTGAGCAGCATGCCGAGGGTCTGGTGCGCGAGGCGGCCCTCGAAGGGATAGCAGACCATGTAATTCTGCGTGCCGCGCGGGAAGGTCTCGACGAGCATCGAGTTGGGCGGCGGCAGTACCGAGACGTCGTGCTGGAGGCGGAGCCAGTCGGCGACCTGCTCGGGCAACACGCGCCAATGATCTGGATCGCTCAGGAGCTTGCGGACGCCATCTGCGAGATAGGTCGAGAGCGGAAATTTGCCGCCCATATAGGACGGGATCTTCGGGTCGGTGGCATTGGAGCGCGATACGTAGGCCTCGGTCTCGACCATTCCCTCATAGGCCACTACCTCAGAGCCGAAGACGAAGGTGTCGCCCTTGACCAGCTGGTCGATGAAATATTCCTCGATCTCGCCGAGCACGCGGCCGCCACGGCCGATGGGACCAGTGGCCTGGCCGGTCTTGTTGCCACGGGCGCGCACGAGTCGGACCTTGACCGTGGGGTCTTCGATGATGGTGCCGACATTCAGCCGGTATTGCTGCGCGTAATAGGGGCTCGCGATGCGCAGCGTACCCTCCGGTGTCTTGCGCAGCTTGGCGTATCGCTCGTAGGCGCGCAGCGCGTAGCCGCCAGTCGAGGCGAAATCGAGGACGCGCTCAAAGGTCTCCCAATCGAGATCGCGATAGGGCCAGGCGCGGCGGACTTCGTCATAGAAGGCGAGCGGAGCTATGGGCTCGGCACACGCCATGCCCAGGGTGTGCTGGGCAAGCACATCGAGGCCGCCGAGCGAAGGCTGCTCGGAATCCTGCGCACCGATTTCGACTGCTTCGAGCGCGGCTTCGCATTCGAGGACCTCGAAGCGATTGGAGGGCACGAAGATCGCCTTACTCGGCTCGTCCATGCGGTGATTGGACCGGCCGATGCGCTGCAGCATGCGGCTCGCACCCTTCGGCGCGCCGACCTGCACGACGAGATCGACGTCGCCCCAGTCGATGCCGAGATCGAGCGTCGAGGTACAGACCACCGCCTGCAGCTTGCCGGCGACCATCGCGTTCTCGACCTTGCGCCGCTGCTCGACGGCGAGCGAGCCGTGATGGAGCGCGATGGCGAGGCCGTCATCATTGATGCGCCAGAGGTTCTGGAACAGCATCTCGGCCTGGCTGCGCGTGTTGACGAAGAGCAGCGTGGTGCGGTGCTGCTTGATGATTTCGTAGAGCTCGGGGACAGCGTAGAGCGTTGAGTGGCCGGCCCAGGGTACGTGCTGGCCGGAGGCGAGAATGGAAAGATTTGGCTTGGCGCCCGCGGCGCCGAGAAGCAACTCCGTGGTTGCATCGGGCAGCGGCGTCGCAATCCAGTCGCGCAGGAGATCGGGACGGGCGACGGTGGCGCTGAGCGCGGTGATGCGCAGCGCGGGCGCGTAGCTCGCGAGGCGCGCGACATCGAGCGAGAGCAATTCGCCGCGCTTGTTGGTGACCATAGAATGCAGCTCGTCGAGGACGATGCGGCGGAGGCCGGCGAACATAGTCGCGCTATCGCCGTGGCTGAGGAGCAAAGCAAGCTGCTCGGGGGTCGTCATCAGGATATTGGGCGGGATGCGGCGCTGGCGGGTGCGGCGTGCCGCTGGGGTGTCGCCGGTGCGGGTTTCGACCGTGACCGGCAGGCCCATCTCGAGGATCGGTGCATCGAGGTTGCGGGCGACGTCGACCGCCAGGGCCTTCAGCGGGGATATATAGAGAGTGTGAAGGCCCTCGCGCGGGGTGTGCGTCAGGTCGTTGAGGGTCGGCAGGAAGCCGGCCAGTGTCTTGCCGGCGCCGGTGGGGGCGATCAGCAGCGCCTGCGCATCGCGCTCGAAGCTATCTAGGACCGCGAGCTGATGCGGACGTGGTGACCAGCCCTTGGATGCGAACCAATCGGCGATGCGGGGGTGGAGGGGCAAAGGGACAATCCGGTGGACGGCAAGTCTATCTGGTCCCCGCATCCCCTGACAAATCGAGCGAGCTGTTGGGGAAGCGGGGATTTCCCGCTGCCGTGGCAATAGGCCTGTGTTACTTGGAGGCATGGCTGAACAGGTGCAACTCTCGGTGCGCCCCGACATGGCGCTGGTCCGGCTCGAGGCGGAGGCGGACCGGCTGCTGGTACGGCCTGGGCGGACGATCCTCGGGATCGCCGGCGGGCCGGGCGCGGGAAAATCGACGCTGGCAGTGCGGCTGGTCGAGGCGCTCAATCGCGAGACGCCGGGGCTTGCTGCCTGTGTGCCGATGGATGGGTTCCATCTCAAACAATCGGTGCTCGAGGCGCAGGGGATCGCCGCCGACAAGGGCATGCCGCACACATTCGATGTCGATGCGTTCGAGCTATTCCTGGCGCGGCTCAAGGCAACGCATGAGCCGATGAGCGGGCCGGGATATTCCCGCAAGATCGAGGACGTGGAGGAAGACTCGTACACGGTCGCGGCCGAGACGCGTCTGCTGGTGGTCGAGGGCAATTATCTGCTGCTCGCGACCGCGCCCTGGTGGCGGATCAAGCCGCTGCTCGACTTCAGCGTCTTTCTCGATGTCCCGCGCGATCTGGTCGAGGCACGGTTGATGAAGCGGCACGGCGAAGAAGGGCTGTTCACCGAGGAGCGCAACCGGGCGCATGTGGCGCGCGTCGATCTGCCTAATTACGATCTCGTGGCTCGCAGCAAGACACGCGCGGACATGGTGATCAGGCTGCTGACCGAAAGCTAGAGCGAGAGCTCTCCCTTCGCCCACTCCGCGGCGCGGCGGCCCACGACATCGGAGATGTTGGATTTGCCCTCGGCGCGGACGGTATTGGCGAGGCCGCGTTTGATGCGATCGAGCAGATCGAGGCCGCCGAAGACGAGCGCCGTGTAGAGCTGGATGGCGTTGGCGCCGGCTTCGAATTTGGCGAGCGCGGATTCGGGCGAGTGGATGCCGCCGACGCCGATGATGGGAAGCGCGGTGCGCTGGCGCATCTGTGCGAGCCGCCGGGTGGCAAGATTGAACAGCGGCCTGCCGGAAAGACCTCCGGATTCGGATGCGTTCTCCAGGCCGACGACGGCATCGCGGGTGATGGTGGTGTTGGAGACGATGAGGCCGTCGAGATCAGTCGCCGCGATCACTTTGGCGATGGCATCCATCGCCCCTTCGTCGAGATCTGGCGCGAGCTTGAGGAAGACCGGGATGCGGACGGTCGTCTTGGCGCGCACGGTCAGGACGGCGCTCAGTAGGCGCGTCAACGCTTCGGATTGCTGCAGGTCGCGCAGCCCGGGCGTATTGGGCGAGGAGATATTGACGGTGAGGTAGTCGGCGATGCGGGAGAACCGCAGGGCCCCGCGCACATAGTCCGCGACGAAATCCGGGCTGTCCTTGTTGGCGCCGATGTTGACGCCGAGGATCGCGGGAATGCGTGTGGCATCGAGGCGGCGGAAGATTTCGTCGTGGCCGGCATTGTTGAAACCCATGCGGTTGACGACGCCGCCGACCGCCGGAATGCGGAAGAGGCGCGGCTTCGGATTGCCCGATTGCGGGCGCGGCGTGACCGTGCCGATCTCAACCATGCCGAAGCCCATCAGCGCGAGCGCACGCGGAACCTCGCCATTCTTGTCGAAGCCGGCGGCCATGCCGACGGGGTTGTCGAGCTCGAGGCCGGCGATGTTGGTCTTGAGCTCGGGCGGATCGGGCGTGGTCTGCTCGGGCGCGAGGCCGAGGCGCAGGGCGTTGATGGTTGCGGCGTGGGCGATCTCGGGGTCCATGCGCAGCAGCGTGTCGCGGGTGAGCGCGGAGACGCCGGGCAGCTTCAGCAGCGGCGAGAGGCCCGAGAGGATCATTTGACCCAGTCCGGCAAAGTTACTGCACCGTCGGCGGCGACGGCGATGGGCGCCTGGTGGACCACGGCCGACATCGGCAGCGGCCCGTAAAGATGCGGGAAGAGCTGGCCGCCGCGCGAGGGTTCCCAGCGAAGGTCGTCGAGCGCGGAGACCCGGATGGCGAGAAGCATCAGATCGCCCTGCCCGGCGAAATGCAGACGCAGCGTGTCGCGCAATTGCGCCGCGGTCGAGAAATGGATGAAGCCGTCGGCGAGGTCGATCGGGGCGCCGCGGAAGATACCCGACGCCTGAGCGGACTCGACCAGAGTACGGTCGGCCACCTTGTAGATCAGGTCCGGTCCGGCCATGCACGCACCCCGTTTCGCGAGCGGACCGTAGTCAGCAGGTCCCTGTGAAACAAGGCGAAATCCGGAGCTTTACAGAGGGACAAGTCCGGCATATTACATAGGACTTATGTCCCTGAATGGGACAATTTTCCTCCACCGAGGCACCATGCTCTCGCATAGCGCCATCTGGGACGCGATCGATGCGCTTGCCGCCCGGCATGGCTTCACGCCTTCAGGACTGGCCAAGCTGGCCGGACTCGATGCCACGGCTTTCAACCGGTCCAAGCGGGTCAGCCGGGATGGGCGCGAGCGCTGGCCGTCGACCGAAAGCATCGCCAAGCTGCTCGAGGCCACCGGCGAAAGCTTCGATGCCTTCCTCAGCAGCGGCGGCGCGTTCCTGCAATCGAGCCCCCAGCCGACCGGCCCGCGCTTCCCGTTGCTGGGCCTCGCGCAGGCGGGCAGCGGCGGATTTTTCGATGCGGCAGGATTTCCCTCCGGCGAAGGTTGGGACGAGGTGCGGCTGCCGAGCGCCGGCGAGAACGGCATCTACGCGCTCGAAGTCACCGGCGATTCCATGCTGCCGCTCTACCGTGACGGCGACCGGCTGGTGGTGTCGCCGACCGAGCAGGTGCGGCGCGGCGACCGCGTGGTGGTCAAGACGCGCGACGGCGAGGTGATGGCAAAGATCCTCGCGCGGCAGACCGAAAATATCGTCGAGCTGCATTCGCTCAATCCGGCGTTCCCGCCGCGGCTCATCGACATGAAGAATGTCGAGTGGATCGCGCGGATCATCTGGGCGAGCCAGTGATGGATGTTCTCACTCCACCAAATGGCACCGGACCCGGTGTGCTCGTCGCCCATCCTTGGTGGGGACTCAACCAGACCATCCGCGACTATGGGGCCGCGCTGGCACGCGAAGGATTCGTGGTCGGGCTGGCCGATGTCTTCAATGGCGAGACGACCACTTCGATCGACACGGCCGAGACGCTGATCCGAAAATACTGGAGCGCGGCCGAGGGCATCCTCACAGAAGGGCTGCGCAATCTTGCGGGACATGACGCGGTCGTCGGCGACCGGGTCGGCGCGATCGGCTTTTCATTCGGCGGATTTCACCTGCTGGAGTTGCTCGCAAGGCCTGACCTGCCGCTTGCGCGGCTCGCGACCTACTACGCGACGCACCCGCTGTCCGAACACCATGCGCCGGTGCTCGCGCATCTGGCGGCATCCGATGATTACGAGAGTGCCGAGGACATGGCGGCGATAGCCGCCGCGCTCGCAAAGGACACCGAAAGCGCCGCCTATTCGTATCCGGGCACGAAGCACTGGTTCGCGGAAGCCGACCGGCCGGAGTTTGACGCCGCGGCGGCGGCGCGGGCGTTTCAACGGACCGTCGCGTTTCTCCGCGGGTAAGGCTGGCGCCCTTGTGCGGATCATCCGCATGAGCCGGCAAACGCACTTGACGGGTGAGCATCGTGGGCGCAATCCCCGGCCGCACCCCGATGTTCGCCAAGCTCTTCACTTCCACAGACCTCGCCGAAACGCTGAGACGGCGCGCCGCAACGATTACCGGCGCGGTGCTCATCGGCGTTGTCGCCCTTAGCTTCGCTGCGGCGTCCGATGCTGCGCAACGCTTGTTTGCCATCCTTGCGGAGCAGTTCAGCTGGGGCCTGATCATGGTGACGCCGCTGGGCTTTGCACTGCTCGTTTACCTGACACGCCTGGTGGCGCCCGAGGCACGAGGCTCCGGCGTGCCGCAGGTGATTGCCGCCGCCCCACTGCCCCAGCCGGAACGATCGCCACTGCTCTCGGTGCGTACGGCAGCGTCAAAATATCTGCTGACCATCGCGGGCCTGCTGATCGGCGCCTCCTCCGGACGCGAGGGGCCGACCGTGCAGATCAGTGCTGCGATCATGACGACGATGCACCGGGTATTCCGTGTCCCGCTGAGCTCGGCGGTGGTGATTGCGGGCGGCGCGGCGGGCGTGTCGGCGGCGTTCAACACGCCGCTGGCGGGCGTCACGTTCGCGCTCGAAGAACTCGCGGCTGCCTATGAGCAGCGCATGACGCTTCTGGTCATGGCGGCCGTGGTCATATCGGGTCTTGTCAGTCTCGGCATTGCCGGGGACTACCTCTATTTCGGCTCGCTCCAGGACACGATCGCCATGGGACCGGGGCTGATCGCCGTGCCGATCATTGCGGTCATCGGGGGCGCGGCAGGCGGCGTCTTCTCGCGGATCGTACTGTTCATGTCGAACGCAAGGTTTCGCCTGCCTGGTCCTATTCGCGAGCACCCGGTGATGTTCGCGGGCGCCTGCGGATTTGTCGTCGCTGCCGTGGGCCTCGCCAGCGGCGGGATCAGCTGGGGCACGGGCTATGCGCCGGCCAAAGCGCTGATCGAGGGTGCGTCGCAGCCGATCTGGTTTGCGCCGGCGAAGTTTGTCGCCACGCTCGCGACCTCTATCAGCGGCATCCCCGGTGGCGTGTTCGCTCCGTCGCTATCGGTGGGCGCCGGCCTCGGCGGCCTGCTGGCGCCGCTGTTCTCGACAATTCCCCCGGGCTCGGTCGCGCTTCTTGCGATGACGGCCTATTTCGTCGGCGTGGTAAGAGCGCCACTCACGTCCACGGTGATCGTGATGGAGATGACCAATTCGCGCTCGATGCTGATCGCGTTGCTGGCTTGCGCGATCATCGCCGAGGGCGTCGCGCGACTTGTCTGCCGCGAGCGGCTCTATCATGGACTGGCCAAACCATTTCGCGCCAGCGCGGACGTAGCTGCGGCTAAGCCAGGAGCTTCCCCGCCAGCGCATCCGCAATGAGCTTGCGGGTCTCGGCAACACCATAGAGCGCGACGAAGGAGCCGAAGCGCGGGCCCTGTTCGGCGCCCAGCAGGACCTCGTAGATCGCGCCGAACCAATCGCGCAGCGGATCGAAATGATGCGCGTTGCCGACGGCGTAGACAATGTCCTGCAGCTCCTTGGCGCCGAGCGCGTCCTTACCCCCGAACTGCGCCGCAAGATCGGCGAGCGCGGCGCGCTCCTTGTCGGTGGGGGCGCGGAACTTCTTGGTGGGTAGCACTTCGTCCTGGAAGTAGCGGACGGCATAACGGACGAGACGGTCCAGTTCGGGATTGGACTGGGGTGTCTCGTTGGGAAGGCGGCGCGAAAGGTAGCTCCAGACGACCGATGGCTCGTGCGCGTTGGACGCCGAGGCGAGATTGAGCAACAGCCCGAAGCTGACCGGCATATCGAGCACCGGCGGATGGCCCGTATGGATGTGAAATGCCGGGTTTTCGAGACGGGCGGCGGAGTCCTGCTCAGCGTATGCCGCGACGAACTGGTAATACTCGTCGACGGCACGCGGGATGACGTCGAAATAGAGCCGCTTGGCGACGCGCGGCTTCTGGAACATGTAGAGCGCGAGGCTTTCGGGCGAGGCATAGGCCAGCCACTCGTCGATGGTGAGGCCATTGCCCTTGGACTTTGAAATCTTCTGGCCGAGCTCGTCGAGGAAGAGCTCATAGACATAATGCTCGGGCGCGACGCCGCCGAGGATCTGGCAGATGCGATCGTAGATGGGTGCGTTGGTCTGGTGATCCTTGCCGAACATCTCGAAATCGACGCCAAGCGCCGACCAGCGCATGCCGAAATCCGGCTTCCACTGCAGCTTCACCTTGCCGCCAGTGATCGGCAGCGTGATGTCGGTGCCGTCCTCGTCGGCGAAGGTGACGGTGCCGGCTTTGGCGTTCACGTCCTTCATCGGGACGTAGAGCACCCTTCCACTCTGGGGCGAGATCGGCAGGAAGATCGAGTAGGTCGCCTGCCGCTCCGCCCCAAGGCTCGGGAGCATCACGCCCATGATGTCATCGTACTTCTCGGCGGCCTTGATCAGCGCCGCGTCGAACTTGCCGGACGTGTAGTAGTCCGTGGCGCTCGCAAATTCGTAGTTGAAGCCGAAGGTGTCCAGGAAACGGCGGAGCATGGCGTTGTTGTGATCGCCAAAGCTCGGATAATCGCCGCCGAACGGGTTGGGCACCGCGGTGAGCGGTCGCTGCAAATAAGGCTCGAGCGCGGCGCGGTCTGGAACATTCTCCGGAATCTTGCGCATGCCATCCATGTCGTCGGAGAAGGCGAGCAGGCGCGTGGGGATCTCGTCGCGGGTCAGCAGACGGAAGGCGGTCCGTACCATCGTGGTGCGCGCGACTTCGCCGAAGGTGCCGATATGCGGCAGGCCCGACGGGCCGTAGCCGGTCTCGAACAGTGCTTCTTTCTTGCCGGTGCGCTTGAGGCGGGCGACGAGCTTGCGGGCTTCTTCGAACGGCCAGGCTTTCGCGGTCTGGGCGGCCTCGAAGAAGGCGGGATCGAGCGGCGGCAAGGGGGCGGTGGACACGAGGAATTCCGGCCTTTCTGAAGATGGGTGGTGTTGCCCCAAGGCCCGCCGCAAAGTCAATGGCGCGCTGGACAAAGCCGGAGGCGGTCCCTAGGTATGCGCGACTTTGATCCGGAGGCGCCGATGCCCCTTTCGACCCAGGATGCGCTGATCCATTTGATGGTGATTGCCGCGAGCTCGGACGCCAAGTTGAGCGAACGCGAGATCGGGGCGATCGCCGGATTGATCCTGCGCTCGCCGGTGTTCGACGGCTTCGACCGATCGTCAATGAACCAAGTGGCCGAGGAAGCGATCGATCTCGTCAAGGACAGTTCCGATATCGAGCGCGTGCTCGACATGGTGCTGGGCGCGATCCCGGAGCGCCTGCACGACACGGCCTATGCGCTCGCGGTCGAAATCACCACGGTCGATCTGCGGCTCGAGCAGGAGGAGCTGCGACTGCTCGAAATGATCCGCGAGAAGCTTGGGCTCGACGGGCTGATGTCAGCGGCGATCGAGGCTTCGGCGCGGGTGAGGTTGCGGCGGGCGTAAGCCTCGCATCAGATGCCTGCGCTCCCTCCCCCAGAAAGGGGGAGGGTCGGGGTGGGGGTTGATGCGCTGCGGATAGTGCGAGGGGTCAACCCTCCTCCTGTCCTCCCCCTTTCTGGGGGAGGGACCTGACTGATAGCTCAGCCGATCTTCAGTAAAATCCTACGGGGAACCAGCGCAAATAGAGCTCGTCGAGCACGCCCGATTTCTTCAGCCGCACGAGGCTGTAGTCGAGGGCCTGGCGGACGACGTCGTGGCCGGCAGCAACCGCGATCGAGAAATTGCCGCCGAAGAGGTCCGGACGGAAATAGGGCGGGCCGGCGAAGGCGCAGCAATCGGGATTGTCGTTGAGCCAGAAGCTCGCGCGCATGGCGTCGCCGAAATAGGCGTCGGCCTTCTTGTCGCGCACCGCCTCGAGCGCGGTGGTCTCGCTGTCGTATTCGCCGACGAGTGAGTCCGGCAGATA
>Ga0207649_10002200_pt1 | contig 11018 bp, 12 predicted proteins | sample KBSC43metaG_FD_184317 | JGI IMG/M metagenome (GOLD analysis project Ga0207649, IMG submission 184317) | Corn rhizosphere microbial communities from Kellogg Biological Station, Michigan, USA - KBS C4-3 metaG (SPAdes) (version 2) | ecosystem: Host-associated > Plants > Roots > Rhizosphere > Soil ... | reverse complement strand
CAGGACAGCGACATTGTCTACCACGCCGTCATTCCAGGATATTCCGGCCCGAATGCTGACGTTACTGGAGCCTGTACGCTCGATCCCGATCCAGCCAACTGCCCTGATCCGAACCAAGGCGCAGATGTGAAGGGGATCCCTTCTTACCTGCTCTCTGGAACAACCTTGTCCCTTGGATTGCCAGACGGACGTATCGCTCTCGTTAATTGCGTGAGCCGCCACTCTGCAAACGGAAACTACATCAACCGGCATAGCTGTGGAATGCCGCTTACCGAGCGAGCGGATGCAGAATTTACGGGTCAGAGCGCCAAGCTGAGCTGGAATGTCGGGCCCGATGGCAGGAAGACCGAGGTTGAAACATACCGGGTGATTGCTCTACTCGCCAAGCCAGGCGAAAACAATGAGGTGGCGTCAAACAAAGCACCGAACCGAGTTGCCGTCGGCCATTGATTCATCTTGCGGTTTGGTTCACCTTTTTGACTCCGATAACGGCGTGCGCTAACCTTCAGCTTTCCTCTCACGCCGCAAGCGGAGGCCACTCAAAATGCGCAAAAATCGGTCTGTTCCCCCTTGCCCTGTAATTCCCGTTCTCATTTATCCAGATCCCAGTGCTGCAGCGGAATGGCTGGCGAAGGCTTTCGGTTTCACAGTGCGGCTTCGCATTGCGAATCACCGCATCCAGATGCGCGCCGGCGATGGCTGCTTCACCGTTGCCGAGGGTGAAGTGAAGCCAAACCGCTCGTGCATCGTCCAGGTGCGCATTGAGGATGCCCTGGCGCACTGTGAGCGGGCGCGGCAGAATGGCGCTGTCATCCTGACCGAACCGAAGGATCACATGTACGGCGAACGCCAGTACAATGCGCAGGACTTCAACGGGCACTATTGGGACTTCACAGAAACCCTTGCCGATGTTGAGCCGGAGAGCTACGGAGCAGTCTCAGTGAATCTGTGAGCCGCACAGACCGCACTGACTCGTAAAGTACCTAGGTGTTACCCGGCTCCCGGTAGGTTGTATTTACGACTGACACGCTTACAGCGCTTACTGGATCGAATTAGCTGGAGTTCGAGTGACCTTAAAGTTTCTCAGGCCTCAGGTCACCGGCTCGATCGAAGCGCAAGTGGAGGAGGTCGAAAGTTGAAGCCAAGAATCATTTTTCACGTTGTTGCCGTGGTCGTGCTGGCTGCTGCAGTGGCAGTAGCGCAGTCGCCAAAAGACAAGCAGAAGCCGACTCAGTCAACCGAATCGCAGACTCGCGAGTCGAGCAGCCCATCCGCATCTGAGCGGGAGGTGGGCACAGGAATGGCCTCTGGACGACGCCAGCATCAGCCGGTAACTGTCACTGCCCGCGAGACCGGCAGCGGTATGGCTACGGGGCGCGTGGGTAATGCTCCGAAAGAACAGTCCGCTTTCGAATCCGGGGTTGTAACAGCACGTGAAACAGGCAGCGGCATGGCTACCGGCAGAGAATCGTACAACTCAGGCCCGGTAACGCCGCGAGAAACGGGAACCGGGATGGCAACGGGCAAGATTGTTTCGGGTGATCCGCACGAATACCTCAACTCACGCAATTCGGCGCATGCCTCAGAGTCGCTTGATGGGGGATCGAAAGACGCTGGCAAGATGTCGCAGGCGCAATCGAATCCGTTGTACAAGGACGGCGGCCTGCAAGGGACGAATCCCCTTTATCAAGGCAAGGACAGGACAGCCGCGCCGCCCGCTAGCAGCGGATCGAAACCCGCAGAGTATAAGGACGGAGAAGATGGGACCACTCACAGCCGTCCTGGGAACCACAAGCCGGCGAAATAACTTTCGCCTCGGAGTGAGACCGGCCCTCAACCAGGGGCCGGTCTTTCAATTTGAGATCCCCCCACCTTTGTGGTAGTGTCCCGCTCCCATGTTGTATGTACAGTAACTTTTGCAAGCGATGTACTGGTTACGACGGAGCAGGACGACACAGATAACCTGCCAGTCTGGGCCACCCTTTCTGACGGAGTTGTTCTTCATGAAAGCGCGCATCGCCTTCTATTTTGCTGTTGTAGTTGCCTTGGTTCTCTTCCTTGCCGCCGCGATCCCTTCGCATGCCACACAACATCGCGATCCCGCAATGACCCCTGACAATATGCAGAAGGCCACAGCTGCTCCCAGCACGAAACCGAACGCGTCTGCCTCCGGTTCGGAAGCGAATTCGGCAAAGGCACGGTCCACTTCCGGGAAACCGAAAAAGCAATCTTCGGGATCGCGCAGACCGAGCGGGAAGCCGGGCCGTTAGTCAGTTCCGGCCCATCTCACGCACATTTCACCTAGTATCGCCAGCTTGTGAGGTCGGCGCCGGACGGTGCTGTCTTCTTGATCTGCTCCAGGATCTTGGGCAGATATTGGGTGTTGTAGTGCAGGCGTGAATAGGCGTTCGGAAGGTTTGGGTCTCCATTCCAGCAGTGTTCGGCTCGCGGGCCGTATGTCACTTCCCCTCCGTAAGCAGGACTTCTGGTCTTGTTCAGGAATTCCTCCATGCGATACACAGCGTCATTGAGGAAGTAGGTGTCGTCGGACCCTACATAGATGTGGATCTTTCCGGCTAGCTTCGGGCCGAGCGTCTGCCAGTCGCGTTCCAGGATCGCTTCCATGTCGTAGTGTTGACGCCAGTACTCGGCGACGGCGTGATCGATTTCACCAGTTTCCTTGTCGAAGATTGGCTTCGGATAGCCATCCTCCCCGAGCGGGGAGTAGACCGCTTGCCAGATGTCGAACTGCTCTCCACTTCGGCCGTGATCGCCGAGCGCGAGCTCGTATTGATTGATCTCCTGAGTGGTGATGAATGTGTGGCCGAGGTAGTCGCGCATAGCGGGCTGAGCCACTCGCTTGTGAGCGCCTTCGAGAAAGAATGCGTTCTTGTCGTCGTAGAGATTGATGTTGGTGAAGGCATGGAAGTCTATGGGATCGGGACATGCAGCAAAGGCACCGTTGTAGTGGTCCGGATAGAAGACCTGCACAGCGAGCGATTCCCATCCGCCGGTTGAACCGCCGTAGACAAATCGAGCCCAGCCCTGGCCGAGCCCGCGGAACTGCTTTTCGATTGCAGGAATGAGTTCGCTCTCGATGGCATCGCCATAAGGTCCGACGTTGGCGGAGTTCACGGCGTACGAATCGTCATAGTACGGGTTCGCGTGCTGAATTTTGACGATCAGCACGCGCGGGAAGTTGGGCGAAGTCCATTGCTGATAGAACTTGTAAGCCTCTTCCTGCTGGATGCGGTTGTATGCGGCGAGATGAAAGCGTTCGCTGTAGCCGGGTTTCAGATTTGGATCGGGCGGCGTGGTGCGGAATCCATCGAAGTCATCGACGAAGTGGTCGTGAAAGATGATGAGCGGGAAGTGTGCGCTGGGGTGCTCGTCGAAGCCGTCGGGGACGAGAATCGCCGCGCCGATAAACATGGGCCGTCCCCAAAATTTCGTGAGGACGTCGCTCTGGATGCGGATGTAACGGATGTATTTCGTATCCTTCGGCGGCTGGATCGCCGGTATGACATCGGTCAGCTCAACGGTGATCGGAGCGGCGTTGTGTCCGACGGTGATTTTCTTCGGCTTGGAGTAGAGGTTGCCGGGCGAGATGTTCCAATGCTGGCCTTCGCCCATGTCGGGGTGCAGTTTGATGGTCTTGCCGTCACTCCGGTGGAAGGTCTCGTACTTGTTGAGGACGGCTTGGACGGTGTATTCCCCCGGAGGGACATCTCTGAGACTGCGAATCGGATACCCATGCGCTGAGGCGTCTACTACGTTCGGCTGTCCAGCGGCCCACCCGTCGACAGTCATGCCAAACATGAGTTGAGAACGAGGGGAGTCATCGATCTGGAATCGCGGTTCGGCGCTCGCGTCCGTGGAGAGCAGGAGGAGAAGGCGCCCATCGAGCGCTTGGTCGCTGAGACTTCTCTGGAAAGTGACGGAAAAGGTCTGTGCGGGCAGAGAGCAGGAAGCAAGCGCAACAACGAGAGAGATGCCCAAACCGAAACGTTTGTTCATGCTGGCAATATACAGGCGTAATCAAGGATTGAGGAATTCCTTCTGAAACTGATCGGGGAGAGCGCTATGATGGAGCCACTTTCCCTGTCTTTTCCGCGGAGTGATCGTGCTCGACCGATGGAGATTCGCGATTGTCCTTGGCCTGTTCGGGTTTCTGGCGAGCGCTGCACTCATTGTGAACGATTCGATGGGCAACTACTCAGATCTAGTGTCACGCTTAGGCTGGGCCACCAATGTGGCCTGTCCCGCGCATCTGCTCATCACACGGTATTTCCCCTACGTGAACAGCGGGACGCCGACCATGTTGCTCCTATTGATCGCCCAGACAGCCGCGAATACAGCAATCTGGTTCTGCGCGGGGGCTTTGCTGACTCGACTTACCGGGCGCTGAGATCCACGCCGAGATTAGAAGACCTATTTTTGCGTCTTGTCGTAGGGCTGCCTGTCAGTAATTCTGGGGCGATTCTCGGCCTGAAGCTGCTTGCTAACCTGCTCTACTTCGCGGAAGACACGCAGCAGGTTGCCGCCGAGAATCTTGCGGCAATCTTCAGCAGAGTAGCCCCGCTGCAGCAGCGCCTCGGTGATCTTGGGAAGGCCCGCGGGCGAGTCGAGCCCTTCAGGCAACTGACCGCTGACACCATCGAAGTCTGAACCGAGCCCCACGTGGTCGACGCCTGCGACCTTGGCGATGTGGTCGATGTGATCGATGAGCACGGAGAGAGGCGGCTTTGGGATGCGATCGGCATACTGGCGCTGCAGGTTCTCGATCTCCTTTGACGGCGCTTCTTTGCCTTCGGCCTTGTATTTGTCTTTCAGCGCCTGAACAGCCTTATCGACCTCGGGCTGCATTGCTTTCTGCGCGTCGCGATACTGCTGCGAGATAAACCCGGAGTAGAAGTTGACTTGGATGACGCCGCCCTTGGAACCAGGGCCGCCCGAATTGGCCACGGCGCGAAGCATGTCGTCTGTCATGTTGCGAGGTACATCGCAGAGCGCTCGGGCCGCAGAATGGGATGCGATTACGGGAGCACGAGAGATGACGAGCGTTCGATAGAAGGTGCGGTCGGAGACGTGCGATATGTCGACCATGATGCCTAGGCGGTTCATTTCATAGACAACATCTTTTCCGAACTCGCTCAAACCTTCTTTGGTATGCGGAACATTGGTGTCGTTGATATCTCCTGATGAGTCGGCCCAACCGTTTGAATTGGACCAGGTGAGCGTCATGTAACGGACGCCCAGCACGTAGAACTGCCGCAGGAGAGGGATGGAGTCTTCGATGGAGTGACCACCTTCGATGCCCATGAGTGTCGCAAGTTTGTGTTCGCGATGAGCGAGTTCAATACCCTCAGGCGTGGTGACAAAAATCATCTTGTCAGGATGCTTAGCCACCTGCTGCTTCACTGCGTCGATCAGCTCGAGCGTGCGGTGGGCATAGTGCCCTTTGTTAGCCTCGGGATCCACCCAGATGGAAAAGAACTCGGCGCCGAGGTTTCCCTTCTGGGCGGATTCCAAGTTCCAGTTGCCCCCGTTCAGCGGATCGGCGAGATCGAAGTTGTCATCTGCAATCCGCTGCGGCGTATCGGCGTGGGTGTCGATCACGATAGAGGAGCGCTGAACCTGTTCTGGAGTAAGTTTTCTAGTCATGTTTGGGGAATGTCTGGCGGGATTCTGCGCGCACAGCGAGGCCGATACCGCGACCAGCAGGGGAGCAAGCAACGTATGAGTCCGCATAGGCTTGGGATGAGTATAAAGGCAGGCCCCAGGCAAGAAAGGAGTTCCATGAACGGTGGCCGCCTGCTGAGACGGCCTCCGTTCAGGATTCGGTCTTGCTTCAGCGGCGGTCGTGACGGTTGTCGGCGAGAGCCGCGGCCTTCAACTCACGACTGGCTTGCTCCAGCAATGCTTTTGCTTTTGCCGCATGTCCTTTCATATCCCATTGATTGGCGCGTTGCGCCTCGGAGACTCGGTCATATGCCTGGTCGCACAGTCGTTGAGCGTCCGCGAGAATCGGGTGGCGATGAGGATCGATGTTGCGTTCAGGTCCTTGCGCGATTGTGGAGCCGGTGATGACCAGGCTGAGGGCCAGAAGAGTGAGAGCTAACCGGTTGCGATTCTTGTTCATTGGGGAAGTCCTCCGCTAGACAAGGTATCAAATCAAAATGAACACAGAACAACGAAAAACTTTCATATGCTGCACAACCGGCCAAGCTGACGGCCAACCTCGCGACCAAGGGCTGAATCAATGGGTCTGAGCAAGCGGCACGAACCTACTTAGTGACTGCAGGAGCAGTGAAGATGACACTATCGAAAACGACACGGGACCACGATGAGATTCGTAAATGGGCCGAAAGCCGGGGCGCTGTCCCGGCCGAAGTGGCGAGTACAGAGAAGAACGGCGAACCGGGAATACTGCGCTTTGAGTTCGCGAAGGCGCCGAACCATAACGACTCGAAGTTGAAGGAGATTTCATGGGACGACTTCTTCGAGAAGTTCGATGAAAGCAATCTTGAACTCGTGTATCAGGAGAAGACGGCAGACGGGGAGAAGAGCAACTTCAACAAGCTGGTGCATCCGTCGAGCGAAGAGTACGCATCACGAAGCAAGTCGCACTCGGGATCTTCTTCGAACACTGGGCGCAGCAATAAGTCAGACAGTGAAAACAGCAATGAGTCTCGGACTGGTTCTCGGGGTTCGAAGTCACACTCATCATCATCGGGGAGCGGCAGCAGCCAGAGTGCGTCCGGCAGCAAGGCGAGCGCTAGCCGTGATACCGACATGGAAGATGAAGATATCGATGACGATGAAAATGCCGATGATTACGAAGAGGCTGCCGGAACCGATGATCTAGATGATGATGGCGAGCCCAGGAAATCATCTGAAAGCTCGCCCAGCAAGTCGGGTAAGGCGAGCGGATCGTCGTCTTCGAACAGTTCGTCGTCAAAAAGCGCTGGAAACAAGTCGAGTTCATCGAATGCGAGCGGCAGTAAATCGAGCAGCTCGAAGAAGAAGTAGGTCCGCAGCTTGCGGCTCCGGGCCAATGCATCCTTGGCCCGGAGGTTTCCGCTTCTTAGATTGGCATCCTTCCGCCCGTGGCCCCGTAGATTTCTCCGTTGACGTAGCTTGCGTCATCGCTTGCAAGAAAGACGAATATCGCGGCCTGCTCAACCGGCATTGCTGGGCGCTTGAACGTTGTGTTCTGGCCGAAGATCTTCACGTGCTCCGGTTCCATGGTAGACGGAATGAGAGGAGTCCAGACCGGACCGGGAGCCACGCCATTGACTCGTACGCCGCGCTCTTCCATAGCGAGCTTCGCGATACTCTTCGTCAGACTCGCAAGAGCGGCCTTGGTGGCAGCATAAGGAGCGAGGGACGCTTCGGGGGTGAAGGTCTCGATGGAGCAAGTGTTGATGATTACTCCTCCGGGATTCATGCGGGGCAGAGCTGCCTGCGAGAGGAAGAACGTTCCATAGACATTGGTGCGAAAGGTAGAGTCGAATTCGTCCTCAGGAATGTCTTCGAGCTTCTCATAGGTGCGTTGGTAGGCAGCGTTATTGACGAGAATGTCGAGGCGGCCGAACTGAGACAAAGTCTGGTCGACGAGTTTCCTGCAGAAGTCGCGCTTGCGGATGTCGCCCGGCACGGCGATTGCGCTGCGGCCAACTGACTCAACGAGCCGGATTGTCTCATCAGCATCTTCTTTCTCTTCTTTCAGGTGAGCGAACAGAAGGTCGGCTCCTTCCTTTGCATAGCAGAGGGCGACAGCACGCCCGATTCCGCTATCTGCTCCGGTGATGAGAGCGACGCGGCCCTGGAGGCGTCCGTGCCCGGTGTAGGTGTTTTCGCCGTAGTCCGCCGGCGGCTTGAGGTCTTTGGAGCTGCCCGGCGTGGGCTGCTGATGCTTCGGAAATGGCGGTTTGGGAAAGCGTTCGCGGGGATCAGTGGGACCCACAACGGAAGGGTTCGGTTCAGGGGCGGACTTTGGGGTTCTGGGCATCAGGCAAAATCTCCTCGTTTCGTCATTGATGCAAGACCGATTGGTAACGTCGGATGGGCGGGCAAGGCTGGATTTTTGTTCTGGCTGAGAAGTGGAAGTGCTAGAATTCAGGGCAAATCGATCCTCTGATTGCACTCAAAAGGAGTCATCCGGTGATGCGCTTTCCTCGCCATCTTCCTGTGTTTGTTGCTCTTGCTGGACTCGCGCTTGGTTCGTCGTTCCTGAGCGCTCAGAGCGCTGATCTGCCGGACACAGCTCCGATTGCAACGATCGGGGCCGGCTCGACGGTCGCGGTGAATGTGGACATTCTTCTGCCCGCGAACCAGGGGACAATCTATTTCCAGGGTGGCTCGATCACTACGTGGGAGCAGATTGATAAGAAAGCTCCCAGCTGCCGGTTGAATGCGGTGGAAAGCCCCGTTGTGCGGCGACTGGTTCCAGGACGGAAGCTCGTGATTACCGGGACGACCCAGAACAATGGCAGCGTGTTCTTCTATGGCGATGTCCTTCAGTTTGAGGAGGACGCCACGGTGAGTCAGTTCCAGTGCTCGCCCGGACATAAGGGTGCGATGACGATCGGCGAACTGAAGCAGGTATTCGGCGGCATGTTCTCGCTGATCCAGGCGCCCGCGGTTGTCGGCGAGTAGAGCTGATTCCAAATCTCAGTTCCCAGTTTGATCTTCGATTCCGGAAGTAATTGGCTGATTGGAAAGAAGCTGTGGTGTGTCACAGCCCCGCTCGGGCTTTTGGGGCTACACTCGGCGGCGGCTGGAATGGCGGCCGGGTGGAGCTTTGGAGACGTTCTACGAGCTGGTGGAAGTTAGGATCACCGACAAGGTCGGTGAGATCACACTTAACAATCCTGCAAAACATAATGCACTGAGCACAGTGCTTATTGATGAGCTGTGTGCGGCTTTGGAAGAAATGCTCCTCGGTCAAGTCCGTGTAGTCGTGCTGCGTGCACCGGCAGGATCGAAGGTGTTCTCGGCGGGTGCTGACGTTGGAGAGATGCCGACGAACGGGCGCGATCCGCTGACGTATGACGATCCCGTGCGCCGGGTGATCAGGATGATCGAGCTGTTCCCTGCTCCGGTGATCGCAATGGTTGAAGGCAGCGTGTGGGGCGGAGCGTGCGAGCTGGTGATGAGCTGCGACATGATTGTTGCCGGCGAGGACAGCACATTCGCAGTGACTCCGGCGAAACTGGGGATGCCTTACAACATCTCTGGTGTGCAGAACTTTTTGAATGCAGGCGGCATGAGTCTCTGCAAAGAGATGCTGTTCACCGCGCAGCCGATGAGCGTACACCGGCTGGTAGTGCAAGGGATTGTGAGCCACGCAGTACCGCGCGCAGAGTTGGAACCGCTGACCAGAAAAATCGCGGAACAGATTTCGGTGAACTCACCCCTGGTGATCAGCCTGTTGAAGGAGGAACTGCGGCTACTCTCGGCTTCGCACAACCTTGGTCCGGAGACCTTTGAGCGAGTGCAGGCGATGCGGAGGCAGGTGTACGACAGCGAGGACTACCAGGAGGGAATCAAAGCGTTCTTCGAAAGGCGGCTGCCAAGGTTCCAAGGGAAGTAAATGTTTCAGACGGACCGGGAACACGGCAAACAACAAGGCCACCCATTTTTTCTGCTTGTAATAGAAACCAAAGAGGTTATCCCTACCTAATAGATTTCAAAGCGTTTAGCTTTCCTCTGCTGTTTCTCTCCGGCTTCTTTGAGTCTGTTCCGCGATTTTGGTGGAAAAAGTTAGCGTATAAATTTCCGCTGATAAAACATTCTAAAAGACTTAGCACTAAACACCTTGTACTTAATAGATTCCAGAGGACTTAGTCCCTTTGCTGGCCCATGCTGGGCTGGATGCAGGTATTACTCGATTTTCTTTTTACGATAATTTTCCGCACGTAATACACCTGGAAAGACTTATGTCAGCCAAATTCAAAACGCTCTATTTCGGTCGCAGAGAGCCGAGCACATTGCGGATGTACTCATCGACAGCTTCCACAAAGGAGCCGAAGAAGACGCCTACGCAGGCGCCAAGCAGCAGACCGACGGCGGCGCCCTCGACGGTCGCCATGCTGCGAGAAAGATCGGAGAGGACGAAACCGATTCCTGCGCCAACGGCGGAGCAGAGCAAAGCGCCTCCCGTTGCCGCAAACGCGACATCCTCAGCTGTGCCGGAACTTCTGGTTAGCAGCCGTGCGGTTCCCTTCCCGATGTACTGGAGTGAGTTGTCGACCGTTCCCCAAAATCCATATGAGAAGTCGCTCATTTAGCCCTCCAACAGTTTGATGATCGTGAAGCAGGGCAAGGTCGCAGCGTGAGCTGGATTTTCGCGGAAGGTCTCTTCCGATGAATACTTCTGTTAATTCGAGAATAGGCTTTTCGTGGAAATAACCTGCAAATGCCTCACCGGGCGAGGAATGCCTGAAACGCCAAAAAGCGATCGCCGGGAAGAAGGTTCATTGTCTTCACCCTGGCATAGCCGGCATCGCGCAGCTGTCTGACGAGTTCAGCCTCGGAGGGAAGCCGCCCGCATCCGGCGGTTGCTGCACCCCAGAGGTTCAGCGCCTCTGACCCGAGACTGCCTCCCTGGCAGCATGTGGTCAGGAGGAGAAATCCGCCAGGTTTGAGAAACCTCGCAATGTGCTTGAGCGAGGACACTCGCTCTTCCACTGGGAAGTAGTAGATGTTGTTGTAAAGCGTCGCGACGTCAAAGAGGTCGACGGGAGTCTTCGATCGAATGTCGCCTTCTTCCACTTTGACCCGGTCCTGAAGGCCCCAGGTGCGAAGGTTAGCGCGCGCCTGCGCCGCGACTTTTGGTTGAAGCTCCACGCCGAGGGCGGTGAGCGACGGATTCGATGAGGCAGCGTACTTCAGGTAGACGCCGGAGCCGCAACCGATTTCGAGCAGGCGCAGGGTACCTTGCGTGGGGAATGTGCGACGGATGGCTTCGGCCTGGAATGCTTCGAGTATGCGGGACGAACGGGCAATAAGTT
>Ga0207649_10002198_pt1 | contig 11018 bp, 12 predicted proteins | sample KBSC43metaG_FD_184317 | JGI IMG/M metagenome (GOLD analysis project Ga0207649, IMG submission 184317) | Corn rhizosphere microbial communities from Kellogg Biological Station, Michigan, USA - KBS C4-3 metaG (SPAdes) (version 2) | ecosystem: Host-associated > Plants > Roots > Rhizosphere > Soil ... | reverse complement strand
GCGGTTCGGACGGCGAGGGCTTCCCGGGGGAAGCGGCGGGAGTGGAAAACAGGTCGGACACGGGCGGATCGGGTGCCAGCCGAGCAAAGCGCCGGAATGAAAGCGTTTCACGCAAAAATCCGGAATCCGGCATGGAATGCGGGAACTTGTCCCTTGCCAGCGGCGTGGGCTGCCCGGATGGTCACCGCGACTCAAGCCATGCCCGATCTTCAATCCCTACTCACCGCCAATCGCGAATGGGCGGAATCCATGGTCGCCGCCGATCCGGAGTTCTTCAGCCGTCTGGCCAACCAGCAGAGCCCGGAATACCTCTGGATCGGCTGTTCGGACAGCCGCGTGCCAGCCAACCAGATCACCGGCCTGGCGCCGGGCGAGGTGTTCGTGCACCGCAACGTGGCGAATGTGGTGGCCGAGACCGACTTCAACCTGCTGGCCGTGCTCCAGTATGCGGTGGACGTGCTCAAGGTGAAGCACGTGATCGTCTGCGGCCACTACGGCTGCGGCGGCGTGCGCGCCGCGCTGGAAAACTACCGCCACGGCATGATCGACAACTGGCTGGCCGGCATCCGCTCGATCGCCCGCAGCAACCGCGACTCGCTCGGCGTGATGCCGCACGAGCAGGCGGTCGACCGCCTGTGCGAACTCAACGTGCTGGAGCAGGCGAAACACGTCGCGCGCACGACCATCCTGGAAGACGCCTGGGAGCGTGGTCAGGCGATCCAGATCCATAGCTGGATCTACCGTCTCGACACCGGCCGCATCAGCCGCCTGTCCGACCCGATCGCCGCGCCAATCGAGGCGTAAGGCCGGATCGATCTTTCCGCCCTCCGTTGGTTTTCAGAAAAACCGGCGGAGGGTTTTTTGTTTCGCCGTGGCAGCTGCCTCCGGTGCGGGTTGGGTTGCCGCTGGCGCAGACGGGGTTGCCGCTGGCGCAGACGCGGTTGTCGCTGGCGCAGACGCGGTTGTCGCTGGCGCAGACGCGGTTGTCGCTGGTGCCTCAGGGTTCGAGGCGCTTTTCGAGCGACGGGTCCGGCAGCGCGCCGCGTTCGAGCGCGTCCTGGTAGTATTTGCGGGCGTTCTCCGTGCGGCCTTCGCGGGCGTAGAGGAAGGCGAGGTTGTAGTAGGGCTCGCTCGGCAGCGGGTCGGCGGTGATGGCGGCCTTGAACGCGCTTTCGGCCTCGGCGATGCGGCTGCCGCGGAACAGGACGTTGCCGAGCACGGTATGGGCGCGGGCGTCGTCCGGGGCGAGTTCGAGCGCGCGGTTGAGGGATTTTTCCGCCCCGGCCAGGTCGTTGAGTTTGAACAAGGCGAGCCCGAGCATGCGGTGGGCGTACGGGTTGCGGGCGTCGAGCTCGGTCGCGCGGCGGAACGATTCGGCGGCGGCGACCGGGTCGTTGAGGCGGAGCTGGACGACGCCGAGCTTGTTGAGCGCCGGGGTGTTGCCCGGGTTCGCCTCGATCATCATGGAATACAGCTCGCGGGCGGGCAGCAGGCGGTCGGAGACGAAGGCTTTTTCGGCGGCCTTGGCGTAGCCTTCCAGCTCCTGGCTCAGGTCGCTGGCGGCGGACTGGGTTTTCCGGATGTCGCCGGCGACGGGCGAGACCAGCTCGCTGTCGGCGCGGCCGGCGATGAGTTTCTGCTCGTCGGGCGAAAGGGCGATCTCGGTGCCGTCGAGCATTTCGATCGCCTGGTGGATCGAGGCGTCCTGCTTGCCGAGTTGTTTGACGGACTCGACGAGCAGCTCGCGGGCCTGGCGGCGGCGCTCCTGGACGCGGAGTTGCTTTTTGATGACCTCGCGGAGCATCTCGATCTCGGCGGGGTTGGCGGAGGCGCGGTTGGCGGCGAGGTTTTCCTCCTCGGCCTTCAGGCGGGACTCCAGCTCGGTGATCCGCTGGTCCTGCTCGCGCTTGTCGCGCTGGAGCTTGTTGATCTGGGTCTTGGCGATGGCGAGGTCGCGCAGGGCGTCGGTGAGCTCGTCCTTGGCGGCGTTGCCGTCGAGATTGAGGCGCTCGACTTTTTCGTTCGCCTCGCGCAGCTGGCGGACGAGGCCCATGTTTTGCTCGATCATCTCCTGCAGGCGGCCGGCCTCGTTGAGCTTGAGCATGGCGGACATCTGCTCGCGCTCGCGCACGAGCGAGTCGCGCTCGCCCTGGAGCTGGGAGAAGGCGGCGTGGCTTTCGTCGAGCTGCTTCTCGAGTTCGGTGATGCGGCCGTTGGCGGAGGAGAGTTCGGCGTCCTTCGCTTTGAGCGAGTGCTGGAGCTCGTCGAGCTGGGCGCGTTGGCCGGCGACGACCTCTGCGGTGGTCTGCGTCTGGACGTCGAGGTTGCGCTGGAGGTCTGCGGCCTTCTGACGGGTCAGCCGCAGGTCGGTCTCCAGGGTGGCGATGCGGGCTTTCGCCTCGATTTCCTGACGACGGCTCTCGGTGAGTGCCATGGCCATCGCCTCGCGTTCTTTTTCGAGCGTGTCGATCCGGCGGTTCAGGTTGTTGAGCTCGCTGGCGACGGGGGCGGCGGCGAGGCGGGCGCGCACGGCGGCGAGATCGTCTTGCGCCTGTTTGAGCTGGGCGTTGAGGAGGTTGCGCTGGGCGTCGAGGTCGCGCAGCCGCATCGCGTTGCGGGAGGCCTCGTTGTCGCGGATCTTCGAGTCGTCGATGAGCTGCTGGAGGCGGCGGACCTCGGCCTCGGCGCGGGAAAGGCGCTGGCTTTGCAGCGGATCGGCGGCCGGGGCGGTGGTCGGCGGGGCGACGGGAACGCGGGGCGAGCCGCTGGCGGCGGGTTCGCTGGTGCGGCTGCTGGCGCGGGTGCCGCCTTCGAGCTCGGCGACGGCGCGCTGGTTTTTCTGGCGGGCTTCCTCGGCCTTGGGGTTCACGCGGGCGAGCGTCTCGCCGGTCTTCTGCTGGCGGCCGACGACCATGTCCTTTTTCCAGTCCGGGTAGTACTGGTGGATCGAGTCGAAGAGCTTTTTGGCCCGTTCGAGTTTTTCCTGGGCGCCGATGAAATCGCCGTCGGTCTCCAGTTTTTCGGCGTCGCGGCTGGCGAGCCAGCCTTGGAAATAGACATCCGAAGGGTCGAACGCCGTCGGTTGCGCGGGCTGGGCGGCCAGCGACGACGAGAGCTGCGCGGCGAGCGGGGCGGCGGTCGCGGCGATCGCCAGCGCCCCCGCGGTGAGGGCGGAAAGCGGCTGCGGCAGGAAAACCCGGCGGATCATGAGGGGCGGAGACTAGGAAGCCGCCGGGCGCGTCGCAAGGGGGAAAGTCGCTCTGGATCAAGGGATCGGCCCGCGGCCGGGTCCGCGTCAGGCGGCCTCAGTGCGAGCCGGCGGCAAGCGCGCCGAAGGCGATGACCGCGACCATGACGACGATCATCACGAGGTAGAGCGCGATCATGGCGAGGATCATGATGCCGACGAATTTCCAGAACGCGCGTTGCAGGTCGAGGGCGTCGGCCAGATCGTCCGGCGAGCCGGAGGACATCAGGCGCAGGATGGCGCTGCCGTATTTCCAGAGTTTGAGGGAAGGAAACAGGTAGAGCACGCCGATGAGCCCGTACAGGATCGCGATGACGATCTGGAAGCCGGCGAAGGGGAGCGCGCTTTTCGCCACTTCCTGGTGCGCGCCTTGCGGCTGGAAGGTGCCGATGCCGCCGAGGGCGGCGCCGGCGATGAGCATAAAGAACGCGCCGATCAGCATCAGACCGGAGCTGATGAAGCCGATCACCGAGCACAGGCGCACCCAGGGTTTGGTGCCTTGCAGGGACTGGATCACGCGCGGGTCGACGGCTTGGCCGGAAGGGATCGCGGGCGGAAAGTTGGACGGAGAAAGGGAATCCATGGTCGGAAAAGTCGGGAGCGGTGGAGGTTTTGGCAAGCGGGAAGGCGGGCGCATGGGTTGGTGTATGGGTCGCGGGATTTTGACGGATAGTTCGCGGATCTTGCGGAACCGTTGACCAGTGGTCAGGCTCGCCCTAGACGACATCCTTTTTCCTCATGGACCTCACCACCACGGCATACGGCACCTGGAGCGGCGGACGCTTCATGCATTACGGCGAAACGCTGTCCGAAGAACACTACCTCGCCTGCATCCGGCTCGCCTACGACATGGGCATCCGCACGTTCGTGACGGCCGATGTCTACGGCAACGGCAAGGCGGACGAGCTGCTGGGCGTCGCCCTGGCCGGAGTGCCGCGCGACAGTTACTGCCTGGTCGGCATGCTCGGCCACGATTTCTACACCGGCCAGCGCCAGGGGAACAAAGGCTACCCGCGCTTCACCGACCCGGCGCTGCGCGGCCCGGACGGCTACGCGGATTACCTGCGGATGGCGTGCAAGCAGTCGCTCGAGCGCTGCCGGACCAACCGTTTCGATCTGGTGATGCTGCACAACCCGGACGAGATCGGCTACACCAGCGAGGCGGTGTGGGACGCGATGCGCGCGTTGAAAACCGAGGGGCTGACCGAACGCCTCGGCATCGCGCCGGGACCGGCGAACGGTTTCTCGCTCGACCTGATCCATTGCCTCGAGCGCTTCGGCGCGGACATCGACTGGGCGATGCTGATCCTCAATCCGCTCGAACCGTGGCCGACCGGCCTGGTGCTGCCGGCTTGCGAGAAGCACGGCGTGAAAGTGCTGGCCCGCGTGGTCGACTACGGCGGCGTGTTCCACGGCGATCTCAAGCCCGGCCACGCGTTCAAGCCGGGCGACCACCGCGCCTACCGCCCGCAGGGCTGGGTGGAGCACGGTTTGGAAAAGGCCGAGGCGATGTATCCGATCGTCGAAAACTACAAGCTCACGCCGCTGGAAGTCGCCTCGATCTGGACGCTCAGCCAGCCGGCGGTGGCCAGCGTGGTGCCGACGTTCTTCCAGGAAGCGGGCGAGGGCGCACGGCCGATCGAGGAGATGATCCGCGAGTTTTCCGCCATGTCCGACGTGCGCTTCACGCCGGAGGAGGTCGAGGCGATCCGGGCGATCGGCGACAACACCGGCTGCATGATGCTCAAGGGGGCGAGCAAGCGCCACACGGCACATGGCGACCGCGCCGACGAATGGCCGATGCGGCCGGAGCTGCTCGATGTCGCCCGGCGCTACGGGCTGGGCGAGGAGTGGTGAGATTCAAAGAACAGGACCGATAGGTCGCGTAAGACCTATAGGACCTATGAAAATCCGACTCACTCCGCGACGTCCGGATACGATCCGAGGAGCTTCACCAGCGAGCAATGCTGGTGGAGTTCGCCGATCGCGGCGGCGACCTTCTCGTCCTGATGGTGGCCGGCGAGGTCGACGTAGAAGATGTATTCCCAGTCCTTCCGCTTCGACGGGCGGGACTCGATCTTCGAGAGGTTGATGTGGAAGCGGTCGAAGGCCTGGAGCGCTTTCACCAGCGAGCCGGGCTTGTCCTGGATCGCGAACAAAATGGAAGTGCGGTCGTTGCCGGTCGGCGGGCAGGTTTTCTCGCCGATGACGAGGAAGCGGGTGGTGTTGGTCGCGCGGTCCTGGATCGCCTCCTCCAGCATCGTCAGCCCGTACATTTCGGCGGCGAGCGGGCCGCCCATCGCGGCGGCGCCTTGGGCGGCGTTTTCCTTGGCGAGCTGGGCGGCCTTGGTGGTCGAGGAAACCTCGACGAGGTCGGCTTCAGGGAAGTTCTTCAGGATCCATGACCGGCATTGGCCGAAGACCTGCGGGTGCGAGTAGAGCGTCTTGATCTGCTCGCGCGGGATCGCGGCCATCAGGCCGTTCTCGATGCGCAGCAGGATCTGGGCGCAGATGTGCAGCGGCGAGTCGACGAACAGGTCGAGCGTGTGGGAAACCGCGCCCTCGGTGGAGTTCTCGATCGGCACCACGCCGTAGTTGGCGCGGCGGCGTGCGACCTGGTCGAACACGTCGGAGAAGTTCGGCTGCGGCGAGTAGTTCACCGAGTGGCCGAATTTCTTGATCGCGGCCTGGTGGGTCCAGGTGCCCTCCGGCCCGAGGTAGGCGATGGTCAGATCGTCCTCGAGCGCGAGCGCGGCGGACATGATCTCGCGGTAGATCGCAAGGATCGATTTTTCCGGCAGGCGGCCCTGGTTCTTTTCGATGAGCTTGCGGAGCAGGGCGTCCTCGCGCTCCGGCGCGTAGATTTGCAGGCCGTCGCGCTTTTTGACCACGCCGACTTCATGGACGAGGTCGGCGCGGCGGGAGAGCAGGTCGAGCAGGTCGCTGTCGATGAGGTCGATCTGCTTGCGGATGTCGTCGAGGTTCACAGGGAAAGAGCGGGTCAGGATTCGGCCGGAGAGGGGTCGTTGGGCGGGATGCCGAGGGCGAGCTGCTGTTCGTCGCCGGCGGCGGGCGCCTCGGGCAGCTTCACTTTGCGCAGCTCGGCGGCGTTCGGCAGGTCGTCGATGCCGCGGATGCCGAAATGCTCGAAGAACAGATCGGTCGTTTCGTAAAGCAGCGGGCGGCCCGGCAGATCGGCGCGGCCGCCGATGCGGATCAGGTCGCGGTCGAGCAGCTTCTGGACCATGCCGTCGCAGGACACGCCGCGGACGGCTTCCATCGCCGACTTGGTGATCGGCTGGCGGTAGGCGATGATCGCCAGTGTTTCCATCGCCGGGCCGCTGAGGCGCTCCGGTTTGCGGCCGGGGAAAAGCTGGCGGACGAACTCGCCGTATTCGGAGCGGGTGTAGAGTTTCCAGCCCTTGGCGCGCTCGCTCAGGCTGAACGCGCGGCCGGTCGCCTCGTAGACGGCGTTGAGCTCGGAGATCGCGTCGGCGACCTGCTCGGGCGTGACGTCGGCGAGCGCTTCCAGCCACGCCGGCGGCGGCCCGGCCTCCTTGCCTTCCTCCTGTTCGCGGGCGCGGATGTCCTCCGCCTCGGCGGCGCGGGCGCGGACCAACCGGGCGACCTCGGCGGTGGCCAAGGGCGCCTCGGAGGCGATGAGCAGGGCTTCGACAATCGCGCTGAACTGCATGACAGGGCGCGCAGCCTACGGGCTGCCACGGGCATTTCAAGCCGCGGCGTTTGAAGTTCCTTGGGATTTTTGAAATTTCGTCTTGATGGGGACGGGGGCAGGGGCTAATCCACCGCGCCCAATATGGATATGGCAAGGTTGAAGGTGCTCTGACACTTTCCCTTTTTTCCCTGTTTCGAGTTTCAGACGTAATTCCTTACCGGTCATGGCCGCGAAGAAAACCACCTCCAAAACCGCTGCGAACAAGGCGGACAAGCCCGTCTCCGCCAAGTCCGCGCCGAAGGCCGCGGCCAAGCCCGAGAAGAAAATCGCCGCCGAGAAGGTGGAGCAGGCGCCCGCCGCCAACGGCCACGCGGCGCATTCCGCCTCGTTCGTCGACAAGCAGAAGCAGCGTCTGCTCGACCTGCGCGACGAGCTCGTCGACGCGATGACCGGCACGACCCGCGACACCATCCGCAACGCGCCGGAAGGCAGCGAGGCGTCCGGCAGCGGCATGCACCAGGGCGACGCCGGCAGCGACGCCTACGACCGCGACTTCGCCCTCAGCGTGCTGGCGAAGGAACAGGACGCGCTTTACGAAATCGAGCAGGCCCTCCAGCGCATCAAGAAGGGCGCTTACGGCGTCTGCGAGATGTCCGGCAAAAAAATCCCGCAGGCGCGGTTGGAAGCGATTCCGTTCGCCCGTCTGACCGTGGAATGCCAAGCCCAGTGGGAGAAGGAATACGGCAACCGCCGCTTCCGCCCGTCCAACGAAGTCGGCTTCAGCGGCGGTAATTATGCCGACGATGAAGATTCAGAGTCGGTTTCGCTTGACGAGGACGACGATTGAACTAAGTTCCCGCCCCCACGATTTTCAGTCATGCCACGCGAGATCATCATCCTCGAATGCACGGAAGCCAAGGCGGAGGGCAAGCCCACGTCTCGCTACGTCACCACGCGCAACAAGAAGAGCCTGCGCACTCCGGGTCGCCTCGAGAAGGTGAAGTTCAATCACTTCCTCAAGCGCCGCACCCTTCACCGCGAACTCCGCTAATCAGTTCCCATGTCCGAGCCCAAGACCGTCGAACGCCGCATTGCTTTCCGCAAGGCGAACCGCATGATGCCGCGCCGCCGGCATGACATCCCGGAGGCTTCCGTGATCTACACCAATCCGGATTTGCTCACCAAGTTCACCTCCGAAACCGGCAAGATCCTGCCGCGCCGCGTCACCGGCGTTTCCGCCAAGCTTCACCGCAAGATCACCCGCGCCATCAAGCAGGCGCGTGCCGTGAACCTGCTGCCCTGAGGTTCGGACCCCATCCAACGGATTATTTCGCGAAGGAGCTTGTCCGCACCCCGGACAAGCTTTTTTGCATTATCGACGCGACCATGGAGGAACTCAAGGACACCCAGAACGAACGCGACGACCGCCGGATTCCGATCGACCGCGTGGGCGTGAAAGGCCTGCGCTTCCCGGTGGAAGTGCGCGACAAGGGCGGCAGCATGCAGCGCACGGTGGCCACCGTGGCCCTCGCCGTCGACCTGCCCGAGCATTTCAAAGGCACCCACATGAGCCGGTTCGTCGAGGCGCTGCACGCCCACGGCGGCTGCCTCGACGTCCGCACGATCGCCTCGCTGCCGCGCGAGCTGTTGAAGAAGCTCGATTCGCGCAAGGCCCACGTCGAATTCCAGTTCCCCTTTTTCCTCAGCAAGGCGGCGCCGGTGACGGGCAAGCAGGGTCTGCTGGACTACGAGGTGCGCTTCGAGGTCGAGGCCGAGCGCGACAAGGAGACGGACTTCGTGGTGACCGTGTTCGTGCCGGTGGCCACGCTCTGCCCGTGCTCAAAGGCGATCAGCGACCGCGGCGCGCACAACCAGCGCGGCATCGTGACCTATTCGGTCCGCTCGAAGGAGCCGATCTGGATCGAGGACCTGATCGCCCTGGTCGAGCGCTCGGCGAGCTGCGAACTCTACAGCGTGCTCAAGCGCCCGGACGAGAAGGCGGTGACCGAGCGGGCCTACGACAACCCCGTGTTCGTCGAGGATCTGGTGCGCAACGTCGCCTCGCGCTCGAACGCGCACGACCAGATCACGTGGTACCGCGTCGAAGCCGAGAACTTCGAGTCGATTCACAACCACAACGCGTACGCGTTGATCGAAAAGCACTGAACGGCGGCCCGGCCGCGACGAAAAACCTCCGGTCGCCGCTGTCTGCTGGCCGGAGGTTTTCGTGTATCCGGAGAAGGGAAACGGTTCAGGGCTGCGGTGGGGCCGCGGGCGGGGTTTCCGGCGGGGCGGGAGCGGGGGCGACCGCTTCCTTCATTTTTTCGGCGGCGTCTTCGGCGGCCTTCTTGGCTTCCTCCGCCTTCATTTTCGCCGCGTCGCTCATTTCCTCGGCCTTGATTTTGGCGGCTTCGGCCACTTTTTCGGCGGCTTCCTTGGAAGCGTCGGCCGCCTCCTTCATTTTCGCGGAAGCGTCGTCCATCGCCGCTTTGGCGTCCGAATTGGCCTTTTCCATGGGCGCGGAGGCGGCGGGTTTCTTCTCCTCGCACGCCACGAACAGGAGCGGCAGCGCGAGGGCGGGGATGAGGAACTTCAGTTTCATAGGAATGGATCGGGTTAGCGAACCGGCATACGGCCGGTTTTACACCGCGAATTCAAGCGGCCAACGCAATCGGGAGGTTTGGCAATAGGCCAGGGGCTGAGTGAGGCTTCTGGTTCAACGACCAAGCCGAACCGAAATGAGTCACTACAGCCGCCTGACCCGGGAAAAACGCTACACGCTTGAGGTCCTCATCCGCAAGCGCACCCCGCAAAAAGACATCGCTGCCATGCTCGAAGTCCACCCGAGCACCATCAGCCGCGAACTGCGCCGCGACGGCATGAATGCCCGCACCTACGGCCACCGGCGCGCCGAACGCCATTCCAAAGCCAACCAACCACGACCCGGTCGCCCCGCCTGCGTCGCAACCCTTGCGCTCGCCGAAGAAAAGCTGCGCCATGAGCAATGGAGTCCCGAGCAAATCAGCAGGCATTTCGCCCTGATGGAAACCGGCTCCATCAGTCACGAAACCCTCTACCGGCACATCTACCGCGACCAAAGCGCCGGAGGCGATCTCCACCGGCACCTGCGCCACCGGTTGAAATCCTACCGCAAGCGGGGCCAGGCGGGGCGGGAAAGGCGCGGCAAACTCAAGGATCAGAAGATGATCAACGAGCGCCCGCCCGTCGTCGAGGAGCGCTCGCGGGTCGGCGACTGGGAGATGGACACGGTGCTCGGCGGCAACGCGGGTGGCCCCGTGCTGGTGACGATGGTGGAGCGCCGTAGCCGCTACACGCTCATCGCCTTGGCCGCGTCGCGGGAAGCCAACGAGGTAAGCGCCGCGATCCTCGAAGCCATGAGAGCCTGCCGGGACAAGGTGCTGACCATGACCTACGACAACGGCAAGGAATTCGCCCTCCACTGGCTGCTCGCCGGGCTGTTGGAAGCCGATGCCTATTTCGCCCACCCATATCACTCGTGGGAGCGCGGTCTCAACGAGAACACCAACGGGTTGATCCGGCAGTATTTCCCGAAGGGAACGGACTTTTCACGAGTCACAGCGGCGGAGGTCCGAGCGATCCAGGACAAGCTCAACTCCCGCCCCCGGAAATGCCTCGACTACCGGACCCCCAACGACATCTTCAGCCCGCCACCCCCGATTGCGTTGGCCGCTTGAATTCGCGGTGCCTTTTGTGGTTTCCCTTCCGGAATGTAGTCTGACGAGGGTTCACCGTTTTCCGCCATCCCGCCGCCGGGCGAATTCCGACGGCGAGACGCCGAGCACGCGCTTGAACACGCGCGAGAAGTGGAACGGATCCATCCCGAGGTCGGCGGCGACCTCGCGGACGATCCGCCGTCCGCCGTCGAGCAGGTCGGCGGCGTGGGTCATTTTTTTGCGCAGCAGGTAGCGGTAGGGGGATTCGTTCGCATACTTGGCGAACAGGCGGGAAAGATAGGCCGGATCGAGGTGGCAGGCGGCGGCGGCTTCCTCCGCCGTGCCGAGATCCAGATAATGGGCGTCGAGGTGCTCGCGACAGCGGAGGAAGGTCTGGTGG
>Ga0207649_10002191_pt1 | contig 11035 bp, 4 predicted proteins | sample KBSC43metaG_FD_184317 | JGI IMG/M metagenome (GOLD analysis project Ga0207649, IMG submission 184317) | Corn rhizosphere microbial communities from Kellogg Biological Station, Michigan, USA - KBS C4-3 metaG (SPAdes) (version 2) | ecosystem: Host-associated > Plants > Roots > Rhizosphere > Soil ... | reverse complement strand
GCTCTCGGTCAGCAGTTGCCGCAGGAGGCGTCCGCGGCCTGCGCCGAGCGCCACGCGCACGGCGAATTCCTTTCGTCGTGAGATGGTGCGGGAAAGCATGGCACCGGCGAGATTCGCGCAGGTAATGAGGAGGACGAGCGCGGCGCTCGCCAGAAGCGCCAGCAACGGCTTTCGAGTATCGCCCACCATCGAATCGCGCAACGACAGCGCGGTGAGGCCGATGCCGAGGTTGTCTTTGGCGTAGAGGCGTTCGAGCTCGGCGCCAATCGCGTTCATCTCACGTCGCGCGGCTTCTTCGGTGACGCCGGGCCGCAGACGCCCGACCATATGAAAGTTGTGCGAGCCCCTCACCGTGATCGGGTCGCTCATGAAGGGCGACATCGCCAACGGCTGGAAGAAGTCCGGATCGCCCTCGGGAGGCACGAAATTGCGCGGCATGACGCCGACGATGGTGCGCGGAATGCCGTTCAAGCGGACGGTTCGACCCACCGCCGCCGGATCGCCGGCGAACAGCCGCTGCCAGGCGGCGTGTGAGATCATGACTACTGTCGTCGTGTCGTGCGCGCCGTCTTCGTCGCGCAGGCCGGGCCCGCGGGCCGGCGAAACACCGAGCGTTCGCAAAAGTTGCGGCTCGATGAACATCGACTTGACCATTTGCGGCGCGTCGCCGTTGAGATAGACGGCGTCGCGCTGAAGCAGGAACGCGCCGAGGCTGCTGAACGAGTGCTGCCGCTCTCGGACGTCGCTGACGGTCCCGGCACTCAGCGACCCACGCGCCTCGGTGCCGTTGCGAAACGGCGCGAAGATGCGCATCAGCTGGCCGGAATGCGCGTACGGCAATGCGTCGAGCAGGACGGACTTGACGACGCCGAAGATCGCCGCGTTGGCGCCGATGCCCAGGGCGAGCGTGACGACGGCGAGGAGCGAGAAGAGGGGCGCGCGGATCGCCGAGCGCGCGGCGAACCGGAGATCCTGGCGCAGATCATCCAGCCAGTCACGGCGCGCTTCGGCTTTGCGATCTTCGCTCAGCATGCGGGCGCAGACATCGCGCACGGCGTCGATGTCGCCGAAGCGTTCGAGCGTGGCGCGTCGTGCCTCGTCCGGCGACATACCGCCGGCGATGTAGGCACGCATGCGCTCCTCGACGTGAAAGCGCAGCTCGTCGTCCACCTCGGCTTCGGGCTTCGGTGTCATGAAACGATAGTCGTGTTCGTTCCGGCGGTCGCTCATCTGCTTCCCTCGACTATTTCGCCCAGCTCGGGGCCGACTTGCTCGTGATCGCCTGGTTGACGGCATCGGCGAAGCGACGCCATCCCGTCGTCTGTTCGCGGAACTGCCGGCGTCCCTCGGCGGTGAGGTGGTAATACTTGGCTCGACGATTGTTCTCAGTGGTTCCCCACTGCGCTTTGATCCACCCCTTGCGGGTCATGCGGTAGAGCGCCGGATACAGCGAGCCCTCTTCGACGCGGAGGACGTCGTCCGTCGCCGATTCGATCCAGCTGGCGACGCCGTAGCCGTGCATCGGGCCCCAGGAGAGCGTTTTGAGAACGAGTAATTCGACGGTGCCTTGGAGAAGGCCCGATTCTTTTTCAAACATGGGTCGCGTGGGTTGTCGTCGGATGAGACAGCGGCGCCGGCCAAAGGGTTTACTATGCCGGTCTAGGGAAGTTGATGGCCGTCCCTTAGACGCGTCAAGGGTAGGCGTTATCGAACTCGCGCTTGGGCTTGGTACGCCGTTCGAGGCTGGCGATCGAGGTCGCGGGCTAACGCGGACACATACGGGCTAAGGCTGGTTAGGGATACATCCGCGCGCCTTTTCGGCGTCGCTGCTTAGCCAAGCAATGATTTTTTGTTGAACGACCTCGGGACGCTCCGTTCACGGAAGCATCCCGAGGTCGTTCTTCAAATCATCCGGCGCGTGCCGAGACGGACCCAGACCGAATCAGCGTTAGCCCGTCAGTGTCCGCGTTAGCCCGCGCTTCCCATCGTCAGACCATCCCCGAGTACCAAGCCTCCGAGCCTCGACTACGGCCGCCTGTTACCGGGCCGCGTCTCGGACCCGGCTTGCACGGGCGCCGGAGCGTCGCCGGCGACGCCGTCGCGCAGGATGCGTTGACGGAGGAGGTACGGCTCGCCGTCGGCGATCCACGGCGCGGCGGGCTCGCCCTTCAGGTAGTGGCCGAACCACTCGAGCTGCCGGTGCAGATAGTCCATCTGACTCTCCGGCCGCGCGACGTTGTGATTCTCGCCCTCGTAGACGAGATACACGACCTGCTTGCCGAGCCGACGGCCGAAATTGTAGAGCTCCTCGCTCTGGAAGTGATTCACGTTGCCATCGGCGTCGCCCTCCTCGAGCAGCAGCGGCGTGCGCAGCGAATCGACGGCAAACACGGTCGAGTTGCGGATGTAGGCCTGCGGGTCTTCCCAGAGCGGCACCTGCATACGCTCCTGGCTCGTCTCGTAATGGCCGGTCTCCGGCAGACCACTGTTCCCCGACGTGTAGCCGTACATGCTGATCAGATTCGTGAGCGGCGCACCGGCGATCGTCGCGGCGAAGATACCAGGGTTGTGCACCGCGTAGAACGCAGACTGATATCCGCCCCACGAGTGGCCCATGTTGCCGACGTGCTTCGTATCGATGTCGGGAACGCGGCGCTCGACTTCACGGACCGCTGACGTCACACAGTCGAGACCGGAGTATCCCGGATTGCGCGCCTGGAACACGATGTCGGGGCGAAGAACGAAGTATCCGTTCTGGCTGAAGACCGCGGTGTTATATGGATTGCGGTCGTTCGGCGTGACATACTGATGGAAGCCCTGCGACAGCTTCTCATAGTAGTACACGACCATCGGATACTTCTTGCCCGGTTCGTAGTTCGCCGGATACGTCAACATCATCTGCAGCTTGTCGCCGCGCTTGTTCGAGTAGTCCATGAGGACCTGCTTGCCCCACGCGTAATCGCCCTGGAAGGCGTTCGTCCGCGAGACTTGCTTCGCGTCGGCGAGTGTCGGCCCGGCAGCAAACAAATTCGGCGATTCCTCGAAGCTCTGGCTGGTGTACATGAACACGTCCGCCGACTTCGCCTTGCGCAGCCCGTTGACCATCTTGTCCGTCCAGAGCAGCCGGCTCATGGGCTGACCGATGGTGAGCCGCGCATAGCCGCTCTTCTTGTTGTAGTCGCCCGTCGCCGAGAGAACGAGCGGCTTCGACGTATCGATCGTACGGCCTTCCCCATCGAGCTGGCACGGGGTCGCGCGATTGCCGGCGGCCGCGCCGCCGCGTCCACCACCGCCGCCGCCGAATCCGCCGCCCTCGGACGCGCAGCGGTACACCGTCGAATCCTCGAAACCCTTGGTGAGCCGAGTGGCGTTCGATCCGTCGACGTTCACTTGCCAGAGATCGAATCGGTCGTAGACGATGACCGACTTCTCACCGGTCGTGAACCCGGCGACTCCGTACGCCCGGCGCTCGGGCACCGGATGATCGTCTTCCATGTTCACGAAAACGCTCTTGATCTTCCCCGTCAGGTTGGAACGGGTTCCCGTCGTGAAGTCGAGCGACATCCACTGGCCGTTCTGCTGGTATAGCGCGAACCGACCGGTCGGACTGAGCGTGGCCCCGTAGAGAGATTTGGTGAGGATCTTATCGCGTTTGCCGGTCGCGACGTCGACATGGTAGACATCCCGGTACTGCCGGCCGGACATGTAGTCGGCGGCATAGGGTTCTTCATCCGTGGCGAGAGCGACCGATCCGTTCTCCGCCAACTGGACGTTCTCCAGCGCATTCTCGGAGAGACGAGCGATCGTCGGCGCGCCGACGTGCCAGGCGACGAGCGTCGTGCGCTGGCGGTCCTGATTGGCGTTCACTTCCTGCTGGTGGTATTCACGCACGTCCTTCCAATGCCAGACCTGGACGCGCGCCGGCGTCGCTTCGCCCGGAACTCGTGTGCGCGTGGCCTTCACTTCGCGCGGCGCAATCCCGAAGAAGAGTGTCGTGCCGTCTTCCGACCACTGGATCGGCCGATACGCGGCGACGCGCTGGTTCGCGGGGAAGGATTTGTCGGCCGCGAACTCGTAGCTCGTCTTTGACGCGGTGCTCGACAAGCCGCGCCACGCGATCACAGTGTAGCTGGTATCGGCATACGCGCTGTCGGCGCGGCTGCGCATCGCCGCGAGGTCGTCGCTGTGCGCGCGCCACTGGAGTCCCGAGTAGGTGCGATCGGCGGCGTCGAGCGACTTCACGACGCCGCTCCGTGTGTTCAGCAGCTGGATGCCGTTGCCCGACTTGCCGTCGACGTCGATCACCATGGCGAGCATCGATCCGTCGTCACTCCATGCCGACTCGGCAACGTTGCCGAAGGTCAGCTCGGTTCCCGCCTCGATGTCGCGCACGATGACGTCGGACGTTCGGCGGCCGGCGGCCGGATAGCGCCGGAGCGCGACGTGCGAGCCGTCGCTGCTCAGACTGAACGAGTTGATGTCGTCGAACACCGCGGTCGAACCGGAACGCAGATCGACGATCGCCGCTTTATTGCGATTCGCGCCGGCAGCGCCCTGTGCTCCGCCACCCCCACCCCCACCCCCACCCCGGCCTCCGCGACCACCACGTCCGCCGCCGCCGCTGTCCGGGCCGATCGTGTAGAAGAGCCAGCGACTGTTGCTGGTGAACTGCGGATTGGTCGCCGAGCGCGCGGCTCGCTCGTTGTCGCCGTCCAGGGCGCGATAGCGAAGCTCGGTGCTGCCGTTTCCGCGGCGGATATCGTACGCCGCCCACTTCCCATCCGGGGACAGCGCGCCGGCGCCGAGCGTCTCCCATTTCGCGTAGTCGGCGCCCGTGAGGGTCGGCTTCGCGGCGACGACCGGCGACCTCGTGGCACCGGCCATTTGAACCGGCGCCTGGTGCGTCTGCTGCGCCTGGACGATGAACAAGGGAGATACGGCGAGCGAAAGACCGGCGCGAAGGGAGCGCTGCATGACGACCTCGATGGGGTTGGAACCGCTTCGGACTGATCATACGGTGCGTATCGGCGATTCTCAACGACGCAGAAAGAAACAGCCCGCGGCTGATCGCCGCGGGCTGTTTCCTCATCACTTGGCCTTACGCGTTCTTATCGATGCAACCGGAGAACTGCGGATTCACACGCTCGCCGTCAGGCACAGGGAGCGAGGTGTCCGTCCCGTAGGTGCCGCCCTTATAGTGCGAGCCCGTCGGAAAGACCTTGTCCTGCGTGCGGCCGTACTGGCGCACGAGACGGCGGAGATCGCTGAGACGATATCCGCGGCCGAACTGCCAGAGTGCCTTCTCACGGAAGAACAGCGTGGTCGCCGCATCCTTCGTCGTCGGCGTCGTCGTGATCGCCGTCATCGTGGCCGGCTGGAAGTTGCCGATCTTCGGCGGCGCCGTGCGGAGCGCGTTGAGGATCGTCATCATGGCCGCGTAGTCGCCGGTCTGGAGCTTGCCTTCCGCCTCGATGAGGCGCGCATCGATGCCGGAGACCATCGGGATGGGATCATCGCGACCCTTCCAGATCTGCTGGATGAACAGCGGCGTCTGGCCACCGTCTTCCGCCGGGATCTTGGCGTCCGTTCCTTTGAGGATCGGAACGCGCGGGTCGTTGAGCGACGCAAAGGGAACGGAGTTCAGCGTTTGGAACTGCTTGCCGCCATAGTTGACGAGGCTGTCACTAACGGAGACGCGGGCGATCGAGTTGTTCAGCGTCCAGGTGCCAAGGTCTTCACCGTTGCTCGATGCCTGGGTGATGAACAGATACTGATACGAGCTCGGAATCGTCGAGGATGGAACCAGGTTGGCAGCTTCCGCGAACTTTCCGAGCCCCACGAGCGCGCGCGCCTTGGAAATCAGCGTTGCGTTACGAACCGCGACGCTGTTGACGTCGGTCGCCGACCCGACAATCGCCAGCGCCGAATCGAAGTGCGTGATCGCCACCTGCAGCACTTCGGCGTCGGTGCGCGGCTTGAAGTCGTCCGAGTTGTAGTCGACGACGCCCGCGTTGTTGATACCGAGCGGGATGCCGTTACAGAAATTCTCGGCCAGGCTCATCTCGATGAAGCCGAGCGCCATCCAGAGCTCGCCGATATCCGCAGTCTTTTGCGGCTCAAACTGCACCTCGGCGGCAATGGCGTCGCGGATGTACCCACGAACCTGCGTCGTGCGCGTGTAGTTGCCGAACGTGTTGTCCGGGCTGACCGTGCGCTGGTCGACGTCGTTCATGGTGTTCTGGAAATCCGAGTTCATGAACTCGTCGGCCATGAGGCCGCCGGCCTGCCACACGTTCATGCCGGTGAAGCCGGCGGAGCTCGGATCGGAAGCGACGTACTTGAGACGGCCCATAGCGCCGACCTTGAGCGCCGCGGCCGCGACCGGCGAACCCACCGCTGTTTGGTCGACGATGCCGGGGTTCTGGGGCGACAACAGCTCGTTGTTCACGTCGCACGCGGACGTGAGCAGCAACCCGCCGGCAGCGGCAGCGATCACGACCCCTCGGGCGCTGTTCTTCTGAATCTTCATATAGGCGTCCTTTGAAGGGTTAGTACTTGAGGTTGAGACGGAGCGTGAAGTACGTCGGAAGACCGGTCGTCTGGAATTCGTTCTGCGATTCCGACTGCGTCAGACCGTAGTTGGCCTCGGGATCGATGCCCGTCCAGTTGCTCCAGGTGTGGAGATTGCGGGCGCCGAACACCAGCGACGAACCGTTCTGCGCGCGGAGCCGCGACGTCACCGCATGGGGCAACTGGGCCGTAACCGAGAACTCCCGGAACTTCCAGAACTGATTGCTCCGGAAATATCCGGCCGACGACTTGTAGGTCGTGTTGCCGACCAGCGTACCGAACGTCTTGGCAATCGCGGCCGCCTGGCGGTCGAGCGGCGCCGTCGGATCCTGCGTGTCACGGCAGGCGTACGGGCCGGTGTTGCACTGGAAGTTGTTCGCGCCGTCGAGGATGCTCGCGCCACCCTTGTAGTCGAACAGCGCCTGGACGCGAACGCGGCGGTTGAACAGATCGAACCCGTTCTGGATCGAGATGATGTCGCGCGGCACTTTATAACCGAAGTTCGAAAAGCCGGAGTCGACCTTCACTTCGGAGATCTGCAGCACGCCGTCACCATTGGCGTCGCCGTACGTGTAACCGCGGTACCACTGTTCGTTGATCGGATGGCCGGGAATCTGGCGGGCCTCACCGCTCGTGCTGCCGCTGCCGCTGCGCAGGCAAGCGACGATCACCGGCGTAATAGATGGATCGTTCGGCGAGGTCTGGCAGAGACCCGACACACTGCCCAGGCTAACGACCTTGTTGCTGAAGTGCGACGCGCTGACCGTCATGTCCCAACCGAGGTTGCGACGGTCGAGCAGCTGGATGTTGGTCTGGAGCTCATGCCCCCAACCCTGCGTCGACCCGACGTTGAGCAGCGGCGAGAGCTGCGAGGCCGCGGACGACGGCGCCAGCGTGATGTTCACGAGCGCGTCGGTCGTCTTCTTGTTCCAGAAGGTGTACTCGAGGTGCACCTTGTTGAGTAGCTGCGAATCGAAGCCGCCTTCGAACTCCGCCGAACGTTCCGGCTTGAGGTTGGCGTTGCCCGGTTGACTAGCGGTCAGACCCGACGCGCCGACCTCCGCCGTCGAGTTGCGGCCGGTGAGCGCCACGTTGGCCGGCGTGAAGGTAATCAGGCCCTGCGTGGCGCCGGGCTGCACGCCCGACGCGCCATACGCGGCGCGGAGGCGGAAACTCTGGAGCCAGCTGTATTGCGGGAAGAACGACTCGTCGGACATCAACCACGACGTGCTGACCTTCGGATAGTAGACCTTCTGGAAGTTCGAGCCGAAGGCGCTGTTCTGGTCGGTACGAATCGCAGCCGTCAGGAAAAGACGATCGCGAATGCCGGCCTGCTCCTGCACATAGAGGCCGAGCGTCTTCACCGCGGTCGGCTGCTGTTGTGAGCCGTTACGGGTGGTAGCGGAGGCAACCGTCGAGGCACCCGGCGGAAGCGTCGTGCCGTTCGTTCGCGCGAAGTCATCCTCGAGGTTCGTGTAGTCCGCGCCGAGGCTCGTCTTCAGGTTCATCCATTGGAGGGGATTCCACGTCGACGTGCTGGCAAGCTTCGCAGAGAAATTGCGGCTTTTGCTCTGGTTATCCGTGACCCGGCCCTGTTTCGCCGTCGCGCTCTGCGGCGGACACTCCGTGAGGCGGCAAAGCTGGAAGAAATCGATGGCCGCGAGATCGACACCGACGGTGGCCTCGTTCTGCATCCAGTGAATCGGACGCCACGAGCCGGTCGCGCTGCCGGTAAAGCGTTGCACGTCGGAGTTCTGCGTCACCTGCATGATGTCGCCCGGCGACCACTGCAAGGCGTCGTTGAGCGGCACACCGTCGGCCTGGAATGGATCCTTGTCCAGTCCGCAGGGAAACTTGCCGGTCGGGCAGCCTTTGTAGCCGTAGTTCTGCATGCCGACGTAGTAGAGCGAGATGATCAGATCGCTCTCCGGCGGAATGCGGTTGTTCAGCTTCGAGAAGCCGGTCGAGATGTTGAGATCGAACTTCGGACTGAGCGTCGCCGACAGATTGCCGCGGAACGACGCGCGCTGCTGTGCTTCCGGGTGGTACCACTCGTCGCGAACCGGAACGTGCGCCGAGTCGAAGCGCGCAAGCTCGAAGCCCTGCATCTGAAGCGGGCCCGTCTCGTTGTCGAGGTCGCCGCTGGCGAAGAAACGAACCGCGTCGTTGCCGCCGCTCACGTTACCGCCGAACAAGTTGCCGTGCCCGAGATGCACGAACGTGCGATCCGGATCCTTCATGTAGTTGTAGTGCGTGACGCTGTCCGAGTTGCACGCGCCGGCGAAGGCGGAGGTCGTCATCGTGGCGAGTTGACAGCGCGTCACGACGCCAGTTTTCGTGTCCTTTCCGAAGTTGGCGTACATGTCCTGGTAGTCCACACGATCGCTGACCGTGCGACCTTCGGCCGACCAATTCCAACGCGTGGAGCCGGAACGGCCCTTCTTGGTCGTGATGACGACTACACCGTTCGCCGCGTTGGTGCCGTAAAGCGTCGCGGCCGACGGGCCCTTCACGATCTCGATGTCTTCGATCTCCTCGGGGTTGAGCGAGTTGAGGAGGGAGAAGTTCACGTCGGTGCCCGAGGAGAGCGAGCCGGACGAGTAGCGAACGCCGTCCACGACCCAGATCGGAGCGTTGCTCAAACTGATCGACGACACGCCGCGAATGCGGACGGTCGGTGCGCCGCCGAGCTCGGTACCGGGCAAAAGCGTGACGCCCGGCGACTTGCCGATCATGAGGTCGGACAGATTGTGGGTCGGAACGGTCTCGACCCGCTTCCCAACGTCGCCGAGCGTCGAGATGGCATTGCCCAGCTCGATCTTGCGTTGCTGGCCAGTGGCGGTCGTGACGATCTCCTCGAGCTGCGCGACGGCGATCTGCATGGTGAAGTCGGCCGTTGCGGTCTGGCCGGCGGTCACCGTAACCGTCTGCTTCACCGATTGGTAGCCGACGCGGAGCACCTGAAGCTGGACGGTGCCCGCGGGAACATTGCGTAAGGTGAATTTGCCGTCTTCACCTGTGGTTGCGGCGAGCGTGGTCTGAATACCGAGCACGCGCGCTTCGGCCAAGGGCTGGTTATTTGCCGCCGACATCACGCGACCGGTGATGGTCCCGCCTTGAGCCGACAGCCTGGCGGCACCAGTCAAGAGGGCAGTCGCGGCGGCCAGGGCCGCGAAGGACTTCCGTCCAAAATCCATAACGTTTCCTCCAACGAGGTCGAACGAGGGAGCAGCGGGGAGACGAAACGCAAAGCGCGGCGCGGAGATAAGCCCGCGCCGTACCCAGCACACATGCCGGTTATTTCGAACGACAAACCACCGCGGTTGGTCGGCGGTTCGCGGAGTCAGGTGGATGTGGGTGGGTGCGGGAGGCTATCGAACCGTGCAATCAACGTCAAGAACCGCACTGCGGAGACTTTCCGTCACATCGCGGCGCTCGGAGCGTGATTTCCTTCCCGCTCCCGTACCAAAAGCAAACAGCCCGCGGCGATCGCCGCGGGCTGTTTGGTCATAGGCGTCTCGATTCCTGCCAGGGCTCTCCCAAACCTTATGCCTTGCGATCGAGGCAGCTGCTGAACAGCGGGTTCACCTGTTCCTGGCTCGGAACCGGGAAGTTCACATCGACGCCGTAGTTGCCGCCTTTGAAGTAAAGGCCCGTCGGGAACACGTTGTCCTGCGTGCGTCCATACTGCCGGATGAGACGCCGCAAATCGGGCAGGCGCTGACCGCGGCCAAACGTCCAGAAAGCCTTCTCCCGGAAGAGCAGCGAGATGGCGGCGTCGGTCGACGCCGGCGTCGGAAGTGCGGCCAGCGCCGGAATCGCTGTGACGCCGATCGTCGGCCTCGCGGCGCGAAGTGCGTTCAAGATGGTCATCATCCCCGGAATGTCGCCGCCTTGCAGCTTGCCTTCGGCTTCATACAAACGCGCGTCCACACCTGAAGCGAGCACGAGGGGGTCGAACTGCCCCTTGTACAAGCCGCCAAGATAGAACGGTCGCGTGACGCCGTCTTCAGGCGGAACCTTCGGCGAAACCGAATCACCGTTGATCACCGGAACGCGCGGGTCCTTCGCCGAGACGAAGGGCAACGCGTTCTTGATGGTGGTGACCTGGCCGTTGATGATGTCGAAGCTATCGGCTACGCCGATGCGCGCCGTGGAGTTGTTCAGGCTCCACATGCCATTCGAGCCCGCCGACGCCGAGAACGTCATGTCGTACGCGAAGGTCGTCGGGACAGTAGCGACCAGCGCGGCAGCCGCACCCGCGTTCGATCTGTCCTTGTCGATCAGGACACGAGCCTTCCACACGCGTGCGGCCCGATCGATGAAGGTCGCCCCCGCCTGATCGGCCGTCGTCTTTGCGGCGGCAATCGCCTTGGCGGTGTAGACGAGCGCTGTATCGAGATGATTCGCCGCGCTGTCATACACCTGAAGGACGGTAATCGGCGCACCGTTAACCTGCACGCCG
>Ga0207649_10002184_pt1 | contig 11054 bp, 8 predicted proteins | sample KBSC43metaG_FD_184317 | JGI IMG/M metagenome (GOLD analysis project Ga0207649, IMG submission 184317) | Corn rhizosphere microbial communities from Kellogg Biological Station, Michigan, USA - KBS C4-3 metaG (SPAdes) (version 2) | ecosystem: Host-associated > Plants > Roots > Rhizosphere > Soil ... | reverse complement strand
CTCGAGCTCCTCGGCCGCAATGCGCCGCCCGCGATCCAGATCCGCGGTCAGCACGCCTGAGCCGAGCCCGAACTCGCTGGCATTGGCGATCCGGATCGCGTCCGCTTCGTCATCAGCAGCGATGATCGCGGCGACCGGGCCGAACACTTCCTCGTCATGCGCGGGCTGTCCGGGGCGGACGTCGGTCAGGACCGTCGCCGGATACCAAGCGCCGGGCCGATCTGGGACCCTGCCGCCGAGCACCAGCCGAGCGCCCTTGTCGATACTCTTCGTGACCTGCGCGTGGATGCCGTCGCGCGCCTTCACGCTGACCATCGGCCCGAGCTTCGTGCCCGCTTTCGCCGGGTCAGCCATTTCATAGCCGCCCATCTCGTCGACGAGTGCGCGCTCGAAGCGCTCAAGGATGGGACGCACCACGATGAAGCGTTTCCCGGCGATGCAGCTCTGTCCACCGTTGACCATGCGGGCGGTCGCGGCGAGCGTCGCCGCGGCTTCGACGTCGGCGTCCTCAAGGACGACGTAAGCGTCGGACCCGCCGAGCTCTAGCACGCATTTCTTGAGCACCGAGCCGGCTTCTGCGGCCACGGCCTTTCCGGCCGCGACGCTTCCCGTAAGCGTGACCGCCGCGACATTGTCATCCTTGATCAGCGCTTCGACATCGCGGGTCGGCAGAAGCAGCGAGCGGAACAGGTCACGCGGAACGCCGGCCTGGTGAAGCACCTCCTCGATCGCGAGCGCGCAGCCGGGCACGTTGCTGGCATGCTTCAGGAGCATTCCGTTGCCGGCCGTCAGCGCCGGGGCGGCGGCGCGGATCACCTGCCAGAAGGGGAAGTTCCAAGGCATGATCGCAAGAACGATGCCCAGCGGGTTGTAGGCGACGAACGCCTCCTCGCCGTCGAACTCGACCGGCTCCCGAGCGAGATACTTCTCGGCGTTGTCGGCGAACCAGTCGCAGTGGAACGCGCATTTCTCGACCTCTGCCAAGCCGTCGGTGACGGTCTTCCCCATCTCCTCGGTCATCAGCTGCGCGAACTCGTCCTTCCGCGCACGAAGGATGTCGGCCGCCTTGTGGATGATAGTGGAGCGCTCCGCGAAACTGGTGCGGCGCCATTTGAGGAACGCCTCGTGCGCTGCTTCCGCCGCTGCAAGCGCATCGTTAAGCGAAATCTCGTCGTAGCTCTTGCCTGGCTGGCCCGTCGCCGGGTTCACGGTCTGGATGGTGCCGCCGGCCTTGGGGCGGGTGAGTTCAGCTTGTTCGGTCATACGACCTCCAACGAGGCGGCATTAGTCCACGTTCCCGTGCGCACCAATGCAAAGGCGCGAATTGATAGCCGTCACGGGCTCGGTCAGTCGCTGGCGCTCGTGCGCTCCACTTTCGAAACTGCCCCTGCAGTTCGTGAGCGCCGTGCTCGGATGTCCCCCGGACATCTTCCGCGCGGCGCTGGAGCGGGCGAAGGGATTCGAACCCTCGACCCCAACCTTGGCAAGGTTGTGCTCTACCCCTGAGCTACGCCCGCTCGGCCGGAAATGCGGCGATTCCCCGCCGCTGGAGCGCGCCCGCTATCAGCGGCCTTGAGGCTTTGCAAGCTCTTGGCGCGGTAGAGAACCCAGGAATCGCCGGTCAACGGGATGGTGACCGACGAATCGACCGCTTGCATGGCGACTCCGCAGCGCTTCACCTCCAACGGCGTTTCCGACCAGCGAGACTGGGCGGCGAGGAGGAAATCGGTCGGTGCGCAACCATCGGCGAAGCGGACAGCATAGCGACTACGCTCGGCAGCGACGGCAATCACTGCCTTCAGGCGCGGCTCGGCGAAAGCGATTCGCGCGCCGGAAGGCGACAGCTCTGCCATATCGGCCAGCGCCGCGGCGGGGCGGCCGCGTTGGACCGCGATCAGCTGCGAATCCCGGTAAAGGCTTATTCCGACGAGCGTCACGACCAGCAGTGCCGCGGCAGCTCGCACCGGACCCCGCGCGCCAAAGCCACGACCGATCCACTCCGACATCAAGAGCAGCAGCCCGAGCGCCGACGCCAGATAATAGCGGGCGAAGCTCGTATTCCCCGCGCGAAGAAACCCGGCCGCCAGAGGGACCGCGATGATGAGCAGCGCGTAAAGGCGAGCTCTCGAGCCCAGCCATTGAGGAGCGCGGATGGCGAGCCCAAGCGCGACGGTGCCAAGCGCGAGCGGAACGATCCATGGCCAGAAGGAACCCAAACCTGCCGACCAGAGGGCAAGATCGTCGAGCGCGGCGACGTAATGCGGCGCGGAGAAGGGCTCGTATCCGCCGACCCGCATGCCCGTCGGACTCAGCGCCGCTGCGGTGAACACCAGCAGCACGACGGTGGCGGTTGCCGCAAGCGCCGGCCCCATGAGCTTAAGCGTCGCGAGCAATGCCGCGGTCGGCCCAAGCTGGCGACGTCGCTCGAGGTAGACCCAGAGCGCGGCGATCCCGATCGGAGCCGCCATTGTCAGGTGCGACAACATGCCGAGCGCGGCGATTGCCGCTAACCACCATGGCGCACCTCTCGCCGGACGATCGTCAACCGCGTCGCTGACGAGCAGAAGCATCGCCAGCGCGGCCAGCAGCATCATGGCGTAGCCGCGCGCCTCGGAGCCGAAAACAACGAGGGAGGGACTAATCGCAAACAGCAGCGCGGCGACGATGCCTGCCCGCCGCGAACGTCGGTCCGCGATCAACGCGGCAACGACGATGCAAAGCGATCCCGCGACGACGGCCGGAGCACGCGCAAGCATGGGCGACGCCGCCGGCCCGATCGCCTGCAGCCAAAGCGAGTAGAGATGGTGGTTGTTGTCGTGGTTGATGCGGATGAACACGCCGATCGGATCGCGCGCCTCCGCGGCGTAAACCACCGACCAGGCTTCATCCGTCCACAGGCCGCCCCGCGCCGCAGCAACGCGCAACGCGAGGCCGACGAGCGTCAGGCCGGCGACCGCCATCCACCAAAGCCGATCGCGTGTTTGCGCCGTCTGCATGGGCCAAGCTCCTACAGCAGCGTGGTTAAGCGGCTGTTAGCCCACGCGCACGCTTGTGAGCGGCACACCAGCGGCCCATATGAGCCGCCGCGATCAGGAGGAGTGAGCTAGTCCGTGGCGACCCTGGGTCTCAGCGAAGCCGAGCGGGAATCGATCGAGCGGTTCGAGAGGGACGTCATCGAGCCGTCGATGACGGCGCTCGTCATCCTCGACTTCTGGGCGGAATGGTGCGGACCGTGCAAGCAGCTCGGACCCGTCCTCGACAAGGTCGCCGAAGATTATGCGGACAAGGGCGTCAAGCTCGCCAAGATCGATGTCGACAACGAGAAGCTGCTCGCCGCGCAATTCCGGATCCAGTCGATCCCGACAGTCTATGCGCTTTACCGCGGCCAGCCGGTCGCCGACCTCACCAATTATCGAAGCGAGGGCCAGCTCAAGAAAGTGCTCGACCAGTTGCTCGCGCAGCTCAAGATCGAGGCGGAGGGCACGACGCCGCAGGCCGAGATCGAGCCGCTGGTGGCGATGGGAGAGCAGGTTTTGGCCGACGGCGATGCGGCGCGCGCGGTGAATATCTTCCGTCAGGTCCAGGAGATGGCGCCGAACGATGCGGCCGTGATCGGCGGGCTCGCCCGCTCACTGATCGCGAACGGAGAGTCCGACGAGGCGCGAGGCCTGCTCGACGGGGTTTCGGACGAGCAGGCGAAGAAGCCCGAAATCGCGCGCGCGAAAGCAGCGCTTGAGGTCGCCACCGCGGCTCCGGCCGCGGACACCTCGGAGTTCGAGAAACGCCTCGCGGGCAATCCCGACGACCACGAGGCGCGGTTCGAACTCGCCTCCGCCAAGATGACATCGGACCGCGACGCCGCAGCCGATGCGCTGCTCGAGATCATCCGTCGCGACCGCGAATGGAACGACGGCGCGGCGAAGCAACGCTTCCTGCAATTGCTCGAGGCGCAGGGACTCGAGGACCCGTGGTCAAGCGCGCAGCGCCGGCGGCTGTCCGCCGTGCTGTTCACATGAGCCGAACGATCCGCGTCCCGCTTTTCCCGCTCGGTGGGGCGATCCTGTTCCCGCGTTCGCAGCTTCCGCTGCACATCTTCGAGCCGCGCTATCGCGAGATGGTGCACGATGCAGTCGACGGCGCGGGACGCATCGCCATGATCCAGCCGCAGCGGCTCGATGAGGACAATCGGGCGCCGCTGTTCGAGGTCGGCTGTGTTGGCGAGATTGTCAGCCTCGAGGAGCTCGACGACGGGCGCTTCAACATCGTCCTCCTGGGTTCGCACCGCTTCCGGCTGGTCAGGGAAGCCGAGGTCGACATGCTTTATCGCTGCGCCGACGTCGACGTCACCGCGTTCGACGACGAGGAGCCGCCGGCGCTTTCCCTCGGCCAGCGCGCCGAAGTCGAGCGCGAGGCACGGCGCCTGGGCGATGCGATGGGCCTGGCGGTGGACTGGACCGCGGTTAGCAGGCTCGACGACGAGATGCTGGTCAATGCGATCGCGCAGGTCGCGCCCTTCGACGTGGGCGCGAAGCAGGCCTTGCTAGAGCAGGCGACGCTTGCGGGACGGGCCGACCTTCTCGTCCAGCTCATGCAATTCCAGCGTGCCGCGGTCGGCGGCGGCGTCGAGGTCGAGCCGACGATTCAATAATTCAGATCGGTAGTCCGCGAAGGAGTAGCGGAAGCTCTCCGCTGGTGCCGCGCGCTTCCCTCATCAGGCGGTTGCGAAGCGGCGAGATGCGGCCGACGAGGCCCATGCCGAAACGGCGAACCGCTGACGCAGTCTTTCCCCGAATGCCATAAATGCGCGTCAGCGTGTCAGTCGCGAAAGCGACCGAGAGCGCGTCGAGCGAGCGCCAGCGCTGGTAGCGGTCGAGCAACTGTCGGTCGCCGGGGTCGAGGCCAAGACGGGCGCCTTCGACGAGCACTTCGGCGAGCGCCGCAACGTCGCGAAAACCGAGATTCAGGCCCTGCCCCGCGATCGGGTGGATGGCGTGCGCCGCATCGCCGACGAGAGCGAGCCGCTGAGCGGCAATCTGCGCAGCATGGTGGAAACCGAGGGGGAAGGAGGAGCGCGGCGCGAGCATCTCGACTTTGCCGAGGAACCCACCCATCGCGGCTTGCGCTTCTGCCGCGAAATCCGCGTCGCTCAGCGACAGCCAGCCGGCCGCGTCCTCGTTGGGCACCGACCACACGATCGCCGAGCGGTGCCCAGCTGCGTCGTCGTTCATCGGCAGCAGCGCGAAGGGGCCGCTCGGATAGAAAATCTCGTACGCAACATGCTCGTGCTCGCGCTGGTGGCGGAGCACCGAAACGATGGCCTGGTGGTCGTATTTCCAGCGCGCGACGTTGATCCCCGCGGCTTCCCGAGTGCGCGAGTTGCGGCCGTCGGCGGCGACAAGGATCGGCGCCGACAGAGTGCGGCCGTCCTCGAGCGATACGACGACTCCTGCATCGTCGCGATTCACGCCGAGCACGCGCGATTTCCACATCGGCCAGATATTCTTGCCGGCCGCGGTACGGGCGTGGAGCGCCGCTCGCAGGTTGCGATTCTCGTGCATGAAGCCGAGCGGCTCATCATCGTCGGGATCGAAGTGGAGCGCGCCGGGCTCCAGGCCGTCGGCGACCGCGATTCGGCGGATTGGGCAGCCAGTCTCAGGCAAATGGTCCGCGACCCCGATCGCCGTCAGCATCCGCATCGAGCTGGACGAGACCGCGCTGGTCCGTCCATCGAAGCTCGCATCCGTCCTCGGCTCGGGATCGGCAGGGTCGATGACGATGCTCGAAAGCCCGCTCGAATCGAGCGCGGCGGCAAGCGCGAGGCCGACGAGGCCGCCGCCGAAGATGATCACGTCCGCGCGGTCCATCGCAGCGCCCCTAACCCGTTCGTCGCAATGACGCCACGACTTCGCTTGACCGGGGACTCCGCGTGGGGGATTCTAGCCACCAGGAAGATTGGGGGTGGGACAATGGCGAGTGTCGCCACGCGCGCGCCGAAGCGCGAACTGGCACCGGACTGGCGCGAGGCGCTTGCCAATGCCGTGCGCCGGTTCGCCGTACGCACTTGGGGCGCGATGCTGTTGCTGCTGAGCATCGCCGGGGGGGTGGCGCTGGCGACGCATAGTCCCACCGATCCGTCGCTAAGCACCGCCGCCGGGGGCGCGCCGGCGAACTGGTTCGGGAGCCCTGGCGCCTATTTCAGCGACGTCCTTCTGCTCCTGTTCGGGGTCGGCTCGGCGCTGTTCGTTCCGGTGGTCGCCATCGCCGGGCTGCGAATGATCCGGCTGGAGCCGACCGGCCGCATGGGACGCGGGCTGCTGATCGCCGGGGTGGGGGCAATCCTGCTCGGTACCGCGCTTGGGCTGACCAGCGGCTCAGCCGTCTCGGGCCTGCCCGGCGGCTGGGGCGGTGCCTTCGGGCTTGCCGCCGCGCATGGCCTCGATTCGGCGTTCGGGATGATCGCCAATCCGCAGATCGCCGGGCCGGTACGGCTGGCGACCCTGCTTCTGCTCGCGCTCGCAGGTGTGACGCTTGGCTATTTCGCGCTCGGCCTGACCATCGACGAGCGTGATGCAATCGGCGCCTTCTTCCGCCGGCGGCCGCGCGAGCGGCGCGCGGCGCCCCGCACGACCGAGCTTCGCGAAGAGCGCGCAATTCCCGCTGCTCCGCCGAAGCCACGTCCGACCGTCGCGGTTGCCGAGCCGGCCAAGTCGCCCGCGCCATCGCGCGGCAGGGACCGCAAGTCGGGGGGCGCTCAGCCGAGCCTCGCGCTCGGCGACAATTTCACGCTCCCCAGCATCGACCTTCTGGCGCCGCCGCCCAAGGACGGCCGCCAGCAGATCGACCGCGCCGGCCTGGAGCGCAATGCGCGGCTGCTCGAGTCGGTGCTGGAGGACTTCCATGTCCGCGGCGAGATCGTGGAGGTGCGGCCAGGTCCGGTCGTGACGATGTACGAGCTCGAGCCGGCGAGCGGGATCAAGGCCAGCCGAGTGATTCAGCTCGCGGACGACATCGCGCGCAACATGTCGGCGCTGTCCGCACGAGTCGCGACCATCCCCGGCCGAAGCGTCATCGGAATCGAGCTTCCCAACCCCAAGCGCGAGATGGTCTCGCTATCCGAGCTCATCGGAAGCCAGGCGTTCGAAGACCAGAACATGTCGCTGCCGCTGATCCTCGGCAAGAACATCGCCGGGGACCCGGTCATCGCCGACCTCGCGCCGATGCCCCACCTGCTGGTCGCCGGCACGACCGGTTCCGGCAAGTCGGTCGGCCTCAACTGCATGATCCTCTCGCTGCTCTACCGGTACGGACCCGACGAGTGCAAAATGATCATGATCGACCCGAAGATGCTGGAGCTCAGCATCTACGACGACATTCCGCACTTGCTCGCCCCCGTCGTCACCGAGCCCGGCAAGGCGATCCGAGCGCTCAAGTGGACCGTCGAGCAGATGGAGGAGCGCTACCGCAAGATGGCCAACCTCGGCGTTCGCGCTCTGCCGAGCTTCAACGCCAAGGTGCGCGAGGCGCGAGGCAAGGGCTCCAAGCTCAAGCGGCGGATCCAGACCGGCTACGATAGCGACACCGGCCAGCCAATCTACGAGGATGAAGAGTTCGACTATGAGGTGATGCCGCAGATCGTCGTGGTGGTCGACGAACTCGCCGACCTCATGATGACCGCCGGCAAGGAGGTCGAGTTCCTGATTCAGCGGCTCGCCCAGAAGGCGCGCGCGGCGGGAATCCACCTCATCATGGCGACCCAGCGCCCCTCGGTCGACGTCATCACCGGCGTCATCAAGGCGAACCTGCCGACCCGCATCAGCTTCCAGGTGACGAGCAAGATCGACAGCCGGACGATCCTCGGCGAGCAGGGCGCCGAGCAGCTGCTTGGCAAGGGCGACATGCTCTATATGCCTGGAGGCAAGCAGATCATCCGGGTGCACGGCCCCTTCGTCAGCGACGAGGAGGTGCGAGCGGTCGCCGAGCATTGGCGCAAGCAGGGCGCGCCCGATTACGTGCAGGCGGTGACCGAGGAGCCCGAGGACGGCGGTTATCTATTCGACGGCCAGCCGACCGGCGAGGACGATGCCGAGACCCAGCTCTATCGCAAGGCGGTGCAAATCGTCGCCGAGAGCCAGAAGGCATCGACGTCCTACCTCCAGCGACAGCTCCGCGTCGGCTACAACAGCGCGGCGCGCCTGATCGAACGAATGGAGAAGGACGGCCTCGTCGGCCAGCCCGACCACGTCGGCCGCCGGGAGGTGCTGATCGATCCCGACGGCCACCCGATCTGAGCCTGAACGCGCCGGAACCCTGGGGTTCAGTGCGCATTCAATGGGTGAACGCCACTTTCAGGCGCAAAATTCCAGGAGCTTTGACATGAATTTCCCGACGAAACTCGCGCGCGCGATCGTGCCGGCTGTCGTCGTCCTTGCGGCCCCCGCCGCTGCGAAGGATTCCGCCGATCTCGCCAAGCTCAAGGCGCATATCGCCGGCGTGCACACGATGACGGCGGACTTCGTCCAGACCGATTCGCGCGGAAGGTCCGCCGCGGGCACGATGCAGCTGAAGCGGCCGGGCAAGGTCCGCTTCCAATATGGAAGCGGCGACCTCCTGATCATCGCCGATGGCAGGAGCCTGTATTTCCTCGACTATCAGGTCGGGCAGAAGAGCGTCTATCCGCTAAGCAAGACGCCCCTCGGCCCGCTGCTGTCGGCGTCCCCGGATTTCAATGGCAAGGCCGAGATCCTGCCGAGCGACAATGCCCGGGTCGTCGTCGCCCGCGCGAAGAACAGCTCGTACGGCCAGTTGACGCTGGCCTTCCTGCGCAGCGGATCGGCGCCGGGCGGGCTTCAGATGTACGGCTGGACGGCGGTCGATCCGCAGGGCCACCGGACTACGGTCAAGCTGTCGAACGTTCGCTACAATGTCGGCGTGCCGGAGAGCGCATTCACCTTCACGCCGCCGAAAAAAAGGAAGCGGTAAGGGTTTCAATTTGCGACGCGTTCATCCCCGCGTCAGGCTCAATCGTCTAGAGAAAATCACGATTCTGCAACAACCTGGGGTTTCCCCCTGTTACCTGGGTCGCAGGATCCCTCGCGTGACGAACGCTTGGTCGGCCCTCGCTCCATGCCCCCGGAGCGAGGGCCTTTTTCATATTCGCGCGGGCACGCTAAGCGGTGGCTGTGGGCAAGAAGCTGAAGATCGCCTCCTGGAACATCAACTCGGTGCGGGCCCGGACCGCGCTGGTCGAGCGGCTGATCGCCGAGCAGCAGCCGGACATATTGTGCCTTCAGGAAACCAAGGTGCTCGACACGATCTTTCCGGCCGAGCTTTTCGATCGCCACGGCTACAAGCACCGTCAGCTCAACGGGCAGCGGATGCACCATGGCGTCGCGATCCTCAGTCGCGTGCCACTGAAAGACCCCGGCAAGCACGACTGGCAGGACAATGGCGAGGCGCGGCACGTCGGCGCCCGGCTGGAGTGCGGAATCCGGCTCGAGAACGTCTATGTCCCCGCCGGCGGCGATACGCCCGACCGCACCGTCAATCCCAAGTTCGGTCAGAAGCTCGACTTCATCGAGCGCATGACCCGCTGGTCCGAATCGCTTGCCGAGCCCACGATCATCGTCGGCGATTTCAACGTCGCGCCGCTCGAATGCGATGTCTGGAGCCACAAGGCGCTGCTTACCGTCGTCAGCCATACGCCGGTCGAGGTGGAAGCGCTGACCCGGCTCCAGCAGGCCCACGACTGGCTCGACATCGGGCGCCGGTTCATCCCTGCACCGACCCGCAACTTCACCTGGTGGAGCTATCGCTCGCCCGACTGGACGAGGAACGATCGCGGGCGGCGCCTCGACCATATGTGGTGTTCTCCCGAGCTCGGCGGCCACGTGAAAGCGCACAAGGTGCTTGAGCCATGCCGCAACTGGCAGCGACCGTCGGACCATGTGCCGCTGATTTGCGAGATTGAGGTTTGAGCCAGCTCGCGGCCACGCGTACGGCGATTGCCTTGCTGCGGTCAGGTCGTCCGGTGCGTCTTTCCGGCGCGCAGGATCTGACGATCGCGGCGGTCGAGACCACGACTCAGGAGCTGCTGGCGCTGCGCGATCCGGACAGGAATGCGCGGCTCATCGTCAGCGGAAACCGCGCGGCGGCATTGAAGCTCGCCAACGAGCGGGAGGCTGCCGACCCGGAAGCGCCAGTCATGCTCGAGCGCACTGCGTGGCTCGACGCGGAGGCAGCGCTGGCCATCGCCGATCCCGGGCGCGATCTCGACCGGGCGCCGCTTGGTCCGCTCCAACCGATAGCGCCCGATAGCGTCGAAAGTGCGCGCGCCGCGCTTGCGCTGGCCCGAGCAGCCGGATTGCTGCCGGCGCTCTGGCTGCTCGAACCGGTCCAATCCGACCCGGAAGTCGCCCTAGACGACATTCTGCGCGAGCGGACTGAGCCGTCGGTCGAAATCGTCGCACGCGCCAAGCTCCCGCTCGAGGAGATGCCGCCGACGCAGATCGTCGCCTTCCGCGCGTCGGACGACGGGGAGGAGCATGTCGCGCTCGTCGTCGGCGCGTTCGGCGGGGAGCCGCCACTCGTGCGCCTGCACAGCGAGTGCCTCACCGGCGACGTCTTCGGGTCGCTGAAATGCGACTGCGGGCCGCAGCTCAAGGAAGCGCTCCGAATCATCGGCGCGGCCGGTGGCGGGATCCTGCTCTATCTGCGCCAGGAGGGCCGCGGGATCGGCCTCGCGAACAAACTCCGCGCCTACGCACTCCAGGATCGCGGGCTCGATACGGTGGATGCGAACCGGCGGCTTGGATTCGCCGATGACGAACGTGACTATGGGCATGCCGCGGCGATGCTGCGCGCTCTCGGGATCGACCGCGTCAGGCTGCTGACCAACAATCCGGACAAGGTCGAAGGCCTGGAAGCGGCTGGGATCGCGGTGACGGAGCGCGTCACGCACCAGATGCCCGCCAATCCCCACAACGCCGACTATCTCGCGACCAAGCGCAAGAAGAGCGGTCATCTGCTGGTCTGAGCGAATCCCAGCATCTCGGCCA
>Ga0207649_10002170_pt1 | contig 11096 bp, 10 predicted proteins | sample KBSC43metaG_FD_184317 | JGI IMG/M metagenome (GOLD analysis project Ga0207649, IMG submission 184317) | Corn rhizosphere microbial communities from Kellogg Biological Station, Michigan, USA - KBS C4-3 metaG (SPAdes) (version 2) | ecosystem: Host-associated > Plants > Roots > Rhizosphere > Soil ... | reverse complement strand
CGAAGGACTGCCGTTTGTTGCCTGGATCGCCTGGCGACGCGGCAGGCCTGCGATCGCGTACGTTGCGCGTGGCTGGCGCCGCGGAATGCTGGGCGGCGCGTGCAGTCTCGCGGCGTACGGCATCGTTCTGTTTGCGATGACGCGAGCGCCCGTTGCGGCGGTCGCCGCGTTGCGTGAAACATCGGTTCTGTTCGCGGCCTTGATCGGCGCACTGTTCCTGAAGGAAGGCTTGGGTCCGATGCGTCTTGCGGGCGCCGCCAGTGTCGTCGCCGGCGTCGCCGCACTCAAGCTATGACCTCGAAATGACCATTCCATCGCAAGCACGCGTTGTCATCGTCGGGGGTGGAATCGCCGGTGTATCAACGGCGTATCACCTGACGAAGCTCGGTATCACCGACGTGACGCTGCTCGAGCAGGGACGCTTGACGTGCGGCACGACGTGGCATGCCGCGGGACTCGTCGGACAAACGCGGGCGAATCGCAATGCGACGCGGATGAGTCGCTACGGCATCGAGCTTTACTCATCGCTCGAGGCCGAGACGGGCCTTGCGACGGGCTGGAAGCAGTGCGGCAGCGTCAACGTTGCGCGAACGCCTGAACGGATGAAGCTGATGCGTCGGCAAATGGCGCGTGCGAAAAGCTTTGGAGTCGAGTTCGAATGGTTGTCACCGAATGAGATTCGCGAGCGCGTGCCGGTGCTGCGCACCGACGATTTGACGGGCGGCGTCTGGATTCCAGGCGACGGCAAGGCGAACCCGACCGATCTCGCGCAATCGCTCGCCAAGGGCGCGCGCAATCGCGGCGCGCGCATTTTCGAGCAAGTCAGGGTGACGGGCGTCAAGCGTCGCGGCCGCGGCGTCGCGGGGCTCGAATGGACGTCGGGCGATGATCGCGGCGAGATCAGCTGCGATTACGTCGTCAATTGCGCCGGCCAATGGGCGCGCGAGTTCGGCGCACTCGCGGGCGTCGCCGTGCCGCTGCAATCGGCCGAGCATTTCTACATCGTCACCGAGCCGATCGCCGGCGTGACACCGACGATGCCGGTGATTCGCGATCCCGACGGCTACATCTATTTCAAGGAGGAAGTCGGGGGCATCGTCATGGGTGGCTTCGAGCCGGTGGCAAAACCTTGGAACGTCGAGCGGATCCCCGAGCAGTTCGAGTTTCAACTATTGCCTGAGGACTGGGACCAGTTCGAAGTACTGATGGAGAACGCACTCACGCGGATGCCGAGCCTCGAAACCGCTCAAGTGAAGATGCTGTTGAACGGTCCCGAGAGCTTCACGCTCGATGGCAATTTCCTGCTCGGCGAAGCGCCGGACCTCCGCGGCTATTTCGTCTGCGCCGGTTTCAATTCGGCCGGGATCGCCAACGCGGGTGGTGCGGGTCGATTGATCGCCGAATGGATTTCGGCGGGCGAGCCTCCGTTCGACGTGTGGGACATCGATATCCGCCGCTTCGCGCCGCTGCACATCAATCGCCGCCACCTGATCGACCGCACGGTCGAAACGCTCGGCTTGCACTATGCGATGCGTTGGCCGCGCGAAGAGCTCGTTACGGTGCGACCGTTGCGCCGCTCGCCGCTCTATGACCGGTTGAAGGCAAAGGGGGCAGTGTTCGGCACCAAGCTCAACTGGGAGCGCGCCAACTACTTCCGTCCGCAGGATAGCGCCGAAGCGCCCTACACGCTCGACACGCCTGCGTGGCTCCCGTGGATGCTCGACGAGCAGCGCGCGTGCCGCGAAGACGTCGTCGTCTTCGACCAGACGTCGTTCGCCAAATTCGTGCTGAAGGGCCGCGATGCACTGGCAGTTCTCGAGAAAATCTGCGCGAACCGCATCGACGTCGACGTCGGTCGCATCGTCTACACGGCAATGCTGAACGAGCGCGGCGGATTCGAGAGCGATGTGACGATCACGCGCGTCGCGGCGGACGAGTTCTTCATCCTGACGGGCTCGGCGCAGGCGACGCGTGACTACACGTGGATCGAGCGCCACATCGATGAGGACCAACACGCGGCGCTCGTCGATGTCACGAGTGCGTATTCGGTGCTGTCGGTCATGGGTCCGCGCGCGGATGCGCTGCTCCAAGCGCTCGGCGGCGATTTTGCGGTCGCGCCGCTGCCGTTTTCGACGACACGTCAGATCGATGTCGGATACGCGCGCGTCCGCGCTGCGCGTATGAGCTACGTCGGTGGTCCCGGCTATGAGATCCACGTGACGACCGACCAGTGTGTAACGCTCTACGATGCGTTGTGCGAAGCAGGAGCGTCTTTCGGTTTACGCGATGCAGGCTACTACACGCTTGATGCGCTTCGGATCGAGGCCGGCCGACGCGCGTGGGGCGCCGACTTGTCGCCCGACGAGACGCCGCTCGAAGCGGGGCTGTCGTACGCCGTCGCGCTCGCGAAGCCCGTTGATTTCATCGGTCGCGATGCGTTGTTAAGACAACGGGAACGCGGGATCTCCAAGCGGCTCGTGCAGTTGACGCTCGACGACCCCGCCGCGTTTCCGTGGGGCGGTGAACCGGTGCTGATGGACGATCGTTACGTCGGCGAATTGACGTCTGCAGGTTACAGCCGCGCCCTTGGACGCGCGGTGGCCTTCGTCTACGCGCGCTCAGCGAATGCGGACACTCCTCTCACCGATGCAGCGATCGATGCGGCGCGCTACGCGGTCGACATCGCGGGCACGATGTATTCGGCAACTGTCCATCGCGAAACGGTGCGCCCATGACGACACCGCATCGCATCGTCACGCCAACGCGTCGCGGACGAACGCCGTCGCGACCGGGCACCGAGACGGCGCAGGTGCAGAGCCTGACTCGCGGCCTGTCCATCCTCGAATGTCTCGCTGGCGCCGAAGGTGGCCTGACGCTGACCGACATCGGCCAGCGCGTGAGCCTGCCGCCGTCGACGACACATCGGTTGCTCGCGACGCTCGAGAAGATGGGTTACGTGTACCAGGCGGGCGATCTTGGCCTCTGGTACATCGGGCTGCAGGCATTCACCGTCGGCTCGAGCTTCCTCGCCAACCGCGACTTCGCGACGCAGAGTCACGCGTACATGCGGCGGTTGATGGAGCAATCCGGCGAGACGGCTAATCTCGCGATCCTCGATGGCACCGAAGCGGTGTTCATCGACCAGGTTCAGTGTCGCGAGACGATGCGCACGATCGTCAAGCTTGGCAGCCGCGTTCCGTTGCATGCGTCGGGTGTTGGCAAGGCGATCTTCGCTTCGCTTCCCGACGATCAGATCGACGCGCTATTGAAGGTTCGCGGCCTGCCCCGCATCACCGAGAACACGATCACCTCGCCAGAGACGATGTGGGCGAGCATTCGCGTCATCCGGCAGCGCGGCTGGTCATTCGATGATGAGGAGCATCTGCCGGGAACGCGTTGCGTCGCCGCGCCGATCTACGACGAGCACGAGGAACCGCTCGGTGCCATCTCGCTGGCCGGGCCATCGACGCGCCTGCGCGACGAGCGAATTCGCCAGCTCGGTCCCGTGGTGTCGCACTTCGCCGAGGAGATCACGCGCAGGCTTGGCGGACGCTGGCCGCATCCTCACTGAAAGAGTCGTACCGGCGGGTTTGCCGGCGCGTACCGCCGATGCGTATCAGCGGCCGCCCATCCGGGCCCATCGGCGCGCGAGCGCAGGCTGCGACGGCGGCGTCCAGCGCGCGAGCAGTTCGTCCATTGCGTTGAAATCGTTGCAGACGAGCACGGCATCGCAGCCTGCGTCGAGCGCCGCATGTGCACGCGCGACGATGTCACCGGCCGAATGCGCGCCCGCCATCTCGAGATCGTCGGAGAAAACGAGTCCGTCGAATGCGAGGCGGCCGCGCAGGATGTCGGTGATCCACGTTCGCGAGAATCCCGCCGGCTGCGAATCCACCGCAGGATAAACGACGTGCGCCGGCATGATCGCGGCGAGATCCTGCTGAATCAGCGCTGCGAACGGCACGACGTCGGTGCGCAGGATATCGTCGAGCGAGCGCGCATCCACGGGGGTGTCGACGTGCGAATCGGCGGCGACGTAACCGTGTCCCGGAAAGTGCTTACCGACACCGGCGCAACCGCCACGCGCAAGTCCGCGCAACAATGCACCCGCGAGATCGGCGACGATCACCGGATCAGCGTGGAACGCGCGATCACCGATCACGGTGCTCTGCGCGTAGTCGAGATCGAGCACGGGCGTGAAGCTGAAGTCGACGTCGTGCGCGCGTAGCTCGCGCGCGATCGTCTCACCGTGCTCGACCGCTGCCGCGTTGGCCGCGAGGGGATCGCGCTCCCACAATGCGCCGAGCGTGCGCATCGGCGGGATCGCTGAAAACTCGTCGGTGCGAAAACGCTGGACGCGTCCGCCCTCGTGGTCCACGGCGATCAGCAATTCCGGGCGCACGGCGCGAATCGATGACGTCAACGCGCGCAATTGCGCCGACGTCGAAAAGTTACGTGCGAACAGGATGACGCCGCCGACGCGCGGATCGGCGAGCCGAGCGCGGTCGCCATCGGTCAGCGCGAGCGCCTCGACGCCGAGCATGATCGGGCCGCGAACGCTCATGCCCTCGACCTCATTTCCCGTTGCGCCAGTCATGCAGCGGCACGCATCAGCGCCTTCATTTCGCGAACCGCTTCGCGCAAGCCGACGAACACACTGCGCGCGACGATTGCGTGTCCGATGTGAAGCTCGCGCACGCCGGCGATCGCTGCCACCGGTTGAACGTTGACGTAATTCAGCGCGTGACCCGCGTTGAAGCGCATGCCGAGATCGCGGATCGCGCGTCCCGCCGTCCTGATCCGATCGAGCTCGACCAGCACCGCCGCGCTCTCTGAATCGCGTCCTTTCGCGTGATACGCGTGTGCGTACGGCCCCGTGTGAATCTCGCAAACGCGCGCACCCGCCCGCGCCGACGCCTCGACCTGCGGCAGCTCGGCGTCGATGAACACCGACGTCATGATTCCTGCCGCAGCGAGCCGATCGATGACCGCTTTGATCTTGGCTTCCTGGCCTGCGACATCGAGCCCGCCCTCCGTCGTCACTTCCGCGCGTCCCTCGGGGACGAGCATCGCCATCTCCGGACGCAAGGCACACGCGATGCCGACCATCTCATCGGTTGCGGCCATCTCGAGATTGAGCTTGATGTGAACGAGATCGCGCAATCGCCGGACGTCCTCGTCCTGGATGTGCCGTCGATCCTCGCGCAGATGCACGGTGATGCCATCGGCGCCGCCGAGATGCGCTTCGACGCGGCCCAGACGGGGTCGGGCTCGTACGTGCGACGCGCCTGCCGCAGCGTCGCGACGTGGTCGATGTTGACGCCGAGCTCGATCATCGGCAACTCTCCCGTCCTTCATGCATTAACGAATTCACTTGTCGTCCTCCAGCGCGGCGAGATCCTGCACGACGCGCCTGCTGAAGATGCGCCGCTCCTCGAGATAATGATCTAGCACGCCGCGCATCAGTCTTTTCGCTTCCGCCGCAGCCTCGCTGTCCGGATAACGCTCGGTCGCGAGCGCGATCAGCGTTGCGCCGCGAACGACGGGAAACGCGGCGCGCGGCTCCGATGCAAGCAGCCTGGGGCCGCGATCATAGGCGTAATGGTAGCGTTGAGACGGATCGATCGGCGCACGCGAGTCGACATCGTGATCGAGCACGAGCGCATAACCAAGCTCGGCCAGCAGTCGCACTTCGAAGCGGCGCAGCGTGACTGCCTGCATCGCAGGCCGCGAATCGTCGGTCAGCGCCTGCAGTGCCTCGGCATATGCGAGCCATAGTGCAGGATGTGGATCTTCCCGGGGCAAAAGCTTCAGCAACAGCTCGTTCAGGTAGAAGCCGCATAGCAAGGCAGCGCCGCCGGGAAGTGGCAAACCGCCGCGCCATTCGGCCTTCATCAATGTCTTCAGCTCGCCGGTCCCGGCCCACGACATCGTCAACGGCTGGAACGCCTGCAAGACGCCGCGGAGCTCCGATCGCGGCCGCTTGGCGCCGCGTGCGACCAGTGCGACGCGGCCATGCTGCTCGGTCAGCGCTTCGACGATGACGCTGGTCTCGCGATACGGGTACGTGTGCAGCACGAACGCCGATTGCTCGTCGCGGCGCTCGCGCAGCGTCTTCATCGCCATCGCCGGACGCGCCAGCGCTCATCGATAATTTCGGCCACTCGCGCGCTCAGCAGGGGCCCCATCAGTACCCGAGCCTGTTCAGCATTGCGTCGCTGTCCGACCAGCCGCTCTTGACACGCACCCATACGTCGAGGAACACGCGACCGCCGAACAGCGTCTCCATATCCGCACGCGCCTGCGACGCGATCGCTTTCATTCGCGCACCGCCCTCGCCGATCAGGATCGCGCGCTGGCTCGCCTTGTCGACGAAGATCGTCGCGTGAATCCGACGCAGGTCGCCTTCGTGAGCGAAGCTCTCGATGACGACGGCCGTCGAATAGGGTATCTCGTCGCCAAGCTGGCGAAACACTTTCTCGCGGATGAATTCCGCGGCGAGAAAGCGCTCGTCGCGATCGGTCACCTCGTCTTCGCCATAGAGCGGCGGCCCTTCCGGCAGATGCGCGGCGATAGCGGCTTGCAGCGCGGGCACGTCGCTGCCGCGCTCCGCCGATATCGGTACCAATGCCGCGAATTCGCGCAGTGCCGCAATCTCGGCGATCCGCGGCAACAACGATCGCTTGTCCTTGACGATGTCGATCTTGTTCAAAGCAACGATCACCGGCACGCGTTGCGGCAGCAAATCCGCGACGGCACGATCGGCAGCAGTAAAGCGCGCGGCATCGACAACGAACACGATGACGTCGACATCCGAGAGTGCGTCACGAACGGCACGGTTGAGCCGTTCGTTGAGCTTCGACGGATGCTGCGTCTGCCAGCCCGGCGTATCGACGAACACGAATTGAACGCCAGGCTCCGTGCGGATTCCTGCGATGCGGTGCCGTGTGGTCTGCGGCTTCTTCGACGTGATGCTGATCCGCGCGCCGACGAGCGCATTCAAAAGCGTCGACTTGCCCACTGATGGCCTGCCAACGATCGCGACATGCCCGCTGCGATGCGAAGAGTCGGCGTCAGCCACGCGGGCGTGCACTCTGCTGGGAAGTGACGGCCGCGAGCGCCGCCGCCGCGGCATCCTGCTCGGCCGCGCGCCGACTGCTGCCGACACCCGACGCGACGATCGAGAGGTCGGGGATCCTGCATTCGACGGAGAAGCGCTGCGCATGTGCCTCGCCCTCGGTTGCGACGATCACATACTCCGGGACGGGCAAGCGTCTTCCCTGCAGCCATTCCTGCAGCCGCGTCTTCGGGTCCTTGCCGAGCGTCTCTGGGTCCGCATCGCGCAACACATCGGCGTACGCGGCGTCGATCGTTCGCCGCGCCTCATCGAATCCTGCATCAACGAACACGGCACCGAACACCGCCTCCATTGCATCGGCGAGAATCGACGCACGTGCAGCGCCGCCACTTCGCACTTCCCCTTCGCCGAGCCGGATCGACGCACCGAGGTTCAGCCGTCGTGCGACTTCGGCCAGCGTCTCCTTGTTGACGAGATGAGCGCGCACGCGCGACAAATCGCCCTCGGCGAGCGCCGGATAGCGCTCGTACAGCGCGAGCGCGATCACACAGTTCAGGACCGCGTCGCCGATGAACTCGAGCCGCTCATTGTGCGGAACGCCGTAGCTGCGATGCGTGAGCGCCTGGCGCAGCAGCGCCTCGTCGGTGAACGTGTGATCGATGGCGATGCGCGCGGAGTCGCTCACCTGGACCTGCTCATGCCATGACTGCGATGCGGATGCGCGGCATCGCCTGCAGCGACGACTAGCCTCTTGTCGAGCGCGCCTCGAACTCGAGCAGGATGCTCGCGTTGCCAATCATATGCAGCACCTTCTGCCACGACAACGTCGCGACAATCTGGTTGCCCTCGCGACCGACGATCACTTCCCCTGCGTTGACCGAATCGACATAGTCGGCGGAGAGGCGCCGATCCATCGAGCGCTTGATCTCGGCGATCGTGGGGTTCTGCACTTCGAGCATCGTCTGGTCGAGCGCCTTCTGCACGGTGAAGTACTCGATGTACGAAGGACCGACACGGAACGCGATCAGAGCGACGATGATGACGACCACTGTCGTGAACAGGAAACCTGTCATCGACAATCCACGCTCTTTTTGAGCCACGCTGCCCCTCCCCGTCACGCGTCAACGGATTCCGCTGCCCACGCGCTTGAAAGCAAAGGACGCGATGTCGTCCCAGTTGAACCAGATGAAGAACGCCCGGCCCCTGATGTGGTCGTCGGGCACGAAGCCCCAATAGCGGCTGTCATCGCTGTTGTCGCGGTTGTCGCCCATCATGAAATAGTGACCCGCGGGCACCCGGCATTTGAAGCCGCGTTCATTGTAATCGCAATTTTCGCGCCCGGAAAACGGCCGCACGTTGGATGGATACACCGGCTGGGCGTTCTTGTTGATGCCGATCGTATGCGCGCGCGACGCTTCGCCATCGGTTTTCTCGACACTCCGATCCAGCGTCTCGAAGCGCAGCCCTTCGAGGTAGCTGTACGACGAATCGGGCTGTTGCGGCCATGGCTTGCCGTTGACCGTCAGCGCCTTGTCGCGATATTCGACGACATCTCCGCCAACGCCGATGACGCGCTTGATGAAATCCTGCGACGGGTTCAACGGATAGCGAAAGACGACGACGTCACCCCGCTTCGGATCGGCGAGCGGAATGATCTTCTGCTCGATCACCGGCAAGCGGATGCCGTAGACGAACTTGTTGACGAGAATGAAATCGCCGACCTCGAGTGTAGGACGCATCGACGACGACGGTATCTTGAAGGGCTCGGCCAGGAACGAGCGCAGCAGGAATACGACGAGCAATACGGGGAAGAACGACTTCGCGTATTCGACCCACACCGGCTCCGGGGCACCGGCCGCGCGCCGTCGCGCGAGCAGCAAACGGTCGAACAGCCAGATGACGCCGGTCACGGCCGTCAGCACGAACAGGATCAGCGCAAAGTTCATCGACGATTGATGTGAATTGAGAGTTGAAGCGGGTGTCTGCGCGGCGCGGCGCGGCATTGTCGCACGGCGACGAATCTTCGCCGTGTTGACGCCTCCGGCGCGAACGCATCGTCAGGCACGGTGTTGATGAGCCTACTTGTCGCCGACCTGCAGGATTGCAAGAAACGCTTCCTGCGGAATCTCGACGCTGCCCACCGACTTCATCCGCTTCTTGCCGGCCTTCTGCTTTTCGAGCAGCTTTTTCTTGCGCGTGATGTCGCCGCCATAACATTTGGCGAGCACGTTCTTGCGCAGCGCCTTGATCGTCTCGCGCGCGATGATCTGCGCGCCGATCGCTGCCTGCACGGCGACGTCGAACATTTGCCGCGGAATCAGCGAGCGCATTTTCGACGCGACCTCGCGCCCGCGATAATGCGCGACCGATCGGTGCACCATCACCGACAGCGCATCGACACGCTCGCCATTGATCAGGATATCGAGCTTGACCACATCCGCCGCGCGAAACTCCTTGAACTCGTAATCCAGCGACGCGTAGCCGCGCGACACCGACTTCAGCTTGTCGAAAAAATCCATCACCACTTCGGCCATCGGCAACTCGTAAGTGAGCAGCACCTGCCTCCCGACGTACTGCATGTTCTTCTGCACGCCCCGCTTTTCCGTACACAGCGTCAGCACCGGCCCCACATAGTCCTGCGGCATCAGGATCGTCGCCGTGATGATCGGCTCGCGAATCTCCTCCACCTTGGATGGATCGGGGAGCTTCGATGGATTCTCGATTTCGACGACATTGCCGTCGCGCGTCATCACCTCGTAGATGACCGTGGGCGCCGTCGTCACGAGGTCCATGTCGTACTCACGCTCGAGCCGCTCCTGGACGATGTCCATGTGCAGGAGACCGAGAAAGCCGCAGCGGAAGCCGAAGCCAAGTGCCTGTGACACCTCGGGCTCGTAATGGAGCGACGCGTCGTTCAGCTTCAGCTTGTCGAGCGCATCGCGAAGCGCCTCGTACTGGTTTGCCTCGACGGGGTAGAGGCCGGCGAACACCTGCGGCTTCACTTCCTTGAAGCCGGGGAGCGGCGCCTGCGCCGGTCGCGCAGCGCTGGTCACGGTGTCGCCAACCATCGCCGCCTTCAGCTCCTTGATGCCGGCCGTGATGAAGCCGACATCCCCTGCAGCAAGCTCGTCGCGTGACGCCGAGCGCGGCGTGAATACACCAACTTGCTCACAGATGTACGTTGCGCCCGACGCCATCAGCAGGATCTTTTCCCGCGGCTTGAGCGTTCCTTGCATCACGCGGACGAGCATGACCACGCCGACATAGTTGTCGAACCACGAGTCGATCAACAGCGCCTGCAGCGGCGCGTCACGATCGCCTTTCGGCGGTGGCACGCGCGCGATCACCGCCTCGAGGATGTCGTCGATCCCTTCGCCGGTTTTCGCGCTCGCGCGGATCGCGTCTTCGGCGACGATGCCGATGATGTCCTCGATCTCGTCGATGACGCGCTCGGGATCGGCCGACGGGAGGTCGATCTTGTTCAGCACCGGCACGACTTCGACGCCCTGCTCGATCGCCGTGTAGCAGTTCGCGACCGTCTGCGCCTCGACGCCTTGCGACGCGTCGACCACGAGCAGCGCGCCTTCGCACGCGGCGAGCGAGCGCGAGACCTCATAGGCAAAATCGACGTGACCGGGCGTGTCGATCAGGTTCAGCCGATACGTGAGGCCGTCGCGCGCGACGTATGTGAGCGCCGCCGTCTGCGCCTTGATCGTGATGCCGCGCTCGCGTTCGAGATCCATCGAATCGAGCACCTGCGCTTCCATCTCACGATCGGACAGCCCGCCGCAACGCTGGATGAATCGATCGGCAAGCGTCGACTTGCCGTGATCGATGTGCGCGATGATCGAGAAGTTGCGAATGTTCTGCATTGAAAATCAAAGGGCACCCGCGTGCGGTGCCCTTTTCAGCGCTAAGCCGGGTTGTTCGGGCCGCGAGTAGCGCGGCCCTAAAACATTGAATTATATCGGAAAGGCCAAGTGTCCTGTCCCGTAAATTCGCTTGATAGTTCGCGGCG
>Ga0207649_10002142_pt1 | contig 11172 bp, 11 predicted proteins | sample KBSC43metaG_FD_184317 | JGI IMG/M metagenome (GOLD analysis project Ga0207649, IMG submission 184317) | Corn rhizosphere microbial communities from Kellogg Biological Station, Michigan, USA - KBS C4-3 metaG (SPAdes) (version 2) | ecosystem: Host-associated > Plants > Roots > Rhizosphere > Soil ... | reverse complement strand
GGTGGTGGGCATCCAGCCCGAGGTTGCCTTCGCGATGGTGCAACTCGGTTTGTCGCTGGACGGGGTGGCCACGGCCCTGGACCTGGAAGACGGCCTGGCCGAGCTCGCCATCATCGCCAGACGGCGTGGTCATCGTGTTCGTTGAAGCCACCATCCCCATCGAGCGTGACGCGGACATCGTCACGGCCCGCCAGAAGGGGCGTGAGCTGGCTGCGGCGGTCGGGTTCTCGAGCACCGAGCAGACCGTCATCGCGCTCGCGATTTCGGAGATCGCCCGCAACATCGTGACGTACGCAGGGCGCGGCAAGGTCTTCATCAGCCGCACGGAAGAGGGCGGTCGCCAGGGCGTCGTGGTCGTCGCGGCAGACGAGGGGCCGGGCATTGCCGACATCGAGCTCGCGATGCGCGATGGGTATTCGACGGCCCGAAGCCTGGGCGTCGGGCTTCCCGGCACCCGGCGCATCATGGACGAATTTCAGGTGGAGTCGTCCGTGGGCAAGGGCACCACCATCAGGATGACGAAATGGCTTCGGTGACGGGCAGCTTGCCGAACGGACACCCGATCATCGAATGGGGCTGGGCCGGCTCCGCGCTCGAGCCGTTGTCGGGGGACCTTCACGTGGTTGTTCCGTATGTCGACGGTGCGCTCGTGGCCCTGATCGACGGGCTCGGGCATGGCGAGGAAGCCGCCGATGCCGCCGGCGCTGCCGTACCCGTGCTCCAGGCACAGGCCGATGGGCCGGTGCTCACGCTCATGGAGCGATGCCACGAGGCGCTTCGAAAGACGCGCGGGGCGGCGGTCAGCCTGGCCTCCTTCAATGCGCTCGATGCGTCGATGACCTGGACGGGCGTCGGCAACGTGGAGGGCGCATTGCTTCGGATCAGCGCCCCATCGCACCGGGCAAGCGAAGGCATCACCTTGCGCGGCGGCGTCGTGGGCTACCGCCTTCCCCCACTCCATGCCAACACCGTGCCCGTGGCGCCCGGCGACGTCCTCATCCTCGCGACGGATGGCATCCGTAGCGGCTTCACCGAAGGCGTGGCGATTGGGCACGGCGTGCAGGACATCGCGGACGCCATCCTTGCCCGCTTCGCCAAGGGTTCGGACGACGCCCATGTCGTCGTTGCCCGCTACCTGGGAGGGGAACCATGAGCGGGCCCGGCGAGGAGGTCCGGCGCGAATACGTCGCGGTGCTGGAAACATCGCTGCAGGCAGAGGATGAATCGGCGCTGAGCCATGCCTATGAACTCGGCCGGCGCGCGCTCGGGGAGGGCGCGGGCGTGCTGGACATGGTTCTCCTGCACAGAACGGCCGTCGATGCCTTGCTGGCGTCCGCCCCCGGCATCGACGTGCGCCGGCTGATGGCCGTCGCGGCCGACCTCCTCAGGGAATTGCTCTCACCGTACGAGATGTCCTTTCGCGGCTACCGTGACGCCAATGAAGCGCTGCGGCATCTCAACGAAACGCTGAGACAACAGAAGGAAGCCATGGAGATCGCCAACCGGGAGCTCGAAGCATTCAGTTATTCGGTTTCCCATGATTTGCGCTCGCCGCTTCGGCGCATCGACGGCTTCAGCCAGATCCTCCTCGAAGACTTCCATGAGGTGCTCGACGACGAAGGCCGGCAATACCTGCATCAGATACGCGAGGGCGCTCAGCGCATGGCCCAGCTGATCGACGACCTGCTGGCGCTGTCGCGCGTCAAGCTCACGGACATCCGTCGCATCGATGTGAACCTCACCACGCTGGCCGGCCGCATCGCCGAGCGCTTGCGGGCCGCATCCCCGGAGCGCCGGGGCCGCTTCATCATCCAGCAAGACCTGCATGCGCATGGCGATGCCAACCTGCTGGCCGTGCTCCTGGAGAACCTGCTCGGCAACGCATGGAAGTTCAGTTCCAGGCGCGAGCAGGCGGAGGTCAGCGTGGCCTGCGAGCTGCGCGATGGGGTGCCCACGTACCTGGTGCGCGACAACGGGGCAGGCTTCGACATGGCCCAGGCAGAAAAGCTGTTCGCTGCATTCCAGCGCCTTCATTCCAGCGCCGAGTTCGAAGGGACGGGCATCGGCCTGGCCATCGTGCAGCGGGTGATCCACCGGCATGGCGGCCGCATCTGGGCCGAAGGAAGGGTGAACGGCGGCGCGGCGTTCTATTTCACGTTGGGCCCGGCAGGAGCGCCGTGATGCATCGTCCGCGCTCCCCATGCCACGCCTGGGTGTACGTGCAAGACGACACGGATGTTTTCGTGGCGCGGCGGTGCAGTCGCGAGTTCGCATCGCGGCAGGGTCTGTCCCATGCGGAGGCCGAGGCCCTCGCCACGGCGGTCACCGAGGTGGCGCGGAACATCGTCGTCCATGCCGGCCTCGGTGAAATGCACTTCGGCGCCCTGGAATCGGACCCCAGGCGAGGTGTGATCGTCACCGCGCGTGATGCAGGGGCGGGCATTCCGCACGTCGAGCAGGCGATGCAGGACGGCTTCTCAACCAAGGGCGGGCTCGGCTTCGGGCTGCCTGGCGCCAGGCGCCTCGTGGATCAGTTCGAGATCCAATCCAGGGTGGGGGAGGGCACCACCGTGCGATTGTGGAAATGGGCGCTGGGCGAGGCCCGCCGTCCTGATGCGTCTTGAGTCTGCCAATCTCTCTCGTCACCGCATCGCGGCGGGCGTTGGGGCAGCGGGCGAACGAAATGCTTTGCGCGCCTTGGCGATCTTCCCGGCGATGACGCAGTCATCCGCATGATCGTTCACCAGCCCCATGGCCTGCATGAACGCATAGACCGTGGTTGGGCCGACGAACTTCCATCCACGCTTTTTCAGATCGTTGGACAAGGCAACCGACTGGGGAGACGTTGAGACCGACTGAGGTGGCGCAGCTGTCGTGGCGTCGATCTCGTAACGCCAGAAGTATGCCGCGAGGGATCCTTCGGACGCCTGCAACTCCACGGCGCGGCGGGCGTTGTTGACCACTGCCTCGATTTTCCCTCGATGGCGCACGATGCCCTTGTCTTCCAGAAGGCGCGCGACGTCGGGCGCGCCATACCGGGCGATTCTGTGGAAATCGAAGCCATCGAAAGCACTTCGGAAGTTCTCGCGCTTGGCCAGGATGGTTCGCCAACTGAGTCCCGACTGGAACGCTTCCAGGCAGATTTTTTCGAAAAGGCGGTTGTCATCGGCGACGGGATAGCCCCATTCGAGGTCGTGGTAGGACTCGAATTCCGGGGCGGCCGCACACCAACGGCAGCGAAGGCGTCCATCCGATCCCGCGATCGTGCTCGGCTGATTCACATTGCTGCCTGTCAGCGGTTGGTGCCGAGGATGTCGGCCAGTGCAGGAATCGCACGCGACGGTGCGATGGCGCAGACGCTGGCCTCGACAACCCCATGTGCGACGAACGGGTCGTCCTTGATGCGCGCTTGAAGCGCCTCGAGTGTCGTGTTGGCAGCGAGCACCACACCACCTCTGTTGCTCTCGAGCGAGCCGGTCAGAAGAAAGACGCCATCATCGAATCCGCGCTGAATCCAACGGTTGTGTTCATCCATCCAGTCGCGCGCCCGTATGCGGTGGCTTGAGAATTCCAGTTTCACGATGTACATGGGTTCTTTTTCATCTCATATTGAACGAGCCGGCGTATTCCCGGGCTGCTGGTATCCGACGGGCCCGCGCGCGGATGATCATTCGCCCGTCCCGGCCTTCGTCGCACCGCGAGAACGCACTTCGTCGAGCCACGCCTCGATGAGCCGAACCTCATGTCGAATGAATTTCTCGTCTCGAAATGCATTGGCCAACGATGCGATGCCCTGACTGCGGGCGAGCAGGTGCATGGCCAGGCTGTCGGCATCTTCCACGGCGCCCAGTTCCACGAAGCGTTGTCGAAGCCACTGGCGAAACAGGGTGAAGATCATGCCGGCATCGGCTTGCGCGGGGTGATCGAGTTTGGAAAGTTCCGCGCAGAGGGCGCCCACCGGGCAGCCAAACGCCTGGATGTCGTTGCGATTGCGGATCAGCATTTCAGCGAAGCAGCGCAGTTGTCCGCCGGGCGTGTCGCGCTGCTTCTCCCACTTTTCGAGCATCGCCTCGGTTTTCGATGCCCGCACTTCGATCACTGCGGACAGGATCTCGTCTTTTGACTTGAAGTGGTGATAGAAATTGCCACGGGAAATCTTCACTTCGCCGGCGATGTCGGCAAAGGAAGTCTTCTCGAAGCCCCGCTCATAGAACAAGCGGTCAGCTGCGGCAACGATTTGCTCACGTGTTGTAGGCTCAGCCATGGGTGATTCGGGAAGGTGGCTCACCAGCCCGTGGGTGCGGGAGCCGGTGACTACGCTGACTCGCTAGGACAACTGTCCCAGGCAACGAATGCTAGGTCAATCGTCCTAATCCGTCAACGGCGGGAGCCTTTCCCGTGGGTCGAACGGCTGCGTTCGTCAGCGGTGCTTCACATCAGGCCTGTGCCCAGCATCTGGGCCGCCACGGCTTCCGCCACCTCGATGCCATCCACGCCGGCCGACATGATGCCGCCGGCATATCCCGCACCTTCGCCCGCGGGATACAGGCCTCGCACATTCAGGCTCTGCTTGTCTTTTCCGCGGGTCACGCGCAGTGGAGAGGACGTGCGGGTCTCCACCCCGGTCAGCACCGCATCGGCCATCGCAAAGCCCGAGATCTGCTTGTCGAAGGCCGGCAGTGCCTCGCGAATGGCATCGATCGCGTATTCGGGCAAGCTGCTGCGCCCGGGTTCCCCCAGGTCGGTCAGGGACACGCCCGGCTTGTACGACGGGAGCACCGAGCCGAAGGCCGTGGAGCGGCGCCCCTGGAGGAAATCGCCGACCAGTTGCCCTGGCGCCTGGTAGCCGCCCCCGCCGAGTTCGAACGCACGGGACTCGAGTACGCGCTGGAACGCCATGCCATCGAGCGGGTTGACCGGGCCCTCCGTGAGGCCGTCCTGGCGATAGTCCTGCGGCGAAATGCCCACCACGATGCCCGCATTCGCATTGCGCTCGTTGCGCGAGTACTGGCTCATCCCGTTGGTGACCACGCGGTTCACCTCGGATGTCGCTGCCACCACGGTGCCGCCCGGGCACATGCAAAAGCTGTAGACGGCACGCCCGTTCTTTGCATGGTGGACGAGCTTGTAATCGGCCGCCCCGAGGATCTCATTGCCTGCGTTGGGGCCGAAGCGGGCGCGGTCGATCACGCCTTGCGGATGCTCGATGCGAAAGCCCACCGAGAAGGGCTTGGCCTCCAGGTACACGCCGCGCTCATGCAGCATCGCAAACGTGTCGCGGGCGCTGTGGCCAAGCGCGAGCACCACATGATCGGCGCGCAGCTGCTCGCCCGAGGCGAGCGTCACGCCGCGCACCTGGCCTTCGTCGATCAGCAGGTCGGTCACGCGCTGTTGGAAGCGGATGTCCCCGCCGAGCGATTCGATCTCCGCTCGCATCTTCTCCACCATGCTCACGAGGCGGAACGTGCCGATGTGGGGCTTGCTGACGAAGAGGATTTCCTCCGGCGCGCCGGCCTTGACGAATTCGGTCAGCACCTTGCGTGTCAGGTGGCGCGGATCGCTGATCTGGCTCCACAGCTTGCCGTCGGAGAACGTGCCGGCGCCGCCCTCGCCGAACTGCACGTTGGACTCCGGGTTCAGCACCCCCTGGCGCCACAGGCCCCAGGTGTCCTTCGTGCGTTGGCGCACCTCCTTGCCGCGTTCGAGCACGATGGGCCGCAACCCCATCTGGGCCAGGATGAGCGCCGCGAAGATGCCGCACGGCCCGAAGCCGACCACGACGGGCCGGGGCCGACCGCCGTGGAAGAAGTCGGCCGGGGCATGGCCGGCGAAGCGGTAGCGCATGTCGGGCGTCGGGCGCACATGCGGATCGCCTGCATGGGCGCTCAGCACGGCGGCTTCATCGCCGAGCTCACAGTCGACGGTGTACGTGAGCACGATCGCGCTCTTCTTGCGGGCGTCGTAGGCCCGCTTGAACACGGTGAATGCCAGCAGATCGGGGTCGGCGATGCGCAGGCGCGCGACGATGGCAGGGCGCAGCGCATCGTCGGCGTGGTCCAGGGGCAGGCGCAGTTCGGTGATTCTCAACATGGAAAGGGACGCGGGCGCCATCGGGCGATCAGGCACAAGCGTGGGATTGTCGTCTGAAGCCCGTCCCGGCGAAGACGGCGCCGCAAAAAGCCAGGCCTCGCGTTGCGCATGGGTCAACAAAATGGCAAACAGTAAACTGTGAATTGCTGCAAACGAAATGATGAGGCGTGCGCATGGACAGACTTCATTCGATGCGGGTATTTGCGCGGGTCATCGACGAGGGCAGCTTCGCCCGCGCCGCGCGTGAGATGAACCTCTCGGCCGCCGTGGTCACCCGGCTCGTGGCCGACCTGGAGGCCCACCTCGGCGCGCGCCTCATCAACCGCACGACGCGCCGCCTGGCCCTGACCGACACCGGAGAGCTCTACCTGGAGCGGGTGCGCCAGATTCTTTCGGAGGTGGAGGAAGCCGAGGCTCAGGCGAGTGCCGCCACATCGGAGCCGCGGGGCCACCTGCGCGTGCTCGTGCCGCCGGCCTTCGCGGTGCACCAGCTGGCCAAACACCTCCCGGCGTTCCGCAGGGCCTGCCCACTGGTCACCCTGGAGCTGTCGGTGCCCGGGGTGGTGGAGACGGTCGACGAGAACCATGATGTGACGATCATCACATCGACCCATCAGGTGCTGGACGGCGATTTCGCCGCGCGCCGACTTGCGAAATCCGAGGTGGTGATGTGCGCAGCGCCCGCCTATCTGAACGTGCACGGCCGGCCTGCACACCCCAACGATCTCCTGGGGCACGAGGCGATGATTCCCCGCGAAGCGACGTTCCACCGGTACCGTCCGTCCGGCACGTCGAACGAAGACAAGGTGACGCCCATCCTGCACCGCTCCCCGCTCAGTAGCCTCCACGTCGACACGATGCATGCCTGTGCCTTGGCAGGGCTCGGGGCGGTGCCGCTGCCGTCCTACGTCGCGGAGGATGCGCTGCTCGAGAAGGCACTTGAGCGCGTGCTGCCTGAGTGGTACTTGCAGGCGAGCACCATCCATGCCGCCATGCCCATTCGGAAATACGTGCCCGCACGCACCCGTGCGTTCATCGACTTCCTCGTCACCACCTTCGGCGGCGAGGACAAAGACCCCTGGCTGGCTGCCGCGGCAGGGGCCGACCGTCAGTAAAAGCCTTCGACCCGTGTGGTACCGGCAAGCCGCTCGAGCAGCAGCGCGAGCGGCCCGAGGCCGTTGTAGCGCGACGCCACATGGTGGGCATAGCGCCACACGAGAGGCAGGTCGTTGAGGTAGTTGTTCTTGCCGTCGCGATGCGACAGGCGCGCAAAGATGCCAAGCACCTTGAGGTGGCGCTGCAGGCCCATCCATTCGAAATCGCGCCAGAACGCACCGAAATCGTCTCCGACCGGCAGGCCGGCCTTGCGGGCGCGTTCCCAGTAGCGAACGGCGTAGTCGATCTGCACCTCTTCATCGAGTTCGATGTACGCGTCGCGCAGCAGGCTCGCCAGGTCGTACGTGATGGGGCCCCACACCGCATCCTGGAAGTCGAGGATGCCCGGGTTCTCCGTGCTCCCCGGTTCGCCGGTCTGCATCAGGTTGCGGGAATGGTAGTCACGGTGCACCAGCACCGTGGGCTGTGCGAGGTTGTTCTCCAGGATGAGCGCCACGCACCGGGCCAGCTGGTTCGCCTCATCGGTGCTCAGCTCGGTGCCGATGTGCCGTGCCACGTACCAGTCAGGGAAGAGCTGCATCTCACGCGACAGGAGGGCGTGGTCGTATGCCGGCACCCGCTCTTGTGCGGCGATGCCCTGCATGCGCACCAGCGCGGCCAGCGCATCGCCATACAGAGCCCGGGCGTTGCGATCGTCGAGCGCCGACAGGTAGGTGCGGTTGCCCAGGTCGGAGAGCAGCATGAAGCCATGGGCCTCGTCCCAGGAAATCACTTCAGGCGCGTTGAGCCCCGCGCCGCGCAACAGGGCGGCCAGTTGAACGAACGGGCGGCAGTCTTCCTGGGCAGGCGGAGCGTCCATGACGATGCGCGGGCCATCGGCCGTGTCCACGCGGAAATACCGGCGAAAACTTGCGTCGGCACTCGCACTTCGCACACTCGCGAGATCGATGCCATGAACGGAGGAGAGGGACCCCAGCCACTGCTCGAAAGCGGCCCGGCGCAGGGGGTCGGTCCAGGCGATCGGCGTGGGCGAAGAGATGGAAGACGACATGGCGCAGGGATGGCAGGGTTGAGGACGCCGAGGACCGGACCCTCGTGGATAATCCGTCCCGATTCTACAAACCGCTGCCTTCGCGCCCAGCAGTCCGAGGCGTCCGGCAATTCCCCGGGGTCACCCGGCACGTCTCGCCCTGTCGAACCTTTTGCTTCGTCCGCCTTCGTCCCCCTTGCCTGTGCCTTCTGCAGTCACCGGCGCACGGCGCCTTTGCGCCGGCGCGATGCTCGTGGCTGCCGCATGGTCACCGCTCGCCGCTGCCCAGACGCGCCCGCTGGACGGGCGTGATCAACCGATCCTCGTCGATGCCGACGACATCGAGGGCAAACCTGACGGCGCCATGGTCGCCACCGGCAGCGTGATCCTGCGCCAAGGTCCCCTGCGCATCGACGCCGACCGCCTGAGCTACGACCAGCGCACCGACATCGCCCGTGGCGCAGGCAACGTCCGGCTCACCGGCCCCGACGGCTGGTTCAGCGGCCCCGAGGTGCAGCTGGAGGTGCACAAGTTCGAGGGCTATTTCCTCGAGCCCACCTACTTCGTGAACCGCACCAAGGCCGGTGGCGATGCATCCCGGTGGGATTTCCTCGACCGCAAGCACGCCATCGCCCACCAGATGACGTACACGAGCTGCCCGCGCGACGGCTCAGGGGACCCGGCATGGTTGCTGTCGGCCAGCCGCGTGCAGCTTGATTTCAACAAGAACGAAGGCGTGGCTGACGGCGCAGTGCTCCGGTTCTACGGCGTGCCCATTCTGGCGGCACCGAGCTTCACGTTCCCGTTGTCGGACGATCGCAAGTCCGGGTGGCTGCCCCCCAACCCCACGCAAGACAGCAAAGGCGGGTTCCAGATCGCCGTTCCGTACTACTGGAACATGGCCCCGAACCGCGACATGATCCTCACGCCCACGATCAGCGCGAAGCGGGGCTTGGGGCTCGATACCCGTTTCCGCTATCTGGAACCGTCGCACGAAGGCGTGGTGCGCTGGCAAACCCTGCCCAAGGACGAGCTGGCCGGCGGCAGCCGCGGCTCGCTGCGCCTTCGCCTCGACGGCGCATTGCCGGGCGACATGCTCTACCAGCTCGACAGCCTGCGCGTCTCCGACAACAACTACTGGAAAGACTTCTCCCGCTACATCAACAGCGCGTCCACCACGCCGCGCCTGCTGAGCGCCGACTTCACCGTCTCGCGCCACTTCGAACGATGGACGCCCTATTTCCGCGTGAAGCGCTGGCAGGTGCTCCAGGACACCGACTTGACCGAGCCGCTGCTCGTCGCCCCCTACGACCGCCTTCCGCAAGTGGGCGTGCGCGCATCGCAGCCCTTGCCGGGCGGGCTTCAGCTTGGCATGGAGACCGAATACAACCGGTTCCAGAACCCTCACCAGTACACCGACGACCCGCGGGTCACCACGACGCGGCCCACCGGCTCCCGCGCGCATGCCCTCGGGTCCCTGAGCCTGCCCTACATCACCCCAGGCTGGTCGATCGTGCCCAAGATCAGCATGAACGCGGCGACCTATTCGCTTGATGAACCGATCGCCACCGGCACGTACCAGGGCCGCACGCAAGTCAGCCGAGTGATCCCGACGTTCAGCATCGACAGCCAGATGACCTTCGAGCGCGATGCCGACTGGTTCGGCCGCCAGGTGCGCCAGACGCTCGAGCCGCGGCTGCTCTACGTGAGGACGTCTTACCGCGACCAGGCGGGGCTGCCGAACTTCGATTCGGCCGGGCGTGACTTCAACGTCGATTCCATCTACACGGAAAACGCGTTCTCCGGGGTGGACCGTGTGTCGGATGCCAACCAGCTCACCGCCGGGGTGACCACCCGCGTGCTCAACCCCGTCACCGGTGCAGAGAGCGTGCGCCTGGGGATCGCCCAGCGCATCCTGTTCGGCGATCAGCGTGTGACCCCCGATGACGGTCCGCCGGTCACTCAAAGCTTCTCCGACGTGCTGCTGTTCGGCTCGTCCAACCTGTCGCGCCGCTGGTACCTGGACGCGGCCCTGCAATACGACCACGACCAGCAGCGCATGAAACGTTCGGTGCTGAGCGCGCGCTATACCGCCCCCGGGTACCGCACCGTTGCGCTGGGCTACCGGTACAAGGCTGGAGAATCCGAGCAGGTCGATCTGTCGTGGCAGTGGCCGCTGTACGGTCCGGCACGGCGCAGCCGCGCGGGCGAATCGGGTTCATGCGGTGGCGGATGGTTCGCGGCCGGCCGCCTGAACTACAGCTTGCTCGAACGGCGGCTGACCGATTCGGTGGCGGCGGTCGAATACGAATCGGGCTGCTGGATCGGCCGCCTGCTGGCCCGCCGACAGTCCACGAGCACCCGGGACGCCAACACCTCCTGGGGGCTGGAAATCGAGTTCGTCGGCCTGTCGCGCCTCGGCGCGAACAACCCGTTGCGGGTCTTGAAGGACAATATCCCTGGCTATCGCCCGCTGCGCGACGAACCCGACGACGCACTGGCTGCACCGTGAACCACCCCATGATGTCATTGCCCCGTTTTTTCCGCGGTTCTCACCGCACCCGCCTGGCGCCACTGCTCATTTCCGTGTTGCTCGGCTTGGGTTCCCCGTTGCTGCAGGCCCAGACCCGAAAGCCTGTGCCTCGCACGGCCGACTACATCATTGCCGTCGTGAACCAGGAGCTGGTCACCGCCAATGAACTGGAACTCCGCCTGGCGCAAGTGCGCGAGGAAGCCCGCCGCACCGGCAACCGGCTGCCGCCCGAGGACGACCTGCGCAAGCAGCTGCTCGATTCGCTGATCGATGAACGCGTGCAGATCACGTATGCGCGTGACGCGGGTGTGCGCATCGAAGATTCGGAACTCGAGCGCGCCATAGCCAACGTCGCCGCGCAGAACCAGCTCACCATCACCCAGCTGCGCGACGACGTTGGCTA
>Ga0207649_10002138_pt1 | contig 11189 bp, 14 predicted proteins | sample KBSC43metaG_FD_184317 | JGI IMG/M metagenome (GOLD analysis project Ga0207649, IMG submission 184317) | Corn rhizosphere microbial communities from Kellogg Biological Station, Michigan, USA - KBS C4-3 metaG (SPAdes) (version 2) | ecosystem: Host-associated > Plants > Roots > Rhizosphere > Soil ... | reverse complement strand
CCCCTGGCTCGCCGGCGAGGCCGGGTTCATCGAGACCGCGCTCGCGGACGACGTGCCGCTTCTCGGCATCTGCCTCGGCGCGCAGCTGATCGCGCGGGCCGCCGGGGCCTCGGTGGGCCCGGCGGGCTCGCCCGAGGTCGGCTGGTTCGAGGTCGCGCGGGACGACAACCAGGACGACCCTGTCGTCGGCTCCCTGCCCGACCGGTTCTGCGCCTTTCAGTGGCACTACTACACCTTCGACCTCCCGCCCGGCGCCGTGCAGCTCGCCGCGAGCGACGCCGCTCGCCAGGCGTACCGGCTCGGCGATCGCATCTGGGGGATCCAGTTCCACGCCGAGGTCGACAGCCGGATGCTCGACCACTGGCTCCGCGAAGGACGGGCCGAGCTGCCGAAGCCCGTGGAGGAGCTCCGGGCCGAGACCGACCGCTACCTGCCGACCTGGAACGAGCAGGGAAAGACGCTCTGCGAGGCGTTCCTCGCCGAGGCGTCGCGCCTCAGCTCGTAGCCGGGCGCTCGGGGTCTCCCGTCTCGGCCGGCAGCGTGGGGTCACGTGACCACTCGTGCCACGACCCCTCGTAGTTCCGCGCCCGGATCCCGGCCGCGGCGAGGAGCTGCACCGCGGCAGCGGAACGGCTGCCGGAATGGCAGTAGGCGATCACCTCGACGCCCTCGTCCGCCCCGACGAGTCGCCGAACGGCGGCCGGGCCCGACGCGCTCGCACCGAACAGCTCGTCGAGACCCACGCGGCGGGCGCCCGGGATCCGGCCGGGGCGCGGGTCGCACGGCGCCACCGCGATTCCGGAGAACTCCTCCATGGTTCTGACGTCCAGCACGACGAGGCCGTGCTCGCCGAGCCGCTCCGCGAGCTCGGCCGTCGTGACGTGCTCGCTCATGTCGCGAGCGACGCGACCGTCTCGACCTCCGCCGCGACCGATGGACGCTCGGCGCAGGCGTCGAGCCAAGCGGCGAGCGCCGGATACGGCTCGAGCGAGACGCCCAGCATCGCGCGCAGGCGCAGGATCCACGGGAGGTACGAGAGGTCGGCGAGGCCGAACCGCGCGCCCGTGAGGAAGGGCGCGGCTTGCAGCATCGCCTCGAGCCCGCGGAGCCCCAGGGCCAGCCAGCGGTCGGCGCCCTGCTGCTCGCGCCGGAAGGCGTAGTACGGATCGCCGAGCGTCTCGTCGAAGCGGAAGACGAGCAGCCGCGCCGCCGCCCGTGCGGCCGGGTCCGCTGGCAGAAGCGGCGGATCGGGGTAGCGCTCCTCGAGGTACTCGTCGATCACGACCGACTCGGGGAGGAGCCAGCCGTCCTCCTCGATGATCGGCACCCTCCCGTCCGGGGGGTTCCGCTCGATCACCCAGGCCGGGCGGTCTTCGAGGTCGACGGTGACGGTCTCGTGCGGGAGGCCCTTCTCCGCGAGCACGATCCGCGTGCGTGCGCAGAACGGGCAGCGCGGCGCGTCGTAGAGCGTCATCGACACGGCTACGAGCCCTCCGCGGTCACCGTGTAGCCGTGATCGGCGCCCTCCAGGCCGAGCACCTCGGCGAGCGCCGCGATCAGCTCGCGCGCAGGCGGCAGCTCGGCCGGCGAGGTGCCCGTCGTCGCGAGCGACTTGACCCTCTGCGGGTCGGCGCCGGTGAGTCGTGCGAGCACGGTCGGATTCGCAGCGAGGCCGATCACGTCGCCGGGTGCGAGCCGGCCGTAGAACTCCGGGACCGAGAGGTACTCGTCGACGATGCCGCCGCGCTCGAGCGCGACGAGCCGTACGACCTGGTCGACCTCCAGCGAGAGCGCCACGACGACGGCCCCGAGCCGCGACGAGAGCTCGCGCGCAAACCGCACGAGCGCGGTCGGATCGGCGTCGATCACCTCGTCGTAGACCGTCGCCCAGCCGTTCCGCGGCCCGGCGACCCGGAAGGCGCGGGAGCCGATGCGCGGCGCGAAGTCGCGGGCGGCGCGCTCGACATCCGCGACCGCATCCGTCTGGACATGGATCGAGGCGAACGACGTAGCCTCGTGCTCCGGCGCGAGGCGTTCCCGCAGGGTCGCAAGCGGCACGCCGAGCACGTGGAGCTGCTCCGTGAACCCCCACCGGCTGTAGACGGTGCGCGCGTCGGAGTTCCCCGCGCGCACCTCCAGGTCGAGGTTCTCGATGCCCTGGGCGTGGAGCGTCTCCGCAGCTGCGGCGACGAGCTCGGCCGCGATCCCGTCGCGCCGCGCCTCGGGGACGACGTAGAGATCGGTCAGGCGCGCGAGGCGCGGCCCGGTGAGCCGCGCAAGCGCGAAGCCCACCGGTCCGTCCCGCTCGGCGAGGAACGCCAACCCGTTCTCGACGATCTCGCGGATCTCGGCGAGCTCACGGTCGTCGTCGGCCTCGACATACGGAGGCGACGGAGCCTCGCGCTCGAACGCGCGCCAGAGCTCGTCGAGGACAGGGAGGTCGGCATCCGTCGCGAGGCGAACCGTCACGATCCGATGCTAGACGACCGGTTCCAGCCCTCGCGGAACGGGCGAAACCGCCCTATGCTGTGTCGCGTCGGCGGCGGTCATCCCCCTCGACCGTCGCCGGCTCCGTTCCTTGGCCAGGGACCAGACCGAGCCCCGAGGCAACGTCGTGCAGGTCGCCGAACGTCTCGTAGGCGACGCCCTGCTCGTCGAGCCAGGCGGCGAGGGCTCGCCGGGCGAACCGCCGCTCGGCCGCGAGCGACACGCAGCAATCCGAGATCCCGTCGCCGACGTAGACGAACGGGCCGAGCCCGGCCACCGCCCCCCGCTTGCAGCGCTCCCCGCAGACCTCGCAGACCGGGCGATCCCGGAACATCGCGCGCCAGCCCGCGGGGTCCGGCGTGACGTTGTTCGCGACGACCCGGGCGCGAACGCCCTCCCGCTCGAGGATCGGGTCGATCAGCTCGTGGAAGCCCGCCGAGACGATCAGCGGGTCGCGCTCCGCGACGAGCTCCTCGAAGCCGCGGCGCACGCGAACGTGCTCGAGGAGGTAGCTCACGACCTCGGCGAGCGGGGCGGTAACCGTCGCGATCTCCCGCGCGATCATCTCGTCGAGCGTCAGCCGCCGTCCGAGCTCGTCCTCGAGCATCCCGAACACCTCGGGATTGCCGAAGCGGGCGTTGACCATGTGCAGCGTGTCGATCTCCGTGACGGTGCCGTCCCAGTCGAGGACGAGCGCCAAGGGCTGCTTGTGTTGATTCAACACAAGCGTTGTCAGCCCGCCGGGAGCGACCAGCCACCGTCGATCACGACGACCTGGCCTCGGATCATCTCGGCGTCCGCCGAGGCGAGGAACGAGACGACGCCGGCGAGGTCCTCCGGCGTGACGAGCCGCCCCGCGGGGTTCGCGGCGCCGGAGGCGAGCATCTCCTCGCGGTTCGGGAAGTGCTCGAGCGCGCCCGTCTCGACGACTCCGGCCGAGACCGCGTTCACGCGGATCCCACGCGGCGCGAGCTCGACCGCGAGGTAGCGGACGAGCGCCTCCAGCGCGGCCTTCGAGACGCCGACGAGCGTGTAGTTCTCGAGGACGCGGACGGAGCCGAGGCTCGAGATCGCGACGATCGAGGAGCCCCGGCTCATCGCCGGCGCCGCGATGCGCGTCAGGGAGAGGAGCGCGCGCGAGTTGGCGTTGAGCGTCCAGTCCCAGTGCTTGTCCTCGGTCTCGAGCGCCGGCCTGATCACCCCTGTCGCGGCGTTGTGCACGAGCACGTCGATCGAGCCGAGCGCCTCGACCTGCTCGGCCACCCGGCTCGAGGTGACGTTCCCGCGGACGAGCACCGGCTCGGCGCCAAGCGCGCGAAGCTCGTCGGCCGTCTCCTCCGCCGACGCGTCGGAGCGGAAGTAGCCGATCGCGACGCGTGTCGCGCCCTCGCGCGCGAGCCGCAGCGCGATCGCCTTTCCGATCCCGCGCGAGCCCCCGGTGACGAGGACCGTCCGGCCGGAGCTCACCTGTCGCCGTGCGGCAGAGGCGCGGAGGCCGGGGCGGATGACGGGATGGTCTCCCAGCCGATCCGCTCGCGCGGCTCGGGCTCCGAGTTCTCGGCCTTCGTCGACGCGTAGCCGAGCCGCTCCAGGAGCTCGACCTTCGACTCCGCGTAGGCGCGCACAGGGTCGTCGTCCGGCAGATCCGCGACCAGCTCCCGGACCCGCGCGCGGATCTGAAACGCAAATTGGGGCGTCGCAGGCCCGACGAGGGCGTCGACGTCGTCGATCGTCGGCTCGGGCATCGGCCGCCACGATAACCGACGAGCTGGTTGATTCCGAATAGGCGTGGTGTCCGTCATTCGGTTCGCGGCGATTCGGAATCAATCATCTACCGTCGGCGCGATGCGCAGGCCGACGACGCTCGAGCTGATGCTGCTCGCGACGATCGGTCTGTGGTCGCTCAACCTCACGGTCAGCCGCTACATCCTCACGCACGGGCTCCAGCCTCTCGCCTACGGCAGCGTTCGCTACGCGCTCGCATCCGCCGTGTTCTGCGCGATGACCCTTGCGGTCGAGCGCTCGCTGCGGATCGCCCGGCGCGACCTCCCGCTCGTCCTCGCCGCGGCGCTCGTGCTCTACGTCAACCAGTTGGGCTTCGTCTACGCCCTCCACGAGTCGACGGCGTCGGTGCTGGCCTTGCTGCTCGGGGCGACGCCGATCTTCGCGGCGATCGCCGGCGTGCTCCTCCGCACGGAGACCCTCTCGGGACGCTTTTGGTCGGGTGCGCTGCTCTCCTTCGCGGGCGTCGCGCTCGTCGCGCTCGGCGCGGGCGACCAGGTCTCGGGCAGCCTCGTCGGCGTGCTGCTCGGGCTCCTCACGGCGATGAGCTGGGCCGCCTATTCGATGCTGATCACGCCGCTGATGCGCCGTTACTCGGCCTCGCGGATCTCGTCCATCGTCCTCACGGCGACGTCCATTCCGCTCACCCTGACCGCCGTGCCGCAGCTCTCCAGCCAGAGCTGGAGCCTCGGCTGGGAGGTCTGGGCGCTCCTCCTCTTCGCGACGCTCGGCCCGCTCGTCGCGACGAACGTCATGTGGTTCCGGTCGCTCGACCGGATCGGCCCGGCCCGCGCGACGCTCGCGGCGAACCTGCAGCCCTTCGTCGCCGCGGCGATCGCGGTGGTGCTCCTGTCCGAGTCGCTCGGCTGGCTCGAGGTCGCCGGCGGCCTCTTGATCGCGGCCGGAATCGTGGCCGCACGCCGCCGGAACACCGCGACGCCGCCGGGCGAGTGACGTGGGCGGCGACGGTCGCCGCCCACCACGGCGAATAGCCTTCACGGCGTGTCACCGCTTCGCCGCACCGCGCTCGCGTCGGTCGTCGCCGCGGTCTGCCTCATCGCGATCAAGCTCGTCACGGGGCTCGCCGCTGGCAGCCTCGGGCTTCTCGCGGACGCGGCGCACTCCGGCACGGACCTCGTCGCCGCGCTCCTGACGCTGTTTGCGGTCGGCGTCGCGACGAGACCGGCAGACCCGGGACACCTCTACGGCCACGGGAAGGCGGAGCACCTGGCAGCGCTCGCGGAGGCGGCGTTTCTCGCGCTCGCCTCGGTCGGCATCGGCGCGCTCGCCGTCGCGCGGCTCGTCGGCTGGATCGACCTCGACGTCGAGCCGGCCTGGTGGGCGTTCGCGGCGCTCGGCGTCGTCGCGGCGATCGACCTCTCGCGGACGGTTGTCTCGTACCGCACCGCACAACGTCATCGGAGCGCGGCCCTCTTCTCGAACGCGATCCACTTCGGCTCCGACCTCGTCTCGACGATCGCGGTGCTCTGCGGGCTCGTCGCCGCGCGAGCCGGCTTCCCGGAGGGGGACTCGATCGCCGCGCTGTTCGTCGCCGTGCTGGTGATCTTCGCGGCGTCCCGGCTGGCGCGGCGGAACATCGACGTGCTGATGGACCGTGCGCCCGCGGATGCCGTAGAGGCCGCCAGGAATGCGATCGCGCGGCTCGATCCGCCGGTCGAGGTGCGCCGGCTGCGGCTCCGCCAGGCCGCAGGGCGGACGTTCGCGGACGTCGTGATCGGCGTGTCGCCCGACGCCGCGGTCGGCCAGGGCCACGCGGCCGCCGACCGGGTGGAGGAGGCCGTCCACCGGGCGCTGCCCGAGAGCGACGTCGTCGTCCACGTCGAGCCGGCGGGGGACGAGGCGGAGCTCCTCGAGCGCGTCCGGGCCGCCGGAATGACCGTCTCGCACGTCCGCGAGCTCCACAACGTGACCCTGATCGACACGGCCGGAGGAATCGAGGTCTCGCTGCACCTGAAGCTGCCGGGCGAGCTCGACCTGGCCGCGGCCCACGCGCTCGCCGAGGAGGTCGAGCAGCAGATCCGCCATGCCGCACCCGAGGTGTGCGACGTCCAGACCCATCTGGAGCCGCTGACCGCGCCGACGCCCGGCCGCGCGCTCGGACACGAGCCCTCGGAGATCCGTCAGGTCGTCGCGGGGGTCACGGGAGATGCGCCCCGCACCGTGCGCACGCTCGACACCGACGACGGTCTCGTCGTCCTCGTCACGCTCGGCCTCGACGGCGACACCTCGCTCGCCGCGGCGCACGACGAGGCGAGCGTCGTCGAAGAGCGGATCCGCGAGGCGCTGCCCGGTGTCGCGGACGTCGTCGTCCACACCGAGCCATAGGCGGTGGGTGTCCGGCCGACGCTCGTGTTGATTCAACACGAGCGTTGTCAGCCCGACGGCCTCAGGGCTCCCGCATGAACCCTTGACGCGCCGCCGAGACGAGGGCGACCGCCTCGGGGAAGAGGACGCGCATCGCGTCCCGGAGCTGCATCGCCTGCTCGTCGGCCGACCCCGCCGCGTTGACCTGTGCGAGGGCTGCCTGGGTCAGCTCGACCGCGGTGTTGAGCGTCAACGTCGCGAACTGCTCGCGCTGCGCGTCCTTGACGCCCTCCGCCTGCTGCTCGGCGAACTCGCGCAGGCCCCGCAGGATCTCCTCTGGATCGCCGCCGAACGGGAGAAAGCCTCCGCCTTCCACGCCTCCAGGCTACTGGAGGGGGGCCAGGTAGGCCGTCTCGACGTCGCGCCACAACGCGTCCGCAACCTCGACGGCGCTCCGCATCGCAGCCGTGAAGAGCGAGGGCGCCGTCGGGTCGAGCGCCCGCTCGAGGCGCCGGGCCGCCTCGCCGATCTCCTCGAGCCGCGCGGGCGTCGCGACGTGGGGCGGCGATCCGATCACGTGCTGAAGCGCGAGGGCGGCGTCCTCCGCCTCCGCGATCCCCTCGGGGGCCTCGGTCAGGCGAAGGGCGACGAGCTGGCCGCGGAGCTCGTCCAGGTCGCCCGGGAACGCCGCCTCCTCGGCAACCTCGCAGAGGACGGCGATCGAGACCGCGTCGCGAACCTCGCGTCGGTCGTGTATCGCGTGCCCGTCCTCGTCGAGCACCAGCCACGCCTTGGCGCCGTCGGCGTCCTCGAAGGCGCAGACGTACCGGCGTGCACCGGCGGCGGGCTCGGCCGGGAGCACCGCAGCGACCTGGTGACCGTCGGCGAGCGGCGCAGCGGACGCCGCAGTCCGCTCGAGCTCGTCCGCCAGGGCCACCGTGCCAGGATAGGCCGATGACCGCCGAGTCCACGCGCGCACGCCACGCGCGGGAGCTGTTCGCCCCGCTCGGGCCGCGGTACGACCGGATGGGCGCGCTTCTCTCCTTCGGCCAGGACCCGCGCTGGCGCCGCTTCATGGTCGAGCGCCTGCCACGCGACGGCGGACAGGTGCTCGACGTCGCCACCGGAACCGGCCTTGTCGCCGAAGCGCTCCTCGCACGTGGCTTTCGCGTGACGGGCCTCGACCAGAGCCCCGGAATGCTGGCGAATGCGCGCGCGCGGTTCGACGACCGGGTCGAGCTCGTCGAGGCGTCGGCCGACGCGCTGCCGTTCCCGGACGCGTCGTTCGACCACCTGACGTTCACGTACCTCCTGCGTTACGTCGACGACCCGGGCGCGACCCTCGCCGAGCTCGCCCGCGTCGTGCGTCCGGGCGGCACGGTCGCGATGGTCGAGTTCGGGCTGCCGCGCGGGATCTGGCGGCCGCCGTGGGATCTGTGGGTCGGGGTCGGGCTGCCGCTCGCGGGACGCCTCGTCTCGTCTGGCTGGCACGAGGTCGGGCGCTTCCTCGGCCCGTCGATCCGCGACTTCCACGAGCGGTTCCCCGTGCCGGCGCTGCTCGAGCTGTGGCGACGGGCGGGGATCGGCGGGGTCGCGGGACGACGGATGAGCTTCGGCGCGGGTCTCGTCGTCTGGGGCGGACGCGAGTGAGCCGTCCGGCGCCCGCGTTCTACGCCCTCGGCGGCGGCGGCGCCAGGGACTACGTGACCCTCCTCCATCCGCCGTACACCGCGTGGCACCTCTCGTACGTCGTCGTCGGCGCCTGCCTGGCGGCCGTCGTCGACTGGTGGGTGCTCGGGCTCACGGTGCTCGCCTTCGGGCTCGCGATGGGCATCGGCGCGCACGCGCTCGACGAGCTGAACGGGCGCCCGCTCGGGACGGGCATCCCGTCCCGCGTGTTGATCGGCCTCGCGGTCGTCTCGGTCGCGGCGGCGACCGCCCTCGGTATTGCCGTCGCGGTCGCGGAGACGCTGTGGATCGTCCCGCTCGTCGTCGTCGGCGCGGCGCTCGTGCCCGTCTACAACCTCGAGCTGCTCGGCGGCCGGATCCATACCGATCTCGGGTTCGGGCTCGCCTGGGGGGCTTTCCCGCTGGTCACCGCCTACGTGGCCCAGACGGGTGCGTTCAGGCTCGAGACCGCCCTCGCCGCCGCGTGGGCGACGCTGCTGTCGCTCGCGCAGCGCAGGCTCTCCCATCAGGCTCGCCGGCTACGGCGTCGGACGGCGGAGGTCGACGGGCGGCTCGTCCTCGAGGACGGGAGCGTCGAGCCGCTCACGCGGACGGCGTTGCTCGAGACGCCCGAGGCCGCGCTTCGGCTCCTCGCCGCCTCGACCGTCGTCCTCGCGGCCGGTCTCCTCGCGCTGCGGGTCTGAGTACCCTGCACCGATGGCCGTGTGGATCCTCGCCGGGTGCCTCGCCGGCGCGCTGGTCCTCGCGGCGCTCCTGTGGATCGCGCTGCGACGCGTCCGGGCGTCGTCGGTCGCAACCGACGCCCTCGTCGCGCAGGCGCGCGCGGCCGTCCGCGAAGCGGTCGCGGCCGAGACCGCGGCGCACGCCGAAGAGATCCGGCGCGTGCTCGCACGCGAGCGAGCCGAGACAGCAGCCCTGCTCGGCGTGGAGGAAAGACGGCTCGCGGAGGAGCGCCGCGTCGAGTTCGAGGAGCGAGAGCGCCGTTCGAGCGAGCGCCTCGCCGAGGAGCTGACCCGCGGCGAGCGCCGCCTCGAGGAGCGCCTGCGCGGCTTCTCGGAGGACCTCGAGCGCGCCCAGCGCCACCTCGAAACGCAGCTCGCGCGACTCGAGCAGCGGAACAAGCAAGCCATCGCCGACGTCGAGGCACGCCTCGAGCGCGAGGCGAGCGAGCTCGGCTCGACGGCGGACGAGCAGCGGAAGACGGTGCTCCGGCTGCGCGAGGAGCTCGAGCGCGCCGCCGGACAGGCGGTCGGCGAGGCGCTCGACGAGCTCGAGGCCCAGACCTTCGAGCGCCGGCGTGCGATCGAGGAGACGACCGAGCGGCTCCGCGCGCGCGAGACGGCGATCGCCGAGTCGATCGAGCAGGGCGAGTCGGACGTGCGCGCACGCCTCGACGTCGTGCTCGTCGAGTGGGAGCGCCGCCAGACCGAACGGCTCGCGCGGGTGACCGAGCGGGAGGTCGAGCGGCACGCCCAGATCGCGATGATGGCCTTCGACGAGCGGCTCCGCGAGGCCCGCGAGGAGGCGGCGACGCGCCTTCAGCGCGAGCTCGACCGCGCGGTCGAGCTGCTCGCTCGCAACGAGCTCGCCCAGCGGCTCGACACTCGTTAGGAGTTTGTACGGCGCCCAACTTTCGGGGGGAGGGATCGTCAGAGCCAGAACGAACAACCGGGGCAAACTGTGGCCGAGACGATCGAGACACCCGTGTGGCGCCAGGACGAGCAGTCCAAGGTCGAGAGTTGGCGCCTGCACGTGCTGATCGAGGCAGGGTTCCCACTGCCGCTCGCGGAGCGGCTCGCGGTGAGCGGCGCCGACCTCCATACCGCCGTCGAGCTCGTCTCGCAGGGCTGCACGCCGGTCACCGCCGCCGAGATCCTGCTCTAGCGATCACCGCGCAATAGGCTCCCGGAGTGGAGCCCGAGACAGGAGCCGAGCGCAAGGTCTACTCCGTCTCGGCGTTCAACCGGCGGCTGGCCGGGTACGTCGGGCGGGTGCGGGACGTGTGGGTCGAGGGGGAGGTCGCCGAGCTGCGGCGGAACCCCGCGTGGGCGACGGTGTTCCTCACGCTCAAGGACGCACGCACCGGCGCGTGCCTCTCGGCGACGATGCAGCGGGGCCGCTTCGACCGGATCGAGCCTCCGCTCGCGGAGGGCGAGCGCGTACAGGCGAACGGCGCCCTCCAGCTCTACGAGGCGCGGGGCGATCTGAGCTTCCGCGCCGTGACGATCGAGCGCGTCGGCGCCGGCGACCACGCGGCTCGACTCGCCGAGCTCGAACGGAGGCTCGCGGCCGAGGGTCTCTTCGCGCCCGGGCGCAAGCGCCGGCTGCCTCGCTTTCCGCGCGCGGTCGGGCTCCTTACCGGCGCGGACGCGGCGGCGCGCGGCGACGTGGTCGCCGCGATCACGACGCGCTTCCCGGCTGTTCGCCTCGTCGTCGCCGAGACCCGCGTGCAAGGCCCGTTCGCGGTCGGCGCGATCACGTCGACGCTCGGGCGGCTCGCCGCCTGCGATGGCGTCGACGTCGTGATCCTCGCGCGCGGCGGCGGCAGCTTCGAGGACCTCCTCCCGTTCAGTGACGAGCGGGTCGTCCGTGCGGTCGCGGCGTGCCCCGTGCCCGTCGTCTCGGCCGTGGGGCACGAGCAGGACGCGCCGCTCTGCGACCTCGCCGCTGACGTCCGCGCACCGACGCCCACCGCCGCGGCGCGACTCGTCGTGCCAGACCTCGACGAGCTCCGCTCCGGTCTCGGCCGCGCGCGCGAGCGTCTCGAGGCCGGGACGCGACGTGCGCTGGAGCGCGACCGCGGTCGTCTCGCGCGGAGTCGCGAGCGGCTGGCGGCCGCCCCTGGCGTGCTGCTGGAGCGCCGGCGAAGCGCGCTCGACCGCGCCGCGGCGCGGCTTCAGGCGCTG
>Ga0207649_10002136_pt1 | contig 11198 bp, 11 predicted proteins | sample KBSC43metaG_FD_184317 | JGI IMG/M metagenome (GOLD analysis project Ga0207649, IMG submission 184317) | Corn rhizosphere microbial communities from Kellogg Biological Station, Michigan, USA - KBS C4-3 metaG (SPAdes) (version 2) | ecosystem: Host-associated > Plants > Roots > Rhizosphere > Soil ... | reverse complement strand
ATGCGAGCGACTATCGGTCCTATCGCCAATACGATTATAACCGGCCCGACCCGCGCTATAACGGTTATTATGCCGACCAATATTATGTCGACAATCCGCGCTATCGCGAGCGCCGGCTGAGCCGCAACGACCGCGTCTATGTCGGCCGCGACGGGCGCTATTATTGCCGCCGCTCGGACGGCACGACCGGGCTGATCGTCGGCGGGATCGCCGGCGGCGCGCTGGGCGCGGCGGTGACGTCGGGCCGGTCGGAACCTCTGGGCATCCTGCTCGGCGCGGCGGCAGGTGCTGTTGCCGGCCAAGCGATCGACAAGGACAATGTCCGCTGCCGGTGAGGTGACTGACTAAATCCTCCCCAAGCTTGCTTGGGGAGGGGGACCATTTGCGCAGCAAATGGTGGAGGGGAAAATCCCCGTCCTCGCGGCTGCGCCGCTGCGGCCCCTCCACCGTCCGCTACGCGACCGGTCCCCCTCCCCATCTGCGATGGGGAGGATTTGAATCCCTAGGTCGATGCGGGCGGTTGTTTCTTCGGGAACAGCCGCCTGAAGGCGTGGCGGAGCAGCAGCAGCATCGCGACCGCCGCGACCAGAACCAGTATTGCGATGACCACCGCCGCCCAGGGGCTGGCGATCGCCGCCACCAACAGCCCTGTCGTCGCGACATCCTCGCCGGCCGACACCGCGATATTGCTGAACGGCTCCGGACTGGCATTGACGGCCGCGCGTGTCCCCGCCTTCGCCCCATGCGTCAGCAACGCCGCGCCGCCACCGAGCAGCAAGGCGATAACCTGCCATTTGGTGTCGTGCGGATCGACGATCGCGAGCGCGAGCAACGCGCCGCCGACCGGGCGGACGAGCGTGTGGACGGTGTCCCACAGGCTGTCGACCCACATCACCTTGTCGGCGAAGAATTCGGCCAGCGCGCCGACCGCGGCGGCACCGATCACCCACCAATTGGCCAGCACGTCGAGGCTGTGGAGTTGCTGGGGCAATGCGATCCAGCCGGTGTGCATCGCTAGCCCGGTGGCGAACACGCAGAGATAGAGCCGCCATCCGCTCAACAAGCTGATGCTGGCTGCGAGCCCGATGATCCCGACCGCGTCCATGGAGGGGGTGTAGCATGGGAGAAGGGGGACGGGCAGTGGGGAAGCCAACCGTCATACCGGGCTCGTCCCGGCATCCACCGTCCCGCAAGCGCATCGGCCACTGGGAGCGCGGCACGGTGGACCCCGGCACAAGGCCGGGGTGACGGATGAGAGGATAATCCGAAACCCTCCCCGTTTACGGGGAGGATTTTAGACAGCTATTCCGCGGCTTGCTGCTCCAGCGCCGGGTAATCGATATACCCCTCCGGCCCGGGTGTGTACCAGGTTTTGAAGTCGTCGGCGTTGAGCTCCGCGCCGCGGCGGAAGCGTTCGACGAGGTCGGGATTGGCGATGAACTTGCGCCCGAACGAGATGCCGTCGGCCAGGCCCGACGCGACGTCGGCTTCTGCGGCTTCGAACGTGTAATCCTGGTTGAGGATCAGCGGGCGCTGGAACACCTGGCGGATCTTCGGGCTCAGCTTGGGCACTTCCGACGCGCCGAACGTGCCGGTCGGCGACAGTTCGCGCAGTTCGAGGAAGGCGATGCCGAGGTCGTTGAGGACCTTCGCCGCCGGAACGAACACGGCTTCCGGATTGCTGTCATTGGCGCCCTGCGTCTCGCCATTGGGCGACAAGCGGATCGCGGTGCGGCCGGCGCCGATTTCGGCGATCACCGCCTCGACCGCTTCCTTCATGAAGCGGATCCGGTTTTCCGGGCTGCCGCCATAATCGTCGTCGCGGAAATTGGTGTTGTCGCGCAGGAACTGGTCGATCAGATAGCCGTTCGCGCCGTGCAGCTGGACCCCGTCGAACCCGGCGGCGATCGCGTTGCGCGCGGCGGTGGCATATTCGTCCTTGGCGCGCTTGATGTCGTCGGGCGTCGCGGCGCGCGCTTCGGCATAGGGGTTTTCCGGTTTGTGATAGTGTGCGCGCGTCACCGAGGACGATAGCGGCTGCAGGCCGGTCACGTCGGGCCGCGCGAGCCGGCCCATATGCCAGATCTGCGCGACGATCTTGCCGCCGGCTTCGTGCACTGCTGCGGTCACCGGCTTCCACGCTTCGACCTGCGCATCGGTCCACAGGCCGGGCGCGTTGGGCCAGCCCAGGCCGAGCCGGCTGACGCCGGTGCCTTCGGTGATGATCACGCCGGCGCCCGAGCGCTGGCGGTAATAGTCGATCATGATGTCGGTCGGCACATGCTCCGCGGTCGAGCGACCGCGCGTCAGCGGCGACATCAGGATGCGGTTCTTGGCCGGGATATCGCCAAGCTGGATAGGATCGAACAACGTAGGCATTCTTGGATAACCTCCCGACAGGACTTCTTTGCGGACGCGGCGCAGATAGGTGTTATGGGGCCGCATGCATCGGGAAAGCGCAACAAGAAAAGCTACCAGCGGCGCAAGCGATAAGGGCGTCGCCGCCCATCCTTTTGCCTTCGCGGCGCTGATTCTCGCCAATATCCTGCTGAGCGTCGGCCCGGTTTTCGTGCGGATGAGCGATGTCGGCCCGGTTGCCGCCGGGTTCTGGCGAATCGCATTGGCGGCCCCGGTGCTGCTCGCGGTGGCGTTCGGCACCGGCTGGCGCCCGACCGGGATCGGCCGCGCCGTGTGGTGGACGATCGGGCTCGGCGGACTGTGCTTCGCCGGCGATCTCGCGGCCTGGCATATCGGCATCCTCAAGACGCAGCTCGCCAATGCGACCCTGTTCGGCAATTCGGCGACCCTGTTCTATCCGGTCTATGGCTTCCTGATCGCGCGCGCCTGGCCATCGCGGACGCAGGGTTTCGCGCTGCTCCTCGCGCTGGTCGGCGCGGGGCTGCTGATGGGACGGTCGATGCAGATCGCGCCGACGCATCTGGCCGGCGACCTGCTCTGCCTGCTCGCGGGGATTCTCTACACGATCTATTTCGCGACCATGGCCAAGGCGCGCGACACGATGGCGCCGATCCCGGCGCTCGCCATGTCGACCGTGGCCAGCCTGTTGCCGCTGCTGATCTTCGCCAATCTGCTCGGCGAACAGGTGATGCCGCACAATTGGACGCCATTGATCCTGATGGCGCTGTCGAGCCAGATCATCGGCCAGGGGCTGATGATCTTCGCGCTCGGCCAGATGTCGCCGATGGTGATCGGCATCGCCTTGCTGACGCAGCCGGTGATGGCGGCGACGATCGGCTGGATCGGCTATGGCGAGCGGCTCGACGGGGTCGACATGATCGGCGCGGTCGCCGTCGCGGTGGCGCTGGTGCTGGTCCGTGGAGAACGCAAGGACGCCGCCGAGCTTGCCCCCGAAGGGGTCGAGGACGCATAAGCAAGGGCATGATGCTTCCTGCTGACCCGACGCTAGACGAGATTCGCGAGGCGCTTGCCCCGCTCGTCGCCGACAATGCCGCGTTCGACGGCTGGAAAGCGGCGGCGCGCGACATGGCGGCCGACCAACTCGGCGTCGATCGCGACGTGGCGCTGCTGGCGCTGCCCGATGCGACCGCGATGATCGATGCCTGGTTCGCGAGCATCGACCGCGGCATGGTCGGGAAGCTACCGCCCGAAATGTTGGGCAAGATGAAAGTGCGCGAGAAGATCGCCGCTCTGGTCGAAGCGCGGCTCGACCTGCTCGCTGCGCATCGCGAGACCTTGCGCCGCGCGCTGGCGATCCTGGCGCTACCGACCAATGTCGCGCATGGCGCGAAGCTAGGCTGGCGCGCCGCCGACCTGATGTGGCGCGCCGCCGGCGACACCGCGACCGACTATAATCACTATACCAAGCGCGCGATGCTGGGCGGCGTCTATGCCGCGACGATCACCGTGTTCCTCGACGACCAGAGCGAAGGCCAGGCCGACACCCGCGCTTTCCTCGCGCGGCGGATCGAGGGGATCATGCGGTTCGAGAAAGCCAAGGCGCAGTTCCTCGGCCGGATCGAGCATCGGCCGAGCCTGTCGCGCTTCATCGGGCGGCTGCGCTATCCGGCGGTTTGATTGATTCACGCGGAGGCGCGGAGGCGCTAAGGACGCGAAAATTCCTTCTCCCCTTGTGGGAGAAGGAGGGAGGCGCGAAGCGCCGGAAGGATGAGGGGGAGTCACGAGCGATATCGCCTGTGAGTCCCCCTCACCCTTCCCACGCGCTGCGCGCGCGGGCCCCTTCCCTCTCCCACAAGGGGAGAGGGAATCCAGCGCAATACGCAAAAGAACGTTATTGATAATCAGTCGCAGTAGTTCTAGGTGAGTCGTCATGGCGACGATTCCGCTCAGTCTCGAACAGCTTCCCCAGCGCCAGCGCGCGACCGTCGCGGGTATCGCCTGGGACCGGCTGACCGCGCCCGAGGGCCGGCGGCTGCGCGAGCTCGGCTTCGATGAAGGCGTCGGTATCGAGGTGCTGCATCGCGCGCGGATCGGCGGCGGGCCGATCGCTTGCCGGATCGGACGCATGACGGTGGCGCTGCGCCGCCGGGTCGCCGGCGCGATCCATGTCGATCCGCTGACCAGCTAGCGCCCGGATGAACCCCGCGCCGCTGGTCGCGCTGGTCGGCAACCCCAATGCCGGCAAGAGCGCGCTGTTCAACGCGCTGACCGGCGCGCGGCAGAAGGTCGGCAATTATCCCGGCGTCACCGTCGAGCGTCACGCCGGCCGGATGGCGCTGCCCGATGGCCGCCCGGTAGAATTGCTCGATTTGCCCGGTACCTACAGCCTCGAACCGTCGAGCCCCGACGAGCGCGTCACCCGCGATGTCGTCACCGGCACGCAGGCGGGCGAACGCTTGCCCGATGCGATCGTCGTGGTGGTCGATGCTTCCAACCTCGACAATCATCTGCGCTTCACGCTCCAGCTGATCGCGCTCGGCCTGCCGGTGGTCGTGGCGCTCAACATGTTCGACCTTGCCGAGCGCGACGGCCTCAAGCTCGATCCGGAAGCGTTGGCGCGCGAGCTCGGCGTTCCGGTCATCCCAACCGTCGCGGTGCGCAAGCGCGGGATCGACGACCTGAAAGAAGCACTGGCCGATCTCGTTACACCGGGGGCGATGGCGTTACGCCGGAGCGATCCAGTGCTCCACGCCGACATCGCCACCTTGCAGCGCCGCGCGCGGCAGATCGCGATGGCCGCGACGATCTCCGAGACGCCGGTCCGCCGCTGGACGCACATGCTCGATTCGGTCGCGCTGCATCCGGTGTTCGGCGTGCTGCTGCTGTTCGTCGTGCTGTTCGTGATGTTCCAGGCGGTGTTCTTCGCCGGCGCGGCACCGGCCGACGCGATCGCCAGCGGGTTCGACTGGCTCGCCGGACTGGTCAAGCAGGTCATGCCCGAGTCGATCCTGCGGTCGCTGATCACCGACGGCGCGATCGCGGGCGTGGGTGCGGTGATCAAGTTCCTGCCGCAGATCCTGATCATGTTCTTTTTCATCCTGGTCCTCGAAGCGAGCGGCTACATGGTCCGCGCGGCGTTCCTGATGGACCGGATCATGGCGAGCGTCGGGCTGTCGGGGCGCGCCTTCATCCCCTTGCTGTCGAGCTTCGCTTGCGCGGTGCCCGGGATCATGTCGACGCGCACGATCGAGGACGAGAAGGACCGCCTGACGACGATCCTGATCGCGCCGCTGATGACCTGCTCGGCGCGGCTGCCGGTCTATACATTGGTGATCGGCGCGATGATCCCCAATGTCCGGGTGCTGCCGTTCGTCGGGCTGCAGGGACTGGTCATGCTCGGCCTGTACATCATGGGCGTGGCGGGCGCCTTCGTCGTCGCGTTGGTCCTGCGCCGCACGGTGACCAAGGGCGCCTCGTCGGGTTTCATGATGGAGATGCCCAAATACCAGCTGCCGAGCGTGCGCGACCTGGCGATCGGGCTGTGGAGCCGCGCGGAAATCTTCCTCAAGCGTGCCGGCACGACGATCGCCTTCACCACGATCGTGCTGTGGGCGATGCTGTCCTTCCCGCAAGTGCCCAAGGGCAGTGCCGTCAGCCAGGTCAATTATTCGGTCGCCGGCCGTATTGCCAATACGATCGAGCCCGCTTTCCGGCCGATCGGCTTCAACCGCGACATCGTGCTGGCGCTGATCCCGGCGATGGCGGCGCGCGAAGTATCGGTCGCCGCGCTCGGCACGGTCTATGCGATCGACTCGTCAAGCGATGATGAATCCAAAATGGCGCAGACTCTGAAAAAGCGCTGGAGTCTGGCCACGGCCCTCGCTTTCCTCATGTGGTTCGTCTTCGCACCACAATGCATCTCGACCATCGCGGTCACCAGAAGAGAGACAAACGGGTGGAAATGGCCCGCCTTCATGGTTGGCTATTTGTTCCTGCTCGCCTACATCATGGCCGGACTCACATACTGGCTGGCAACTCTCGCCGGCCTCTAAGGCAAAAGGCGATTAAATGGCGGGCAGCGTCAACAAGGTCATTCTCGTCGGCAATCTCGGGCGCGATCCCGAAAGCCGCAGCTTCCAGAACGGCGGCAAGGTCGTCGAGCTGCGCATCGCGACGTCGGAAACGTGGAAGGACCGCAATTCGGGCGAGCGCAAGGAGCGCACCGAATGGCACACGGTCAAGGTGTTCAACGAAGGCCTGGCCAATGTCGCCGAGCGCTATCTGCGCAAGGGCTCCAAAGTCTATATCGAGGGCGCGCTGCAGACCCGCAAATGGCAGGACCAGGACGGCAAGGACCGCTATTCGACCGAGATCGTGCTGCAGGGTTTCAACAGCGTGCTGACGATGCTCGACGGCGCGCCCGGTGGCGGCGGTGGTTCCGGCGGCGGTGGCGGCGGCTTCTCGAGCGGCCGTGACGATTTCGGTGCGTCGGGCGGCGGTCGCGATGATTTCGCGGGCGCCTCGAGCGGCGGCGGGGCCTTCGGCGGTGGCAAGAGCGGCGGCTTCTCGGACGATCTCGACGACGACGTGCCGTTCTAGGATCCACCGAGGGCGGCCAGCGACCGCACCGCGCCGATTTGTGCTGAGGTAAAGTTCGGCCTTTTATACGCCTCCCCGGTGAAGGCCGGGGCCCAGCGTCGGCGCACTGGCTATGGCAGGATGCGCTTTCGATCGACAGTGGAACTGGGTCCCGGCCTTCGCCGGGAAAGCGTTGTTCTGGTTCCGCTGGATCAACCTTCACCGCCTCAGCAAGAACACCGCATGCTCGGCGAGCAAATTCGCCATCGTCGCGCTGGTGCGCTGGTCGCCCGACAGGAACCACGCGCCCTCGACAATGATGCCGCGCTCGTTGAGCAGCGCGCGGAAATCGTCGATCGTGACGTGGTGGATGTTCGGCGTCGCGTACCAGGCGACCGGCAGCAGCCGCGTGACCGGCATCCGTCCGCCCCACAAGAGCGACGCGCGCACCCGCCAATGCGCGAAATTGGGGAAGGACACGAAAGCGTGCCGCCCGATCCGCAGCAGATGTTCGAGCACGACGTCGGGCGCGCGCGTCGTTTGCAGCGTCTGGCTGAGGATCGCGTAATCGAAACTGTCGTCGGGATAATCGGCAAGGTCGGTATCGGCGTCGCCCTGCACGACCGACAGCCCGCGCGCGACCGCGCTCGCGACATCGCCCGCATCGAGCTCGAGCCCGCGTGCATCGACCTGTTTCTTGTCGCGCAACGCCGCCATCAGCTCGCCGTCGCCGCAGCCGATATCGAGCACGCGGCTGCCCGGCGCGACATTGGCGGCGATCACGGCGAGATCGGGACGCAGGCTCATTCGGGCGTCGCCCGCAACGCGTCGGCGAATCCCGGTGCCAGCCGTTCCATAAAGCGACTGGGCCGGATCAAGGCGTGGAAGCCCAGCGCCTCGTACACGCCATGCGCATCGGCGGTGACGAGCGCCATCCGCCGAATGCCGGCAAAGTCGGGATGATCGACGAACCACTTGACCATCGCGCGCGCCACACCCTGCCCGCGTGCGCTTTCATCGACCCAGACATCGGCCAGCCAGGCGAAGGTCGCGTGATCGGTGATCATGCGGGCGTAGCCGACCTGCTCGCCTTGATTGTAAGCGCCGAGACAATGCGACCCGGCGATCGCGCGCTCGACCAAAGCGCGCTCGATCCCCGGCGACCAATAGCTCGACGCGAGCCACGCATGCACCCGCGCCACGTCGAGTCGTGCCTTGTCGTCGTCGAGCTCGATCACAGCGCCGCCCTCAGGAAACCGTCGACCACCCGATTGAGTTCGGGCGCGTCGAGCAAGAAAGCGTCGTGCCCGAACGGACTGCTCAACTCGACGAAGCTCACCGCCGCACCCGCCGCGTTGAGCGCATGGACGATCGCCCGCGATTCGGGAGTCGGGTAGAGCCAGTCGGTGTCGAAGCTGACCAGGGCGAACCGCGTCCGGCTGCCCTTGAACGCATTGGCGAGCAGGCCGCCATGCTCCTCGGCCAGGTCGAAATAATCCATCGCCCGGGTGATATAGAGATAGGAGTTCGCGTCGAACCGGTCGGTGAAGCTCAACCCCTGGTGGCGCAGGTAGCTTTCGACCTGGAAATCGGCGTCGAACCCGAACGACTTGGCCTCGCGCGCCTGCAACCGCCGGCCGAATTTCTCGGTCAGCCCGGCTTCGGACAGATAGGTGATGTGCGCCGCCATCCGCGCGACCGCGAGCCCGGCCGCAGGCGGGTCGCCTGCGCCGTAATAGGCACCACCACGCCAATTGGGATCGGCCATGATTGCCTGGCGCCCGACTTCGTGGAACGCGATATTCTGCGCGGTGTGGCGCGCGGTCGAGGCGATCACCACGGCCTTGGTCACGCGATCGGGGAAGGTCGCCGCCCAGCTCAACGCCTGCATCCCGCCCATCGACCCGCCGACCAGCGTGACGGCGCCGACGCCGAGATGATCGAGCAACATCGCCTGCGCGCGCACCATGTCGCGGACGGTGATGACGGGGAAGCTCATCGCCCAGGGCTGGCCGGTCGCCGGATTGACCGTCGCGGGACCCGACGAGCCCATGCAACTGCCGAGCACATTGGCGCAGACGATGAAGTGCCGCGCCGGGTCGATCGGCTTGCCGGGCCCGACCATCCGCGTCCACCAGCCCGGCTTGCCGGTGATCGGATGGTCGCTCGCGACATATTGATCGCCGGTCAGCGCGTGGCAGATCAGGATCGCGTTCGATCCGTCGGGCGCGAGCGTTCCGTAGGTCTCATAGGCGATATCGACCGGCGACAGCAGCACGCCCCCGTCGAGGCGGAGCGGCCCCGGCAAGGTCACGTGGCGCGACAGGCCGAAGCGCTGATCGTCGGTCATGGAGATGCGGTTAGTGGGAAAAAGGCGTGCGTCCAAGCCCGTCCCGATAAATCCTCCCTACGCGCAGCGTGGGGAGGGGGACCGCCGAAGGCGGTGGAGGGGCCGCAGCGGCGCAGCCGCGAGGACGGGACAATTCCCCTCCACCGCCCGCGTAGCGGGCGGTCCCCCTCCCCATCTGCGATGGGGAGGATTTGATTCACCCCATTCTTCTCGCCGGCGCTCTCGCTGCGATCACCGATTGCGCCGCGAGCCGCCCGGTCTGCGCGCCACCATTCATGTATCCCGGATAGGCATCCGACAGATGCTCGCCCGCGAAATGGACCGGTCCCGCCCCCATCGGAGTCGAGGCGATACCGTCGGTTTCGGTCCAGATCAGGTCGGCGAACTTGGTCAGCTGGCCGGGGCGGAAATTGACGTACGCGCCCATCGAGAAGGGATCGAGATGCCAGTTGGTGCGGCGGACAATCGTGCCGGTCGCGGCGCCCATCCCCTTCACGCCGCTTTCGGCCAGTCGCGCGAGCCTGAGCGCCAGCGCGCGGGGATCGGCCTGGTCGGCGGCGAGCACTTCGTCGCCCCCGGTGAACCAGGTCCACACGCTGCCCGGTCCCGCAGCCGGACGCACGCCGCCATCCCAGCCGAGCGACGCGCCGGCGCCGTGGTCGGTCTGCCAGATCTCGCCGCCGCGCCCGATCGGCTTTTCCCATGGCCGCGCATTGGTCACGGCCTGGACCTTGCCGTTCCTGCCCAGCCCCACTTCGGCGATGAACTGGCGCCACAAAGGCGGCAACGGCACGCCATAAGCGATCCGGCTCATGATCGAAGCGGGCGTGGTGACGATCACCGCCGAGGCGTCGATCTTCTCGCCATTGGAGAAGACCACGCGCGCGCCGCTCGCCGAGGGATCGATCCGCACGGCACGGCGATAGGTGGTGATGCGGCTCGCCAGCCGCGTCGCCATCGCTTCGATCAGCGAAGAACTGCCCCCCGCCATCAAATAACGTTCGTCGCTGCGCGAGAGCACGTCGATCCGGCGGCCGTCGATCGTCGGCAGGTTGAACACCAGTTCGATCGCCGATGCCTGGCCCGGCTCGCAGCCATATTCGGTGCGCGCGGTCGCTTCCATCAGGCGGCGCACCCAGGGCTCGGGGATCAGCCGGGCATATTTGTCGAGATAGGAGGTGAACGACATCCGATCGAGTTCGGCCGCGACCTTGGCGTAATTCTGGTCGAGCCGTACCGAATCGGCGTCGATCTGCCCGGCAATACCGCGCAGGCCGGCAACCAATTTGCCCTCCGGCACTTCGCGCGCGCCATCGAGGACCATCGTGCGGTGCTGGCCGGCCTTGCGGTCGATCAGCTGGATGCCGAATTCGCGGCAGAGCGTGTGCATGTCGGCATGGTCGGTATTGACCAATTGCCCACCGACCTCGATCGACGGCACGCCTTTCGCCCTGGCGGTGTACATCCGTCCGCCGAGCCGGGTGCGCGCCTCGTAAAGCCGTGCATCGACTCCCGATTTGGTCAGATGCCATAAAGCGGTCAGGCCGGCGATGCCCCCGCCGATGATGACCACCGGCGTGGCGCTCGCCGCGGCGCGGGCCGGGCGTGGCAGTGCCGTGCTCGCCGCTGTCGCCGCCAGCGCGAGCAGCACCTGCCGCCGCGTCTGCCCGTCGCCACCGGGCACGGGCGTCGCCATGCCACTCTCGCGTAGATTCTCCCGCCGCGCCGTCTCGAGCGCCTGCCAGAATGCCGTCGGTCCCCGCATCCGCCTTCCCCCCTGGCCAGGCTGCATAGCGGCTGGGGACTCATCTTGCCAAGGCGACAGGGCCCTGCGCATAGGCCACACATCATGAGCGCTCCTGAACCCAAGCCCTGGATCATGGCGATCGCG
>Ga0207649_10002133_pt1 | contig 11204 bp, 9 predicted proteins | sample KBSC43metaG_FD_184317 | JGI IMG/M metagenome (GOLD analysis project Ga0207649, IMG submission 184317) | Corn rhizosphere microbial communities from Kellogg Biological Station, Michigan, USA - KBS C4-3 metaG (SPAdes) (version 2) | ecosystem: Host-associated > Plants > Roots > Rhizosphere > Soil ... | reverse complement strand
CCGACATGAGCGGTGTGTGCAGCAAGGGCGGCACGCGCGCGATGACGAGAAAGCCCACGAACCCCGCGAGCACGAACACGTACGCCTGCATGAGCGTCGTCAGATTCACTGCACGTTCTCCATGATCGCTGGTCCCGACGCGGGCTCGAGTGCCACCGTGCCCGGGGCCCTGAGCTCACCTTCCCACCGCGCCATGACCGCCGTCGCGAGACAGTTTCCGACGAGGTTGATCGATGTGCGCGCCATGTCCATCACCGCATCGACGCCGAGGATGAGCGCCACACCTGAGAGTGGAAGTCCGAACTGTGTGAGTGCGCCTGACAGAATCACGAGCGAGGCTCGCGGCACCGCTGCCACACCTTTGCTCGTGAGCATCAGCGTCAACATCATCAGAATCTGCTGCGAGAGCGGCATGTCGATGTTCGCCGCCTGAGCCACGAACACCGACGCGAGCGCGAGATAGAGCGTGCTCCCATCGAGATTGAACGAGTAGCCGGTGGGCATCACGAACGCAACGATGCGCCTCGGGACGCCGAACGCTTCCATCTTCTGCATCGCGAGTGGGAGCGCGGCCTCGGACGAGGCCGTGGAGAACGCGATCAGCCACGGCTCGCGAACGGTCTTCCAGAACGCGGCAATCGGAATCCGGAAGATCACCGCTACCGGCACGAGCACGACGAGGACGAATACGAGGAGCGCGCCGTACAGCGTAAGGACGAGGATGCCGAGGTTCCGGAGGACGCCGATGCCACTCTGCCCCACGGTCACGGCAATCGCGGCACCGATACCGAAGGGCGCGAACGCCATCACGATGCCAACGAACTTGAACATCACTTCGCTCAGGCTCTCGATGACGCCGAGCATCGTTTTCTTCGGACCCGCCGGCGTGCGCGCCACGGCGACGGCGAAGATGATGGACCAGAAAACGACCTGGAGCACCTCGTTCCTGGCGGCCGCGTCGACGAAGCTCGACGGCACAATGTGCTCGAGCACGGCCGAGAAGGTGACGTGGCGCTGCGACAGATCGGTCACCGTCGCGGACACCTGGGCGGTCGTGTCGAGACCGACGCCCTCGCCCGGCTTGACGAGATTCACGGCAATGAGACCGACGGCCAGCGCGAGCGTGGTCACGACCTCGAAGTAGACGATCGAGCGGAACGCGAGCTTGCCGACCTTCTTCATGTCGTCGCCGTGGCCGGCAATCCCCACCACGAGCGTGGCGAAGAGCAGCGGCGCGATCAGCGACTTGATCATGTTCAGGAAGATCGTCGACAGCGGCTTGAGCGCGACGGCGAAGCCGGGCGCGAGCCACCCGAGGAGCACGCCGACGATCATCGAGATGATGATCCACTGTGTCAGCGAAATTCGACGGATCGAGTTGACCATGGAATCGTCAGCGAGAGAATCAACGCCGTGCTGTCATCCTGAGCCGTCGCTGGGCTCGGGATGACAGGACATCAGCGTGGCTTGCCAGTCCGCAAGACCGAATGCTTGTACCCGTACAGGAAGTAGAACACGAGCCCCACGGCCAGCCAGATCCCGAACCGGATCCATGTGATCGCCGGCAGCTGATACATGAGGTAGAAACACGCGACGATCGAGATGATCGGCGTGAACGGGACGCCGGGTACCCGGAACGGACGCGGTCGATCCGGCTCGGTCCGACGCAGGAAGATCACGCCCGCCGAGACGAGTACGAACGCGAACAGCGTTCCGATGTTCGTCAGGTCGACCACCTCGGCAATGTTTGCAAAAGCCGCAAACGTCGCCACGAAAAGCCCCGTGATAATCGTCCCGACGTACGGCGTGCGGTATTTCGGGTGCACCCTCGCGAACGCCTTGGGCAGCAGGCCGTCGCGGGACATCGAGAAGAAGATGCGCGGCTGGCCGAGCTGGAAGACGAGCAGCACGCTGCCCATCGCGGCCACCGCGCCGAGCGCGATGATGAAACGCGAGAAGCTGAGGAGACCGGCCGGACCCTGCGCGTACTGCAGCGCGGTGATCATCGGCTCCGGCGTGCCGAGCTGCTGCCACGGTGCGATGCCCGTCATCACCACCGACAGCAGAATGTAGAGCACCGTACACACGATGAGGCTCATGATGATCCCGAACGGCATGTCGCGGGCGGGATCCTTGGCCTCCTCGGCCGCCGTCGAGACGGCGTCGAATCCGATGTAGCTGAAGAAGATGATGGCGGCCGCCGCGCTTATTCCCTTGAAGCCGTTCGGCGCGAACCCGCCGGTCGCCGGGTTGTTGTAGTTCTCCGGCCTGATGAGGAACACGCCGACGCTCAGGAAGAACACGATGACCCCGATCTTGAGCAGCACCATCGCGTTGTTCGAGTTCGCGGACTCCTTGATGCCGATCACGAGAATCACCGTGATCACTGCGACGACGGCGAACGCCGGCAGATTGAAAATGACGGGGATGCTACCCAAGTGCGGCGCTGCCGACCACGCCGATGCGAGATATTGCGTGGTGGGGTCGTTCGTACCGGCGCCGAGGGCCACGAACGCGTCGTGGGCCGAGCGGTAGTCCGTTGCCAGCCAGGCTGGGATGTTGACGCCGAAATGCGTCATCAGCTCCTTGAAGTGCCCTGACCAGCCGATGGCCACGCCGATGTTGCCAACCGCGTACTCGACGATCAGGTCCCACCCGATGATCCAGGCGATGAACTCGCCGATCGACACGTACGCGTACGTGTACGCTGAACCGGCAATCGGGACCATCGCGGCGAACTCCGCGTAGCATAACGCGGCGAAGCCGCACGCGACCGCCGTGAGCAGGAACGAGAAGACGATCGCCGGACCGGCGCCGGGCCGCGCCGCGTCACCGACGATCGCGGTTCCTGTGGTAGCGAAGATGCCGGCGCCGATCGTCGCGCCGACGCCCAACGCCGTGAGGTGCCACTTGCCGAGCGAGCGTTTCAGCCCGCCGGCATGCGACACCTCACGTTCGGCGTCGGCAACCGGCTTGCGGGCGAAGATGGATTGCGACGCCATGCGCGAATTGAGCGTGGAGGTGAGTTAGACCGCGACCTTCGACTCGATACGCATTGCGTAGAACGAGCGATACACGAACACGAGCGCCCCGAAGAGGAAGATCGCCGCGAGCACATGGCCTAACGTCGGTCCACGGGATGCGCTCAACGACACGGCTAACTCCACCGCGAGCAAGCCGAACAGCGTCGTGAACTTGATGATCGGGTTGAGCGCGACCGAGGACGTGTCCTTGAACGGATCGCCAACCGTGTCGCCGACCACCGTCGCGGCGTGGAGTTCCGAGCCTTTCTCCTTCAACTCGACCTCGACGATCTTTTTCGCGTTGTCCCACGCACCACCGGCGTTCGCCATGAACACGGCCTGATAGAGACCGAACACCGCGATGGAGACGAGGTAGCCGATGAAGAAGTACGGCTCGACGAATGCGAACGCGAGCGTGGCGAAGAAGACCGTCAGAAAGATGTTGAACATCCCCTTCTGCGCGTACTGGGTGCAGATGGCGACCACCTTCTTCGAGTCCGAGACCGACGCTTTCGTCGTATCGTCGAGCCTGATGTTCGCCTTGATGAACTCCACCGCTCGATAGGCACCCGTCGTCACGGCCTGCGTCGACGCGCCAGTAAACCAGTAGATGATCGCGCCGCCCGTGATGAGCCCGAGCAGAAACGGCGGATGGAGGATCGAGAGGTACTGCAGGTACTCCGGCTTGAGCCCCTGCGTCAGGCCGACGATGATGGAGAAGATCATGGTCGTCGCGCCGACCACCGCGGTGCCGATGAGCACCGGCTTCGCCGTCGCCTTGAACGTGTTGCCTGCTCCGTCGTTCTCCTCGAGCATGTGTTTTGCCTTCTCGAAATCGACGTCGAACCCGTACTCGCGCTTGATCTGGTCACGCACCCCCGGGATCTCCTCGATGGTCGAGAGCTCATAGACCGACTGCGCATTGTCGGTCACCGGACCGTATGAGTCGACCGCGATCGTCACGGGACCCATCCCGAGGAACCCGAACGCCACGAGGCCGAACGCAAACACTGCCGGCGCCACCATCAACTGACCGAGCCCGAACGTGCTCACGATGTATGCAGCCGCCATGAGCACCATGATCGTCATGCCGAGCCAGAACGCGCTGAAGTTTCCGGCCACGAGGCCCGAGAGAATGTTGAGCGATGGTCCGCCTTCCCGCGACGACGTGACGATCTCGCGCGTGTGCCGGCTGTCGACCGACGTGAACACCTTCACGAACTCCGGAATGATCGCGCCGGCCAGCGTCCCGCACGTGATCACGGTAGACAGCTTCCACCACAGGGTCCCGTCGCCCAACGTCGGAATCGTGTAGTACGAGACGATGTACGTGAGAATCACCGAGACGATCGACGTCAACCACACCAGGAACGTCAGCGGAGCCTCGAAATTCATCTTCGCTGCGTCGGCATAACGCGCCTTTGCGATCAGGCTGTTGATCAGGTACGATGCGCCGCTGGCGATCACCATCATGATGCGCATGACGAAGATCCAGACCAGCAGCTGGACCTGGATCGTCGCGAAGTTCGGCCCGGCTGACTCGGGATTCACGGCGAGCAGAATGAACGAGATCAGCGCCACGCCGGTGACGCCGTACGTCTCGAACCCATCTGCGCTCGGCCCGACGGAGTCACCAGCGTTGTCCCCCGTACAGTCCGCGATCACACCGGGGTTTCGCGCGTCATCTTCCTTGATCTTGAAGACGATTTTCATGAGATCGGACCCGATGTCCGCGATCTTCGTGAAGATGCCGCCGGCAACGCGGAGCGCCGCCGCGCCCAGCGATTCACCGATCGCGAAGCCAATGAAGCACGGGCCCGCATAGTCGCGCGGCACGAAGAGCAGAATGAACAGCATCATCACTAGTTCGACGCTGATCAGGAGCATGCCGATGCTCATGCCCGCGCTCAGTGGAATCTCGTAGCACGGGAACGGCTTCCCCTTGAGGCTCGCGAACGCGGTGCGCGAGTTCGCGAATGTGTTCACGCGAATACCGAACCACGCGACGCCGTAGCTGCCCGCGATGCCCACGAGGCTGAAGAGCAGAATCACCGCCACCTTCACTGGCGGAAAGCCTCGGACGATAGCGCCGGTCGCGGGATCCGTCGTCGACGCGAGTGTGCCGAAGTAGAGTGCGACAATGGAGCCGATGAACAACCACAGCACGATGATGAACTTGCCTTGTGTCGTTAGGTACGTCTTGCACGTCTCGTAGATCAGTTCCGAGATCTCGCGCATCGACTCGTGCACCGGCAGTCGCTTGAGCCGCCCGTAGATCACGAGACCGAACAGCAGCCCGAGTGCGCAGACGATGAGTCCGTACGTCAGGAGCGTGTGCCCCGGCATCCCGAAGAACGAAACGCTGGAGAGATCCGGGATGAGCAAATTCGCTTCGCCGCCCGGGCGCTCGCCCTGCGCGCCCTGCGCAGCGAGGAGGGGTCGCACGAGCGGACTCGCGACGAGCGCGAGCACCGCGGCAACCGCCGTGGGGACCAGAGTACGTACCAGGGAGTCCTTCCGATTCATCGCTAACGATCTCCTGTGGGTTTGGGGGCAGCATGGCGGGTGGGACGCGGTTCTGCCGCCCTCGAGGCGAAGCACGCCACCCCGCGTACGGGCGGCGCTGTCAGAGCGCTGGCGTGAGCTACGACGCTTCCACGCGGCGCCAGATGAAGTACACGGGGATGCCGATAAGCACGAGCACGAGACCCGACAGCGCCTCGGTGCGCGTTTTCGGCGCGATCAAGAGGATTACTGCCACGGCCGCCGCCAGCGCCATGTACAACGCGGGCAGCACCGGATATCCGACCGCCCGATAGGGGCGCTCGGCATCGGGACGCTTCGCACGCAGGATGAACAATCCGATCGTGGTCATGACGTAGAACACGAGCGCAGCGAAGATCACGTAGTTGAGCAGCTGCCCGTACGTTCCCGTTAGGCAGAGCAAGGAGACCCACACGGACTGCACGATGAGTCCCGCCGCGGGGACGGCCTTCGCGTTCAGCGAGCCGACTCGCCTGAAGAAGACGCCATCACGCGCCATGGCATAGTAGACGCGGGCACCGGCGAGAATCAGCCCGTTGGCGCATCCGAACGTCGAGATGAGAATCGCGATGGCCATGAGCATGGTACCGCTCGAGCCGAACAGCACCTCCGCGGCCGCCGTACCGACCCGGTCCTGCGTCGCGTGCTGAATGCCGCGCGCGAACACCGTCGCTCCGTCTGCAGAGCCCACGAGCGGCAGCGTGCTGAGATACGCCACGTTCGCCAGAATGTAGAGCAGCGTCACGAGCCCGGTGCCGAGCAGCAGCGACAGCGGGAGGTTCCGCTGCGGGTTCTTCACCTCGGCCGCGGCGAAGGTGACGTTGTTCCAGGCATCGCTCGAAAAGAGCGATCCGACAAGCGCGGCACCGAACGCCAGCACCAGCACCGAGTCGACCGGAATGGACCCGACGAATTGCCCCGATCCGAAGTTCGCGGCGATCGCATCGGCATTTCGGCCAATCGTTAGGCCAAGCAGGACGAGCGCAGCCAGCGCGCCAGTTTTCACGACCGTGAGCGTGGTCTGGACCATCTTGCCCTCGCGCACGCCGCGAAGGTTGATCCACGTCAGCACCCAGATGGAGACGAGCGCGATCAATCGTTGGGGGGACAGTCCAAGCTCCATTGTCCCACCGGAGATCGCGAAATCGACGTGAGGAAACCAGCCATATCGGTCCGGTCCGATCGCCGGAATGAGAACGCCGAGGAAGCGACCGAACGCGACGGCCACGGCGGCGATCGTCCCCGTCTGAATCACAAGAAAAAGGGTCCACCCATAGAGGAAGCCCATGAGGGGACCCAGCGACTCGCGGAGGAAGACGTACTGTCCGCCGGCCCTCGGGTACATCGCCGCGAGCTCTCCATACGCGAGGGCTCCGAGCAAGGTGATCACGCCGGTGACCACCCATGCAATGAGCAGCCAGAAGGGCGAGGGGAGCGACCTGGCAATGTCCGCCGAGACGATGAAGATCCCCGAGCCGATCATCGATCCCGCGACCAGCATGGTCGCGTCGGTCAACGTCATGGCCTTTACGAAACCCGAGTGCTCTGCCTGCGCCTTGGGCGCAGTGGTCTCGGCGGCCACAGTGCTCATCAACTATCCTCAGCGGCGCGGAAAGGAACGTGTCGCCGGCGGGAGGGACGAGCCGGGACGATCGGATGCGGGATTGCCGCGCAAAATGTATCCACGCGCGGCCGGTATGGCCAGAGTTAGGCGGGAGACCGAGTTACGCGACTTCTCGGGCTACGGCGCGATGGCTGAGATCTGCGCGGTGTCACGAACAGGACGGCCATCATTCGCTCGAACCGCGGGGCGGAATCGGATCTCCGACAGCATCTCGCGGATCCGTTTGTTGTAGCCGCCGTCCTTGGAGGGGTTGAAGCTCAACAGTGTCGCGTTGCCGAGCGTGTCGACGTCGAAGAAGGCGACGAGCGTGTACGGACGGACCTTCGACGGAACCGGAATTGGCAGGATCGTCAGGGCGACGACCGTGGGCGGAAAGATCTCGGCGTTCCCGCCGCCGGTTCCGGGGCCGTTACCGGAGCCTTTACCAGTGCCATTGCCGGAGCCGACCCCTCCGCCGGTACCCGGTCCGCTCCCGTTGGTCCCGTCGGTACCCGAGCCACCTCCAACGCCGGTGACCTTGCTCGGGTCCGTGGTGACGTTGGCGGCTGGTTCAGGCTTGATCTCGGCCGCGGGCTGAACAGGGTCGGGTGGCTTCGGTTTCGGTGGCTCGACCTTGGGAATGACCGGGACAGGTTTCGGCTCGACCTTGGGCTGCACCGGCGCTGGTGGCGGCGCCATCTGCATGTACTGAAGCCGCTCGCGCGAGTTGTCACCACCCGTGCCGCGCGTTCCACCGCCTCCGCCGCCAGCCTGGCCCGGGCCACCCGCGCCCTCGTTGTTCGCCTGGATCTCTCTCGCGATGAGGAACGGAGGAGCGAGCAGCAGCACAATGATGAGGACGTGAAGCAGAACCGAGATGAGCGCACCGGCCGTCTTCCCTTCCTCGCGAATAGGAATCCCGACGGGTGGGCGATACGGCGGACGCTTGCGCCCGTCTCGGCTGTCGCTCGGCGGTGGGTACATCATGGTAGAAAGTAATACGGCGGAGGGACCCGAAAGGGTTCCCTCCGCCGTATTGACGATCGAGCGGCCTCGTCGAGCCGCCTGTTACTGCGGCGTTGCGGACTTATCCTTGGGCGGCACGCCGATGACCTTCACACCGGCCTGACGCGCCATGTCCATGGCGAAGATCACGTCCTGGAACTTCACCTTCGGATCGCCCTTGACGAAGATCAGCTTGTCGGGGCGAGGATCGTAGATCTCCTTCAGCCGCTTCACGAGGTTGTCCTTGCTGAGCGGCTCCTTGTTGACGGCGAAGGCGCCGTTAGGCAGCACCTCGAGGACGATCTGCTGCGAGACCGCGTTCGCCGGCGCGACGGCCGGGTTCGGGTCTGGCAACTGAATGTCGATCGCCTTGCGTGCCATCGGGATCACCATCATGAAGATGATGAGCAGCACGAGGAGCACGTCGATCATCGGGGTGACGTTCGGCTCGTTGGTGAGCCCGCCACCACCGCCGGCAGACATGGCCATTAGGGTTTCGCCTCCTTCTTCTCAGCGCCCGGCATGATGTTGTCCCCCGGGACGGTGGACATCGTGCCTGGACGCTGATCCGTAATCAGACCTGTCACACGAACCCCGGCGACAGCCGCGATGTCGAGCGCGTCGATCACCTTGGTGTACTCGAGGTTCTTGTCGGCCTTCACGTACAGAATCTTGTCGACCGTGCGAGCGTCAAAGATCCGCTTGAGCTCATTGGGCAGCGTTTCGTTCTTGATCGCTTTCTTGTTCAGGTAGTACTGCCCCTGCGCGTCAATGCCAAGCACCTGATCCTGATCCTCTTCAGGATGCGGCTTCAGGTTGACACCCTGCGGCGGCTGGGCGTTGAACCCGGAGTTGATGGCCGGGATCACGATCATGAAGATGATCAGGAGGACGAGCATGACGTCGATCATTGGCGTCACGTTAGGCTCGGCCTTGACTCCTCCTCCTGATGTCGTGGACATCGCCATCGGTTACCTCCCTCGATGAGCGAGTGGATTACTGCGAGATCGGCGAGCTGCCGCCGGCGGCGGTGTTGAACTCACGCGTGAAGCGCGAACGGCCGAACTCACCCGACACGCCCTTGATGAGGTAGTCGATCATTTCCTTCGACGAATACGTCATCTCGGCCGTGAGGTTGTCGATCTTGGTCTGGAAGTAGTTGTACGCCCACACCGCCGGAATGGCGACGAGGAGACCGAAGGCCGTCGTGATGAGCGCTTCGGCGACACCAGCCGAGATCGCGGAGAGACCGCCGGAGCCCGACGCGGCCATGCCCGTGAACGCGTTCACGATACCCATCGTCGTGCCGAGCAGACCGACGAACGGCGCGGTCGCACCGACCGTCGCGAGCACGCCCAGGCCGCGCTTGAGCTGCACGATCGTCATGAGCATCTCGCGCTCCACCGCACGCTCGGCCGAGTTGATGTCGGCGACCGTCACGGAGCCATCGAGAATGAGGGGCTTGATCTCGGAGAGCGCGCCACCGAGCACGCGCGCGACGTGCGACTTCTTGTAGCCTTCGGCGAGCTTGATCGCTTCCGTGAGGTTGTCTTCCTCCAGGAACTGCGAGAACTCCGGCGCGAACTTGCGGGTTTCCTGCTGCGCTTTGCGAAGGCCCCACCACTTCTGGATCATGATGGTGAGCGAGTACACGGACATGATCGCGAGGACCCATACGATGCCCTTCGCGAAGTAGCCCATCGAGTGCCAGAGATCGATCAGCGACAGATTCATAGTGGTTGTCTCCCGGTGAGCTTACTTCGAAATGCTGAACGTGAACGGCTGTTGAACGAGCTGCTTCACCTTGCGTCCGCCGACTTCCGCGGGGATGAACTTCATCTGCGGCAGCGCGTTCTTGACGGACTGCACGAACATGTCGTGCGACGACTTCAGGATCTTGAGCGATCCCGCCTCCGCCTTCCCCGTCGTGTCGACCACGAACTGCGCGAGCACTTCGCCCTCGACACCGGCCTGACGGAGCATGTCGGGATATCGCGGCGAAATGGAGCCTGGTGCGGGAACGACCGGCTTTTCGACCTGGAACTCGAAGTACGGCTGGTCGCTCTGCACAACCGCACCGCCCTCCTTGCCCTTCGCGACGCCACCCGCGACTCCCTTACCCGAGAAGTCGGCTTCGTCCGTCACCTTCTTGCTCAAGTCGATATCCGGAATCACGTCCGGGATCTCGACGGGGGCAGTGAGGACCTGGAAGCCCTTCGGCGGAGGCGGTGCGACGACGACGTCGGGTGGAGGCGGCGGAGGCGGTTCCTCCTTGGGTGGCGGCGGCTCGTCTTTCGGAGTCTCGACGAAGTCGATTTTCTCCTGTTTCGGCTTCTCGTTCCTGATCGCCGCGTTCGCGGTCGCGTAGACCGCGAGACCGACGAGGATCGAGTGAAGGACGATGCTCGTGACAGTGCCGCCGCCGCGCTTCTCCTTCTTGGGTTTGGACTCGAGCAGGTTGTTGAACATGCACTCTCCCTAACGCTGGACGAGAAGACCCGAAGTCACTCGCGAGATTCTAGCCGGGAGAGTTATCAGCGGAATGGAAAAAAGATTAAGAAACGGTGAAGCGGGAATTACGATTCGTTAGTGCGCATCGTCACGTCACGCCTCGGGTCGCCACGCGCGAAACGAATTGAGCAGCGTGACATAAAGTGCGTGGTGCAATGTGATTAGACCGCAGGGTGCCCAAACCGCTCGAACCGTGAACCGAACGGCTGGTCCCTCGGCAGCGCTCATTAACGAATCATGCACGAGCAGGCGGCTCGTGCATGATCATGCGTCCGCGGGAGCCGCTATTTCTGTCGGTGCGGGCTGCTGTGTTGTGCCGTCGGCGGCGGATTCCAGCGCGATGTCGCCGGCGATCGGCAACGAGACGGTGAATGTCGACCCTCGGTGCAGTCGTGACTGTACCGTCAGCGTCCCGCCGTGGGCCTGCGCGATCCACTGACTGATCGCCAGGCCGAGCCCGAACCCGCCACGCTCGGAAAGTCTCGAGCGTGCGCGGTCCGCGCGCCAAAAGCGCTCGA
>Ga0207649_10002129_pt1 | contig 11217 bp, 6 predicted proteins | sample KBSC43metaG_FD_184317 | JGI IMG/M metagenome (GOLD analysis project Ga0207649, IMG submission 184317) | Corn rhizosphere microbial communities from Kellogg Biological Station, Michigan, USA - KBS C4-3 metaG (SPAdes) (version 2) | ecosystem: Host-associated > Plants > Roots > Rhizosphere > Soil ... | reverse complement strand
CGATCCCCCACGCCGGCCTGCCCCGCCCGCGCCGATCGCCGTCGACAGCCGCCCGTGCGGGCGAGGTGGGGGGATAATAACTGGGCTGGACGGAGCATGGATAAGTCGGCCGAAAAATCGCGGAGAGGCCAGCAAATGCAGGCATCTCCGGGAATGAGGAAGTGTCACGCGATTCGTCGGCTCTCCCTCGCCTGCGTGGGGAGGGCGGCGCCCTTGTGAGCGCAGCGAGCTAGCAAGCCGGGTGGGGGGAGTCTCGGTTCGAGCCGTACCGACTTCGACTCCCCCCCACCCAGCTGCGCTAGGCCTTCGGCCAAGCTTCGCTACCCTCCCCACGCGGGGGAGGGAGAAGGCGGCGGGTATCCGGTTGCTGCATTCGTCCCGGTGGTTGGGGAGAGTCGCGGTGGTGCAGTCGCGGCTACAGCACCTTAGTCACGCTCAGGAACCCGCTGCGCTCGTCGTTGGCTGCCTTGATTGCCGTCTCAGAGCCGAGGACCGCCACACGTGCGGTGGACGCCAGCGCGCCGAGCACCTCGCCCACACGCTTGAAGTCCTTTGCCGTGGCGCCGAGCACCTCGTCGCGGCGCTGCTGGCGAGACTCCTCGGTGCTGCCGGTCAATTCCCACATCAGGGAGGTGAAGCCCTTGGCGTCGGGCAGGCGATAAGTATCGATGGTGCCGATGGCGCCGATGATGGAGCGCACGAGGTCCTGCTCGCCCACGCCTTCGCCGAGGAATGCTGCTGCGCCGTCATAGGCGGCCAGCGTCGGGAGCAGATTCGGATCGCGATAGGACGTGAACATGAAGACGCCCGAGTGCGGATCAAAGCCCGCCGAGCCGCCATAGGCACCGCCCTGCACGCGCACGCGATCCCACATATAGGTGGTATTGAGGTGGCGAAGCGCAACGCTCGTGGCGCCGCTGTGAACGTAACCGAGCGGATAGAGATCGCCGCCCTTGGCGACGTAGTTGACCTGCGCGGGAAAGGTGAGACCTTCCGATTTTGGGGCCGCCACCGGCCAGTCGAGCGGTGCGCCGGCCGCCAGCGGCAAACTGGCGACGAACGCCTCGAGTTGTGGCCGGAATTTCTGCCAGATCGCATCATCGGCGGTGACATTCACCACCATCGAAGCGCGGTCGATCAGCACATCCCGCAGCTGCACCAACGCCTTCTCGACGCTGGGCCAGTCGCTGTCGACGCGCTTGATGAGGTCGCGCAGGAAGAACAGATATTCGATGCCACCCGACGCCTCGTTGGCCCAGGCGGGCGCATTGAGCGCGGCGCTGAGGCGCGAGGCCGCCAGACCGCTGCCGCGTCCGGCGAGCGAGGACTCGAACCCGGCCTTTTCTTCGAGCAGCATCTGCTTGATGCGCTCGCGATTGTCGAGACGGGCAGAGGTGAGCACGTCGGTGATGATGGCCAGAAGCTCTGGCGCCTTATCGGGTACCGCCTTGCCGCGCACGAAAAGCCACGCGCTGGTGGTCTTGGTGTCACGCATGAGGCTGATCGAGCGCGACGCGCCGACGCCGCCGGTCGACCGGCCGATGCGCTGCGTGAGCGAAACGAAATCTTCCTTCGCGGTACCGGTCTGGAACAGCGCGCGTGAGAAGATCGACAGATACGGCACGAGGCTCGGGGGCACACGGCGCAGATCGAAACCGAGATCGAGGTAGACCACGCCGTTTGTGGGCAGCGCATGGGTGTAGAGCCGCGCGCCGGCGAGGGTACCGCGCTCGATGGGTATGGGCTTGTTGGTGCGGTCGAGGTCCTTGAGGCCGAGGGTCGGAATTTTGGCGAGCGCCGCCGGCGGATCGGGCTCCTCCTGCAGCGCCTTGAGGCGGGCCGTCATCTCGACGATGTCCTCGCGCTCGTCTTCGTCGAGACCGGCAGCGACATTTTCGAGGCGGGACCGCTCGTCCGCAGCTTCCTCGGCGCTGAGGTTGGGATCGGCCTTGAGCAGAACGGTGGTGCGGTGGGCGTTGCCCACGAGGTGGCGCGCGATTAGCTCCTCGAAGACACGGCCGCCGGAAGCAAGCTTTGCCTTTACCGCAGCCAGCGGCTTCTCGTAGCTCAGAGCATCGAACGGATCGCCGCCGTGCAGCCAACCGCGCAGCGTGCGGAACATCAGCGCCATCCCGCGCGGGAACGAGCCGGTATTGTTCTCGCGCAGCGCGAACTCGAACGAATTCATCGAGGCTTCGATGGTGAGTTTGTCGATGCCCTCGCGGGTGAGACGCTGCAGCGTTTCGAGGATCAGCACCTCGACTTTGCCGCCATCGGCCTCGTCGATGCCCTTGAGGCCGACAGTGAACATCGGCTGGCGGAAATCGTCGGCAAGGCCCGAACCGGTGAGACCTTCGCCGAGACCTGAGTCCGTCAACGCCTTGCGCAGCGGCGAGGCCGGATTGCCGACCAGCACATGCTCGAGCACGCTGAGCGCGATCAGCGCCTCGGTATCGACGATCTCGTCGAGCATCCAGTTGACGGTCACCATGCCGGTGGGCTTGCCGGGCTCGGCGTCGCTCGCGGCGTAGGTGCCTTCGATCTGCCGCGGCTTGTTCCAGCGCGGCTGCAGCTTCACCTCGGCGTCGACTGGCGCCGCCTCGAACTGGCTGAGATACTCATTCAGCATCATGAAGCGCTGGCTCTCGGGGTCGTCACCGTAGAACACGATTCTGGCGTTCGACGGGTGGTACAGCCGTTTATGGAAGCCCTTGAAGTAATTGTAGTTGAGATCGGGGATCGCCTTGGGATCGCCGCCGGAATTCACGCCATAGGCGTTGTCGGGATAGAGCGATTGCTGGCTGAGCTTGCCGAGCACGGCGGCGGGGGAGGAATAGGCGCCCTTCATTTCGTTGAAGACCACGCCCTTGAAGGCGAGCGGCATCTGCGTGCCATCGGCTTCGTAGTGCCAACCTTCCTGCCGGAACGTGTCCTCCGAGATCAGCGGGAAGAACACCGCGTCGAGATAGACGTCGACGAGATTGTAGAAATCCTGGAGGTTTTGCGACGCGACCGGATAGGCGGTCTTGTCCGGGAAGGTCATCGCATTGAGGAAGGTGTTCATCGAGCTCTTGATGAGTTCGACGAACGGCTTCTTGACCGGATATTTGCGGCTGCCGCAGAGCACCGAATGCTCGAGGATGTGCGCAACGCCGGTCGAATCCTCCGGCGGCGTCTTGAAGGTGATGCCGAACACCTTGTTCTCGTCGTCATTGACGAAGCTCAGTACCTCCGCGCCGGTCTTGCGGTGACGGTAGAGGCTGACTTTGGAGGCGATCTCGGGGATCGTCTCGTCGCGGACGAGATCGAAGGCGGCGTGCACGGACATGAGGCTCACTCGGGAGGCGGTGGGAGCCTGAATGTAGGGGCCAGAACGGGGGTTTGGAAGGGCGGGAAAGCCGGTGTGACCGGAGGGTGAAGTCAGTCACCCTCCCCCGTCGCGGGGAGGGTAGCGCAGCTGGAGGCGATAGCCCGGCGGAGCTAGGGTGGGGGGAGCAGTCAGCACTGAGCCAGCCTCGCACCCCCTCCGAGCTGCGCTAGGCCTTCGGCCAAGCTTCGCTTGCCTCCCCCGTAAAGGGGGAGGTGGTGACGACTGAGAGTCTAAATCCCGCCTCTCACTTCCGGCCGCACCTTCTCGACATAGAAGTCCTTGAGCTTCTGGTGCAGCGCCTCGGGCAGCGGGTCCATCCGGGCGGCGGCCACATTGTCCTTGAGCTGTGCCGGCTTCGTGACGCCCGCAATGATCGTCGAAACCGCCGGCTGGTCGAGGATCCAGCGCAGCGCCAGATGCGCGAGCGACATACCGGCGGGAAGCCAGTGCTTGATCTGGTCGGCGAAGGCGACCCCCTTGTCCATCGGCAGGCCCGAGAAGGTCTCGCCGACAAAGAACGAGCCGCCGTCGCGGTTGTAATTGCGATGGTCCTGCGCGGTGAATTTGGTGTCCTTGCTCATCTTGCCCGAAAGCAGGCCCGAGGCGAGCGGCAGGCGCACGATGATGCCGACATTGGCCTTCTGCGCGGCGGGCAGGAGCGTATCGACCGCGTCCTGGCGGAAGAGATTGAAGATCGTCTGGAGCGACGCGCAGCCGGGCGAACGCATGGCGAGCATCCCTTGCTCCACCGTCTCGACGCTCGCGCCCCAATGGCGGATGAGCCCGTCCTTCTGCATGTCGTCGAGCCAGGTGAAAATCTCGCCGTCGCGAAGCGCGTCGATCGGAATGCAGTGGAGCTGGGCGAGATCGAGCGACTCGACCCCGAGCCGCTTGGCCGAACCCTCAAGGCTCTCCTTGACGCGCGCCTTGGTGTAGCGGGTCATGCCCTCGAACTGCGGCCCGCGGCCGAGCTTGGTGACGACCAGAACGCCCTTCTTGTCGTTAAAGGCGCCGATGCGCGATTCCGACTGGCCGCCGCCATAGACGTCGGCGGTGTCCCAGAAATTGACATCGAGCGAACGGGCGGTGCGGAGGATTTCGGCGGCGGCATCATCGCTCACTGGACCAAAGTCGCCGCCGAGCTGCCAACAGCCAAGGCCGATTTCGGATACGGCGTAGTTGGTCTTGCCGAGTGTGCGCGTGTTCACTGATTTCCTCTCATTCTCGGTTTAATGCCGTTCTTTCGTCGCGAGAAACTCGACCTTGGGATTGTCGCGCTGAGCGCGGCCGAGCCACCAGGCGGATTGGGCGAGATAGACGGGATCGCCGTCCTTGTCCTGGGCGAATTCGAGTTTTTGCGCGGTGATGAACTGATCCAGCGCCTTTTTGTCGTCGCTGCGCACCCAGCGGGCCATCTCGAAATTGATGCTCTCGAACGAAATCGGCACGTTGTATTCCTTGAGAATGCGCGCCTGCAGCACTTCGAGCTGCAGCTGGCCGACGACACCCACGAGATAATCGCCGCCGATCATGCGGCGGAACACCTGCGCGACGCCTTCCTCCGCGAGGTCCGACAGCGCCTTGCCGAGCTGCTTGGCCTTGATCGGATCGCTCAGGCGCACGCGGCGGATGATTTCGGGCGCGAAGTTCGGGATGCCCGTGACCTTGACCGCGGCGCCCTCGGTCAGCGTGTCGCCGACGCTGAGCGTGCCGTGATTGGGGATGCCGACGATGTCGCCTGCCACTGCTTCTTCGGCAAGCTCGCGGTCGTGGCCGAGAAAGAACATCGGGTTCGCAATCGCGAGGTCCTTGCCCGTGCGGACATTGCGCAGCTTCATGCCGCGGCGGAACGTCCCTGAGCTCATGCGCAGGAACGCCACGCGATCGCGATGATGTGCATCCATGTTCGCCTGCACCTTAAAGACGAATCCGGTGACGGCCGGCTGATCGGGGCTGATCGGCGCGGGCTCCGCGGGCTGGGGCCGCGGCTCCGGTGCCCACGCTCCGAGCGAGCGGAGCAGCGCGTCTACACCAACGGTCTTCAGCGCAGACCCGAAGATCACCGGCGTGAGATGGCCGGCACGATACGTCTCGAGGTCGAAAGCGGGATAGCCGATGCGGGCGAGCTCGAATGATTCGAGCGATGCCTTGATCACCGGATCGGCGGTGAGCGCGGCATCATTGAGTAGCACCTCGGGATCGGTGAATTCCTTGCGCACATCGCCTTGCGGCGACAGGATGCGTCCGCCCACGAGATCGACGATGCCCTTGAAGTCGACGCCCTGCCCCAGCGGCCACACGACCGGGGTTACATCGAGCGCCAGCGTGTCGGCGATCTCGTCGAGGATCGCGATCGGATCCTTGCCCTCGCGATCGACCTTGTTGGCGAAGGTGATGATCGGAATATCGCGCAGGCGGCACACCTCGAAGAGCTTCAGCGTCTGGCTCTCGATGCCCTTTGCAACGTCGATCACCATGACGGCGGCATCGACCGCGGTGAGCGTCCGGTAGGTGTCCTCGGAGAAATCGGAGTGGCCGGGCGTGTCGAGCAGGTTGAAGGTCAGCCCCTCGTGCTCGAAGGTCATCACCGACGATGAAATCGAAATGCCACGCTGCTGCTCGATCTCCATCCAGTCCGACCGCGTGGCGCGCGTGTTGGCCCGGCCGCGCACGGCGCCGGCCTGGTTGATGGCGCCGGAGGCCGCGAGCAGCTTTTCGGTGAGCGTGGTCTTGCCCGCGTCGGGGTGCGAGATGATCGCAAACGTCCGCCGCGATTGGTATGGTAGCAGCTTGGTCGCGGCGCGGGTTTCGGTGACGGCGTTCATGCGGGGCGTTTATCCGAAAACAAAAGGGGCCGCCAGCGGCGACCCCCCGATCTCTAATGGTCTCTCGGCGGTCTCTTGGGATTGAACCCGGGGACCGCTGCGACGACTACAGAGGCTGCTCCATAAGGAAGCGCAACGATCCAAGACCCGTCGAAACCTTCGATTTCTGATGCACTGGATCACCTCCTTTAGTTGGTTGATGTTGCCGATAACCTGACGCGTTTGGGCTGAGATGGCAAGTGCGTGGTTGATCTCCAAATTCAGATCAAGCCCAGCGATTCTATTGCTGCCTGAACCGGCTGATCCTCCGTGATGAGCGCTACCCCATCCATGCTGGCTGTCCAGGCGTCACGCAGGGCGAACACCTTGCCGTCAATGCTGTCGGCGAGGGCATGCGGAATGCCGAGCAGCAGACAAAGGATATGTACGTGGAGTCGATCGGTCACCACGACCTTACCGGCTGATAACACCCGGTTGCCGCGCCTCAGACGATGCCCCGCCAGATACGCGGCAAGTGTTCCGGTCATCGCGCGCCGCCCGTCAAGCTTGCAAACCAGGCGATTGAGTGCGCGCTCGGGTCGATGCGATCTCACCCAGTCTGTTACGCGAACGTTGGGAGTCTCGATGCCCTCAAGCTGCTTACCCCTCGCCTCGCGATCGCCGCGCGAAAGGACCAGCACATCAACCTCCGACTCGTGTCGCTTCAGCATCGGGAGGCGGAATGCCATGTCTGGTGCGAGAGTAGCAGGAACTCCAAACTTCTGCGCAACGGAAAGACTCTGGCGATCACGGACCAGGAGCGAATAGTTTGAATGCCTCGAAACCGTAGCACGCGTCTCCTCACTTCTCCGTTCATCGGAAAAGTGAAGACTCTGGGGCAGTTGGATGATGCGAGCGTCCGGCAACGCAGCGATCGTGGCCAACCTGAACGCATGCTCGCCGGGCCATAAGGTCCCGAAGTTTCCTCCGCCAATATGGACCACCGCAGTGCCCGACCGTCGGGACCACTCCCTAAGCCATTCAAGGTCCGCACTCATCCCGGCCCCTAGATACCGAACGGCTATATCGTGACCGGCAAAATAGTCGAAGGCGCCCAGCGCGATCATTGAGTCCCCGACATTTTCGTGCGCGGGGAAACCCAGGAACGCGACCTCTCGAACGCCCTCGAATACCTCGTTAAGCGCCTGATCGTTTTGAGACTTCAGCTCGACGAGCCGAGTCCTATTGTCAATTTCCCTTAGCACGGGGGAACTTTAAGCCATACCTTGACGTGTCTGTCGCCCCCTTTACGCGGCAATCCGCTCCTTCACGCCCTGCGGCGTGAGCTCCACGACCGCGTCGCCCGGCTCGATCACCGTGCGCCGGTGGGTGATGGCGATGATGGTCATCTCGTCGGCGAGCGCCCTCACCTCACCCATGATGGCCGCCTCGGTCCGCTCGTCGAGGGCGGAGCTGGCCTCATCAAGGAAGAGGATCTGCGGATCGGCATAGAGGGCGCGCGCGATGGCGACACGCTGGCGCTCGCCGCCGGAAAGCTTCAGCCCACGCTCGCCGATCTTGGTCTCGAATTTCTCCGGCAGCCCGTCGATGAACTTCGCGATCGAGGCACGCTCGACCGCGCGCCGAAGCTTCGCCTCGTCGAGCGGGCGACCCAGGACGATGTTGGAGGCAAGAGTATCGTTGAGCAGCATGATCTCCTGCGGCACGACGCCGATCACCGAGTACCAGTCGGACCGCGCAATATCGGGCAACGGCGTGCCATCGACCAGCACACGACCAAGACTCGGCTCGAGCGATTTGAGCGCGAGCTTGAACAGCGTCGTCTTGCCCGACCCGGTCTCGCCCGTCAGGAAATTCAGCCGCCCGCGGCGCGCCGAAAAGCTCACATCGGAAACCGCCGGCTTGTCGCGATAAGAAAAGCCGACATGCTCGAACGCGACAGTGCCCTGCGCCAGACGGAAATCGGGGTGGGGCGGCACGTCGGGCTCTTCTTCCGCGCCCCACATCTTGGCGAACGGAATGAAGCGCGAATAGGAGCGCAACAGATCGTCGATCGACGAGCCGATCATCTGGAACGGCCGGTTGAGCTGCAGCAGCAGCGAGTCGAACAGTACCACGTCGCCGATGGTGAGCGCGCCGGCCCGATAGCGCGGCAGCAGCACAAAATACGTGATGGCGATCTGCGCAGCGAGCATCGCGCCGAACACCAGCGAATAGAAGATGCGGCGGGTAGCGAAGCGCGCCCAAGAGTCGCGCACCTCGAGGGCCTGCTCGGCGAAACGGCCAGCGATCCACTGGTCGCCGCCGAAATAGCGCAGGGTCTCCATCGCGTTGATGGAATTGCCGACGAACTTGCTGTTGGCCTGGTCGGCCTTGATCGCCTGGTCGAGGAAGGGCCGGGTCCAGCGATTGGCAAAGAAGGTGAAGGCGATGAACGCCGCGCCATAGACGAAGACGATGAGGACGATCTCGAGATTGATCGACGCACCGAGGACGAACAGCGTCAGCACGATCTGGACAATGCCTGGGATCAAGACGATCAGCCCCAGCTGCACCAGCGTGTAGACCGCGTTCTGCCCGCGCGACTTGGCCTGCTGGATCTCAGCGGGGTTGTACTCGATGAAAAAGCTGATGGTCTTTTTGAGCAGCTTTTCGAAGAACGCCGTTCCTGCAATGAAGTTGAGGTTCTCGGCGCTCATCATGGCCATGTAGTTGACCATGCCGCTGAGCGCCTGGCTCAATCCGAACAGCAGGCCGTAGCCCGCAAAGGCCCAGACGATCCCCTCGCCCCAGGAATCGGATTTGAGCGCGTTGATCAGGCGCGAGAACACATAGGGTGCCGCGATGCCCGCGACGGCCGACAGGAAGACGATGACGGCAACGCCCACGAGCAGCCAGCGGGCCTCGTGGAAATAGCGCGAATAGATGTAGGTGAGCGGCCGCAGCATCTCCGGCCAGGTCGCATCCATTTCCTGCTCGTCCGGATTTGAGCTCCGTGGCGGGCGGAAGAGATTGCGGCCCATCCGCGGACGGGAACTGGAACTGACCGATGGCATGGACATGGGCTTGTTAAATTACGAGCGCTGGACGGAAGCGACAAGCCAGAGCAACCCCGGGGCCTGGTTTGAAATTCGAAGTCAGGTCCCTCCCCCTTTCTGGGGGAGGGAGGGCGAGGATCGCGTGTCGACCTATTCCGCCATCGCGTGCGCGCGTTCCTTGGCGAGCTCTTCCTGCGATTTCGGCGGGGCGCTGGCCGGCGCTTTCTTGGCGCCGCGCAGCAGGAGGATCAGCGGGATGGCCGAGAGCGAGAGCAGCATCATCAGCCAGAAATCGTCGAGATAGCTGACGATCGCCGCCTGCTGGCTGACGAGGCCGTTGATCTGCGACAGGATCGTCGGGTTGCCGGTGAGCAGCGACGGGACCTGGGCGACCGCCTGCGACGTGGCCGTGATCGTCGAGCCGATCTCGGCGTGGTTCACCTGCAGCATCGTCGAGAGAACCGCGGTCACGATTGAGATGCCGACGCCCTGCCCCATATTGCGCACAAGGCTGAACATCGCCGTGCCGTCGGCGCGGAATTTTGGCGCGATTGTCGCGAACGCCATCGTCGAGAGCGGCACGAACAAAAAGCCCATGCCGAAGCCCTGGATGACGCCGGTGATGAGCACCGGCCAATAGTCCATCTGCAGGTTGAAGCCGGTCATCATGTAGAGCGAGAGCGCCATTGCGCCGATGCCGAATAGCATCATGATGCGCGCGTCCACCTTGCCGGTGAGCCGGCCCACGACCATCATCGAAAAGAAGGTCGCAAGACCGCGCGGCGCCATGATGAGCGACGAGAAGATGACTGGATAGCCCATCAGATTCTGCAGCAGCGGCGGCAGCAGCGCGAGCCCCGAGAACAGCGTGATGCCCACGATGAACATGAACACCGAGCCGAGCGTGAAATTGCGGTCGGTGAAAATCCGGAGGTCGATGAACGGCTTTTCGGCCGTGAGCGAATGGGTGACGAAGACCCACAGGCCGCTGATCACCAGCCCGAACTCGATCCAGGTCTCGGGCGATTCGAACCAGCCATTGTCGGCGCCTCGGTCGAGCATCAGCTGTAGCGCGCCGACGCCGAGCGCCAGCATGCCGAAGCCGAAGAAGTCGAAGCGCCGGATCTTGATGTCGGTCTCGGGCATGTAGAGCAGCAGCATCGTCACCGCGAGGATGCCGACCGGCAGGTTGATCAGGAACACCCAGCGCCAGTCGAAGCTCTCGGTCAGATAGCCACCCAGCGTGGGCCCGATGATCGGCGCGACCATGATGCCCATACCGTAGATCGCCATCGCCTGGCCGATGCGCTCCTTGGGATTGATGTTGAGCAGCACCGTCTGCGCCAGCGGCGCGATGAAGGCGCCGCAGAGGCCCTGGATGATCCGGAACAGCACCATCTCGGGCAGGCTGGTGGCGATGCCGCAGAGCGCCGAAGCGACGGTGAAGCCGATGACGGAGAACAGGAAGAGCCGCTTCTGGCCAAAGCGGTCGCTCATCCAGCCGGTAAGCGGAGTCGCGATAGCGGCGGCGACGATATAGGAGGTGAGGACCCAGACGATCTCGTTCTGCGCGGCGCCGAGCGAAGCCGCCATATGCGGCAACGCCACGTTGGCAATCGTGGTGTCGAGCACCTGCATGACGGTGCCCAGCATGAGGGCAACGGTCAGCAGCCCCTTGTGCTTGACCACGATGGTCGGGGGCGTGAGGTGCTGCGGTACGGGGGCCTTGGCCATCTTCGATGTCCGAAAATCACGAATGGCGCGGGGCGAACCCCGCGCCGGCTGACGTTACTTCCCGCTCATCTTGTCGAGCGTGGTCTTGCCGGTATCGACCGAGACCGTGGCACTCATGCCGCTGCGGAGCGGAACCGTCGCCGCCTCGTCGAGATCGACGCGCACCGGGATGCGCTGCACGACCTTGACCCAGTTGCCCGTCGCGTTCTGCGCCGGGATCAGGGAGAACTCCGCACCCGTCGCAGCACCG
>Ga0207649_10002128_pt1 | contig 11227 bp, 6 predicted proteins | sample KBSC43metaG_FD_184317 | JGI IMG/M metagenome (GOLD analysis project Ga0207649, IMG submission 184317) | Corn rhizosphere microbial communities from Kellogg Biological Station, Michigan, USA - KBS C4-3 metaG (SPAdes) (version 2) | ecosystem: Host-associated > Plants > Roots > Rhizosphere > Soil ... | reverse complement strand
CTCAAAAAAACAGGCACGGGACTAGCCCGCTGTCCCGAGGACAAGAAAAAGGCTGTGTTTAGCCTTTTCGTGCGCGATCCCAATCGTGGACCGTTAAGTCGATATGGGCTTTATCTTAGGTTCCCCCGTATAGGTATAAAAGAAAACCCTTTTCCAGTTCATGTTATCGAGGACCTGGGCGATTTTTACCCGCTTCTCGGCGCTCGCCGTTTCAAGGTGAAGATCTTCGTTAATCCTTTTTAGGATTTTTTATTTTCGTATACGCTGGCATGAGCGAATAACATTTTTGATTCGTTCTCGCAAGAACGAAATGGATGGTGCTTCAGGTTCAGGGTTCGGCGGGGTGTGGCTTGTGGATGGTTCGGACGCGGCATTTTCCTCCGACTCCGATAAGTTGAGGTACTTTTGCCAACTCTCAGAGGCGGATCCCGAAGCCGACCCAGAAGAATTCATCCAATTTATGAGAGCGGATTCGCTACCGAAGAAGACCCCCAAGAGAGAAAGAATCACCAAGGCGAGACTCCCAGGGCAGCCCATCTTTCTCAAAAAGGAAGAGAGGGTGAGCCCAGAACCCCATTCTTTCAAGAAAGTTAGAATAGAATGAATTCTGTCGAAAAAGAAAGCAGGAAAATAGGAGTAAGCGAGTAGGGTCAACAAGATTCTAAACGAATACGCGAAGGATATTTTTTATATTATTCCAATTATTATTTATTGATTGATTATATAATTTTTTTTAGATCCATATTCATTTTCATTTGCAAATACAAACTCTCTTGCATTTTATTTTGACTTTAGCGCTAAGGATAAGGGAACGGAGAAAAAAAGAGCTGGCTTGGCTGGTACATCAAGCATATGACATATTGCTTGTTCGGTGTGGTACACATATCTGTCAATGTCAATCAAGTAAGAAAATTCATTCCCACTGTCTGAGGAAAAGGTGAAGAATTGCAATTTATTGAGCTTGTAAGGCCCGTCCCCGATAAAGGGTATAAATAGGGCTATAAGTAGGCCGTTTGCTATTGCAATAAGGGCTGCTCGCCTTTCCTTTTGACGGCTTGGCTTCCTATCGCTCCTATGTAGTGGTCGGCCTTAAAAGGAGTCTTCCTACCATACCATCATGCATGCCTATGTTATAGTGCGTTAAGCTTCGGCAGAAGCAAGCAAGATGATGAAGCGAAGCTTCGTAGACAAGGCTCGTTCCGTGCTTTACTTACGAGCTCGTGTAGTAAGGCCTCGCCCTACTTCAATAAGGGCTTATGCACTCCACTCGTAAACGAGCGTTAGAGCTTTTTGAGCGAGCGAGCGAAGCCTTCCCTCACCCGAGAATTGCATTTCCGCTTCAGCTTCCCCGGTTTAGTTGGTTTGGAGGATTAATTGATTGGATACCCAATCCGCATAATCTTTCAAAGTCACTGCTTCTACGACGATAGGCGTAAAGGCATGATTAGTTCCACAAATCTCACTGCACTGACCATAGTAAACTCCTTCTCGTTGTACCGAGATGGAGGTAAGATTTGAACGACCAGGTACAGCATCACATTTGACACCTGAGGAAGGTACAGCCCAACTATGAGGTACATCAGCGGGTGTTACAATCATACGTAGATGAGTTTTGGCTGGTACAACCACTCTATTGTCAACTTCTAATAAACGTGATTGACCCAATTCTGGATCATCTTCTGGAATCGTATAACTGTCAAAAGTGAGTGACTGTTCATCGGAACTGTTATAGTCCGAATACTCATAAGGTTGGGTCGACGCCCGCCTCCCCCCAAACTTGACTTGCAAGTTTCCCCGCAAAAAGCTCTCCACGCCTACTCTTATTTTTAAAGAGCGCTATTCTTCTTTAGTTAGGTAGTTCTCCCCCCTCTTGAGTCACCCTTATCTAAAAAAAAAGGACGGAGTCTATCTAGATCATAGGATCACTGTATTCAGAGGTCAATTCTCTTTCTTTGACCTCCCACCGTTCACGACATCCCTTGCTTCTCGCAAGAACGGCTCCTCGGTGGAGGAGTAGAAGCGCTGGTCCCCTTCGGCCAAGTGCTTGTGCGTGCTCTTACCTACCGTAGGACCTCCGTCCCCGAAGCGAAGAAGGAGGAGCAGGAACAACAGGTTGTCCTCTCTTGGCCCAGTAGTTCCGCAACTACTACCGTGGTTGTTGCCAACGGGGATCCCCCATTCCGAAAGGTAACGGGGCCGGCCCTTAGGTCCAAAGTTGTATGCCACTGCTGTGGTGCCGATAGATTCACTACTGAAGCCCCGTTATCGGACATTGCGGGCTTAGCATCTATTTTTCGTATATCGCTCCACCACACCGAGAAGAGGTATGTGTACCTCCAGCAATAACAAGAATGGAACCATAGGCTCCTATGCTGGGAGCATTTCGGGGTATAGGTCTAACCACCTCAACTCCCCGTTTCTGGCATGCTATAGTTCTTTTAGTCTCTCGACGACGGGAATGGGAGATGACCGGTAAGCCAGATGCTTCGCGAACCACCGGTACATTTCGTTGCACTTAAATCACCCTCGTTAAGAGGCGCACTCCGATACCATTGATGTCCAATAGCTTTGATAGTAATGGCTGGATCTACTAATACCCCGTCCATTGAGTATAACAGAGCAAACGATGGTATAGCAATGAACAATGGAATGACACTAGGAAAAATGGTCCGAATAATTTCGATAGTAGTTCCATGAACAATCCTTTGCGGGATTGGATTAGTTTGCTCGTTGAAATGCCATAAAGCGCGAACCAACATCCGTGATACGAAAACCAAAATCAGAATGAGGAAGAAAAAGATATCGTGATGTAAGTCAATGATTCCTTGCATCATAGGTGTTGCTGCGTCTTGAGATCCTAATTGCCATGGTTCCGCAGCATCACAAAGAGCGATTGTGAGGAATCGACATTCTAATGAACGAAGAATCATTGGCAGCACCAGAAGTAGGACCAAACCGAGAGTGAGTAGCATAGACAAGGATAGATTTGTGAATGAGACATAGTACTCACCAATATTCAGATCCAGAATTGGGTGAATTCCAAATTGATATTGATCCAACGGGCTGTTGAGATTAGGTAGGTTACCAAAATACCCTCTGCCTTGTTGGGCAATCAAGTAGTCCCAGTTGCCCTCGGCAGACATTCGGGCGTGCAGATCTTGTATTCTCTGACCAAAACAACTACGTCCCTGAGGTGTGTGAATCTCCTCGAGTAAGGAGCGCCAAAAAGCGTCGTAGTCCGCAATCGCACTCTCACGCCGGATACCAGAGAATAGATTCACACGGAAAGCGCTTATTTCCTGTACTGACGGGAGATTCAGGTTCCTCTCACGCAAGATACCTTCCATTTCTCTAAATAAGGGGAGGGCTCGGAGTACCCTATGCACATCCTCCACCGATTCCGATTCTCGATTTAGTGGGATTCCAGGCATCCCACGAGTTGCAATCATAATGGGTTTACTACTTGATAATAGCATTTTTCTATCCGTTAATAAAAATATCATCGTACTTGACAATTCCATCTTTTTCAGCTCTGCTCCCAAAAGAGAAAGGAGACTAGACTGATCCATTCTTGACGTCGGCGTTGGTTTTTCCAACGAAACGAAAAAAAGAACATTCGAACAAATAGACTTGATTCCATGACAAAACAAAATGCTAGTTCTAACGAACAGCGTTTGTCCCATCGACTTTACTTTGGCCAATGATACTACTACTACTATATACTATATACTATATACTATATACTATATACTATATACTATATACTATACGCGTTTTCTGAGGAGCAACATGAGACTTGATTTTCCTATAGTCTGGCTACTATACTATACTATAGAACCCTGGGCCATGTTTCCCGAGAGAGACTGCCTTCTCTCAGGCCAGCAGTCTTATACTTATAGTCGACTGCTCTATGACGATCTGACCTCTTTCCTGGGCTCTGCTCGCTCGTCTACGCTCCGACCAATTCAGTCAAAATCGAAAAAACGATGTTTCGTCTAAGAATAAGAAATAGTAGTAGTAGTAAAAAAGTGCACTTTTTCCATATATTTCGAGGGATCCCTATCTTTATCTCTATCCACAGAGATACCTATCTATTCTATTCTATATAGAGAGAGATTTTTCTAAAAATTGATCTAGACTATCCTCTCCTCTATCCGGATAGATATGTCCCTATGAGCGACTAGGCCGATCTTTTTTTATATGTTTTGGCCACGTCCGTTTCCGCTCCGAAGAGGAAGGTTTGGATCTTTCAATCTTATGTCGTGAGGGATGTGACCTATGTTAGGTCCATAAGATACCACAGCTTTTAGTGTTCTATGATTCACCTCCGAATAATGAGTAGGTAGTTCGATCCTTTTGATTCTTATCTTCCTAGTAATAGTAAACGGGGATCCGGAGCAATAGGTCGAATTTCTATATAATTTGTTTGTGTAAACAAAAGGGCTTATTGCTCTTTTTCGGTTTTCGTTTTCCTCGATAACTTTGAGGATCTCCTCTACCCCTTCCTCTTCCTCCTTCCTTCTTTTCCATAAGAAGAAGTATTTGAAATGAAACAAATTCCTCTTCATTCTGTTGTGCTCAGCGAAGGAACTGCCTAAGCATACTTTTGCGGATCCAAACTTCTTTGTTCTTTCTAAGTCTTCTTCTTGCATATAAGAACGCAACTCTTGCAAAAACCCGGATTTTAGTAGTAAGCGGCATCCCCTCTGAGTTGTGAGTAAGCGGAACCATTCTGTTTTTGTTCTTCTCCAGATTCTGACCGGTAGGAATTTGCCTATGATTTTTCCAACTGATATGTCGATATAGAAAGATCTCCTTATTTCTTCACCGCGGGTTCTCGCGTCATTTTCTTTAAAAGATATTAGATCACCATGGGAAACTTTAAAATGAGTAATGGTTACCAGTCCATTATTCAAACAAACCCTTCGATGACTTATCGGCTGCCTTGCTTGAGGAAGAGTGTCACTAAAACGGAGACGAACCGGAATCACGTCCGATCTTGTTTCTTGATTGAGTAAAAAAGGGATATATGAAGTTCGTTCTCTTCCTCTGTGCATCTCCCTTATGGGTAAATCCCCATAATAAAGGGACAACTTTCGTGTAGTTTGTGATTTGATGTTACTGTTTAGATTTTCTCTCTGAGAAAGATTTCTTTTAATGGATCTCCTCTTGTTCCTCAATCTTCGGAGAATGCGGCGTTGGATTAGAGAAAGTTCTCTGTTCCGAACATTTCCTGGAAGTAGACGGCACGTTTTAAATCTTAATGCAGGCATATTTCGTTGAATCAGTCTTTTTCGCCACATCGCGTATAAAGGGAATCGAACCCAACTCTTCCACGAACCCCCCACGAATGGTCCTCCCTTAACTCAATGAACTTTGAGAATTCCTTTGCCTAGTTTTTTTCTTTTCAGTTCTCATAAGTCCTTGATATACTAGCCTCAATACTTGACCGACTGCGTCACAGTGCTCAGGTAAAGTGGCAGTGGTTGAAAGCGAGCGGAAACGTCAGTGTTTTCTGTGCGTTACGATAGTAGTGGTGAAAGAAAATCCAATTCAAATATCTCAACGTAAAAGGAAAATCGTTTCACTTTGATTTGAAAAGAAAGACTCCAGCTAGCTATATGAGATCGAACTTCTTCCATCACTCTATCTACGATATTCATTGCACCATGATTGAAGGCCTACGCATCTTCTTTCGGGTATTTCTTATTGGTTGACATAAATTATAGACACCGTGGGGACGTCATCTAGACAAAAAGGGAAACGATTTATGATAGATTACCATCAATCCCATCTTATGGTGTTACACCCATGGACTAAAGATACTAGTCTTCCTACATTGCATCTATTGGGTTGAGAGAGGATCTCCTTTCTCCTAAAAATCCTCCTTGTCCATGATACTTACTTGCAATCAATTCATAGTCTTCCCAAGTAGCTTCTAGGTTGGACCAATGAATGAGCACTTGTGGTACCGCTGCATTTCTGGAACGGCTACTGCCTACATAACTTGTCTTCCTCTTTTCAAGGAAGTCAGTATCAGACCATATGTAGTTCTCGTCTCGAGGGTCTTACTTCCTTTTTCCCGGACCAAAGAAAAGAGATAATTTATTAGCCTTCTCACATGGACATAAAGACACGAGTTAATCATTCGCATGCAGCCTCACATAAACAACAAATAACAAGCGCATGCAGCCTCACATAAACAACAAATAACAACGCGCACAAGCTTAACACTCATATATTTTTTTAGATAATATGGACATAAGATTCCCCTCTTACCCCTAACTAACGATTATGCTGCTCTCGTCCTGTTTTTCCATACTTCCCGCAGCGCAAGAAAAAGAAAAACTAGAAATAGGAACAAACCGAGACCGAGAGCGAGAGCGAGAGGGTGAATGCCAAATTGATCCAAAGGACTCTCCGCTAAATGCATCGCAGCGAAATTTGCCGCTAAATTCTCATTCGCTAGCTCAGCTATTCCGTACTTGAAGGCTTCACTTTCAGTGCCATTTGCTACTAAATCCCGGAGCTGTGATCGAAGAAATCCTATATTAGCACTCCCCCCATGTATTCGTTCGGCTGCAACTAGAATCTCTTGGTGATCCCTGCCGGGCATTAATTTGGCCATTTCCTCGCGTATAGCCCCTTGATATTCTACGACCCTTTCATCGGTCGGGTTTGGGGATGGCCGATTTACGGACGAAGAGGAAGAGGGAGTACCACTGTCCGTTAAGAATACTCCTTTCACGGAAGAAGGGGATGGCTGGTTCACAGAAAAGGATGCTAATGGCGAGGGTTGATTGACAGAGGAAGAGGATGCTAATGGCGATGGTTGATTGACAGAGGAAGAGGACGAGGGAGTCCCAAAAGAAATGAATCCTTCTGAAGAAGAAGGACTATGAGAGTGTAGACTAGAATTGCAAGACAAAAAAGACGATGAACTGGTGCTACTGGCACTCCCTCCCGAAAGATCACCCATTTTATTTCTGATATCCAACATGAGAAGATCTTCTGGTCTAGAATTAGTCGTTTTTTGCATTTCTTTATTTGGTTGGGAAAGGAAAGAAGAGATCGCGAACCGCGCCCACACAATCTCTTACACAGCAACACTGCTTGTCAAGTTAAGTAGCGACCTGCATACAGGGGACCCCCTCGTGCCCCACCCCAAGGGCTGACTCTTCTTTCATTACATACGATTTTTGTTACTGATCAAATTTGATTAATGGATGTCTCAGAAGACAGGCTTTCTCCGACAAGAAAGATGAGAGGAACCGTGGAGTTGGACCAATACGTTGGAATAGATAGCTCTGTTGCTTACTTTCAAGCTTTAGATAGCTCTGTTTGTTACAAGCAAAGAAGAAAAGATATAGCTTTAGTTTTACACCAGCTACGCCCTTCCCCATTGCAACGTTGTTGGTTTTCGTTTTATTTTTGGATCCATGCAAGCCATTTCCTGTTGATAGGAAGGCAGAGTAACAAGTTGATTTCGAGTACCATACCTCCTTTCCGGTTCACAGACAGATCGAGGGTCACACCTTACACTTGCGTCACCTGCCTGCCCTTCTCGGTTTAATTGAATAAGACCTAGGACCAAGGATGCATTTTTTGAATGGAGTCTTCTCTCTAAATATTTCCGGGAAATATACCGGGTCAAACCTTCCGAGCTAACTGGACCCTACCCTTTTTCAGAGAATCATTCCTCCCCCACTCTCTGCCCTTCTAAAAAGAAAATGCATTCCTTCGCACTGTGCTTGACTTTCGCTCTTATAGCACTCTTTTCCTTAATGCCTGTTGGCTCTAGCACTGTGCTCTTTGCTTCTAGTCTCGCTAGCTATGAAACTTCCACTGAAAAAGAAGAATTTCCACGCCCACCAACTGCAGAAGCTCAATCAATGGCCACTACCGACAAGGGGACAATAGAGCTGCATTGAACACGCATCCAGCACCTCGAGTCACTACCAACCAGAAAACGAGCGATATAGGAGGTAGACTGCCCGCTCCACAACGAGTGAAGAGTGCCGTAGAGCTGGAGACATATCCTTCCTGAAAGCCAATCGATCTGATCTGTTGGATAGTGCCTGAAAAGCTATTCCTCGCTAGCGCTGTCTTGTCTGTTCCTGTTCTGGATTGGGGCACGGGCTTTCTGTAGATTGGGAATTGCTGCTTCAACAATAGGAGCACAGGGCTAACGCCTCTTTGTTTAGGTTTTAGAAAAGTAGAAAGGAGAAAATTGGACTTTCAGAACTAATAACTATATTCTTTGTCTGATTTCTTTAATTGTCCGAGTTCTCTCATTAATGAGTTGGCTCGGCCATCATCAAGTAGTGAATCCCCTCTCGGGGAAGTCCCATTTCTTTCTGAACGGGAGTCGGAGTTTCTACAAATTGTATTGGAAGTGGTATTTGTAGATTGTGTCAGTGTTTAGCCAAGATGTCTCCCTTTGCGAAACGAATCCAAGGGCGGAGTGTTATCGCTTGCGTCGGTCCCACCCACCCTTGGGAGGGCCCGCCGGCCTTATCCTTATCCTTATAGTGATCTCGCTTTGAAAAGAGGACTTTCATAACAAGTGGAGTCGTCTTGTGGGTATCAACAAGAAAAACCCTTCTCACATAAGAGCTCAAGAATAGATGCCTTGCCCCGAGAACAGGGATTTGAACCATTGGACTTTTCTAGCTGTCCTGCCACTGGGTTCCAAGTTCGTACGTAGTCTAGTCCATTTCTAGGCAGGAATTGCATTTTATGACATTGGCCCGTTCCTCAATACAATAGTTCCGTAGTGCCAGGTGGGAAGCATCCTTCTTTGAATATGATGATGGGCTCCCCGGTTTCAAAGATAATAAACCTATAGTTATATTACTTGCGTGTTGGTAAGGCGGCTAAGGTTCTTACGTATCATAGTTTAGTTCCTTGTTTGTCTAAGAGGAGTTCATATAGCCAGTCCAGTATGGAACCAGATCCGGATATCCGTACTTTTGGTGGTGCGGTTCAGAGCAGAGGAGAGGTTCGGTAGGTTGACAAGAAAGTGCGCCGCTAGCTTTTGTGTGTTCACACAAGGTCAGAAGGAACCTCCGAGTGGATCCAACAAAGAATCGATTCTATGCCTTCTCTTTCAGTGTTCGTAGGGCTGGAAATTATACACGCTGGTAACTAGTAAGCTGGAATAGTCAGGTTAGGAATGGAAAAGAAGGAAGGAGGAAGCGAGTTCTCTACTCTAGTGAAGCTAGTGCTAGTTCTGTACTCTAGTTCAGTCCCCAAGGCGCGAGTGAAGCCCTTCTCCATACCTTCGATAAACTACTTGCCTCATGGAAGTTCAAGTTCTCTTTCATAGAATGACTGGCTTTACATATCTCCTTATTCGTAGGAAATGAATGGGCAGCAACTTAGAACCGAAACCGGAAGGCAAGAAACCGAGCTATTCAAGAGAGATCCGGCACATCACAAGATAACGAAACAACTTGGAAAGCTAGTTCGGAAAGTTCACCTATGAAAGCCCTACTCAATATTGCCTCGGGCCAGGTCAATAGATGAACACATAGAAGTGAGTAGAAAAAGCAAACTTTAGTGAATGAATGCGATCTAGACCCTGCAACTAGACCGAGCAAGAGGAAAGGAATGCGATCCTCAAATAAAAGAATCTATCTAGCACTAGCAGCAAGGAATGAGATAGAACCTCGAGCAAGAGATATGAGCGTTGATCTGATCTTATGAGAATACTGCGGCACTCTTTTGGTTCTTCTGATTTCTAGTCTAGTTTCCTTTCCTTAAGGGACAGGGCGGCGTAGAGCTGAGGAGAGAGACAGATGGATGGCAGATGTGAATGAATTGCAATATGCATGCTGCCTGCCACCGAGGAGTAGTAGTATTGATGCCAGTGTGGAAGAGTTCGCTGGATCATTCTACCGGAGTCAATCAGTTTGATTCGTAACAAATGAGATTAGTTCACGTATAACGAGCATAAAGACGAATCTAACCGCTAGTTACTCTACTCATTGGCTCCATCCCGTTTTTGAGGCCTTCTCTTTTTCGTGATCTGGGCCATAAATCAATGGTGCCGCAGTCTATGAAGCAAGAATGGCCAATGACATACGCTATGGAAGCCGTAAACCTGGATTGGAAAGCGGAGATTCTTCTGAGAGAACTGGAACTCTGACCCAAGGCAAGACTTGACTTCTCTGATCATCCCTTCCCTGGCGCCTGAGCCCGGCAATAACAATAGCAGACAGGTCAGTTGTTCAAGTCCGTCTGGTTGATAGGTCAGCTCAGTATAGAATCTTGTATGGTAGTCCAGTAATGACCAGGCAAGTGAACCGGCTTGAGAGACGTAAGAACCGGGAGAACACAGGACGCACGGAAAACTTTCCTGCTCGAGTAACAGAGTCTTGGCTGGCGGAGTTGGAGAAGGGGCACCGACCAGAAGCTAGACAGAAGAATGACCTTATTTTCCTTTACTCTCCATTCCATTTGTCCTTCAACCGGATTAATGGTCAACGACATTTACAGCCTTTCCTTCACACAAGGTTTTTAATCCATCTCCCCTGCTTAGGACAGTAAGGGGAAGTAGCGATATTCCGATTCCTTCGTGGGGAATCAACGAAGGGTCCAGCTGCTTTAGTACTTAAGTTAACGCCCCAGCCCTTATCCAGAAGGTAGATGCGGTAAGCCAACTCCTATCCTTCTTGCGGAAAGGGCATTCAATGCCATCTGAATTCCCTTCCTTGCTTCGAGGAGCAGGTCGAATAGTCAAAGAAGGGGATGGCTAATTCCAGGAATAGAGTAGCATTCTCAGGCACTACCCTCAGTTGCAGCCTCAGTCCATATAAAACAGTCAATCTACCAGCAGCAGAGGCTGCAGATACATGTCCACCACCTGTTTATCTACTACCATAAGCGGGAGCAGTTGCAGGTAAAGAGTGTTGTGAGGGCTTTCATTTGCGCGTTAAGGGCAGTTTCTGTTATAGCACTAGAAATCAGTGCCGTTAGTCCCTTCTCGAACAGCAGTTTTAGCAATTGAATCAGCTGTTTCCTAATAGACTAGGCTGTTAGCAGGATTTGCAGGCGAGACAGATGAGGAGGCATAGAAGGAGCAATTCCATTATGTGCTAAAGGCTGCGGAATAAGAGCTCTTAGTCCTTTCGGCGTAGAGAACGAATCCTCTGTTGCAAGAAGAAGGGCAATGCCGATTGTAAGGTTAAGTATTACGTACGTCAAAACCAGTCAGTGACTCATT
>Ga0207649_10002122_pt1 | contig 11236 bp, 8 predicted proteins | sample KBSC43metaG_FD_184317 | JGI IMG/M metagenome (GOLD analysis project Ga0207649, IMG submission 184317) | Corn rhizosphere microbial communities from Kellogg Biological Station, Michigan, USA - KBS C4-3 metaG (SPAdes) (version 2) | ecosystem: Host-associated > Plants > Roots > Rhizosphere > Soil ... | reverse complement strand
CCATCGGGTGCCGCCGCGCGTCGATGATCTTCGCATTGGGGAGCGCGGCGCGGATCAGGGCGAGGCTCACCCAATTGCCGGGCATCTTGTCGACAAAGAAAGGCCGGTCCGTGTTCCGGTAGGCGCGAGTCTTCTCGAGATATTCCTCGCCGATCGACCGGAATTGCTCACGGCTGAGCGCCGCGACCGCGCGCGCGCCCGACTGATGCGTCTCGCGTTCGAGGCGGCCCCAAATGCTGCCCATCACCGGCAGCTCGGCGGTACCCTCGACCAGCGAGTGGCTCGCGAGGATCTGCTCGATCAGGGTCGAGCCGGCGCGATGCAGGCCAACGACGAAGATTGGTCCCCGCTCGGTGCAGCCGGCGCCGCGGTTCCGGTCGAAGAACTCCGCCGTCATACATGCGATCGAGTCATCGACGGCCGCTGAGATCGTCTGCTCGGTGGTGAAGCTTTTCGCGCGAATTGCGTTGCCGGCGGAATAATGGTGGAAGCTCTCTTCATATTCGCCGCGGTCCTCGAGCGCTTTGCCAAGCGCGAAATGGACGTGGAGAAGATCGTCGTCCGACAGCTTTCGGCCAAGCGCCTTGCGCATCGCGGCGATGTCGCCCGCAGTGAAGCGATAGGATTTGAGGTTCGACAGGTGCCACCACGTCTCGCCGTAATTCGGCGCGCCGCGCGCCGCGCGGCTGAGTGCCTTGACCGCATCGTCCGTCCTTCCGACGGTCCTGAATGCCGTGGCGAGCCTGCACCAGTGCCACGGCTCGGAAGGGCGTTCGCGCGCGATTTGCTGCCTCAGCTCTATCTCCCGCTCGTGAAGGCCGAGCTTGCCGAGCACCGTCGCCTCGATTTCCCTCATCTGGAGCTCGGCCCGCGCCGCCTGCGGCAGCTGCTCGATTTCCGTGAGCGCCAGCGCCGGGTTGGACGAACGCAGCAAATGTTCGATCAGCGTGACGCGGTGCCGCGTCGAGGGATCGGCCGCGACCGCCCGCTGAAGAAGCAGCGTCGCCTCCTCGTTCGACTTCTGGTTCATCGCGATTTCGGCAAGCTTGGCGAGCACGTCGGCGTCGGCCGGGTGTCCGGCAAGCCAGTTCAGCAGAGCCTGGCGGGCGCCGATGAGATTGCCGGTTCGCAGCTCCGCCGAGGCAAATTCAACGACTGGCCGTGATGAAGCGGGCTGACCCGACTGGGGCGATCGCAGGACCAAGTGAACACTCCGGCTCGTTGCCGCCGGCATAGTCCCTGCGAAGCATTGCGGCGTCAACGGTGTGGCGATGCCCTCAAGGCGTCGTCGGCTTCAGAAGGAAGAAGGCCCGCTCAGGGGCAACTGAGTCGGGCCTTCCACTCGTCGGAGTGCCCCGAGCGTCGGGGTCCCCCTGACGCGCGATCCGGCGGCGGCCTTGTATCGTATCCGTAACAATTGACAATATATGGCCTTGCCTCGCTTCACCGGCGCTCCTGCGTAGGCAGGAGCCCAGCTTAAGCAGCAGCTGGCACGAGCGCCTTCGAAGCTTTCCACAGCTGGCGGTTGATGAAGTTCGGCGCGAGCCGGCGCATGAACGCCGCCTGGTTGGCCTGCCCTGGCCGGATCTCGGACTTGTCCGCCCTAAGGGCCGCAATCGTCTGCTTCACCAGCTCGTCGGTCGAGATGGTGCTGATTCCGGCTTCGTCGAATTCGCTCGTCATGTCGGTCCGCACGGCTGGCGGCATCAGCTCGATGACCTCAACGCCGGAATCCTCTAGCTGGAAGCGGAGCGACTGCGTGTAGGAATGCACCGCCGCCTTGCTGGCGCTGTAGATTGGCATCGCCGGAACCGGCACGAAGGCGAGCAGGGAAGAGACGTTGATCACCGTGCCCTGATTGGCGGTGAGAAGGTCGATCAGCGCCGACGTCGTGCGGATCACGCCGCCGACATTGATTTCCATCTCGGTCATCAAACCGGGGAGATCGTTGGCCGAAGCTTTGAGGTTCTTCGCAAAGCCGACGCCCGCATTGTTCATCAGCACGTCGAGCCTGGGGAAATCTCTCTTCACCCGCGCTGCCAGCGCAGCGATTTGCGCGGGATCCGCGCTGTCGCTCTGGATCGTGTGAAGCTTCGGATACTGAGCCTTCACCGCATCCAGCACGGCCTGGCGGCGGCCGGTGACGATGACCTCATTGCCGAGCTCCAGGAACTTGAGTGCGAACGCGAGGCCGATGCCGGCCGACCCGCCGGTGATGAGGATGGTCCGACCAGTGAGTCTCATGATGATCTTCCTTGTGAATCTTGCCGACAACCGGTATTGAATTATGATCACTTAGTAATATTATGGTCGTAATGCAAACGGAAAGATTCGCGGGAGTCGCCAATGCGATATGAGAAGGGGCGCAAGGACGCGTCGCGCCAGAAAATCATGGAAGTCGCTTCAGAGCGCTTCCGCCGGGACGGGATCGCCGCGACCGGATTGGCCGCCATTATGAGCGATGCGGGAATGACCAACGGCGCGTTCTATCCGCATTTCAAGTCGAAGGCCGATCTAGTCCGCGAAACCGTCGCAGCGGCCACCGTTGCCACCGGGTTTGGGGACCTCATTGCCGAAGAGGGCCTGGAGACGGCCATCGTCACCTATCTGTCGCCGGAACATCGCGACGATCCCGGGCAGGGCTGTCCGCTGGCCGCGCTCCTGCCCGAGCTCGCTCGCCAGCCGCTGGAGACACGGTGCGTCTATGCCGACAATTTCCTCGCTTTGGCCCGCGAGCTGGCCTCGGCTCTGCCAGCGAAGACGAACGATCCCGAGGCGGTGGCGATAGCCATCTATGCAACCCTGATCGGCTCGGTTCAGCTCGCCCGCGCCGCCGAGGGGACGGATTTGTCGGACCGCATTCTTGCCGCGGGCCGCGATGCTGTGTGGGCGCTGGCTGAGCGCAATTCCACAAACGGAGCCCATCACCATGGATGACGTCATCATCATCGGCGGCAGCTTTGCGGGTCTCGCCAGCGCCCTGCAGCTCGGCCGTTCCCGCCGCAAGGTCACCGTTCTCGATACCGGCCTGCCGCGCAACCGCTTCGCCGGCCACTCGCATGGTCTGCTCGGCCACGATCACAAGCCACCGCTGGACATCCTGGCCGAGGCGCGGCAGCAGCTGGCGCGCTATCCCACGATCAGGCTGGTCAATGCCCGGGCCGACAGGGTCTCCGGGGCCCTCGACGATTTCTCCGTCCTTACCGGCGATGGCGAAAGCCTTGCGGCGCGCCGCCTGATCCTGAGCTATGGCGTCGTGGACCAGATGCCCGATGTTCCGGGCTTTGCCGAAGGCTGGGGCACGTCCATCGTGCCCTGCCCCTATTGTGACGGCTTTGAAGTGGCTGGCCAGCATTGGGGCCTCGTCTGGTCCGGCCCGCACTCGCACAATCAAGCCAGGCTGTTTCACGATTGGACCGACAGGTTGACGGTTTTGGCCGATGGTCACGACATTCCCCGCGATGTCCGGACAGATCTGGCGCGCCGCAAGATAACTGTCGCCGATGGCCGGATCACCGAAATCGGCCACCCCGGGGGTCACAAGGCCATCGTCAGACTCGATACCGGCTCCAAGGTCACGGTCGACGTCCTGTTCGCCCTTCCACGCAACAAGCCATCCGCAACCCTGCATGAATCACTGGGTCTCGCCACCGTCGATAGGCCCGACGGCATCGTCCTCAAGGTCGACGAGCGCCGCGAAACCAGCATGCCAGGCATCTACGCCGCCGGCGACCTCGCCAACCCCCTCATGCCTTCGGTCACCACGGCATCATGGCAAGGCGCGATGGCGGGGATCTTCGCCCAGCAGTCGATGCTGGTTTGAGGGCACAGATTCTCTTCTCCGGTTGCCGGCGGGATACTGACAAGGCTGCCCGCTTGCGGCCGGTGCCGATGCCGCGCGGGCGCTTTTGCGGAACTGACGATCAGAACGCCGTGCCGAATGTCCGCTCTGGGTCATTAGACTGAGCTGAAAAGGCCCCGCGATTGCTCGCGGGGCCTTCGAGTTTGTCTGTCATTGCGAGCGAAGCGAAGCAATCCAGCTGGATTGCCGCGGCTCCCGGCTCAAGGCCGGGATCCTCGCGATGACGATTAGTCCTCGCCTTCTCCAGTCAAGAACGCCGGCGCGAACTCGGGCGCGGGGCCGCGGTCGTCGCCTTCACGGGGCTCGCGGTCGCGGCGTCCTTCATCCCGCGGACCACGATCACGGTCACCGCGTCCTTCGCCCCTGGGGCCACGGTCATCACCGCGCGGTCCGCGATGGTCGCGGTCGCCGCGGTCACGCCTCGGCCCACGATCGTCGCGTCCACCGCCGCGGCCGTGACGGCCACGGTCCCCACGCGGCCCGCGGTCGCCGCCTTCACGCGGCTCGCGCGGCGGACGGGTGTCGGGCAATTCCTCACCCGTCTCCTGGTCGACGAGGCGCATCGACAGGCGGACCTTGCCGCGCTGGTCGACCTCGAGCAGCTTGACCTTGACCTCCTGGCCTTCGGACAGGACGTCGCGGACGTTCTCGACCCGCTCGTTCTTGATCTCGGAGACGTGCACCAACCCGTCCTTGCCGGGCATGAAGGTCACGAACGCGCCGAAATCGACGATGCTCGCCACCTTGCCGGTGTAGATGGTGCCGGGCTCAGGCTCCGCGACGATGCCGCGGATCCAATTGCGCGCGGCCTCGATCTGCGACAGGTCCGAAGACGCGATCTTGATCATGCCCTCGTCGTCGATGTCGACCTTGGCGCCGGTCGTCGCGACGATCTCGCGGATGACCTTGCCGCCGGTGCCGATGACCTCGCGGATCTTGTCCTTGGGGATCTGCATCGTCTCGATCCGCGGCGCGTGGGCGGAAAGCTCCTGGCGGCTTTCGCCGAGGGCCTTGGCCATCTCGCCGAGGATGTGCGCGCGGCCGTCCTTCGCCTGGGCAAGGGCGGTCTTCATGATCTCCTCGGTGATCCCGGCGACCTTGATGTCCATCTGCAGCGAGGTGACGCCCTCGCTCGTTCCGGCGACCTTGAAGTCCATGTCGCCGAGATGGTCCTCGTCGCCGAGGATGTCGCTGATGACGGCGAAGTCCTTGCCTTCGAGGATCAGGCCCATGGCGATGCCCGCGACCGGGCGCTTCAGCGGAACGCCGGCGTCCATCAGCGCGAGGCTGCCGCCGCACACCGTCGCCATCGACGAACTGCCGTTGGACTCGGTGATGTCGGAGAGGACCCGGATCGTATAGGGGAAGTCCTCCATGCTCGGCAGCATCGGGTGGATCGCGCGCCACGCGAGCTTGCCATGGCCGACCTCACGCCGTCCCGGAGCGCCGAAGCGGCCGACTTCGCCGACCGAATAGGGCGGGAAGTTATAGTGCAGCATGAAGCGCTGGTAGGAGAGACCCTCCAGTCCATCGATCATCTGCTCGGCTTCCTTGGTGCCGAGCGTCGTGGTGACGATCGCCTGCGTCTCGCCGCGGGTGAACAGCGCAGAGCCGTGCGTGCGCGGCAGGAAGCCGACGCTGATCTCGATCGGGCGCACCGTCTTGGTGTCGCGGCCGTCGATCCGGCGGCCCTCCTTGAGGATCGCGCCGCGAACGACGTCGGCCTCGAGGCTCTTGACGAGCTTCATGGCGACGAGCTGGTCCTGCGGGTCGGCCTCGGTGAAGGCGGCTGCGGCCTTCTCGCGCGCGGCGGTGAGGGCCGCCGAACGATCGGACTTGCTGGTCAGGCGATAGGCGGCGTCGATGTCGGCGCCGATGAGGTCCTTGAGTTCCTTCTTGATCGCGGCCTTGTCGGCATTCGCGGCGAGCTCCCAGGGCTCCTTCGCGGCTTTCTCGGCGAGCTTGATGATCGCTTCGATCACCGGCTGCATCGACTTGTGGGCGAACATGACGGCACCGAGCATCTCCTCCTCGGAGAGCTCCTTGGCCTCGGATTCGACCATCATCACGGCTTCGCGAGTGCCGGCGACGACCAGGTCGAGGCGGCTTTCGGCGATCTGCGACTGCGAGGGATTGAGGACATATTCGCCCTCAGTGGTGAAGCCGACGCGGGCGGCGCCGATCGGGCCCATGAACGGGACGCCGGAGAGGGTGAGGGCGGCGCTCGCCGCGATCATCGCGAGGATGTCGGGCTCGTTCTCGCCGTCGTAGCTCATGACCTGGGCGATCACGAGAATCTCGTTGTAGAAGCCGTCGGGGAAGAGCGGGCGGATCGGGCGGTCGATCAGGCGGCTGGTCAGAGTCTCCTTCTCGGTCGCTCCGCGCTCGCGCTTGAAGAAGCCGCCGGGAATCCGGCCGGCAGCGGAGAATTTCTCCTGGTAGTGGACGGTCAGCGGGAAGAAGTCCTGCCCGGGCTTGACCGACTTGGCGGCGGTGACTGCGCACAGCACCACGGTTTCGCCGAGGGTCGCGAGAACCGCGCCGTCGGCCTGGCGGGCAACGCGGCCCGTTTCGAGCTTGAGGGTCTTTCCGCCCCACTCGATTTCCACTGCTTTCGTATCGAACATTTTCGTTCCTTCAGTCCCGGTGGCCGGATGCCAACCGGTTCAGCTATTGCAGGCTAGCCGGCCTGCTGCGGTTCGGGGCGTTCTTAAGCCCCATGAACGCCCCGCCGGATTGCGGGACTGAACACTCTTTCTTGTGCTCCTGCGAAGGCAGGAGCCATTACTGGATCCCGGATCAAGTCCGGGATGCCAAAAGAGCGCCGCACGGGCGCTCTTTTGTCACTTGCGAAGACCGAGCTTCGAAATGAGATCGGTGTAGCGCGTCTCGTCCTTGCGGCGGAGGTAATCCAGAAGCGAGCGGCGCTTGTTGACCAGCATCAGGAGACCGCGCCGGCTATGATTGTCCTTGGCGTGGCTCTTGAAGTGGGTTGTCAGATTGTTGATCCGCTCGGTCAGGATCGCGACCTGGACTTCCGGCGAACCGGTGTCGCCCTTGGCCTGCGCATGCTCCTTGATCAGCGCCTGCTTGCGCTCGACGGTAATCGACATCGTGTTCACTCCATTTCTCTTCAAAGGTTGAATCCCCTGACGACCTTGAGGCCATCGGCCGAGGCTTCGACCAGGGCGACGGGAGTTCCCCCCGATGTCGCGATGGCAAGCCCCGGCTTTGCGGGGACCCCGAACAGCATCTGTCCATGGCGGAGCAGACGAGCCTGATCGGGAGTGACGGGGAGGGCCGGGATGTCGTCCAGCGCCGCATCGAGCGGCAGTACCGTCTCCGTCAGTCGGCGCGCCTTAGCGGCTTCCTCCAGAAAGTCCAGCGAAATGGCTGATTGAAGGCCGAACCGGCCGGCGCGCGTCCGTCTTAGGTAGGAAACGTGGCCCACCGTTCCAAGCGCGCGCGCGATGTCGCGGGCGAGGCTGCGGACATAGGTGCCCTTCGAGACCTCTGCTGAAAGGGTCACCTCTTCCAACTCGTCATGCGGAACTCGTTTCAGCATCCATTCCGAAGACTGCTGAGCGGATGGAGATATGGACCCTGAAACAAGTTCAGGGTGACGGATGTAGAGTAAGTGAACCGTGACGGTGCGCGCCTTCAGTTCGACTTTTTCGCCAGCCCGCGCTCTGGCATAAGCGGCCTTTCCCTCGATCTTCAGCGCGGAATAGGCGGGCGGCACCTGCTCGATCTCGCCGGTGAAGCGGGGCAGCAGGGTTTCGATGTCGCTTAGCGTCGGCCGCAGATCACTCGTCGCCACAACCTCGCCTTCCGCATCGAGCGTGTCGGTCTCCTCGCCGAAGCGAATGGTGAAGTCGTAGGTCTTCGTCGCGCCCAGCATCCGGTCGCAGAGCTTCGTCGCTTCGCCGAGCGCGATCGGGAGCACGCCGCTCGCCAAGGGGTCGAGCGTGCCGCCGTGACCGACCTTGGTCTTGGGTTCGCCAGCTTCCCTCAGGATCCGCTTGACGGCGCTGACCGCCGTGGTCGAACCGAGCCCGACCGGCTTGTCGACTATGATCCAACCGTGGAGCATTTACTTCCTGGGAAGAGACAGGCTCAGCTGGCGCGCGCGGCTCTCGTTCAGGCGTTCGAAAAAATGCTTGCGGCAAAGCGCGATGTAGCGATCGTTGCCTCCGATCTCGGTCTGCGCGCCAGACGCGACGGCGTGGCCTTCCGCGTCGACGCGCAGATTCATCGTCGCCTTGCGACCGCATTCGCAGACTGCCTTGAGCTCAATGAGCGAATCCGCCAGCGCAAGCAGCGCCGCTGAACCGGGGAAGAGCTTGCCCTGGAAGTCGGTGCGAAGGCCGTAGCAGAGGACGGGAATGCTCAGTCGGTCCGCGACCTCGCACAACTGGAGCACGTGGCGCTGCGACAGGAACTGCGCCTCGTCGACGAGGATGCAGTCGAGCTTGCGCTTCTTGAGCTCGTCGGAGATCGCCTCGAACAGGTCGACGCCCTCGTCATAGCTGTTCGCGGGGGCCGACAACGCGATCCGCGAGCCGATGGTGCCGCTGCCCGAGCGCTCATCGAGCTTTGCAGTCCACAGCATCGTTTCCATGCCGCGCTCGCGATAGTTGAAGTCGGCCTGGAGAAGCGTGGTGGATTTCCCCGCGTTCATCGCCGCGTAGTAGAAATAGAGCTTGGCCATTGCTGCCGTTGTAATGGTGTGCGGTCTCGGGTCCAGTGAGGCTCAGTCGTCGCCGAGGTCCTGCGCCACCTTCTCCGATCGCAAGATACGGTCGATGTGGCTGCTTTCGTCGAAGCTTTCGTCGGCAACGAACTTGAGCTTCGCCGCATATTTCATGCGCACGCGATGGGCGACCTCGCGTTGGAGGAAGGCGGTGTTCTGACGCAGCGCTGTCAGCACCGCTTCCTCGTCTTGCCCAAGCAGCGGCTTCACGAACACCGTTGCGTGGCGGAGGTCGGGGGACATCCGCACTTCGGTCACGCTGACGAGGTGCGATTGCAGCACGTCGTCATGCACCTCGCCGCGCTGAAGCAGCTCGCTCAGCACGTGGCGCACCTGCTCGCCGATGCGCAGCAGTCGGACGGAGCGGCCTTCGGGGGTTTCGGTGCGGCGCATCAGGCTTTTCCGTCATGCTGAACTTGTTTCAGCATCCATTCTTCCACGCACACTGCGGATCTCCACGATGGGCCCTGAAACGAGTTCAGGGTGACGATCAGAGGGTACGCGCGCGCTCCTCGACCTCGAACACCTCGAGGCTGTCGCCCGGCTTGATGTCGTTGGTGTCGGCCAGAAGCACGCCGCACTCGAGGCCGGATGTGACTTCAGCCACGTCGTCCTTGAAGCGCCGCAGCGAGCTGATGGTCGTCTTCGAGATGATGACGTCCTCGCGCGTGAGGCGGGCGTTGAGGCCCTTGCGAATGACGCCTTCGAGGACGAGCAGGCCGGCGGCCTTGTCCTTCTTGCCCGCCGGGAAGACTTCCTGGACCTTGGCGCGGCCGACGACGGTCTCGATGATCTCGGGCCCGAGCTCGCCCGCCATCGCGCCCTTCACCCAGTCGGTGAGGTGATAAATGACATCGTAGTAGCGGAACTCGACCTTGTTGCGGTCCGCGACCTCGCGCGCCTTGGCGTTCGGACGGACGTTGAAGCCGATGATCGGCGCGCCGCTCGCGGAGGCGAGGGTCACGTCGCTCTCGGTGATGGCTCCGACACCCGAATGCAGGATTCGCACCTTGATCTCGTCGGTCGACAGGCGATTGAGCGCATGGACGATCGCCTCGATCGAGCCCTGCACGTCGGCCTTGATGACCAACGGAAGTTCCTTGGTCGTCGAGGCGTGCGTCGCGAACATGTTCTCGAGGCTCATTGGCGCCGAGGTCGTGCGCTTCCGGTCGAGCACGCCCTGGCGGTAGGCCGCGACCTCGCGGGCCCGGGCCTCGTTCTCGACCACCGTGAACGGATCGCCCGCCGATGGCACAGCGGAGAGACCGAGCACTTCGACCGGGACTGAGGGACCGGCTTCCTTCACCTGCCGGCCGTGGTCGTCGATCATGGCGCGGACCTTGCCCGAGCTCGCGCCGGCGACGAACACGTCACCGACCCGAAGCGTGCCGCGCTCGACCAGCACGGTCGCAAGGGGGCCGCGGCCCTTGTCGAGCTTGGCCTCGATCACCGTACCCTCGGCGGCCCGTTCGGGATTGGCCTTCAGCTCGAGGATCTCGGCCTGAAGCTGGATTGCCTCCAGAAGCTTGTCGAGGTTCGTTTTGTTCTTGGCCGAGACTTCGACGTCCTGGACCTCGCCGCCCATGTCCTCGACGATCACTTCGTGCTGCAGCAGCTCCTCGCGTACCTTCTGCGGCTTGGCCTCAGGCTTGTCGATCTTGTTGATCGCGACGATCATGGGAACGCCCGCCGCCTTGGTATGATTGATCGCCTCGACCGTCTGCGGACGGAGACCGTCGTCGGCCGCGACCACCAGCACGACGATGTCGGTGACGTTGGCGCCGCGGGCGCGCATCTCCGAGAAAGCTTCGTGGCCCGGCGTGTCGAGAAAGGTGATCTTCGACTTGTCCGGAAGGCTCACCTGGTACGCGCCGATATGCTGGGTGATTCCGCCCGCCTCATGCGCAACCACGTCCGCGCCGCGGATCGCGTCGAGCAGCGACGTCTTGCCGTGATCGACATGGCCCATGATCGTGACGACCGGCGGGCGGGTCTTGAGCGTCTCGGGGGCATCGACGTCGGCCGACGTGTCGATATCGATGTCGGCTTCGCTGACGCGCTTGATTCGATGTCCGAACTCGGTGACGAGCAGCTCGGCGGTGTCTTGGTCGATGGTCTGGGTGAGCGTCACCGGCATGCCCATCTTGAAGAGCGCTTTGACCAGGTCGGCGCCGCGCTCGGCCATGCGGTTGGCGAGCTCCTGGACCGTGATCGCCTCGGGGACGACCACGTCGCGCACCTGCTTGGCAGAGGGGCCGACCTCCATATGGTGGCGCTTTTCCTTCTCGCGGGCGCGGCGAAGCGCGGCAAGCGAGCGGGCGCGGCTGTCGTCCTCGTCGGAAAGGGCGCGGGTGACGGTCAGCTTGCCGCGCTGGCGATGCTCGTCGCGGCCGCGGCTGGGACGCGCAGGCTCCGGACGCTTGGGCGCCGGGGCATGGCCGCCGGGACGGCGAGCGCCGCGATCCTCTTCTTCGTCTTCTTGGATCGCCGGAGCCACGGTCTCGGGCTCTGCAGACGCTTCGGCAGCACGGCGGGCCTCTTCCTCTGCCTGCACGCGCGCCTGTTCGGCGGCAGCTTCCTCGGCCTTGCGATTTTCTTCGGCGCGGCGGCGCTCGTCCTCG
>Ga0207649_10002109_pt1 | contig 11282 bp, 13 predicted proteins | sample KBSC43metaG_FD_184317 | JGI IMG/M metagenome (GOLD analysis project Ga0207649, IMG submission 184317) | Corn rhizosphere microbial communities from Kellogg Biological Station, Michigan, USA - KBS C4-3 metaG (SPAdes) (version 2) | ecosystem: Host-associated > Plants > Roots > Rhizosphere > Soil ... | reverse complement strand
GGACGCATTTCTTCAGCGCGGCGCCGGCGGCTGCGGCGACGCTGCGGCCGGCGGCGACGCTGCCGGTCAGCGTTACCGCGGCGATCGCAGGATCGTCGATCAGCGCGTGCACCGCGTCGCCGCGCACGAGCACGGTCTGGAAGAGACGCTCGGGAAAACCCGCGTCACGAAACACCGACTCGATCGCGAGCGCGCAGCCGGGGACGTTGCTCGCGTGCTTGAGGACGCCGCCGTTGCCCGCCATCAGGGCAGGCGCGGCGAAGCGGAACACCTGCCAGAACGGGAAGTTCCAGGGCATCACTGCGAGGACGACGCCGAGCGGCTGAAAGGTCACGAACGCCTTCGTGTTCTCGATCGCGACGTCTTCGCGCGCGAGGTAGCGCTGGGCGTTGGCAGCGAAGTGCACGCACGCCGAAGCGCACTTGTCGACTTCGGCGAGACCGTCGCTGACGGGCTTGCCCATTTCCGCGGTCATCAGCGCGGCGAATTCGTCGCGCCGCGCGTGCAGGACCTCCGCGGCTCGCTCCATGCAATGCGCGCGCCCGGCGAAGCCGCTGCGCCGCCAGCTGCGTTGGGCGTCGGCTGCGCTGCGGGCGCGCTCGGCGGCCTCGGCGGCGGTGTGGCCGGGATAGCTTCGGCCTTGCCCCTGCGTGGCGGGGTCCTCGGTCCGGAAGACCGGCCGCTCGTCGGTGTCCGTCATCGCTCAGCTCCGGAGAGCCACGGACCGCCGTGGCCTGAGCGACCCTACTCCGACGGCAGACCGAGACGCCTCAGGGGTCTCCGGGCTGCGTCGTGTCGGGGAACCCCGAGTGGTCGGTGTTCGCCGCCTGGACGAGCTCGACCGCGCCGTCCATGAACGCCTGCCAGCGCACTGGGTTCGACGTGTACAGGTAGACGAGCGCCTCCTCGACCTCCTTCGCGCTCAGCGACGTCACGTCGAGCGCGAGGCTGACCATCTGTTGTCGCGTGTGCGAGCGGATCTCCTTGCGGCGATCCCTCATGCGCGCGTTCGGGCCGGCAACTCGCTGTGGCGCAGTCTCCATCCGTTGGGTCCTTCGTGCGTCGCGCTCACCCAGAGCTCGAGGGGCTCGCGCGACCCGGCCGGGCCGAGAAAGAGCGTCGACACGTGGCCGCTGCGAACGATCGCCTTGGCGAACTCCCAGCGCGTCGCTTCGACGCCGAGGAGGTCGGTGACGTAGCCGACCACGAGCGGGGCGCAGGGGCAGGCGTCCCAGAAGCGGTCTTCTGAGGAGATTACTTCCACGATCGAGGATTCGCGGCGGCCGAACGCGGTCTCGCAGGCCGTGATCGGCATCCCGAAACCGAAGATCCACGCAAGCCGAGCATTTCGTGCGTGGACCGCCCTCCGATAGACAGCGGTCAACAGGCCAACTGCTGGCACCCGACTAAGCGCGGCGTAAGCCCCCTTCGTTGCCGGATCGGCGATGGACGCCATTTCCGGCCTAGGGACCGCGCTTGCGGTGGCTACCAGCCGCCAGTGCCGGGAACGCCGAAGAACACCTCAAGAAGGAGCGCGAGCATTGGGGGTCTCCAAGAAAGGAGTCCGGGGAGGACTCGATTCGCGGATTGAAGCACCGTGTCCTTGTGCGCGCGAACTACTCCATCGAAGACTTGATTTGTGGCTCCGAGCGTGCTAGATGAGGCCGAACGCTCTCGCTTTGGCGGCAGCCTGATGCTTGGACCCGACGGCGAGTTTCGTGAGGATGCGCTTAATGTGGTACTTCACGTTGTGTTCGCTGATATTGAGGATTTGCCCAACAGCCCAGGCACTTTTCCCCTCAGCGGTCCATTTGAGGATCTCAATCTCGCGATCCGTGAGCTTGGGGAGGTACTGGACCTCGGCCGAATCCGGAACCAATAGACGAAGCGTCGTCTCCTGTGCGTGCACGGCCAGCAGTTGAAGGTCGGCCATCATTCGTGTGAGTAACGCGTCATCGGAGGGGAGCGGCTGGTCGCGATCGACTCCCATGATGAAATGCCTGCCTCCGGGCAGGTGAAGCGCCATCGCTATGCCCGTCTTGTATCCAAACAGCGCCTGAACCTCCCAGATGTCTGCTGCATCCTCGTCGACATACATCGATTGGTCATAGACGAAAGGCGTCGATAGGCGCTTCAGACGACGCATAACGGGATCACGCCTGCCGCGCTCGTTGCTCTCCGACGTAGCCTTATAGGCCTCCGGGATGTTTCCGAAGGGGAAGGTGCTGACTTTCCCGATCGTGTGCTCGACGATCAGCGCACCAGAAATGATCCCGAAGCCAAGGTCGTTTGCGAAACGGACAAGACGCGACTCAAGCGCCTGCATGTCTGCCGCTTCTGCCACCTCCTGATAGTCCTTTAGCCTCACCGTGGAGCCCTTGCAACTGCTCGATCGGGTAGCCCCGCGCTGTCGCGTCTTGCGCAACACTGGCCCACACCTTCACCACGATGACGACGATGCAACAACTTCAGCCCTGGATGATCGCTGCGTGGCCGATTATCGAGCGTACCGTAGAGCCCGCAACGGAAATCGCAACGGACCTGCATCACCTTGGTACCACGGTGTCGGCCGATTGCGACGATTACGGCCGCCTTCTTGGACACACGATCTGGGGTGGAAGCGAGTTTGGGATCGGGATCGCGTGGGACTGGGTCGAGACGATGGACGGGGTGTTCGCAATGTCGGACCCGATGGGTGTCGTGAGCAACATCGGCTTCGTCGACAAGAGCGGCGCGAGCCTTCCCGATTTCATGGCCGCGGTCCAACTGAACCACATCACTCACGAACTGCCGTGGCAAACCGAGGTCGCCGAAGCAACGCGGCGCATGCGTGCAGCGCAGCCTTGGTCTGAGCGAGTGCGCACGAGCCGCGAGCGCGGGCGGTCGCCCGACAGCCACATGATGCGATCGCGCTCGGTTCGCCAGCCGTGGCGCGCGACTTCGTAGCCGCTCCGGGCGACGCCGCTCAGATCGCTGCCTCGACCAGACAGCCGAACTCGCGCGCGAAGTCGACCGACACGCGCGCGTGCACCGCGCCCTGGCGATCGAAGAAGCGCTGTGTGCCGGCTAGGCCGAATACGCCTTCGTGCCAGATGTCGGGGTGGATGTAGAGGCCTTGCGCGCCGCTGAAGCGAAAGCAGACGAAACGTTCGGGGCCGATGTCGTCGCCGGGAAGCGCGAGCGGAACGTAGAACGGCCGACGTTCGATCGGGAAGAACATCTGGCCGCCGTCGGGGTGGTAGTTCGCGTGCCAGAGCAGCATGCACCGCGGCGGCTCGTCGTGATCGCTGCGGGCGAGCTCGGGCGCCTTTGCGTAGGCGAGGATGTAGTGGCCGTCGACCGCTTCGTTGCGGCCGTAGAGGATGTCGCCGCGCCATTCGCTCACGAAGACGCCTTCGGTCGTTCCACCCTGGTCGCCGGTGTCGGGATCGACCGGTCGCGGTCCGCGCGCAGGCCAGCGCACGATCTCGATCTCGCACTCTGCAGGGTCGTCGACGAGGCGGCCGTAGCCGACGAGCGATTGCGCGGTGGCGTCGACGACGGGCATCGCGACGCGCGCGAGTCCGCTCGGCAGCTGCGGGTGGAGGTAGTCGACCGGAGCGTTCAAGACGCTGTGCTCTCGGTGTCGGCGATCGGCGTCACCGCCTCGCCGTTGACGAACGCGACGCCGTCGCGCACCTCGATCAGGATCGGCCCGAACGCGCTCTGCCAGACGTAGCGGACGACGCCCTCGGCCGCGAGCGAGAGTGGAAGCTGCTCGCGGTCATGCTCGCCGACGAGAATCTCGGGGCGGGGCAACTGGGCGAGGGCGGCGGGCGACATCTGTACAAATATACAGTGACACGAAGCGACGGCGACGATCGCCGAGTCGGCAGCGGGGTCGCCGCCTGGTCGCGACGCATCGCGCTGGCCTGCGCTCTCGCGATCGCGGTCGCCGCCGCCGCTGCGCCAGCCGCGACCTTCGTCAACCCAATCGTCGCGGCAGGTCGGACGGGCTCGGCCGACCCCTCGGTCGTCTTCCACCGAGGCTACTACTACTACTGCCGGGCGATCGGCGACAGCGCGATCGGCGTTGCCCGCGCCCGCCGCCTGCAGGACATCGGTGCCGCGCCGCCGGTCGTCGTCTTCCGTGCACCTCCGGCGACACCGTACAGCACGCAGCTGTGGGCCCCCGAGCTGCAGCGCATCCGCGGCCGCTGGGTCATCCACTTCGCGGCGAGCGACGGCGACAACGCGCACCACCGCATGTATGCGCTGGTCGCGCTCGACGACGACCCGCAGGGACACTGGGAGCTCAAGGGTCGCGTCGCCGACCGCGACAACGCGTGGGCGATCGACGGCGCCGTGCTCGAGCTCGGCGGTCGGCTCTATTTCGTCTGGTCCGGCTGGCCCGGTCCGACCGGCGACTTTCCGCAGCTGCTCTACATCGCCGCGATGCGCGACCCGTGGACGATCGTCGGCGCGCGCCACGCGATCGCCGCACCCGAATTCGATTGGGAACGTGCCGTCGCGCCAATCGTCGAAGCGCCGCAGCCGCTTCACCATCACGGTTCGACCTACATCGTCTACTCGGCATCAGCGAGCTGGAGCGACGACTACGCGCTCGGCGTGCTGACGTACATCGGCGGCGATCCCCTCAGCGCGGCGTCGTGGCGCAAGGACCCGCTGCCGGCGTTCGCGAAGGACGTCGCCCACCGCGTCTTCGGCGTCGGCCACCCCACGTTCGTGCGTTCGCCCGACGGCCGCGAGGACTGGATCGTCTACCACGCGATCGATCGCGCCGGCGGCGGCTGGTCGGCGCGCTCGGTGCGCGCGCAGCGCTACGGCTGGTGCGACGGCAAGCCGAGCTTCGGCACGCCGGTCGCCGCCGGCGTTGCGATCGAGGAGCCCTCGGGAACCCCCGGCGCACGAGTGCACCATGCGCCGCGCGCTACGATGACCGCGCCGTGTCGATGAAGATGCAACGATGAGCCGCCTGGTCGCCGTCGACTGGGGCAGCACGAGCCTGCGCGCCGCCTTGCTCGACGAGCGCGGTGCGGTCCTCGAGACGCGCGCGAGCGACGACGGCATGCTCAAGGTCGATCGCGCGGGGTTCGACGCCGTCTTCGAGGCCGAGCTCGGCGACTGGATGGACGTTGCGGGGACGCGCTGCCTGATGGCCGGCATGGTCGGCAGCCGGCAGGGCTGGGTCGAGGCCGACTACGTCGCTTGCCCATGCAGCCGCGACGATCTTGTCGCGCGGCTGCAGCCGATCGGCGGCGCCTCGACGAAGCGACGCGACATCGCGATCGTCCCCGGTGCGTCGTGCGTGGTCGACGGCGTCCCCGACGTCCTGCGCGGCGAAGAGGTCAAGGCGATCGGCGCGCTCGAACTGCTCGGCACCGATTCGGCGAAGGTCGTCTCGCCGGGAACGCACAGCAAGTGGATGACGCTCGAGCGCGGCCGCCTCGTCGGCTTCTCCACCGCGATGACCGGCGAGTTCTACGCGCTGCTGCGCCAGCACTCGATCCTCGGCCGCGGGATGCCGCCCGAAGGCGACGACGCGCTCGACGGCGCTGCGTTCGACGACGGCGTGCGGCGCGCGCTGAGCGGCTGCGGGCTGCTGCAGACGGCGTTCGGCGTCCGCACGCGCTCGCTCTTTGGCGAGCTGGCCGCGAAGTCGCTCGCGAGCTATCTCTCCGGGCTCGTCGTGGGCGAGGAGCTGCGCTGCCGACCGCTCGCCGGCGTCCCGTCGGTCGCGCTCGTCGGCGCGCCGGCGCTCGCCGAGCGCTACGCGCGTGCGCTGGCGACCTGCGGCGTTGACGCGCGCGTCTTCGACGAGGCCGCGGTCTGGCGCGGGCTGTGGACGATCGATCGCTTGCGTCGCGATCGCCAGGGAGCGGAGCGATGACGCCTTCGTCGCAGCAGCGCTTCGCAGTCGCGTGCGCCGAGCTGCCGCTGGTCGCGATCCTGCGCGGCGTGCGTCCCGACGAAGCCGTCGCGATCGGCTCGGCGCTCGTCGACGCGGGCTGGCGAATGATCGAAGTGCCGCTCAACTCGCCCGATCCGCTCGTCAGCATCGCGGCGCTCGCGGACGCGTTTCCCGACGCGCTCGTCGGCGCCGGCACCGTGCTGACGGCGAGCGCGGTGCGCGACGTCCACGCCGCCGGCGCCGAGCTCGTCGTCGCGCCGAACTTCGATCGCGACGTCGTCGGCGAAGCGGTCGCGCTCGGCATCGCCGCGTTGCCGGGCGTGCTGAGCGCGAGCGAAGCGTTCGCGGCGCTCGCCGCGGGCGCCGTCGGGCTCAAGCTGTTCCCCGCCGAGATGGTTCCGCCGCCGGCGGTGAAGGCGTTGCGCGCGGTGCTCGATCCGGCCACGGCCGTCCTGCCGGTGGGCGGCATCTCGCTCGCGAACATGAAGGCCTACCGCGACGCCGGAGCCAATGGATTCGGCGTCGGTTCGAGCCTGTACAGGCCCGGCATGTCCGCCGAAGACGTGGGCCAGGCGGCGCGACAGTGGGTCGACGCCTGGCGCGGCGAACAGTCGCGGCCGCCGGGCTGACAGCGCGATGCGCCCACAGACCGCAGAATCGAACGCCATGCGAACTCCGACCTTCCTCGTCGTGCTTCTCGTCGTCGCCGGCTGCACGAGCACGCCGCCGTCGTCGACGACGTCCGCTCCCGCGCCGGCTTCGACACCGGCGCCGTCGCCGACTCCCGACCAGCGCGCAGCGGCGCCGGCGAATCTCGCCGCCGAGCGGCAATGGTTGAGCTCGTGGTTCAAGGGAACGCCGGTGAAGATCAGGCAGGTCGACGAGAACGCGATCGCGATCGACGTCCCGCGCGAGTTCTGCTTCGACCAGGGCGGAAGCAAGGTCAAGCCGGCGCTCGGCGCCGTCCTCGACAAGATGACGCAGAGCCTGCAGCGCGTGCCGATTGCGCAGGTGACGCTGATCGCCGCTCCCGGCGATGCGAAGGGAAGCGACGAGCTCGCGCTGAAGCGCGCCGCCCAGGTCCAGCAGCACCTGCGCAACGCCGGAGTTCGCGCCGATCGCCTCGGCAAGCCTTCGGTCGCTTCGGCGCCGGCGGTGCAGCTGCGGATGGAAGCGTCGTCGCTGTGAGCGAAGCCGCGCAGGCTTCGATCGCCGGCCGGCGCGTCGGCGTCGTCGGCCTCGGCGCGATGGGCTCGGGGATGGCCGGGTCGCTTCGCCGCTCAGGTGCCGACGTCCACGTCTGCGACGCGCGCGACGGCGTCGCCGCGGCGTTCGCGAAGGAGGGCGGCTCCGCGTGCGCGAGCGTCGCCGAGCTCGCGATGCGCTCGGAGGTCGTCGTCTCGGTGGTGGTCAACGCCGCGCAGACCGAAGCGGTGCTCTTCGGCGACGGCGGCGCCGCCGCGGCGATGCGTCCCGGCAGCGTCTTCGTGATGTGCTCGACCGTCGATCCGAACGTCTCGATCGATTTCGAGCGCCGCGTCGAGGAGTGCGGGCTCCTCTACGTCGACGCGCCGATCTCGGGCGGCGCGGCGAAGGCGGCATCCGGCGAGATGACGGTGATGGCCGCGGCGCGCGATGCCGCGTGGATCGCCGCCGCGCCGTTCCTGCACGCGATGGCCGCGCGCGTCTACCGGCTCGGCGACCGCGCCGGCAACGGCAGCAAGGTCAAGATCATCAACCAGCTGCTCGCCGGCGTGCACATCGCCGCCGCCGCCGAGGCGATGGCGCTCGGCCTCCGCGAAGGCGTCGACCCGGCACAGCTCTACGACGTCATCACGCACAGCGCCGGCAACAGCTGGATGTTCGAGAACCGGATGGCGCACGTCCTCGCCGGCGACTACACGCCGCTGTCGGCGGTCGACATCTTCGTCAAGGATCTCGGCCTCGTCCTCGACACCGCGCGCGCGACCAAGTTTCCGTTGCCGCTCGCGAGCACTGCGCACCAGATGTTCATGCAGGCGTCGAGCGCAGGCTTCGCGCGCGAGGACGACGCGGCGGTGATCAAGATCTTCCCCGGCATCGACGTGCCGAAGAAGCGATGACGGTCCGCCTCGGCTGCATCGCCGACGACTTCACCGGCGCGACCGACCTCGCCAACAACCTCGTGCGCGCCGGGATGCGCGCGGTGCAGACGATCGGGGTCCCGCGCGACGGCGCTGCGGTCGACGCCGACGCGGTCGTCGTCGCGCTGAAGTCGCGCACGATCGCGCCCGAACAGGCGGTCGCGCGGTCGCTCGCGGCGTGTCGCTGGCTGCGCGCGAACGGCGCAGCGCAGTTCTACTTCAAGGTCTGCTCGACGTTCGACTCGACCGCGCGCGGCAACATCGGCCCGGTGCTCGAGGCGCTGATGGACGAGCTCGGCTGCGACTTCACGATCGCGACGCCGGCGTTCCCCGACAACGCGCGCACCGTCTTCAAGGGCCATCTCTTCGTCGGCGACGTCCTGCTCTCCGAGAGCGGCATGCGCCACCACCCGCTGACGCCGATGACCGACGCCAACCTCGTTCGCGTCCTGCAGGCGCAGCTCGCGACGACGCGCGCGGACGGTTCGCCGCGCCGCGTCGGCCTCGTCGAGCACCGCGCGACCGGCGAGTCGAGCGCCGCGATCGAGGCACGATTCGCCGAGCTGCGGGCGAGCGGCGTTGCGATCGCGATCGCCGACGCGATCGACAACGACGACCTCGTGCGGCTCGGAGAAGCTGCGCGCTCTCTTCGCCTCGTCTGCGCAGGTTCGGGGCTCGCGATCGGCCTTCCGCGCAACTTCGGCATCGCGCCGTCGAAGGACGCGGCGTCCTTGCCTTCGGTGCGCGGAAAGAGCGCGATCGTCTCGGGAAGCTGCTCGGAGGCGACCAACGCGCAGCTCGCGGCCTTCATCGCCGAAGGGGGTGCCGCGCGACGAATCGATCCGCTCGCGCTCGCCGCCAAAGGCGGTGGTGCCGACGTCGTCGCCGACATCGCGCGCTGGGCCGAAGGCGCTTGGGCTGCCGAGCCCGATGCGCCGGTGCTCGTCTACAGCACCGCGGCGCCGAGCGACGTCGCTGCGGCGCAGCGCCAGGGCGGTGCGCACGACGTCGGCGAGCGGCTCGAGGCGATCCTCGGCGCGGTCGCCGCCGAGCTCGTCGAACGCGGCGTGCGCCGCCTCGTCGTCGCCGGCGGCGAGACGTCGGGCGCGTGCGTGCAGGCGCTCGGTGTCGAGCAGCTGCGCATCGGCGCGCAGATCGACCCCGGGGTGCCGTGGTGCCACGCGACCCCCCCGCGTGCGCGAGAAGGTCTGCTGCTGGCGCTGAAGTCGGGCAACTTCGGCGCGGTCGACTTCTTCACGCGTGCGTTCGTGAAGGCGCCGTGACGTGGACGAAGCGCAGCTGCGCGAGGAGCTCTGTCGCGTCGGCGGGTCGCTCTTCGCGCGCGGTTACGTGCACGGCACGACGGGCAACCTGAGCGCGCGTCTCGCCGATGGCGCGGTCCTCATCACCGCCACCGACGCGTGCCTCGGCGAGCTCAGCCCGGGCGCGCTCGTCAAGGTCGAGGCCACCGGCGCCGCGAGTGGCGGAAAGCCCAGCAAGACGATCGCGCTGCACCGCCGCATCTACGACACGGCGCCTGAAGCGCGCGCCGTCATCCACACGCATTCGCACCACTGCGTCGGCTTGAGCCTCGCGACCCCGGCCGACGACGACCGCGACGACTTCATCGCGCCGATCACGCCGTACTTCGTGATGAAGGTCGGCCACGTTCCGCTGATCGGGTATCGACGTCCGGGCGATCCCGCGGTCGGCGATCGCGTCGCCGAAGCGATCGCGAGCGCGGCGCGGCGCGGCGCGCCGATCCGCGCGGTCATGCTGTCGCGCCTCGGCCCGAACGTCTGGCACGAGACACCGGCGGCGGCGATGGCCGTGCTCGAGGAGCTCGAGGAGACCGCGCGCCTGTGGCGTTCGGCGCAACCCAAGCCGGCGCCGCTCTCGGCCGCGCAGATCGACGAGCTGCGCAGCGCGTTCGGCGCGCGTTGGTGACCACACGGGGAGGAACGATGCCGCGCTTTGCCGCCAACCTGACGATGATGTACGCGGAGCACGCGTTCCTCGATCGCTTCGCCGCCGCTGCCATCGATGGCTTCACCGCGGTCGAATACCTGTTCCCGTACGAGTGGCCCGCCGAGCGGCTCGCCGCGGCGCTCGCCCACAACGGGCTGCAGCAGGTGCTCTTCAACGCGGCGCAGGGCGACTTCGCCGCCGGCGAGCGCGGCATCGCCGCGCTTCCCGGCCGCGAGAACGAGTTCCGCAGCGCGGTCGAGCGCGGGCTCGAGTACGCGGCGGCGCTCGACTGCCCGCGTCTGCACGTGATGGCCGGGCTCGCACCCGACGCCGACAGCCGTGCGGCAATGGGAACGACGTACCTCGCGAATCTCGCGTGGGCGGCGAAACGCGCGGCTTCGTATGCCGTCGACATCCTCATCGAGCCGATCAACACGCGCGACATTCCCGGCTACTTCCTCAACCGCCAGGACGACGCGCACGCGGTCGTCGCCGCCGTCGGCGCGCCGAACCTCAAGGTGCAGATGGACCTCTACCACTGCCAGATCGTCGAAGGCGACGTCGCGACGAAGCTGCGCGCGTACCTGCCGACCGGTCGCGTCGGCCACCTGCAGATCGCCGGGGTTCCCGAGCGCCACGAGCCGGACGTCGGCGAGGTGAACTACGCCTATCTGTTCGACGTCGTCGACGCGCTCGGCTGGGACGGCTGGATCGGCTGCGAATACCGGCCGAAGGCAGGGACGTCCACCGGCCTCGGCTGGCTCCGTCGCGCCCGCGCCGCCGGCGCGACGTAGACGCCGGCGCTACGCCGGCACGTACATGTAGCCGGCGTTGCGCACGGTGCGGATGCAGCGCGGCTCGCCGCTCGGGTCGGGCTCGATCTTCTTGCGCAGCCTGCCGATGCGGATGTCGATCGAGCGGTCGAACGGCTCCCACTCGCGGTTGCGCGTCTGCATCAGAAGCTGGTCGCGCGAGAGGACGCGGTTGGGGCTCGCGAGGAAGACGCGCAGCAGCTCGTACTCCATCGCGGTGATCGCCACTTCCTCGCCGGTCGATTCGAAGAGCCTGCGCGCGTCGACGTCGAGCAGGCAGCGGCCGCAACGGACGCGCGTGTCGGCGGGCGCTGCGCGCTCCTCGGTGGCGTCGTTGCCGCCGTCGAGCGAGACGCGCGCCTGCATCCGCCTGAGCACGCTCTTGACGCGAGCGAGCAGCTCGCGCGGATCGAACGGCTTGGCGACGTAGTCGTCGGCGCCGATCTCGAGGCCGACGACGCGGTCGAC
>Ga0207649_10002099_pt1 | contig 11313 bp, 12 predicted proteins | sample KBSC43metaG_FD_184317 | JGI IMG/M metagenome (GOLD analysis project Ga0207649, IMG submission 184317) | Corn rhizosphere microbial communities from Kellogg Biological Station, Michigan, USA - KBS C4-3 metaG (SPAdes) (version 2) | ecosystem: Host-associated > Plants > Roots > Rhizosphere > Soil ... | reverse complement strand
TATCTCGCTGTACGGTTTGCCGTCTATAGTCAATTTCATGACACCGATTTTCTGCCCTGCACTCACCGGCGCCAGCAGCGGTTGCTGGCTGGCGAGACTGGCCTTTACCTTGTCCGCTTGACCTTTAGGAACGCTGACATAGAGGTCGTCAAGAAATCCCGCGTTCACGGTATTGCTGCTGCCCTTCCAGATCTGCAGATTAGCGACCGGCTGGTTCTTTTGATACAGTTTGACGCTATCATAGAATTGAAAGCCATAGTTGAGCAGCTTCTGGCTTTCCGCTGCGCGCGCCGATTCGGAAGCCGTGCCGAGCACTACCGACACCAGCCTGCGTTCTGCGCGCTTCGCAGATGCAATAAGACAATAGCCTGCGTTTTCCGTATAGCCGGTTTTCATGCCATCGATTGTGGGGTCAGACCATAGCAGCCGATTGCGATTGGCCTGCGTAATGTTGTTGTATCGATATTCTTTCAATGAATACAAAGGGTGATACTCCGGGTAGTCGTGGATGATCGCGACCGCCAGCAGCGCAAGATCATGCGCCGTCGAGTAGTGCTGCGGATTGGGCATCCCTGTCGAGTTCATGAAGTTCGTCGACTTCATGCCGAGCCGTTGCGCCTGCTGGTTCATCATATGAGCAAACGCTTCTTCGCTGCCGGCAATCAATTCCGCCAGCGCAACGCAGGCGTCGTTGCCGGATTGCACGATCATGCCGCGCATCAATTCTTCGACGGTAACCGGCTTGCGCGGCTCGATGAACATGCGGGAGCCTTCGGCCTTCGCCGCTTGCGGTGAAACCGGCACTGGCTGCGTCAGTTCGATCCGATTCTGTTTCAAGGCAGCGAATGTCAAATAAGCCGTCATCAGCTTCGTGAGCGAGGCGGGCTCGATGCGCTCGTCGGGAGATTTACCGGCCAGTGACTGCTGACTGTAGTAGTCGATGAGCAGGAATGAGCGGGCTGCGATGGCGGGGGCCGGCGGAATCGATGCGTTCGATTGTGCGACGGCTGAGTCAGCTAAACCAGCGCCGAGGCCGAGTGACAACAGAAAAAGAAGACTTCGCATCGCGCGCGGAAATTCCCATTATAACAAAGCATAGTTGCGTTACCGGCGTGGGCTTGAAACAATGCATGCACTTACCAGAGATGCCGCATGTACTCGTTACGCAGATCCGTCTCGGCCGCAGCGCTGCTATGCTCTACCGTCTCGTTTGCGCATGCAGCCGACGTCGCCACAGTCGCCAACGCATGGTCGCGGCCCACAGTACCCGGTCAGAGCGTAGCCGCAGCCTATTTCGACATCACCGCGAACGTTCCGGCAACGCTCATCGCCGCGGACACCTCCGCCGCTGACAAAGCGGAATTGCACAACATGAGCATGGATGGCGGCGTAATGAAAATGCGGCCCGTTGCGCGGCTTGATCTACCGGCGCATCAGACCGTCAAACTGGGGCCCGGCGGTTATCATTTGATGCTGGTCGACATCAAACACCCGTTGCGGGTGGGGGATCGACTGCAGATAACGCTCACTGTCCAGGACTCGAAAGGCACGAAGTCAACATTGCCGGTTAGCGTCGACGTGCGCAGCACACCGCCGTCCGCTGGAGGAAAGAGCTAACGGCAGTCAATCTCAAGTGGCATCTCCGTCATCGCGTCTGCGACGTATCGCCATGCGAATGAAGTCGAGCTGCCGGCGGAAATTTGTGCATCCGCGGCATATCAGCAAGTGCAGACGAACCCCGGCGTGTTCAAAGAAACCGAGCGGGCGCTCCTGCGCTTGAGACAATAGTTCGGTTACTTCACGGCAGGACAGCATACACAATCAAGAAATATTCGGATTGGCCGGACACGCGTACAAAAGGCCCATGTCGGTGGCGAGATGTGGTTCACGTTTTTGTGCCGCCAAACCACTTGATCTCCAGACATTCACGCAGACTCAGCCGTGCGCGATGCAGCATCACCCAGAGGTTTGTCGGCGTGATAGCGAGTTCCTGACAAATCTCCTCCGTCGTGAGCTCCATGACCTCGCGCAGCATGAACACGCGGGCCGTGCGCTCGGGCATGAGTTTTGAGCAAAGTTCGAAGATCTGCCAGAAGTTGCGGCTTTCCAGCGCTTGCGCGGGGTCACCCCAATTGGCTGGCATGTGCTGCCAGTGGCCATCGGCTTTGAACATTGCATCGACCACTCCCGATTCGACGTCGTCATCATCGGCGCTGAGTGTCTGCTCGCGCGATTTGCGGCGTATGACGTCGATGATCTTGTGCTTGAGGATCCCTGTGAGCCACGTCTTCACCGAGGATGTTCGGGCAAACTTCTCTCGGCCGGCATAAGCCGCAAGCAGCGTTTCCTGTACCGCGTCTTCCGCCTGGTCGTGGTCGCCGAGCTGCAGCACGGCGTAACGCAATAGATAACTGCGGTGCTGCTCGAAAGTATCGTCGCCGGACATCTCAGGGGCAGTCTTGATTTTTCAGGCGTTGGCGCAATTTACGGCGTTTGCGCGTCCTCGACAAGCAGGGCAGCCGTGGAAAAGACGTCTTGAAATTCCGATCCGAATACCCACATAGCATGCAAGGGCCTAGCGCCCATTGCATTTAATGACAGGAGAAACAAATGGCAAACATTGTACGTTTCAATACGTTTGATCGCGCGTTCGATGACCTCATCCGGGGCTTCCTGGTGGGTCCAGCGAGCTATGATCAAAACGTAGCAGCGGCGCCGCTGCGGGTCGACGTGACCGAAAATGATAATGGTTATGTTGTGCGCGCGGAGATCCCGGGCGTCAACAAGGAAGACATCAACGTTGCAGTCGACGGCAATGAAGTTGAAATCAGCGCCGAAATCAAAAACGAGAGACAAGCAAAGGACGGCGAAAAAGTCCTGCGGGCCGAGAGGTATTACGGCAAGGTGTACCGTGCCTTTACGCTCGATCAGGAAATCGACGAGCAAGCGACGGAAGCGAAATACGCTGACGGCATTCTCGAGCTGAAGCTGAGCAAGAAAGCACCTGTCGCGGCGAAGCGCATTACGATTCAGTAATCTTCGGCTAGACGTAATTAAGGCGATGGGCCTCGGGGCCGTCGCCTTTTTTGTTGTCCGCGCGTGTAGAATAGTCAGCGTTTACTTTCCTTCTCATCGCGCATGGCACTGACCGGTACGACAGCCGAGCTCAAAGCAAAAATACTGGCTGAAGCGCTCCCATATATTCAGCGCTTTCATGGCAAGACGATCGTCATCAAGTACGGCGGCAACGCGATGACGGAAGAAAAACTCAAGCATAGTTTTGCCAGCGACGTCGTGCTGCTGAGGCTCATAGGTATCAATCCCGTGATTGTCCATGGCGGCGGCCCGCAGATCGACGATCAGCTCAGAAAAGTCGGCAAGAAGGGTGAGTTTGTGCAGGGCATGCGCGTGACGGACGCGGAAACGATGGATGTCGTCGAGATGGTGCTGGGCGGCCAGGTCAACACTGATATGTGAATCTTATCAATCAGCACGGCGGCCGCGCAGTCGGCCTGTCGGGTACCGACGGCCCATTGATCCGTGCCCGCAAGATGATGATGCGCGGCGCTGAAAACCCGCATGAGCTCATCGACATCGGCCAGGTCGGCGAAGTCGAGTCGATCGACCCGGAAATTGTCCGCCTGCTGGCGTCACAAAACTTCATTCCGGTGATCGCGCCGGTGGGAGTGGGCAAGGACGGCGAGTCATACAACATCAACGCCGATCTCGTGGCAGGCAAGCTCGCTGAAATTCTGAAGGCGGAAAAGCTCGTTGTGCTGACCAACATCCCGGGCGTGCTCGATAAGAGCGGCAACCTGCTTACCGGCCTGACCGCGAAACGCATCGATGAGTTGTTTGCCGACGGCACGATTTCGGGCGGCATGCTGCCGAAGATCGGCTCCGCGCTTGAAGCGGTAAAAAACGGCGTTAACTCATGCCACATCATCGACGGGCGCGTCGAGCATGCGGTGCTGCTGGAGATCCTCACGAGCGAAGGGGTGGGCACATTGATCAAGCGGCGTTGAGCCGCTCGCCGATCCGACGCAGGCATGAAATTCAACCGGGTATGGGTATTCGATCTGGACAATACGCTGCACAACGCGACGCCGCATATCTTTCCCAGCATCAATACGGCAATGAACGCGTATCTGCAGACGCACCTGGGGCTGGACGAAGCAGGAGCAGGCGAGCTACGGCGGCACTATTGGCAGCGCTATGGCGCTACGCTGATCGGACTCATGCGTAATCATGCGACAGATCCGCGCCATTTCCTGCAGGCGACGCATGATTTTCCGACGCTCGAGAAAATCGTTTTGCGCGAGCCCGGACTCCGACTGACCTTGAGGCGCCTGCCGGGCCGCAAAATAGTATTCTCGAATGCACCCGTGCATTACGCGAGCGCGGTCATTGATGCGCTCGGCATTGCGGATTTGTTCGACGACGTATTCTGCATCGAGCGCACCGGCTACCGACCGAAACCGGACAGCTACGGGTTTCTCAAACTTTTTCGCAGGCATCGCGTGCGCGCCGACGCCTGCATCATGGTCGAGGATACGCTCGCCAATCTTAAAACCGCTAAAAAACTCGGCATGTCGACCGTGTGGGTTGCACGTGCCATGCGTGTGCCCGCGTACGTCGACTTCAGCGTCAAAAATCTGTTGCAGCTGCCACGCCTCGCGTGGCAGCTAAATTAAAAGAGACAGGGGGGAGCTGCATGGCCAAACGGGTCGACCGAAAGTTGCAAATATTGCAGACGCTCGCGCAGATGCTGGAAGCGCCGGCGTCGGAAAAAATCACCACGGCTGCTCTCGCGGCCAAGCTGGATGTGTCGGAAGCCGCGCTGTATCGGCATTTTGCAAGCAAAGCGCAGATGTTCGAAGGTTTGATCGAATTCATCGAGGAAACACTGTTCGGTCTCATCAATAAACTCACCAGCGAAGAAAAAAGCGGCATCAAACAGCTCGAGGCGATTACTGCCATGCTGCTAAGCTTCGCGCAGAAAAACCGCGGCATGACGCGCGTGCTGATCGGGGACGCGCTGGTACATGAGAATGCGCGCCTGCAGCAGCGCATCAACCAGTTGCACGACCGTGTTGAAGCGACGTTCAAGCAGGCGCTGCGCTTTGCGGCGAGCCAGAACGAGTTGCCGGCGATGACAGACCCGTCGGCGCGCGCCAACATCATCATGAGCTTTGTGACCGGACGCTGGCACCAGTTCGCCAAGAGCGGCTTCAAGCGTGATCCGATGCAATACTGGTCCGAGCAATGGCTCGCGCTGTTAGCTGCATGACGGATACTTAACTGCAAAGGGAGACCTTCTCATGAGTATCACGACGCAGCAACTCGCCGAGATTCTGATCGGCGTTGCCCGTTCGCAGCAGGCGATCATCGATGCGGTCGAAGGCATGAAGGCGGGATTCAAGGGCACCTACCTCGGTCCGGCGCTCGAAAGTGCAGCGCGACTACGGTCGGTAGGTCGTGCCGCATCGCTGCAGAACTATCCGTCGCGTCTACTCGTGCAATGCCTGGGACGCGGCCTGCCGAACATGGAACAGATGGTCAAAGACCTCGAAGAACTCCTGTCAGGAGGTGTGGCTCCGTCGTCGGCTGTTGCACCCGCTATCGCGCGGGCTGCCGCTCCTGAGATTGCGCGCGGTTTACCAGCAGGCCCTGCGCAAGCAGTCAACGCGAACACGACGGCAAAACCTGTCGGCGCAGCACCGGTTCAGCAAACAGACAACGATCTGGATATGACGCGGTAAGTCAGAGTTTCGAGAGCAGAAATACGCAGCCGGGCGCTGTCGTGGCCGGATCGCCGCGTATCGTTTGCGCAAACGACTCAGACTCCACTAAGCCGTTCGCGCTGCACAATCTTCGAATGTATGCGACCGACTGAGCGAAGCGGCCGACCGGCTGCAGCACGAAATCGCGTTCGCCAGCCGCTTGTTCGACTGAAAATCCAAATACGCCACCGGCTTTGAGCACTCGCGAAACATCCATGAAGACGCGCGCCAGATCGCCGATATAAACGAAGACATCAGCGGCCAGCACCACATTGTAGTGCGACGATGGGGCGGTGCGCAGATAGTCAGTCACGTCCATCTCGCAAACATCATCATAAATGCCGTGAGCGCTGGCGCGCGCGAGCATTGCGGGCGACACATCCACTCCCGTGAGTCGTTCACACCTTCCTTGCAGCTGCACACCGCACAAGCCCGTACCGCAGCCGAGATCAAGGACGCGCAGCTTGACATCGGGAATCAGCGCCTTCACTCGCTCGGCAAGGATCTGCGGGATGCGATAGCCGAGATCATCGACCAGGCGGCGATCGAAATCCGCTGCGAAATTGTCAAACACGGTGCGTGCGTATGCGGCGGGTGCGCGGCCGGTGGTCACTCCGGTCGCCGCATTGAGCAGATGGCCGAAAGTGTCCGTGTCGACGCCGGCTGAGATTGCCGCGCGATAGCAATCGCTGGCATCTTGTAATTGCCCTATTGATTCGCACAGACGGCCGAGATTCAGATACGGCTGAGTGAAAGGGGGCTTTAAGCTGACGGCCCGGCGGTAACTTGTAAGCGCGCCGTTCAAGTCGCCCTGCAATTGCAGCAGTGCGCCCATGTTGTTGTGCGCTTCAATGTGGTCGGGCGCAAGCTCGGTCGCCCGCCGATAGCTGTTAAGTGCGGCTCCAAGTTGCTGCTGGTCGCGCAGGGCAAGGCCGAGCCCGTAATGAGCCTCGGCGCAGTCCGCATCCAAAGCGATCGCGTCGCGAAACGCCGCTGCTGCTTGCGCGTGATGCCCTTCAGCGCTTAGTTCTTTCCCGCGGGCGACATGCGACTGCGCGGTGCTACAGGCGGGCGCCCGCCAGCGGCCGAGTAAGCTGCGCAGCGGGTTCATGCAGATACCCGTAGCGCGCTGCGCATGCCGCACACTTCGCACTTTGCATCACGCTGCAAGCGCACGGTGCGCCATTCCATTGTCAGCGCATCGAGCAGCAAAAGTCGCCCATTGAGCGATTCACCAATCCCGGCAAGCAACTTCAGCGCTTCCGCGGCTTGCATAGCGCCGATGATACCGACGAGCGGGGCAAACACGCCCATCACGGCACAACGCATGTCCTCGTTATCGCCGCCCTCCGGAAACAGGCACTGGTAACAAGGCGAGTCCGCATTGCGCAGGTCGAACACAGAAATCTGCCCGTCGAATCGCACGCCGGCGCCCGACACGAGTGGCTTACAGTGGGCGACGCACGCGCGGTTGATTGCGTGGCGCGTCGCAAAATTGTCGGTGCAGTCTAAGACTACGTCGGCGCCGCGGACGAGCTCGTGCAATCGGGCGCCTGCAACGCGCTCCGCTATCGCATGCACGTCCACTTCCGGATTTATGCCGATCAACGTGCGCTGTGCCGAAGCCGCTTTCGGCATGCCGATCGCCTCAGTGCGGTGGGCGATCTGGCGCTGAAGATTCGTGAGGTCGACCGCATCGCCGTCACAGATCGTCAGCGCTCCGAGGCCGGCGGCCGCCAAGTATAGACACACCGGGGATCCCAGTCCTCCGGCGCCGACAATGAGCGCATGTGCGCGGCGAAATTTGTCCTGGCCGTCGATGCCGACCTCCGGCAACAGAATATGCCGGCTGTAGCGCAGCAGTTGATCATCGTTCATGGCGCGATGGTAACCCGATGCGGCAAACAAAAACGCCCGGCCTGCGCCGGGCGTTGTCGCGGGGAAACGACGTCGCTAATTCGCGCTGGCACGCGCGGTGGTGCCGCCGCGGGTTTTCAAAAATGCGATCGCCTGCGCCAACTCATAGTCACTTTTGGCGACAACTTCACCCGGCTCGGGCTTGAGATCTTTTTCGTCGACATCCTTGGGCCGCGCCGTCGGTACAAAGTTGAAAGCGTTGGGCGCGCCGGCTACACCCTTGTCTTCGAGTTTCTCATTGGACAAATGTTTGTCGAGATCCGCCTCGCGCAGCTTGAGCGCCGGGTCTCGGCCGGCCGTACCATCATCGAGCAGAATGTCCGGAGCAATGCCTTTAGCCTGAATGGAACGTCCATTCGGTGTGTAATATCGAGCCGTCGTGAGCTTGATTGCCGTGTTGTTGCCGAGAGGCAATATCGTTTGGACGGAACCCTTGCCAAACGTCTGCGTGCCCATGATCACCGCACGCTTGTGGTCCTGGAGCGCGCCCGCGACGATTTCAGAAGCCGACGCGGAGCCGCCGTTGACGAGTACCACCATCGGTACGTTTTTGATATCAGCCGGCAGTTTGCCCAAATAGTCGTCCTTGAGGCGACCGCGCAGATAGTTCTCGGGGGTCGCTGTCAGGCGCATCTTTGCGTCCTCGGTGCGCCCGTCGGTGTAGACAACCAGCGCGTTCTGCGGAAGGAACGCCGCAGAGACCGCAACGGCACCATTCAGCAAGCCGCCGGGATCATTGCGCAGATCAAGCACCATGCCTTTCATGGCTCCCTGGTTCTGCTTGTATAGCGCCTGAATCGCAGCGGCGAGTGTTTCTCCGGTGTGTTCCTGAAACTGGGTGACGCGGAAATACGCATATCCGGGCTCGAGTAATTTCGATTTCACGCTTTGTATTTTTATAATCGCACGCGTTAACGTCACGACGATCGGCTTTGCTTCGCCCTTGCGCACGAGCGTGAGCGTCACTTGCGTGTTTGGTTTGCCGCGCATGCGCTTCACCGCATCATTGAGCGTCATGCCTTTTACCGAAGTCTCATCGAGCTTGACGATCAGGTCACCGGCTTTGAGGCCGGAGCGGAATGCCGGCGAGTCGTCGATTGGCGAAACGACTTTTACGAACCCGTCTTCCATGCCGACTTCAATGCCAAGGCCGCCGAACTCGCCTTGCGTGCCGACTTGCAGCTCGCGAAATGCGTCCTGGTCCAGGTATGCGGAGTGCGGATCGAGGCCGGCGAGCATGCCGGTGATTGCTTCGGTAATGAGTTTTTTGTCTTCGACCGACTCGACATAGTCGCTTTTGATGCGACCGAAGACCTCCGTGAATGCGCGCAGCTCTTCGACGGGCAACGGTCCCAGCACGTCGCGCTGGGCGACCGCCGAGAAATTAAGCGATATCATGACGCCCAGGCACACGCCCAGGGCGATCAGACCAAACTGCTTGAACCTGCTACGCATTCCAAACTCCTAGAAAATTCGCGCGCTAAGCGCGACGGCGCAACCCAGGCGCCGATTACGCAACATGCTTCACCGGACACCGACCCAGGCGAGAGGGTCGAACGCCTTACCCTGGTGGCGAATTTCAAAGTATAAACCTGAATCCATGTTGCCGCCGCTATTGCCGACTGAGGCCACTGTTTCGCCAATTTGTGCCGTATCGCCGACTTGCTTGAAGAGCGACTCGTTGTTGCCGTAAAGGCTCATAAAACCATCGCCGTGGTCGATGATGAGAAGGTTACCGAATCCGCGCAACCAATCGGCGAACACTACGCGCCCTGCAGCAATGGATTTGACTTCCTGCCCTGTCCCGGCGGCAATGAAGACGCCCTTCCACAAGACGCCGGATCCCTCCCTTGGGCTCCCGAACCGGTTCCTGAGTTCCCCACGCACCGGCAGATTCAGCCGTCCCCTCAACTGCGCAAAGGCACCGACGGCTGCACCGGCGTCCGGCACGCGGTCGCTGCGCAAAGCGGGTGACTTCTTACGTGCGAGCATGCGGCTCAACTGTTCGATCAGTTTCGTGAGTCGGTTTTCATCACGTTTAAGCGTTGAAATTTCGCGGCGCTGGTCAGCGATCTGGCGGGACACTTTCGTCAAGACTGCCTGGCGGGCGTTTTTCTCGGTCTCGAGAACCTTACGCTGCGCTTGCTGATCGGCTTCAATCGCTGCAAGTTCGGCGCTTTGCCGGGTCGTTTCTTCCGCCAGCCCGCTGATGCGCTCAAGATTCGAACGCATCGTAACAATGAGGTCGGCGCGCGCACGCGCCAGGTAGGTCAGGTATTGGAGGTCGCGTGCGATTTGATTCGGGTTCTCGTTATTGAGCAACAGCTTCACGACATCAGGTTGAACGCCGATGTACTGCTGATAGAGCAACCGGCCAAGCCGCGCGCGTTGCGCTTCGATATCCGAATTGATGCGGCGCGATTGTTCCTGCAGCTCTACCATCCGCATGCTTACTACGCGTTGCTCATCCGCAAGCCCGCGGAGGGCGCGATTGGCTTCCGATATCGCGCGCTCGGATTCGCGCAACGCATCGGCTGCTTCATGCTTGCTGTCTTCGGACGCAGCGAGCTTTTTCTGCAGCGCCTCGATGCGGCCGCGTAACTCGGTGAGTTCTTCTTTTCGTGTGTTACCTGGGGCGGTGGCCGCGAACGTCTGAGCACAGGTGACGGTCAGCCACAGTGTCAGCAGCAGCGAGCGCCTAAACAAAGTCGATCAGCGGATGACCCGTCATCTCGGGCGGCGGCGGCAACCCCATCATTTTCAGGAGCGTCGGCGCGACGTCCTGCAGCGCACCTCCTTGCGCCGCTTTGCCGGGACGCCCAATATAAAGCAGCGGAACCACGTTCAGCGTGTGCGCCGTGTGCGCCTGACGGGTCGCGTCGTCCCGCATCATCTCAGCGTTGCCGTGGTCCGCAGTGATGAGAACCTCGCCGCCGATGTCCCGCATTGCCTGGATGACGCGTCCGAGACAGTCGTCCAGCACTTCAATGGCGCGCGTTGCCGCGGCCAGATTGCCGGTGTGACCGACCATATCGCCATTGGCGTAGTTGCACACGATGGCGTGATAGCGCCGGCTTTGAATGGCGGCAACCAGTTTGTCGGTGACTTCGTACGCGCTCATCTCCGGCTTCAGATCGTACGTTGCTACCTTCGGCGAGGGAACCAGCACTCGCTCTTCGCCCGCATACGGCGTTTCGACGCCGCCATTAAAGAAGTACGTTACATGTGCGTACTTTTCCGTCTCGGCAATGCGCAGCTGCTGAAGTCCCTGCTTTGCGAGGTACTCACCGAAGCAGTTGGTGATGCTTTGCGGCATGAATGCCGCGGGCACTTTGAATTCCTCGCCATAGCTCGTCAGCGTGCAAAAGAAACCGAGCTTCGGTGTGTATTGGCGCTTGAATCCGCTGAACGCGCTATCTGTCAGCGCGCGCGTCATCTGGCGCGCACGATCAGCGCGAAAATTCATGAACACACAGGCGTCGCCATTGCGCATTCCGCGTGCCCCGGCGCCCGCCTCTATCGCGGTCGCCTTGACGAACTCGTCGCTCTCACCCCGTGCATATGCCATGTCGAGCGCGGCAATTGCATCGGGCGCCTTGTAGAGCGCCTTACC
>Ga0207649_10002093_pt1 | contig 11330 bp, 11 predicted proteins | sample KBSC43metaG_FD_184317 | JGI IMG/M metagenome (GOLD analysis project Ga0207649, IMG submission 184317) | Corn rhizosphere microbial communities from Kellogg Biological Station, Michigan, USA - KBS C4-3 metaG (SPAdes) (version 2) | ecosystem: Host-associated > Plants > Roots > Rhizosphere > Soil ... | reverse complement strand
GCGCCGCAGCATGTTCCGCCGCCGCCAGATCGCGTCACGCGTCTCGACGATCGCCGAAGCCCTCGCCTCGATCTTCTGGGCCGGCGCCGCCGTCCTCGTCGCCGGCGACCAGTACTGGATCGCGCTGTTGCCCGGCACGCTCGCCGCGATCACGCTCTTCGTCGCCTGGTCGCTCAGCCCTAAAGGCAAGCGCGTCTAACCCCGCGCCCTGGGAACTTGACACCCCAGACCGTCGTTCCCAAATCGATTTCGCCCGCCCTGACGCGGGCATGTCCAAGGGCGGCGTCTGGGCCGCTCTTCGTACCTATGTTGCTCATTTGGAGGATGTAGCTATGAGGACAAACCTCAACCTTTCGGCGAACTTCGCCCTCGACGATACCTTTGTGTCCGACAGCGACCTCATCGGTTTCCGCCGTCCCCGGGATATCGTCACCGATCCGGTGCTGACGGTGGCTCGCAAGCGGCAGCTTCTGGCGTATTGGGCGTCGGACATCCATGCGGTCGCCGGCGCCCCGGCGCTTCGCAGTATTGCGTTCGGCCCGGCTGTCACCATCGATGATATCCAAGCGGCCCTGGTCGAGCTCGATGACATGATAGACCTGCCAGCAATCTCCACGGCGACGAACTCCGGCGTCGCGGCCTGAGCAGAGTGCCGGCGCGGGTTACCTCAATTCCGCCGGCACGTCTCTGAGCTTGGCGACGAGTTGCCCAATCTCGCTGTCCGAATACTTCACATGCCGCCGCGTCGTACCCGCGGGATTGAGGCGCAGCCCCTCCCCCGGCCGATATTCCTCCATCGGCCGGATCGGTCGGCGCACCAGTTCGCCTCCGCAATTGGGGCAGACATTGTGCAACCGGTTGTCGGCGCAATCGGCGCACCAGGTGCATTCGTTCGAGCAGATGCGTGCATCATGGCTTTGCGCCGGCAGGTCGCGATCGCAGAGTTCGCAGTTGGGACGAAGTTCCAGGGCAGGCATGAAGCAGCCTCGTCTGAATGGGGAGCCCGTTTATAGGTCCGTTGCGGGCCGCGTCGAATGAAGCTTATGAATGCGCGCCATTCGACCCCGTGATTGCCATGCCTCTGACCTATCGCCGCGCCCTTCCCTCCGACCTGCCGTTCATTATCAAGACTGTCGTCGCCGGCATCATTGTGCCCACAGACGACGATCCTGCCGATGCCACATCGAGCGAGTATCGCGCAGCACTGGCGGCGATCGATGCCGATCCCAATGAGGAGATGTTCGTTGTCGAGTCCGACGCACTACCCGTTGGCTGCTTCCAGCTGAGCTACATTCCCGGGCTGCTTCGCCGCGGCATGTGGCGCGGCCAAATCGAGCTCGTCCACATCGCGGAGAAATACCGCAATCGGGGCTTCGGATCGGAGATGATGCGCTGGGCGATCGCTCGCTGCCGCGAGCGTGGCTGCGGCATGGTACAGCTTACCTCGAACAAGAAGCGCACCGATGCCCACCGCTTCTACGCACGATTAGGCTTCGCGGCGAGTCACGAGGGGTTTAAGCTTTACCTCTAGTCCTTCTCGATCGCACCGAGCCGAACCAGCACCTCGCCCGGAATGCGATATTCACTGATCATCTGCTTCTGATCGCGAAAGCCGCAAACTTCGCGCTGGACGAAGAACGCCCACACCGCGCGGGCCGCGCGCCTCACGAGTTTCACCCGCTCTGCCGCATCGCCGGGCGCCGCATCGAATGCCCGCAGCGCCGCCAGCGCCTGCTCGACGACTTGCCCCTGATGACCAAGCGAGGCAGCGCGCTCGGCCAGCATGTCGACCTGCAGCACATTGAACGCGGCGTCGGAATATCGGGCGGCATAGGGATCGGATGACATGGCCTCTATCTAGGCAACTCGCGTGCCCGCCGCAAATCCGCTACCAACGTCGCATGTCCATTTCACGCCGCGCGGCCACGGCCATCGGCCTCATCGCAGTTCTCCTCTGGAGCACGCTGGCGTGGCTGACGGCTGCGACCGGCGAGGTGCCCCCCTTCGAGCTTCTCGCCCTGACCTTTGCGATCGGGGGACTCGCCGGCGTGTTGCTCTGGGTCGTCCGCCCTGGCGCGGCGAAAGCCTTGCGCCAACCCTGGCCCGTCTGGCTCCTCGGCGTCGGCGGCCTCTTTGGCTATCACGCCGCCTATTTCATTGCTCTCCGCAACGCCCCGGTCGTCGAAGCCGGCCTCATCAACTATCTCTGGCCGCTGCTGATCGTCGTCTTCTCGGCTTTCCTGCCCGGCGAAAGGCTCAAATGGCATCATATCGCCGGCTGCGCCCTCGCGCTCGCCGGGGCCGCGCTCGTCGTCACCGGTGGCCGTGGCTTTGCGTTCGATCCAAAATACTTGGGCGGCTACGCAGCAGCACTCTTTGCGGCCATCGCCTGGGGCCTCTATTCGGTGCTCTCGCGCCGCGTCGCGCACGTGCCGAGCGACGCGATCACCGGCTTCTGCCTGGTCACCGCCGTCCTCGCGGGTCTGGTCCATTTCGCCCTCGAGCCCACCATCTGGCCCGCGAACGCGCTTCAGTGGGCGGCGATTCTCGCCCTGGGCCTGGGTCCGGTCGGACTCGCGTTCTATGTGTGGGACACCGGCGTCAAGCACGGCGATATCCAGATCGTCGGCGCCGTCTCCTACGCCACCCCGCTGATCTCGACCGCGATTCTGATCCTCGCCGGTTACGCCGCACTCAGCCCCACGCTCGCCATCGCCGCCCTCCTGATCACGGCAGGCGCCGTGATCGCCGCGAGCGATCTGCTGGTTCGAAGATCGCCCCGCGTCAAAGACTCCGTACCGAGCCCGCCCTAGAACAGATCATTGTTGGTCGCCGGATTCGATCCGGTCCGTCCCGCTTCTCCGCGGTCGAGCTGCTGCAGCTTGTCCATCTCGTCTTCGCTGAGCTCGAAATCGACCGCCGCCATATTCTCCTGCAGTCGCTCCGCATGGGTCGATTTGGGGATCACGATCAGGCCCTGCTGCAGATGCCAGCGCACGATCACCTGCGCCACCGTCTTGCCGTGCGCCTTGGCGATCGCGGCGATCGCCTTGTCCTTGAGCACCGAGCCGGTGCCGAGCGGGCTGTAGCTCTCGATCGCGATGTCCTGACTCTTGAGAAATTCCCGCTTGTCGCGCTGCTGGAAATGCGGGTGCAGCTCGATCTGGTTGACCACCGGCTTCACCCCGGTCTCCCCGATGATGCGCTCGAGATGATCCTTGTTGAAATTGGCGACCCCGATGGAGCGGATCAGTTTCTGGTTCTGCAGCTCGACCAGGGTACGCCAGGCTTCCACATATTTGTTCTGCCCCGGCACCGGCCAGTGGATGAGGAACATGTCGAGCTGCTCGAGCCCGAGCGCCTTCATCGTTGCGTCGAAGCTCTTGAGCGCCTCGTCGCGGGCATGGGCGCCGCTTCTGAGCTTGCTGGTCACGAACAGCGCCTCGCGCGGCACCTCGCTGCGGCGGATCGCCTCGCCCACGCCTTCTTCATTGTTATAACCCTCGGCCGTGTCGATCAGCCGATAGCCGGCCTTGATGCCATCCTCCACAACGCGTGCGGTGATCCCCGGATCGACCTGCCACACCCCCATCCCCAGCTGTGGGATGGTGTTTCCGTCATTGAGCTGAATGGTGGGCATCTGGGCCATCGGCATTACCTCGCTGGAGCTTGAGTGCTGCCCAAACCATTGCGCGGCCTGAAAGTTCATTCTGGGTTGCCCCGATGCCGACAGGGCTTTTCCTTGTTTTCCTCGGCTCGGCTGCTATTTTGCGCCAGAATTCTTCGCTAACAGCCTGAGGCGGAGAAGATTTCCTGAAGTGGCGAGCTTCGGGAGCCCCGGACCGGAGCGGATTGTTGCGCATTGCCGCCTTAGCGTTTGGCGTCGTCGCCGGACTCATCGCCTCATTGATCCTGGCGTTGGGCGGACTCGATATCTCGGTGGGCCCGGCCCCAGACCGCCAGATTCAGATCACGCGCTTTGCGCTGTTCATCCTCGCCAATATCGGCGTCTTCGGTGCCGGGCTGGTGCTGGCATCGCCGCTCGGGGCAGCGATTCTCTTCGTCATCGGTGCCGTGGCCTGGATCGGCGCGGCGCTGCTGCTTCATCACGGCCCGGACCTTGTCCTGATCGTGCCCCCCGCGCTTCTCGCCATCGCGACGGCGTTTTCGCTTGCTGCGTTCTTTGGGCGCAGCCGCGGTTTCAGCCTGCCGCCACTCAGCCTCGGCCGCCGCAATCGTCAGGCCGAGCCCGATCCGCGCGAATACGATGATCTCCCGCCCGTGCCCGTCGGTGCCGGCTTTTTCGGCAGCGGCGGCACCGCCCAGCCGCTGCGCAATGACGGTGAGCCGAGCGTGGGCGGGCTCGACGAGCGTGACCGTCCTCCCGTAGATTGGACTCCCGGGCGGCGCAGGCCGCCTCCACCGCGCCAGCAGCCGATGTTTCGACCACCCGAAGACGAATACGAGGAATCGGGATTTTCCCGCTTCGCGCGCGGCGCCAGCAGCGTGCTGAGCTTCGGCCTCTATGCCGGGCTCGCCGCCGCGTTGCTTCTGGTGTTCTGGAACGCCCGCGGCATCGACAAGGCCCACCCCGCCGCCGCCAAGCTCGAGCCCGCATCGGTCGCCACGGCCTCGGTCGAAGCGCCGGTCCTCGCGCAATCCTCCAGCGTCGCGGTCGCCCAGCCCCAGCCGGTCACCGCGCCGTCCGACGCCGCGCCGAGCATTCCGCCGCAGCTGATGAACGGCGTCGTCGTCGCCGACTCCAATGGCGATGTGTCGTTCGAAGCACCTCGGAACGTGCTGGATGCAGCTCTTGCCCCGCAGACCCGGACCACGCCGTCCACCGCCGCGGCCGGTCCGCCTCCGGCCGACACCAGTTCCGCGTCCGCCCCCGACAGCAGCGCGTCGTCCGATCAAGCTGTCGTGATGCCCTTCCCGATGCCGCCCGAAATGGCGGCCTCGCGCGCCGGCCCGTCGACCCGTGCGGCCCCGGCCCGCGCCACGCCCGCCCAGCCCGCCGGCGACGTGGGCATGTAGCGGCCGCTTCAGGCCTATCGGAGGCTCCCGATGCCGGACCTCGACACCAAGCCGCGGACTCAAATCCGTGCAAAGACCAAGCGCCCGCCGCTTTACAAGGTGATCCTCGTCAACGACGACTTCACGCCGCGCGATTTCGTGGTCCGCATCCTGAAGGCCGAATTCCGCATGTCCGAGGACCAGGCCCGGCGCGTGATGATCACAGCGCACACCAAGGGTTCGTGCGTCGTCGCGGTCTTCACCCGCGAAATCGCCGAGGACAAGGCCACTCGCGCCACCGACATGGCGCGCAAGGAGGGCTTCCCGCTGCTCTTCACCACCGAGCCCGAAGAATAGTCTCGGCCTTAACCTTTGAACCAATCGTCGCCTTGCCACATTTGAGAACTACGTCCATCAAGCCCCTCCTGTGAAAGACTTCGAATGCGTTCGCTCATCCTCGCTGCTTCATCCGCCGCCCTGCTCGCAACGTCCGTGGCACCCGCTTTTGCCGGCCCGGCCGAAGCCGCGTTTCTTACCCGCCTCGCCGGCTCCTGGACCGGCAAGGGTCGTGTTACCGGCGGCGAGACCGGCCCGGTCTCCTGCAAGCTGGTGTTTAAGGCAAGCGGGCCGCGCATCAACTACACCGGCCGCTGCTCCATGCAGGATATGGGCGCGCAGGGCTTTTCCGGCAGCATCGGCTACGACGACGCCACCCACCGCTACCTCGTCAGGAGCGCAGCCGGTACAATCGTCGGCGTGCGGCGCGGCAATTCGCTGGTCTTCACCACCAAGACGCAGACGATCGCCGGCTCGACCTACTCGACGATGACCGTCTCGCCCTCGTCGATCTCTATCGACTTCACGATCGTGCAGACCTCGAGCGGCGACAAGACCCGCTCGCACATCAGCTTCAGCCGCTGACCTCGGCATAGCGCTCGGGGAATCTGAGCTTTGCCCGTTCGCGGGCCTTGGCAGCCACTTCCTCGCGGTCGCGCTTGGGCGCATTCGTCTCGAGCGAGCGCAGCAGCTTCTTGACGACCTTTTGGATGTCCTCGACGGCCTCGTTGAACGCCACCTCGTTGGCCTGCGAAGGATGGCTGTAGCCCGAAATCTTGCGCACGAACTGCAGCGACGCCTCATGCATCTCGTTGCGCGTCGCCGGCGGCTCGAAATTGAACAAGGGCTTGATATTCCGGCACATAAGCGCCTCCTGAAGCATCGATCGCCCAGTCTCCCCCGCTTAAGCGGCAGAGACAAGGCCGGCACCCTTCCCTTCCGCGTCCCGCTCGGCTAGAGAGCGGCCTTAACCTGCAGAGTCCGCACGGAAACCCCGCTTTTCGCGGGTCTTTCCGCGCGCCCGAACCACAGTGAAGAGCTGATGCCCAAGCGCACCGATATCAAATCGATCCTCATCATCGGCGCGGGCCCGATCATCATCGGGCAGGCCTGCGAGTTCGACTACTCGGGCACCCAGGCCTGCAAAGCCCTCAAGGAAGAGGGCTACCGCATCATCCTGGTCAATTCCAATCCGGCGACCATCATGACCGACCCGGATCTGGCGCACGCAACGTACATGGAGCCGATCACTCCCGAGGTCGTCGCCAAGATCATCGAGAAGGAGCGCACCGAGCGCCCGGACGACAAGCTTGCGCTGCTCCCCACTATGGGCGGCCAGACGGCGCTCAACTGCGCACTGTCGCTGCGCAAGATGGGCGTCCTCGATCAGTTCGATGTCGAAATGATCGGCGCCGACGCCGAAGCGATCGACAAGGCCGAGGACCGCGAACTCTTCCGCGACGCGATGAAGAAGATCGGCCTCGAGACCCCGCGCTCGATGCTCGGCCACAACATGATCGAGGCCCTGCAGGCGCTCGAAGTCATCGGCCTGCCCTGCATCATCCGCCCGAGCTTCACGCTCGGCGGCACGGGCGGCGGCATCGCCTATAACAAGGAAGAGTTCCTCGAGATCGTCGAGCGCGGCATCGACGCCTCGCCCACCGACGAAGTGCTGATCGAAGAGAGCGTGCTCGGCTGGAAAGAGTTCGAGATGGAGGTCGTTCGCGACAAGAACGACAACTGCATCATCGTCTGCTCGATCGAAAACCTCGACCCGATGGGCGTCCACACCGGCGACTCGATCACCGTCGCCCCCGCGCTCACCCTTACCGACAAAGAATACCAGATCATGCGCGACGCGAGCATCGCGGTGCTACGGGAGATCGGCGTCGAAACCGGCGGCTCCAACGTCCAGTTCGGCATCAACCCTGCCGACGGCCGCATGGTCGTGATCGAAATGAATCCGCGCGTCTCGCGCTCCTCGGCGCTGGCGTCCAAAGCCACCGGCTTCCCCATCGCCAAGGTCGCCGCGCGCCTCGCCGTCGGCTACACGCTCGACGAGCTCGAAAACGACATCACCGGCGGCGCCACGCCCGCGTCGTTCGAGCCGACCATCGACTACGTCGTCACCAAAATCCCGCGCTTCGCCTTCGAGAAGTTCCCCGGCGCCGACAATCGCCTGACCACTTCGATGAAGTCCGTCGGCGAGGCCATGGCCATCGGCCGCACCTTCCAGGAATCGCTGCAGAAGGCGCTGCGCTCGCTCGAGACCGGCCTCACCGGGCTCAACGAAATCGGCATCCCCGGCCTCGGCCTCAACGAAGACGAAAACAAGAACGCCATTCGCGCCGCAGTCTCGGTTGCAACGCCCAACCGGCTGCTGCACGTCGCCGAAGCCATGCGGCTCGGCATGTCCGACGAGGACATATACGACGCCTGCAAGATCGACATGTGGTTCATCGAGCAGATCCGCGGCATCGTCGAGACCGAAAAGAAGGTCCGCGAGTTCGGCCTGCCTGACCGCCCCGATACCCTGCGCATGCTCAAGTCGATGGGCTTCTCCGATCGCCGCCTCGCCGAGCTGAGCGGCAAGCAGCCAAAGGACGTGCGGGCCCTGCGCAAATCGCTCGGCATCCATCCTGCGTATAAGCGCATCGATACTAGCGCTGCAGAATTCGCCTCGCCCACGGCATACATGTATTCGACCTACGAGATGCCCTTCGCCGGTACGGTCGCCGATGAATCGCGTCCCTCCGACAATTCCAAGATCGTCATCCTCGGCGGCGGCCCCAACCGCATCGGCCAGGGCATCGAGTTCGATTATTGCTGCTGCCACGCCGCCTTCGCACTCAGCGACGCGGGCTACGAGACCATCATGGTCAACTGCAATCCGGAAACCGTATCGACCGACTACGACACCTCCGACCGCCTCTACTTCGAGCCGCTGACCGAAGAGGACGTCATCGAGATTCTCGAGCGCGAGAAGTCGAATGGCACGCTCGTCGGCGTCATCGTCCAGTTCGGCGGCCAGACCCCGCTCAATCTCGCCGACGCGGTCGAGAAGGCTGGCGTCCGCATCCTCGGCACGCAGCCCGAATCCATCGATCTCGCCGAAGACCGCGACCTGTTCTCTAAGCTCATCAATCGCCTCGAGCTGACGCAGCCGCGCAACGGCATCGCCTACTCGCTCGAGCAGTCGCGCCTCGTCGCCGAGCGCCTTGGCTACCCGCTGGTCATCCGCCCGTCCTACGTCCTGGGCGGCCGCGCCATGCAGATCGTCCGCGCGCCGAACGAATTCGAGAATTACATCCAGGACACGCTGACTTCGCTCGTCCCGCCCGACGTGCTGCTGCGCTACCCCAACGACAAGACTGGCCAGATCAACTCCGTCCTGAGCGACAACCCGCTGCTGTTCGACTCCTATCTGAGCCGAGCCATCGAGATCGATGTCGATTGCCTGAGCGACGGCAAGGATGTCTTCGTCTGCGGCATCATGGAGCACATCGAGGAAGCCGGCATCCATTCCGGCGACAGTGCGTGCTCGCTGCCGCCGCAGACGCTCTCGCCCGCCGTCCTCGACGAACTCAGGCGCCAGACCACCGAGCTTGCGCTCTCGCTCAAGGTCGGCGGCCTGATGAACGTGCAGTACGCCCTCAAGGACAACACCATCTACATCCTCGAGGTGAACCCACGCGCCTCGCGCACCGTGCCCTTTGTTGCAAAAGTCATCGGCAAGCCGATAGCCAAGATCGCCTCACGCATCATGGCCGGCGAGAGCCTCGCGTCGTTCAACCTGACTGAAACGCCGCTCCACCACGTCGCGGTCAAGGAAGCGGTCTTCCCCTTCAATCGTTTCCCCGGCGTCGACACCGTGCTCGGCCCCGAGATGAAGTCGACCGGCGAGGTCATCGGCCTCGACACCGACTATGCGCTGGCCTTCGCCAAGTCCCAGCTCGGCGCGGGCAGCCGCCTGCCGCACGATGGCGTAGTCTTCGTTTCGGTGCGCGATGACGACAAGCCGCTGATCCGCAGCGCGATGCGCGACCTCGAAGCCGCCGGTTTCAGGATCGTCGCCACCGCCGGCACCTACCGCTACCTCCACGACAACGGCATCAACGCGACCAAGGTCAACAAAGTCGCCGAGGGCCGCCCGCACATCGTCGATTCATTGAAGAATGGTGGCGTGCAGCTGGTGATCAACACCACCGAAGGCCAGAAATCGATCAGTGACAGCCGCGACATCCGCCGCACCGCGCTGATGGGCAAGATCCCGTATTACACGACGATCCCCGGCGCCATCGCCGCCGTCGAAGGCATCCTCGGCCTCCGTAGCGGCCATCTGAATGTGCGCCCGCTGCAGGATTACTTCGCGGCTTAGCCCTACTTGAGCGACACGGTCCTCTCCTACAAGCTCCGATAAGCCCGCCTTCGGCATAGGGAAGCCATAGCCCATTCCGGGCTTTTGCCAGTAGAGCCGCCCCGCCTCATGGTGCGGGCTCGCGTAGAGGGCCAAGGCAACTGCTTGCATTGCGAGATAGAGAGCCTGAACAGCGTCAGCTCCCCAGATGTCTTCCGACTTGGGTCCCTCCGGCCACGGGATTTCGTACCGACAGACCCAGGCTCGATCTTTGGCCGCAGGATCCGAGAGGGAGACGTCCACATTTTGCACGTCGTTCGGGAGCCGTAAGCTCAGCCGTCTTGTCAAAGGCATTTTGGAGGCTCCTAGTGTCGAAGAATTGGTATATAGTCCCCGCTATACAAGCCGCGCGGCGCGTCATCGCGGTCGGCCAACATAGAGCGATACCACTTGCCCTGCACAGCTCACTGTCGCGCTCATGTTGCTCGAGACACATGGCCTCCCGCCTCTGATCAAGCTTCCCAGCAACCAAAGTCTCATTGTTTTCTGGTCTCCACTGGCCGCCGTCCGATCTCCCCGCGGGCCATCTGGGCTGATTTGGGTCATAAGCGCGCAATGCGAGCCGTAGGCGCAGAATTGCTAGATGCGCTTGCAGATCAACAATCTTCCGCCTTGTCCGCTCGTACATATCTGATTTCATTTCCATTGCTCCGGTTAGAAATGTCAGCATTTTCGGCCAACCGGGAAGCGCTGGGATAGATTTCTGGAAGTTCTGAAAAAACCAAAATGAAAGCCTGGAGGGATTCCTCGATTTCCGGCGGAACACTGCGCCTCATCCTCCTCACCGCCCTCGCAATACTCGCCTTCGCCGCGAACTCCGTGCTCGCCCGCCTCGCCTTCGCGACCGCGGGTGCCGAGCCCCTGAGCTACACCGGCATCCGCCTCAGCGCCGGCGCGATCACGTTGGCGATCCTCCTCGCCGCCCGCTCGTCGTTCAAGATCGCCGGTTCTTGGGCCGGCGCGGCATCGCTCTTCGGTTACGCGATCTTTTTTTCGATCGCCTACATCCTGCTCAGCGCGGGAACGGGTGCGCTGATCCTGTTCGCCTCCGTCCAGATCGGCATTCTAGGCTGGGGCATCTACAAGGGCGATCGCCCGAGTCCCTTCGAATGGCTCGGGCTCCTCATCGCATTCGGCGGCCTCGTCTATCTCGTGTCGCCCGGCCTCGTGGCGCCATCGACCATTGGCGCGGCGCTCATGCTGGTCGCCGGCCTCTGCTGGGCCGCCTACACACTGATCGGCCGCGGCTCGTCCTCGCCGCTCAGCGACACCTCCGGCAATTTTATCCGCACCCTGCCGGTCGCCATCGCGCTGATCCTCGTCGCGGCGTGCACACGAACCATCACGCCCACCGCCGCGTTCTATGCCATCGCGTCCGGCGCCATCGCCTCGGGGATCGGCTATGCCATTTGGTATGCGGTGCTTCCATCGCTCACCCGAACCCGCGCCGCCATCGTCCAGCTGACCGTTCCAGCCATAGCCGCGGCTGGTGGTATCGCCTTCATTGGCGAGCCCATGACCTTCCGGCTCGGGGCTGCGAGCGTCGCCATCCTCGGCGGTG
>Ga0207649_10002086_pt1 | contig 11356 bp, 9 predicted proteins | sample KBSC43metaG_FD_184317 | JGI IMG/M metagenome (GOLD analysis project Ga0207649, IMG submission 184317) | Corn rhizosphere microbial communities from Kellogg Biological Station, Michigan, USA - KBS C4-3 metaG (SPAdes) (version 2) | ecosystem: Host-associated > Plants > Roots > Rhizosphere > Soil ... | reverse complement strand
AGCGTGAATATCCCGCGTGCCTTCGGGCGTGGCCAGCCTGGCCTGCCAGGCGTCGTCACGGTATTCCAATGCCTCCAGGCGCGCTGGCGCCAGCCTTTGCAGCCGGGTGCAACCGTCGAGACGGCTCGCCAGGGCAGCGCCCAGCGCGGGGGCTGGCAAGGTCCAGCCCATGGCATCCAGGCCGGCGGCCCTGGCCGACAGCCGCACGCTGCCGAAGTCGCCCGCCCGGGTCACGTGGATATCGGTGATGGCCGTGGCCGCCGCACGGGCGTGGTCCCAGACATCGATGGCGATGAGGCCGTTCACGGTGGCCCGCGCCAGTGCCAGGTTGCGGTCGCCGGGAGCGGCAGGCCTGGGTGGCTGCGGAGCGCTGGCTTCCACCAGGATGGCGTCGCGGCCGGCGGCGTCCAGCGCGATGGCGAGGCTGGCGCCGACCAGGCCACCGCCGACGATGAGGATGGGGTTCGCGTCGGTCATCCGCCGATGATACGCGTTGCCGGGTCCGGCGGCCCGCGGTGCTAGAATGAGGATTGCCTAACTGAATCTTTCGAAGTGGAGTGGACCCCATGGCTTTGACGCATGTACAGCGCACCGGCATCTTCGCGCTGCTCGCCATCGTGATGGCCGCTACCCGCGTGAACCACTTCGGTGCCCTGCCCGACGCCACGTGGGCGGTGTTCTTCCTCGGCGGCTTCTGGCTGCGCGGCTCGGCGCGCTGGGCCTTCCCGCTGCTGATGGCCGAAGCGGTGCTGGTCGATTTCTTCGTCATCCGCGGCCAGGGCATCAGCTTCTTCGACCACTACTGTGTCTCGGTGGCCTACTGGTGCCTGGTGCCGGCCTATTTCAGCATGTGGCTGGGTGGCAGCTGGCTGGCCCGTCATGGCAGCCGACTGGAATTGCGCAGCCTGGGCCTGCTGGTGGCCAGCCTCGCGGTGGCGGCAAGCACCTGCTACCTGATCTCCAACGGCAGCTTCTACTGGCTCAGCGATTCGGTTCCGCAGCCGCGCAGCTTCGGCGCCTGGGGCGAAAACCTGGCCGACTGGTACCTGCCTTACCTGCGTACCGCCGCCATCTATGTAGCCATCGGCGCCGTGCTTCACGTGCTTGTGGTGCAACTGGCGGCCCGGCTGCACCGCGACCACGGCCGTCTCGCCCACTAACCACCCGTGGGCAACCGCCTTTCGAAGATCTACACCCGTACCGGCGACGACGGCAGCACGGGTCTGGGCGACGGTTCGCGTACGGGCAAGGACTCCCTCCGCGTCACCGCCTACGGCACAGTGGACGAGCTCAACAGCACGATCGGCATGGTGCTTGCCGCCGAAGGGCTGCCGGAGGACATCGCCGAGGCCCTGGTGCAGGTGCAGCATGAACTGTTCGACCTGGGGGGCGAGCTTTGCATCCCCGGCATGGCGATGATCCACGACGCGGACATCGACCGCCTGGAACAGGTGCTGGACCATTTCAATGCCGACCTTCCCGCCCTGAAGGATTTCATCCTGCCCGGCGGTGGCGTGGCCGCGGCCACCGGCCATCTGGCCCGCACGGTATGCCGCCGCGCCGAACGCGAGGTGGTTGCCCTTTCCCGGGTCGAGGATATCCGCCCCCAGGCACAGCGCTATCTGAACAGGTTGTCCGACCTTCTTTTCGTCCTTTGTCGCGTGATGGCCCGCGCCAGCGGCCACGGCGAGGTACTCTGGCAGCATGAAAGGCGTCGCAAGGGCGGCGCCTGAAAGCTAAGGTAACGTCCTAGGGGGAGGGGTTTTCTGCTAACTTGGCCGCCTTTCGTCAGACAGACTGCGCCCGTGCCGACAAGCCTCCGCACCCTGCCGCCCCGCCGCCTCCTGGCAATCGCCGCCTCGGTATTCCTTTTCGGTGCCGCGGGAGCCAGCCAGGCGCAAGAAGCCGTGCCCGCGCCCGCCCCGCACACCCCCAAGGACTGGAATGCCCCGCCGCCGACGCCGGTATGCGCGCTGGGCTCGTTCATGTGCCCGATCCGGCCGGTGAGCTACGCGCAGTGCCGCCCCAACGCCATGCTCGGCTTCTACGATCCGACCCTGCCGCAAGACACGGACGGTCGCGATACGGCGATCACCTACCCCCAGGCGGTGTCGGTCGACGGTTCCGACCAGACGCTGTACCACTTCAACGGCAACGTGAAGATCGTCCGCTACGACCAGATGATCCTGGCCGACAACGCTACCTACAACGACGACACCACCGCGTACGACGCCGTGGGCGACGTGCGCTACCAGGAAGCGGGCACCCTGCTGCAGGCCGACCACATCTGGGGCGTGAACGAAACCAACCACGTCGAGGCCGACAACGTCACCTACCAGTTGCTGCAGTCGCACGGCAACGGCACCGCGGTGCACGCGGACATGCTGGACAAGCAGCACAGCAAGTACACCACCGCGTCGTACTCCACGTGCGACCTGGGCAAGCATGTGTGGGAGTTCCGCGGCAAGACGATCACCATCGACAAGGACACGGGCGTGGGCGTGGCCCGCAGCGCCACCATGCGCTACAAGAACATCCCGTTCCTGTACCTGCCGTATTTCACCTTCCCGGTGGACAACCGCCGCAAGAGCGGCTGGCTGTTCCCCACGTTCGGCAGCAACAAGCAGTCGGGCTACTATATTGCAGCGCCTTATTACTTCAACCTGGCGCCCAACTACGACGCCACGCTGACACCGACGATTTACGCGCGCCGCGGCGCCATGCTCGGCGGTGAGTTCCGCTATCTCACGACTCGGAACCGCGGTTCATTCGACTTCCAGTACCTGCCCAACGACCAGGTCGATGGCGGCACGCGCTACCTGTACAAGTTCGTCGACTCGACCTACCTGCTCCCGGGCTGGTCGTTCGGCACCTCGATCAACCGCGCTTCCGATAACGCCTACTTCCACGACTTCGCCAACGACCTGTACAACTCGTCGATCGGCATCCTGTCGTCGAATGCCTATATCTATGGCAGCGGCAAGTATTGGTCCACATCGTTCGGTGCAGACGACTACCAGAACGTCGATGCTTACCTGCCCGACAGCGTCGTGCCGTACAAGCGCTGGCCGCGGGCCACGCTCAACCTGGACGTCCCCCTCGAGCGCTGGCTCGAATTCGGCATGGACAATGAGGCTGTTGCCTTTCGCAAGAACGACTTGGCATACGAACAGGTCGAAGGCAACCGCCTGGATCTGTACCCCTACCTGAAGGCCGACTTCCAGGGGGCCTATTGGTTCGTGCGTCCGAAGATCGGTTACCGTTACACGGCCTATGACCTGATCGACGACCACGACTACAAACTGTATTCGAGCTTCGATCCGTCCTACGCGGGCTACCCGAAGATCTTCAACGACCGCACGCCTTCGCGCAGCCTGCCCATCGCCAGCGTCGACACCGGCCTGATCTTCGACCGGGACACAAACCTGTTCGGCAACAGCTACACCCAGACGCTCGAGCCCAGGCTCTACTATCTGTATGTGCCCTATCGCAACCAGGGCAACCTGCCGTTGTTCGACACGGCACTGATGTCGTTCGACTACTGGCAGCTGTTCTCGGAGAACGAGTTCTCCGGGGCCGACCGCCAGATGGACGCGAACAACCTGACCGCCGCGGTGACGACCCGGTTGCTCGATGACAACGGCGTGGAACGCTTCTCCGCGAGCCTGGGACAGATCCAGTACCTCAAGGGCGAGCAACGTGTACAGGCCGCCTACCAGACATTGACCAGGAACGCTGATGGCAGCATCAGCGTCGAACCGCCGGCGCCGACCGACAACTACACCTCCGACTACGTCGCCCAAGCCACCATGCAGCTCAATGATGACTGGAAGACAGCCTCGAGCTTTCAATGGAATCCCCAGTACCGCCGCCCGGACCTGGGCACCTTCTCGATCCAGCGCCGGTTGGGGACCGACGGCATCATCAACTTCGGCTACCGCTACCGCCGGCAGCTGCCGGGCCAGAATTTTGCCTACATTGAACAATTCGATACCTCCGCGGTCTATCCGATTTCCGATCGCTGGAGGGTGCTGGGTCGCTGGGTATTTTCGAAACTGGATCACCGCACGCTCGAGGCCCTTGCTGGCGTGGAATATGAAAACTGCTGCACGAAAATTCGCCTGATCGGCCGTCATTACGTCAGCAGCACCAATCCCGCAGCCCCCGGGCAGATCCTGAATGCGACCACCCGGAATTCGGTCATGTTTGAGGTGGAATTCAAGGGCTTGGGTACCACCAGCCCGCAAATAGATACCCTCCTGCATCGTGATATCCTTGGATATCAATAAAACACTCAACGCGCGCCGCGAGCGGCGCCAGGCAAATCATTCGATGAAGCAGACCCCCGCCCTCCTCGCGCTAGCGCTCGCCATGGCCCTGGCGCCCCAGGCCCAGGCCCAGCTCCTTCCAAGCGCGGGTGCCGGGCAGTCGTCCCAGATGAACGATCCGAACCGCCCGCTCGACAAGATCGTCGCGGTGGTCGAGGAAGACGTCATCCTGCAAAGCGAACTGGATGCCGCCGTACGCTCGGTCCAGCAGCAGTACGCCTCCAATCCGCAGCAGCTGCCGCCGGAAAACGTCCTGCGCCGCCAGGTGCTCGAGCGCCTGGTGCTCACCCGCCTGCAGGTGCAGCGCGCCCAGGACCAGGGCATCAAGGTGGCCGACAGCGACATCGACCAGGCCATCAACAACGTGGCCCAGCAGAACAAGATGACCGTCGACCAGCTGCGCGCCGCCGTGGCCCAGGACGGCTTCAGCTATGCCGGCTTCCGCCAGCAGATTTCCGAGCAGATCACCGCCCAGCGCCTGCATGAAAGCGTGGTGCGCGACTCGGTGAACGTCACCGATTCGGAAGTGAACAACCTGCTGGCCAGCCCCACGTACAAGGCTGGCGAAGTCCATCTGGCCCACATCCAGATCAGCGTGCCCAGCGGCGGCGGCGCCAGCGACATTGCGGCAGCACAAGCCAAGGCCGAGGCCGCCGAGGCCGCCATCAAGGGCGGCATGGACTTCAACGCCGCGGCGATCCGTTATTCCGACGCGCAGGACGCCCTTGAAGGCGGTGACCTCGGTTTCCGCCGCATGGACGAAGTGCCGCCGGCGTTTGCCGATGCCATTGCCACGATGAAGCCGGGCGACGTGTCGCCGGCGCTGCGCGGCCCCACCGGCTTCCACATCCTGAAGCTGGTGGAGCAGCGCGCCCCGCAGAAGCAGATGGTCACCGAGTACCACGCGCGCCAGATCCTGATCAAACCGTCCGAGATCGTCACCATGGCGCAGGCCGAGGCCAAGGCCGATGCGATCTACCAGCGCCTGACGGCCAAGAAGGAAGATTTCGCGGCTGTTGCCAAGACGGACTCGAAGGACGAGACCACCGCCAACAATGGCGGCGACATGGGCTGGTTCGCGCAGCAGGCCTGGGGCCAGGCCATCGCCACCCAGATCACCACGCTGAAGGACAACGAGATATCCAAGCCCTTCCAGACCGATGCCGGCTGGATCGTGCTGCAGCGCCTGGGTTCGCGCGACGCCGACCGCACCGACCAGATGGCCCGTGACCAGGCCCGCCAGGCCATCGGCAACCGCAAGGCCGACCAGGCCTATGACGACTATCTGCGCGAACTGCGTTCCACCTCGTACGTGGAAATCGTCGATCCGGCGCTGAAGGACATCGACGCCAACGGCAACGCCATCGCGCCGCCGAAGACCAACTCGTAACACACGATGGCTAGCGCGCTGCCCCGGCTCGCCGTCACACCCGGCGAACCGGCCGGGGTCGGCCCTGAATTGATCGCCCACCTGGCCGCGAGCCCGCTCGCGGCCGATTTCGTGGTGATCGGGGACCGCGACCTCCTGCTCGATGCCGCCAGTGCCACCGGCCTGCTGCTGGCGCTCGAGGACGACGATGGCAAGCCACGCCGCCGTCGCGCGCCGGGCTCGATGCGGATCCGCCATGTTCCCCTGGCCACTGCCGCACGGCCGGGCCACCCGGACCCGGCCAATGCCAGCTACGTGCTCAACACGCTCAGGCTGGCTGCCGACGGCTGCATGGATGGCAGCTTCGCCGGGGTGGTCACCGGCCCCGTGCAGAAGGCCACCATCAACGACGCCGGCATCGCCTTCAGCGGCCACACCGAATTCTTCGCCGAACGCGCCGCCTGCGAGGTAGTGATGATGCTGGCAAGCCCGGAACTCCGGGTAACGCTGGCCACCACCCATCTGCCGCTCTCGGCGGTGCCCACCGCGATCACCGAAGCCTTGCTCGAGCGCGTCTTGCGCATCGTCGACCGCGCCTTGCACGAACGCTTCGGCCTGGCGCACCCCCGCATCGCGGTGCTTGGCCTGAATCCCCATGCGGGCGAAGCAGGCCACCTGGGCCGCGAGGAGATCGAGCGCATCGAGCCCTTGCTGGCGCGGCTGCGCGCCGAAGGCATGGCCCTGCTCGGACCGATCCCCGCCGATACGGCATTCGTGCCCGCGCAACGCGCCAGCTACGACGCGGTGCTGGCGATGTACCACGACCAGGCGCTGCCCGTGCTCAAGAGCGAGGCCTTCGACCGCACGGTGAACATCACCCTGGGGCTGCCTTTCATCCGCACCTCGGTGGACCACGGCACCGCGCTGGACCTGGCCGGCAGTGGCCGCGCCAACCCGGCCAGCCTGATCGCCGCGGCGAGCATGGCGCTGGATCTCGCCCACCGCGGCCGGGTGGGTGCATGAGCGCCCGCCCCAAGAAGAGCTTTGGCCAGCATTTCCTGCACGAGAAGCGCTATATCGACTCCATCGTTTCAGCCATCTCGCCGCGGGATGGCGACACGGTGGTTGAAATCGGGCCCGGGGAAGGCGCACTCACGCTGCCGCTGCTCGCCGTGGCAAGGAAGATGACCGCGGTGGAGCTCGATACCGACCTCATCCCCGCCCTGCAGGCTCGCGCGGACAAGGTCGGCGAGCTCAACATCGTCCACCAGGATGTCCTGAAGGTGGATTTCACCCGCATGGCGGCGGAGATGGGCGCGCCGCGCCTGCGCATCGCCGGCAACCTGCCCTACTACATTTCCAGCCCCATCCTGTTCCACTGCCTGGATCACGCCAGCGTGATCGAAGACATGCACTTCATGTTGCAGAAGGAAGTCGTCGACCGCATGGCGGCCGAACCCGGCAGCAAGGTCTACGGGCGCCTGAGCGTGATGCTCCAGCTCGCCTGCCGGGTGGAATCGCTGTTCGTGGTGCCTCCTGGCGCCTTCCGACCGCCGCCGAAGGTGGATTCAGCCGTGGTGCGCCTGGTGCCGCTGCCACCGGAAAAGCTCCCTACCGTGGCGCCCCAGGCGATCGACCGTGTCGTGAAGGCCGCCTTCGGCATGCGAAGAAAGACATTGTCGAACACGCTCAAGGGCCTGGTGGACGAAGCGGGCATCGTCGGTTGCGGCATCGATCCGCGCGCGCGCGCCGAAACGCTGTCACCGGCCCAATTCGTCGCCCTGGCGGAAACCTACGCCCGGCCACGGGCCTGAACGCTCACACTTGGCACACGCCATGGCGCTTGCCGCCATGACGGGCCTCCCGGACAATCGACCCATGAACGAGAAGTCCGCCACCGCGATCGACATCGACGTTACCAGTCGTTTCGATGCCGATCACTCCAAGCCTGCCGATGGCCGTTATGTCTTCGCCTATACGGTCACCTTGCGCAATACGGGCAAGCGTCCCGCCCGGCTGCTTACCCGCCACTGGGTCATCACCGATGCCAACGGCAAGGTGGAGGAAGTCCATGGCGACGGCGTGGTCGGCGAGCAGCCGTGGATGAAGCCCGGCGAGCGCTACCAGTACACCTCCGGTGCCATCCTGGAAACCGCCGTGGGCACCATGCACGGCAGCTACGAGATGATCACCGACGACGGCATGGAGTTCGAGGCGACCATCCCGAGATTCGTCCTGTCCATCCCGCGCACGCTGCACTAGGCCCGGCGCGATGGCGGTTTATGCGATCGGGGATGTCCAGGGCTGCTACCCCGAACTCCAGCGGATGCTGGAGAAACTCAAATTCGACCCGGCCGCCGACAAGCTCTGGTTTTGCGGCGACCTGGTCAACCGTGGCGGCGAGTCGCTGGCCACCTTGCGGCTGATTCATTCGCTGCGCGATTCGTCGATCATCACGCTGGGCAACCACGACCTCAGCCTGCTGGCCATCGGCCAGCGCCGCGACGACGCCAAGGCCCGGGTAAATCCGGAATTGCGCGAGGTGCTGTTCGCCGAAGACGCCGGCGTGCTGCTGGAGTGGTTGCGCACGCAGAAGCTGCTGCACCATGACGAAAGCCTCGGCTGGACCATGCTGCATGCGGGCATGGCACCGGCCTGGACGCTACGCCAGGCGCAGCGCATCGCCATGGACGTCGAACGCGAACTGGGAAGCACGCGCCACGGCCGCCTGCTCCGCAACCTGTTCGGCAACCGCCCGGCCGGCTGGGGCAACCGGCTACAAGGGGTGGACCGGCACCGCGCCGCGATCAACACCTTCACTCGCATGCGCTACTGCGACGTGAGCGGCCGCATCGACTTCGAAAGCAAGGGCACGCCGGGCACACAGAAGCCAGGCATGTATCCCTGGTTTGAAGTGCCCGGCATGAAGAGGCGCGAAACGCGCATCGTCTGCGGGCACTGGTCGTCGCTGGGCCGCTTCGCCGGCCTGGGCGTGTGGTGCATCGACACCGGCTGCGTCTGGGGCGGCCAGCTCACCGCGTTGCGGCTGGATACACCGGAACCGGAATACATCACGGTGCAGGCCGAATCGTTCCGGACCAAGCCGAAGGATGGCGGGGACTAAAAGCACGGCTGGTGTTAACTGCCGCGCCGCTCAGATGAGCCATTCTTGCTAGCCGCCGATCATGTCGATGGCTACCGTTGTGCTTTGCGACAGCGGTAAGGAGCGCCTGATCATGCCAGTAGCTGGTGCAACATTCCATTCCTTCAACATGCCTTCGATCGGCAAGATACTTCACGCCGTTCCCAAGGCCCTGGTTGGGTTCCTCGCGGCATTCAGCGGCATCTCCAATGCCCGGAGCATTGTTTCCCCGTTTGCGGAACAACATGGAGGAGGACTGCAAACCGAAGCGCATGCGCGCTGGCAAAGCCATTGGCAGCCGCAGATGCAAGCCTGCCTGAGCGAGCCGTGGACTCACCACTTCGATCCCGATCGAGACATTGTTGACTGCACGCTCCGAGGGATAGCCCGTTGGCAGAAAAGCAATGAGGACAGACACGCTCCCGAAGTGATATCTCGTAGCCTAGCTCACTACAAGCTGTCAGCCGAGCCCATAGCTTCAGCTGCATCAGGGCCAACCCCCGATGAATTGAAACGGATCATGGTCAAGGTGGAAGAGGTGATGTCCACAAACAAGAGATACGACCGCACAATGGAGCTCACCAAGTCTCTCCTCCGGTTCTTCTCGTTGTCTCCCGATCTAGAAGGGCTGGAGGACCCAAATCAGCGTTACACGGCAGATCGTCTAATCGAAATTCTGAATAATGGCCTGGGCCTGGATCCATTCAAGGTGGAATCCGCCCCTTTAAGCTACGAACTGAATAAGATGGCACGTAGCGCAGCGAATCAGATTTACCGACTGAATCCCGAGCTGATACGTTCGCCAACTCATCGTGCCTCGATTGGAGCAATGTTGAACGAGCATTTCGTAGCCCGCGACGCAGCAATGGGCGAGCAGCAATTTCACAACCTGTTGTCTCTATTAGCCCAACATATGAACGAAAGGAACTCCCAATGGGTGGCTTAGCACGCATGGCGTGACAAGCCCGTGCCAGGCGATCCACCAGCGCTCGTCACGGAAGTTCAAAGCACAAAAAAGCCGGGAATTCCCCGGCTTTTTCGCAACCATTACCTGGCAATCAACTCAACTGCCCATGGCAATGCTTGTACTTCTTTCCCGATCCACAAGGGCAAGGATCATTGCGGCCGACCTTCGGACCCGCGTCAGCCGAAGCCATCGGTGACGCCATTCGCGGCAGTGCGGCGGCTTCCGGTTCCTGCTGGCCCATCGCGCCGGCGTCGGCGTGCTGGAACTGCATCTGCTTGGCCTGGGCGATGCGCAGCTGCTCGGCTTCCATCGCGGCGACTTCTTCTTCGCTGCGCACGCGTACGCGGGCAAGCATCTGGATCACTTCGAGCTTGATGCGGTCAAGCATGGTGGAGAAGAGCTCAAACGACTCGCGCTTGAATTCCTGCTTGGGCTGCTTCTGCGCATAGCCGCGCAGGTAGATGCCCTGGCGCAGGTAATCCATGCTGGCCAGGTGTTCCTTCCAGGCGTTGTCCACCACCGAGAGCATGATGTGCTTCTCCAGCTGGCGCATCACCTCGGGTCCAACCTCGGCTTCCTTGTTGATGAAGTAGTTGGCGGTCTCGTCGCGCACGTAGGCCACGATGGCGTGGTCGTCCACGTCGGACGCCTGATGCTCGACCCAGCCCTTGACGTCGAACTTCAGGCCGAATTCGTTCTCCAGCTCGCGGTCTAGGCCGGCCAGGTCCCACTGTTCGTCGATGCTCTCGGCGGGCACGAAGCGGCGCGCCACGGCGGCGACGACATCGTCGCGGATGTCCTTGATGGTGTCCGAGACGTCGGTGGATTCCATCAGTTCGTCGCGCTGGGCGTAGATCACCTTGCGCTGGTCGTTGGCGACGTCGTCGAACTCCAGGAGGTTCTTGCGGATGTCGAAGTTGTGCTGCTCGACCTTGCGCTGCACCTTCTCGATCTGCCGGGTGATCATGCGATCTTCCAGCGGCTGGTCGTCGGTCATGCCGAACATGCGCATCCAGCGCTCGATGCGTTCGCCACCGAAGATGCGCATCAGGTTGTCGTGCAGCGACAGGTAGAAGCGCGAGGAACCCGGGTCGCCCTGGCGACCGGAGCGGCCACGCAGCTGGTTGTCGATGCGTCGCGACTCATGGCGTTCGGTGCCCACGATGTGCAAGCCGCCGGCCTCGATCACCGCGGCATGACGCTTCTGCCATTCCTCGCGCACCTTGGCCTTCTGCGCGTCGGTAGCGTCCTCGCCCAGCGCCGCAAAATCGGCCTCGAGGCTGCCGCCTAGCACGATGTCGGTGCCGCGGCCGGCCATGTTGGTGGCGATGGTGACTGAACCGGGTGCGCCGGCCTGGGCGACGATGTGCGCCTCGCGCTCATGCTGCTTGGCGTTGAGCACCTCGTGGCGTACGCCTTCCTTCTTCAGCAATCCCGAGACAAGCTCGGAGACATCGATGGAAGCCGTACCCACCAGCACCGGCTGGCCGCGCTCGTGGCAATCCTTGATGTCCTGCACAACGGCCTTGAACTTCGCCTCGGCGCCCAGG
>Ga0207649_10002082_pt1 | contig 11368 bp, 9 predicted proteins | sample KBSC43metaG_FD_184317 | JGI IMG/M metagenome (GOLD analysis project Ga0207649, IMG submission 184317) | Corn rhizosphere microbial communities from Kellogg Biological Station, Michigan, USA - KBS C4-3 metaG (SPAdes) (version 2) | ecosystem: Host-associated > Plants > Roots > Rhizosphere > Soil ... | reverse complement strand
TTATACAGCCGATTACTTCGACCCGCGTATGCGCAGACTGAGGACAAAGTAATCGGCTGTATAATGCGGCCTTTTTTGCAATTAGCACAATGTTGATGGAAGCATTGCCGCCCGGCGTTAAAAGCCGGGTCGGTCCGTACCACGGTTCGGCTGACGCCCTCGCGCTCGCCGAACTGGCGGGAAAAGTACGTCCGCTCCTCGTGATTGCCGCAACGCCTGCGGATGCCCAGCGCCTGCTGGAAGAGATTCCATTTTTCAACCCGGCACTGAAAGTGCATCTGCTGCCGGACTGGGAAACGCTGCCTTACGATACGTTCTCGCCGCACCACGACCTGATATCCGAACGGCTTGCCACCCTTTACGAAATCACCCGCCAAACGTTTGACATCGCGATCGTGCCGGTCACGACTGCGCTCTATCGTCTGACACCGACCGAGTATCTGGCGGGCCGCACGTTTTTCTTCAAACAAGGTGAGCGTCTGGCCGGCGATGAACTGCGCAGGCAACTCACAATTGCCGGTTATGCGCACGTCGCGCAAGTGGTATCGCCTGGGGAGTACAGCTTTCGCGGCGGTTTGATCGATCTCTTTCCCATGGGGAGCGCACTGCCGTACCGCATCGATCTTTTCGACGATCAAATTGAATCGATACGCAGTTTTGACGTCGACACTCAGCGCAGCATTTACAAAGTCAACGAAGTGCGGCTGCTGCCTGCACGCGAATTTCCGCTCGACGAAGATGGCCAGGCGACATTCCGGCGCAACTACCGCGCTCGCTTCGAAGGCGATTCGTCCCGCTCGCGCGTTTATAAAGATGTCAGCAATGGCATAGCGCCATCCGGCGTCGAGTACTACCTACCGCTTTTTTTCGAGCATACCGCTACGTTGACCGATTACCTGCCGCCCAACACCACGATCGTTCTGCACCATAACGTGCAGCCGGCGATTAAACAATTCTGGCAGGACACGCAGGCACGCTACGATCTGCTCGGGGGCGACCGTAGTCAGCCTGTGTTATTGCCGCGCGAGCTGTTCTTGAGCGAGGACGCTTTCTTCGGCGCCATCAAGCCTTTCGCGCGTATTGAATTCTCCGCTGCGACCGCGGTCGCCGATGTCTCCGCCGAAGAGCAGCTGCAAGCCGACCGCTCTGCGCTGAGCGCTGTCGGGCTGCCGCCACTGGCGGTCGATCGGCGCGCCGCCGAACCGTTGCATGCGTTACGGGCATTTCTCGATGGTTTCGATGGCCGCGCCCTCGTTCTGGCGGAAAGTCTCGGACGCCGTGAGACGATGCTCGATTACTTTTGCCAGCATGGGGTCAAGCCGGTCCCATGTCGCGCATACAGCGATTTTCTGCGCACCGATGCGCCGCTCTCTTTGGCCGTCGGTCCGCTCGCAGAAGGTTTCCTGCTGCCCGAACGCCGGATCGCCGTCATTACCGAGAACGAGCTCTACGCGTCGCAGGTTCGTACGCGTCGCGAGCGTGAAGCGCGCAAGACCACGAACGAGGGAATGCTGCGCGACCTGTCGGAAGTCAAGGTCGGCGATCCGGTAGTACACGAGCAGCACGGCATCGGCCGCTACCTGGGCCTGCAGAATCTCAATTTCGGCGAAGGCAACACGGAATTTCTTACACTCGAGTACACGCGCGGCGACAAGCTTTACGTTCCGGTTTCGCAACTGCATCTCATCAGCCGTTATAGCGGTGCACCGGCCGAGGCGGCGCCGCTGCACGATCTCGGCAGCGGTCAGTGGGATAAAGCCAAGCGCAAGGCGGCGGCCCAGGTGCGCGATACCGCTGCCGAACTTCTCAATCTGTACGCCCAGCGCGCCATGCGCGAAGGCCACGCGTTCAAGCTGCAGCAACACGATTACGAAGCGTTCGCGGATGAGTTTCCATTCGAGGAAACACCGGATCAGCTCGCTGCGATAACTGCAGTGCTCAACGACTTGCAGCAGGGAAAGCCGATGGACCGGCTCGTCTGCGGCGACGTCGGCTTCGGCAAGACCGAAGTTGCACTGCGCGCGGCGTTCGTCGCGGTAAACGAAGGCAAGCAGGTCGTCGTCCTGGTGCCGACCACGTTGTTAGCTGAACAGCACTTCAATACCTTCTCGGATCGCTTCGCCGACTGGCCCGTGAAAATCGCGGAGCTCTCGCGTTTCCGCTCGCAAAAACAAGTCGGCGAGACGCTCACCGCTCTGGCAGAAGGCAAGGTCGACATCGTCATCGGCACGCATAAGCTTCTGCAGCAGGATATCAAGCTCAAGAACCTGGGCCTCGTCATCATCGACGAGGAGCATCGCTTCGGAGTGCGCCAGAAAGAAAAATTGAAAGCCCTGCGTGCCGAGGTCGATGTACTTACGCTTACGGCGACGCCGATTCCACGCACGCTCGGCATGGCGCTCGAAGGCCTGCGCGACTTCTCGGTCATCGCCACTGCGCCGCAACGACGCCTTGCGATCAAGACTTTCGTTGCGCGCTATAGCAAAGGACTCGTCCGTGAAGCTATTCTGCGCGAGCTTAAACGCGGCGGCCAGATCTACTTCCTGCACAACGACGTCGATACGATCGTCAATGCAGAGGAGAATCTGGCGCGGCTCGTACCGGAAGCGCGCATTCGCATTGCACACGGCCAGATGCGCGAACGCGAGCTCGAGATTGCGATGCGCGACTTCTATCAGCAGCGATTCAATATCCTGTTATGCAGCACCATCATCGAAACCGGCATCGACGTCCCGACCGCGAACACCATCATCATCAACCGCGCGGACAAGTTCGGGCTTGCCCAGCTTCATCAACTGCGCGGTCGTGTCGGCCGCTCACATCATCAGGCATACGCGTATCTGCTGCTGCCGGACGAAGGCAATATCACCGCTCAGGCACGCAAGCGGCTCGAAGCCATTCAATTGATGGAAGAGCTCGGCTCGGGATTTTTCCTGGCGATGCATGATCTGGAGATCCGCGGTGCCGGCGAAGTGCTCGGCGACTCGCAGTCAGGGGATATGCAGGAAGTCGGCTTCAACCTCTATTGCGCGATGCTCGATTCAGCTGTTAAGTCGCTGAAGCTCGGCAAGGAGCCCGATCTCTCCGCTCCGCTTGGCATCACCACTGAAATCAACCTGCACGCCCCCGCGCTGCTGCCCGAAGACTACTGCAACGACATTCACGAGCGGCTGGTGATTTATAAGCGCATGGCCAACTGCGAAACGATCGAGCAGCTCGACACCATGTACGAAGAGCTCATCGACCGTTTCGGCCAGCTTCCGCCTCCTGCGAAAACGTTGCTCGAAAGCCACCGGCTGCGCGTGCTGAGCAAGCCGCTTGGCATCGCGCGCATCGACGCATCGGAGACCGGCATTCAACTGCAATTCACGCCGGACCCGCCGATCGACCCGGCGCATGTCATGCGGCTTATTCATCGCAACAAGCATTACAAGCTCGCCGGTCAGGATCGCATTCGCGTGAACGCCGATCTGCATGAAGTCGGGGAGCGCGTTGCCCGCACCAAACAAATCTTCTCCGAGCTGGTCACGCAAGACAACGGCCGCCGATGAATCTCATCGTGCAGGGTCTTGACGTCGCGACGCCCGACCTGAAACAGCTCGCCAAGATGAGCGGCGCCTCCTCGATCGAAGCGTTAACACCGACCGCATTCAAACTGCCAGGCGCTGCTCCGGCTGCGGCCGTCGAGTCGTACTCCGACCAGGCGCGGCTCGATTACGCATTCGTACCGGACGACCGACGGCTGGCCGACTTCAAGCTGTGCGTGATGGACATGGATTCCACGCTCATCACGATCGAATGCATCGATGAGATTGCAGACATGGTCGGCGTGAAGCCGCAGGTGGCCGCGATTACGGCGGCGGCAATGCGCGGCGAGCTCGACTACCCGCAAAGCCTGCGTCAACGCGTGTCCTTGCTCAAAGGTCTGGACGCGCAGGCGCTGCAGCGTGTCTATGAGGAGCGGCTCAAGTTGTCGCCTGGCGCGCAAATCATGCTCGACGGCTTTCGCAAGGCCGGCTTGAAAACGCTGCTAGTGTCCGGCGGCTTCACGTTTTTTACTGAACGCCTGCAGCGCCGCCTCGACATAGACTATACGCGCTCGAACGTACTCGACATAGTAGACGGCAAGCTCAGCGGCGACGTCATCGGCGACATCGTCGATGCGAATGTAAAGCGCGATGCGCTGGTGAAGTGTCGCGATGAGCTTGGGCTACGCAAAGAACAGCTCATTGCAATCGGTGATGGCGCCAATGATCTCAAGTTCCTGGCCGAGGCTCACGTCAGCATCGCGTATCACGCGAAGCCGGTGGTGCGCGCACAGGCGACGCACGCTATCAATTACGTCGGCCTGGACGGCGTCCTGAACCTCTTCAACTGACCTCCGGTCTGGAGAGACTTCTAAAGGGTTAGCCCGATCGCCTTACCGAGGCGATCGTACGTTTCGTACTGCTCGCGCACGAATTTTTCCGTCTCAGCGGGACCGAGGATGCGCGGCACGGAGCCGATCCGCTCCGTGGCGGCAATCCACTGCGGGTCTTTGGCGACTTTCTGCAGCACGTCGGCCCAGTATGCAATCAGTTTCCTGTCCATTGCGGGCGGCCCGTACAGCGCGCTCCAGCCAATGATGCGCTCGAGCTGTGGATAACCGACTTCTTTCGCGGTCGGCACGTTCGGGATCTCACGATAGCGCTCGGGCGTTGTCGTCATCAGCGCCCGCAGTTGTCCGGATTTGATGAAGCTGAGCGCAGTGCCGAGGTTCGTGCAATTGAGGTCGACTTCGCCGGACATCAGCGCGACGGTCGCATCGCCGCCGCCTTTGTAGGGTATCTGCACCGCCGCGTCCTTCCCGAGCTTAAGCGTGTTCAACAGCATCTGCGGACCCATCTCATGGATGGTACCGACACCCGCGGTGCTGTATTTGAGCTTGCCGCTATTTTTCCGGATGCCTTCGACCAGATCGCTGAAGGTCATGAACGGCGAGTTGGCGCGCACCACGCAAACGTACGGATTGAGCTCGAGGAGCCCGAGGAACGAAAAGTCGTTCCACTTGTAGCTGAGATCGGGCTTCAGCGCTGGCAGAGTGGCTTGTGATCCGACGCGGGCAAGCAGCAGCGTATAGCCGTCAGGCGCCGCTTTCTTTACATACTCCGATCCGATGGCGCCGCTCGCGCCCACTTTATTGAGCACTACGCCGTTCTGCCCGGTGTATTTCGGGAATGTTGCCGCAAGATTGCGCGCGGCAAGATCGGAATCACCGCCGGTCGTGAAGGCTGCAACTACAAGAATGGGCTTGTTGGGGTATTGCGCAAAGGCGCCAACGTAAGCGAGCAGCGCGAGCGCGCCAAAGAGAATAGCCGCCACATTCCCGCACCGCTTGCCGACTTTCATATTTGCGCCCCCAAAGTGATCTTTGGCGTTCGCATCTGGGGCGAATCGCCAACGAAAGATAACCTACTTCGGTACAGCGCCGCCAGTAGCAGCGTATCAGACGGCGACAACTTCCAGATCGGGCTCGATTGACTTGACCAGGTTTTCAATTCCAGCCAGCGTTCCTGAGAGCGAGCTGGGACAGCTTCCGCATGCGCCCTGATAATGTACGGAGAGCACGTTACCTTCCAGACCGAGCACGTAGAGATCGCCGCCGTCGCCCTGCAGATAGGGGCGAACCTGCTCGTCGAGCAATTCGTTGATTCTGTCGAGACGCTCCTGATCCTCAGGCGTAAGCTCCGCCATCGCGGTTGATGCGGTCGCCGCAGCCGCGCTGGAATGCGCGTCCGCTCCGGGCGCGGCACGGATCGGCTCGGCAAGTTTGCGTTTCAATTCCTGCCAGTCGGCTGCGCCGTCCTGCGTCACCGTGATCCAGTGATCGACGTAAAACACATTAGTGACGTGCTCGATGTCGAACAACTGGCTTGCCAGCGGATCATCCTTCGCCTGCTCCGGATTATCGTACGATCGCGTGATTCCCCAGGTCAACGGCTCCTTGAGGATGAACTTCATCGCGTTCGGATTTGGCGTGCCCTCGATTTCAGCTATTTTCGGCATCACGATTCAGCTCAGGCATCACCGATCGGCGCGTGCATCGGGTCGTCCTCGGATTCAGTCGAAGTACTGGCGACGGAGTTGAGCGCGGCGTGCAGCGTATGCCACGGCAGGATCGCGCACTTCACCCGCGTCGGCAGATCACGCACACCGGCAAACACAGTGAGCCGCGCGAGATGATGCGGCTGCGTCTGCACGTCCAGGGCGCCGGTCGACATGTCGCGGAATTCCTGGATCATGGTCTCCGATTCGTCGCGCGTCTTGCCTTTTACTGCCGCAGTCATCATGGAAGCCGACGCCTTGCAGATCGCGCACGATTCACCCGTGAAGGCGATCGCTTGCAGGCGGTCATCGTCGACTTTGAGCGTCACGCTGAGATGATCGCCGCACAGCGGATTGTGACCTTCCGCTTTATGGCTCGCGCCGTCGACGACGCCGTAATTGCGCGGCTTTTTATTGTGATCAAGAATCACTTCCTGATAGAGCGCTTTGGCGTTGGACATTACGCGAACACCTTCTGCACATTGCGGATGCCGGCGATCAAGGCGTCGACTTCCCGCATCGTGTTATAGAACGCGAACGACGCACGCGAAGTGGCCGGCACTTTAAAGCGCTGCATTACGGGCTGCGCGCAGTGGTGTCCCGTGCGAATGGCAATGCCGTCCTGATTCAAAATTGTGCCGACATCATGCGGGTGTACGCCGTCGATTGCGAACGAGAGGACGGCCGCCTTCTTTTCCGCCGTGCCGATAATGCGCACGCCCGGCATGGCATTGATGCGCTCCGTCGCATACTCGAGCAAGTCGATTTCATGCCTTGCTATGGTGTCCATGCCGATGCTCGACACGTAATCGACCGCCGCGCCGAGACCAATTGCCGCCGCGATCGGCGGCGTGCCCGCCTCGAATTTATGCGGGATCGTGTTGTACGTCGTCTTGGCGAATGTGACCGACAATATCATGTCGCCGCCGCCCTTGAACGGCTGCATGCGCTCGAGCGTAGCCGCCTTTCCATACAAAATGCCAATGCCCGTGGGGCCGCACAGTTTGTGCGCCGAGAACGCGTAGAAGTCGCAGTCGAGATCCTGCACATCGACGCGCATATGCGGCGCGGCCTGCGCGCCATCGACGAGCACCGGTACCCCGCGCTGGTGCGCGAATGCAATCATCGATTTGACCGGATTGATGGTTCCCAGCGCGTTCGAGACGTGCATCACGCCGACGAACTTCGTGCGCTCATTAAAGAGCTTCTCGTATTCGTCGACCAGCAGCTCGCCCGCATCGTTGATCGGCACGACGCGTATCCTGGCGCCCTTTTCTTCGGCCAGCATCTGCCACGGCACGATATTCGAATGATGCTCGAGTGTCGTAAGTATGATTTCGTCGCCGGCGCCGATAAATTTGCGGCCGTAGCCGTGCATCACCAGGTTAATGCTCTCGGTCGTGCCGCTGGTGAATATGACTTCGCGCTCTTCGCGCGCGTTGATGAAGCGCTTCACTTTCTGGCGCGCCTGCTCGTACTCGTTGGTTGCGACTTCCGAAAGATGATGGACGCCGCGGTGGATGTTCGCGTGCTGAGAAGTCTGATAACGCACGAGCCGATCGATCACAGGCTGCGGCATCTGGCTTGAAGCTGCGTTATCGAGGTAGACGAGCGGCTTGCCGCCCACTTTCAACTTGAGGATCGGAAAGTCCGCGCGGATGCGCTCGGCGTCGAGCGTTCTTTCTATTTCGGTAGTCGTTGCGATATTCATAATGGACGATTGGTATGTGCCAGCACTGTCTGCTCGAGCGTATGCTTAAGCGTGGCGACAGGAATCCGGTCGATGATCTCCGCGCCGAACGCATAAGTTAGAAGGTTGCGCGCGGTAAGTTCTGACAATCCCCTGCTGCGCAGATAAAACACTTCCTCGGCATCGAGCTGGCCGACAGTCGCTCCATGCGCGCATTTGACGTCATCCGCAAAGATTTCAAGCTGTGGCTTGGTGTCGACGCGTGCTTTGGCGGTCAGCAGCAGGTTACGGCTCGATTGCGAAGAATCCGTGCGCTGGGCGCCATGGCGAACCATGATTTTTCCGTTGAACACCGCGTGCGATGCGCCATCCGCAATACACTTGTGCAACTGGCGGCTGACACCGTGCGGGTGCGCGTGATCGATCATGCTGTGGGTGTCGGCAAGCTGGCGGTCCGTAATCAGGGCAAGTCCGTCTACCGAGCATTCCGTGCCTTCAGCCGCCTGCAGGACGTTGAGGTCATAGCGCGAGATACGCGCGCCCAGTGACACACTCACCGCTTGGTAGCGGCTCGCATGCGCGAGTGACACTGCGCAATTTGCAATATGAAAAGCAGCACCGTTTTCGCGCTGGACGCGAACGTGTTTAACGGTTGCATTATCAGCCGCCGCAATCTCCGTCACTGCATTGGTGAAATACGCGCCTTCCTGCAATGCGACGTAATCCTCGATGACTGTCACGGCGCTGCCGGTGCCGCCAACAACCAGACATCGCGGATAACTCACGGTATCGGGTTGCGTAGCAATGAACAGCAGATGCACCGGTGCAGCGACCGAAGCATTGCCGGGAACCATTACCAGGGCGCCGTCGCCGAGGAATGCGGTGTTGAGCGCAGCAAACACATTCACATCGAACGGCGCATGCCGCCCCAGATGCGGCTCAAGCGCCCTTCCATGCTCTGCGAGCGATGACCCGATGTTCGCGACGACGACGCCAGTTTGATTGAAAGACAACTGCGGCGCGTACACGCCATCGACAAAGACCAGGCGAGCACCGGCCTCTGGTAGCAGGAAGGAATCGATATCCGCTGCCGCGAGCGACGACGCGCTGCGCACGGGGTGAAATGAGATCCTGGTGAGCGGTGAGATGTCGGTGAACCGCCAATCCTCGTCACGCGTCGTCGGCACTGTCAGCGCGCTCACACGATCGACGGCGTCGGCGCGCAAGCGGTTAAGCCAGGCGAGCGCGGATGACGACATCGACGACGGCAGTTCCGCCCGGCCGGCAAGCAGACCGGCGAGATAGCTATGCGTCGTCGCCACTGTTGTCATGCAGCCGCCCCCGCAGCGACCGTCGCGCCCGCCACCCACTCATAGCCGCGCGTTTCGAGCTCAACGGCAAGCTCCTTGCCGCCGGTCTTCACGATGCGGCCACTTTCCATCACATGCACATAGTCGGGCACGATGTAATTGAGCAGACGCTGGTAGTGCGTGACCAGAACGATCGCATTGTTCTCATTCGCAAGCTGATTGACACCGCCGGCCACAACACGCAACGCGTCGATGTCGAGTCCGGAGTCGGTTTCGTCGAGGATGGCGAGCTTCGGCTCCAGCAGTGCCATCTGCAGAATCTCGTTGCGTTTCTTTTCGCCGCCCGAAAATCCTTCGTTGACGCTGCGATCGAGAAAATCCGGGTTCATCTCGAGCAGCTTCATCCTCTCGCGCACGAAATCATCGAATTCGAGCGGATCGAGCTCGTCTTTGCCTCGTTGCGCCTGCACTGTGTTATACGCGAGGCGCAGAAACTGACTGTTGGCAACGCCGGGAATCTCGATCGGATATTGAAAACCGAGAAATACGCCGGCGCGCGCGCGTTCTTCCGGTTTCAGCTCGAACAAATCCTTGCCCTCGAGCAGCACTTCGCCCGCGGTAACTTCGTACGCCGGATGTCCTGCCAGCACTTTTGCAAATGTGCTTTTGCCGGACCCGTTCGGCCCCATGATGGCATGCACTTCACCCGTCTTAACGGTCAGGTTCATGCCTTTGAGGATCTCTATACCGTTGACTGTCGCGTGCAAGCCGCGGGCTTCGAGTAGGGTCTTGCTGTCAGCGCCGATCATCCGACACTTCCTTCGAGCTTCAAACCCAGTAGCTTGGTCGCTTCGACCGCAAACTCCATTGGCAATTGCTGAAACACGTCTTTGCAGAAGCCATTGATGATCATGGAGACCGCTTCCTCGGCGCCGATGCCGCGCTGGGCGAAATAAAAGAGCTGGTCCTCACCGATCTTTGACGTCGATGCTTCGTGCTCCACCTTGGCGCTCGGGTTGTTGACCTGAATATAGGGAAAAGTATTCGCGCTGCAGCGGTCACCGATCAGCATCGAATCGCATTGCGAATAGTTTCGCGCGCCGGCAGCAGTTGGTGCGATCCGGACGAGGCCGCGATAGCTATTGTTCGACTGGCCTGCCGAGATGCCTTTACTCACGATCGTGCTGCGCGTGTTTCTGCCCATGTGAATCATCTTCGTGCCGGTGTCCGCCTGTTGGTGATGATTGGTCAGGGCGACGGAATAAAACTCGCCAACCGAGTTGTCACCGCGCAACACACAGCTCGGATACTTCCATGTGATGGCGGAGCCCGTTTCCACCTGTGTCCAGGAGATGCGCGAACTCACGCCCTTGCACAGACCGCGCTTGGTCACAAAGTTGTAGATGCCGCCGACGCCGTTCTCATCGCCCGCATACCAGTTCTGCACGGTCGAATATTTGATGTCTGCGTTGTCGAGCGCAACGAGCTCGACTACCGCCGCATGCAATTGGTTGGTGTCGAACTTGGGCGCGGTGCAACCTTCGAGATATGACACGCTCGCGCCTTCTTCGGCGACGATGAGCGTGCGCTCGAACTGGCCCGAAGACTCCGTGTTGATGCGGAAATACGTCGACAAATCCATCGGGCATTTGACGTCCTTCGGGATGAAACAGAACGATCCGTCGGTGAATACCGCCGAGTTAAGCGCCGCATAATAATTATCACCGATCGGCACGACCGTCCCGAGATATTGCTTGATGAGATCCGGACATTGATGAACCGCTTCAGAGATCGAGCAAAATATGATGCCGACCTCGGCAAGCTTCGCCTTGTACGTCGTCGCCACCGACACGCTGTCGAAGATGACGTCCACCGCAACGCCTGCCAGCTTGGCGCGCTCGTTCATGGGCACACCCAGCTTCTCGAACGTGCGCAGCAATTCAGGATCCACTTCATCCATGCTGGCCAGTTTCTTCCTGGCCTTCGGCGCGGAGTAGTAGCTGATGGACTGGAAGTCGATCCTCGGGTGTTTTACGTTCGCCCACTGGGGCTCTTCCATCTTGAGCCACTGGGCGTACGCTTTGAGCCGGAATTCGAGCAGCCACTCGGGCTCATTCTTCTTCGCCGAGATGAGCCGGATCGTGTCTTCGCTAAGTCACTTTGGCGCGACGTCGGATTCGATATCCGTGACGAAGCCGTGCTTATACGGCTGATTGACGAGGTTCTGAAGGACGGTACTCATAGCTATATTTCGCTGGATTGAGGTGTCAGACGGTGCAGACGG
>Ga0207649_10002066_pt1 | contig 11414 bp, 8 predicted proteins | sample KBSC43metaG_FD_184317 | JGI IMG/M metagenome (GOLD analysis project Ga0207649, IMG submission 184317) | Corn rhizosphere microbial communities from Kellogg Biological Station, Michigan, USA - KBS C4-3 metaG (SPAdes) (version 2) | ecosystem: Host-associated > Plants > Roots > Rhizosphere > Soil ... | reverse complement strand
GGCGGAGCGCGTCCATGCTGCTCGTCCATCGGGAGGACGCGTGATCGATACCATGAGCGTCGCTCCGGTCACGTCGTTCCGCGACACACTCGTCAGGCTTCGGCTGCTCATCCCCACGGGCGCGCGGGGCGTCTACGGATTTGGCTCCGAGTTCGATCGTGTGCTGCAGCGTCTCGATGCGCTGATCACGCGCGCTGGCCCTGGGAATGACCGACGTCGTGCTCACGCCCGCCGCCTGTTACTCGGTGTATCCCTCACTCGGTGGCGAGACGCTTCCGCCATCCGGGCGACTGTTCGACGTGCTGGGCGTGTGCTTCCGGCAAGAGCCGTCCGATGATCCCGCGCGCATGCGCATGTTCCGGCAGCGCGAGTACGTGTGCGTGGGTGACGCCGAGCAGTGCCGGGGCGCATCGCGATCTGTGGATTCGTCGCGCGCAGGAGATGCTGAAGGCGCTCCAGCTTCCCGCCGAGGCTGTCGTGGCCAACGACCCGTTCTTCGGTCGTGGCGGTCGGATGCTCGCGGCGAGCCAGCGCGAGCAGGCGCTCAAGTTCGAGCTCGTCGTGCCCATCACGTCGGTCGACCATCCGACGGCGTGCGCGTCGTGCAACCATCACCAGGTCACGTTCGGACGCGCGTTCGAGATTCGCGATGCGCGCGGGTCGCTCGCGCACTCGGCCTGCGTGGGCTTCGGTCTCGAGCGGATCGTGCTCGCGTTGTTCAAGCACCACGGAGTCACCGTGGACGGGTGGCCGATGCCCGTTCGCGCCACGCTAGGAGTCTGACATGACTGCTGCGGCGACAACAATGGGCCCCGCCGGGGCGTATGTCCCTCACCAGTTACACGGTGACGAGCGGACCTGGCCGGAGACGAACTGTTACGTCGATCTCTGGATCGAGCTGCTCCACGCCCAGGGGCTCGAGCCGCTCGCCTGCCTGGGGTTCACGTTAGGCCTCGATGATGAGGGCGACCAGTACACGTTCTACAAGCCGCCGCTGATGGACCTGCGAGCGCTCTACGGCATAGAGGTGCAGGAGCTCAACATCTGGCGCCCGCTCACGGTCCACGCCGCGGAGCAAGCCGCGCTCGGCCGCGTGTTGATGCCCGAAGTCGATGCGTTCTATCTCCCCGATACCGCGGGCGTGTCGTACCGCAATGATCACGGGAAGACGACCATTGGAATCACGTCCATCGACGTGAAGCGAGGTGTCCTGCAGTACTTTCACGGCCGGGCCCTCCACACATTGGGCGGCAACGACTTCCACGGACTGTTCCGACTCGGGGAGTTCGCCGGCGACGTGAGCGTCCTGCCGCCTTTCGCGGAGATCGCAAAGCTCGACGCGGCTCGCGTGCTGCCCACGCGGGTGCTGGTCGACCGCGCGATGGCGCTCGCCCGATTGCACCTCGCGGCCGCACCGCGGACCAATCCCATCGCCCGCCGCGCAGCCCGTCTGGATGATGATCTGGCGTGGCTCCGCGACCAGCCGCTCGGCGTATTTCACCAGTACGCCTTCGCCACCGTGCGTCAGGTGGGGTCGTGCTTCGATCTCACGAGCGCGTTTCTCAACTGGCTCGAGGAGAATGGCCAACACGGCCTCAGCGAGGCTGCGGCGGCATTCAGCCGGCTGTCCACGGAAGCCAAGACCGTCCAGTTCAAGCTCGCGCGCATGGCGCGTCTCAAACGCGATGCGGACATCGCGCCGCACATGGCGCAGATGGTCGCGGCGTGGGACGAGGGCATGTCGCGACTCACGGATCGTTTCGCACACTGACATCGCAGTCCCGCGCGTGACGCACATGAACACGCCTCCCGGTCGCCCACGCATCCAGTCGGTGAGCACCCATCGGCGCTTCGAGCTCACTGACGGGTGGGAGTTGTGCAGCACCGACCCCGGCACTGCGGTCGACCCTGCAGCCCTCGCCGCGCTGTGCCCAGCGTGGCAGCCCACCGTGGTTCTCAAGGCGCTCGAAGCGACGATGTCGGTTTCGAGGGTGCGGCGAGCGTTCGTCGTACCACGCGATGACACCGGCGCGGACACGGCGCTCGCGGAGCGTCTCGCACAGCGGGGTGTGGACGTCGAGCACGCCCCGCTGCCCGGGTACGCGGCCATGATGGTCGACGCGCATGAATCGGTTCTGCCGGACGCCGTCATCGACGGTCGATTCAGTGGCTCAGGTCCCACTACGCAGTGTCGGGTGTCGAATCGGTGGGGCCTGACGCCCGCGACTTTGGTCTCGTCGCAGGTCCGGTCGAGGACGGGATCGCCCGAGAGTGCCGCGACGTTCGGCGACGATCGTCTCTTCGGCATTCTCTGCGAGAGCCGCGGCGCTCGCTGTGAAACCGGCGTCATTCTCGTCAACGCAGGCTCGGTGCACACGGTCGGACCGGAAGAGCTCACGTGGAGCTCGCGCGCGAATGGGCTGCGCGTGGCGTCTCCGTGCTTCGCATGGATATCGGCGGTGTGGGTGACAGCGATGCGCGCTTCGGTGCCGTCGACAACCATCCCTATCCCGATCATGCCGTCGAGAACATTGCGTCAGCCGTGCGGTGGATGAAAGACCGCGCGCGGGTGAGTCGCGTGATCGTAGCGGGGCTGTGCTCCGGCGCACATGCGAGCTTTCATGCCGGCCTCGCGGTGGACGGTATGGCGGGCATCATGGTGATCAATCCCTTTGTGTTCTACTGGAATCCCGCGTGCGATGTGCTCCTCGTGTTCAGCGAGGGCGATCCGGGACTGGATTTCGTGAAGCGGCGTTATGCACGGTCACTTCGACTGCTCGAGCAACGGTCCTCGAACTTCGCGCTGCGCGTGATTCCGGACGCCGATCACACGTTTACGCGTCGTGCGGCACGTCGCAGACTCACCGGGTTGCTGTCCTCCCATCTCACCCCGCGGCACGCGGAACGAGGCCTCTCGTTAGGTGTGAGGCCAGTCACCCGATGACTGGCGCCGGCGATGCGGACGACGCGCAACGCCGCGGATCACAGGACCGGACCTCTGCCATACCGATGGCGATCTGCACTAGGACGGGTTTGCCGGCCTCGGGGCTTGAGTGCTTGGAATCCGAACCAACTACCGGGAAAGGCTGAGGCACGTGTATTGACTTGTCCCTAGGTCGAGTTCGCCCGCGGACGCCGTTGTCTCGGGCAGACGAACGCCAACCAGGATGGAGTCGAACGCCTGATGACGAACCCTCGCCTTTGCTTCGTCGACTCGTTGGGAACCGACTGGCGCATCTACGAAGTCGCGTCGGCCAACGTCCCCGCGCCGCGCGGCAGCAATTGCCTGATCTTCGAGTCGGCCCAGGCAGTGCGGCGCGTGTGGAACTACCCAGTCAATTGGCAGAAGCTGTCGTCGGCCGAGCTCAGCGCGCTCAGCTGGAATACATGACCTGTGATTCGGTCGGTATGACCGCGTGACGATGCTGTCACGTGTCCAACGTACCGCCACCGTGTACCTCCTCGACACCACTCGGTAACGCTGCTCTCTCTCACCACACGGTGGCGGTGCTTCTTCCCCCGGAACGCGCCATTCAGTTCCGGGGGATTTTTTCGGCCCGTCTCGAGATGGCGAGCACGTGAGCCCGATCGTTCGGGCTACGTACCGTCTCTCACCACAGACAGGAATAACTAGGTCAGTTGACGGATGTCGGGCAGTCGCCGGCACCGCTATGCTGAAACGAACCAGCCGGCACCGCGCCGGTGTGGCGGTGTAGGACCCTTCAACAGCTGTATTTTGCGACGACGTGAGATGGTCAAATGCTGGTAGTACATAAACTTCAGGTCCGATTGTTCGCGCCCCTGCTCGCGCTCGTGACCTCCACCGTGAGTGCGGGCCGAGTGTGGTCCCAGGGGCTGGGGACATTTCCCGCGAGCTGGCCCGCACCTCAGCCGCGAATGGTCGTGCCCTTCGACAGCGGCGAGAAGCTGACGTTCGACGTCCGCTTTGGCGCCATCAAGGTGGGCACCGGCCGAATGGAAGTGGTTGGCATGCAGGACGTCCGGGGACGTGAAGCCTGGCACACGCGGTTCACCGTGAAGGGCGGGATTCCCTTCTACAAGGTGAACGACCGGATGGAGAGCTGGATCGACACGCGCACGTTCGAGTCGCTGCAGTTCCTGCAGGACCTCCAGGAGGGGCGGCGCGACAAAGAGCGATTCTACGAGATCTATCCGGACCTGGCCACGTATACCGAGAAGGGTGAGGTGGAACACGCGCCGAGCGTTGCGGACCCACTCGACGATGCGGCGTTCCTCTACTTCGTGCGCACGATTCCGCTCGAGGTGGGACAGACGTACGAGTTCAATCGCTACTTCCGGCCCGATCGCAATCCGGTGCAGATCCGCGTGTTGCGCAAGGAAACCATCAAGGTGCCCGCGGGCTCGTATCAGACGATCGTGATTCAGCCGATCATCAAGTCGAAGGGTATCTTCTCGGAGAAGGGGCACGCCGAGATGTGGCTCACCGACGACTCGCGGCGATTGCTGGTGCAGATGAAGTCGGATCTCTCGATCGGGTCGCTCAACCTCTATCTGCGTGGCTACGTGCCGGGCAACGTGGCGATGGCCGCGCGCGAGGACTCGACGGAGCAGAAGTAGGGGCCCATACTGAAGCCCTCGCTTCGGTACGGTGCCCTTCGTGTCTCGAGCTCGATCGACAATCCAGCGCCGCACTGTCGCGGCGCGCGTGACCGCGCTGGTCTGCGGGTGGACGCTGGTGTGCACAGCAGCGACTGCCTCGAACGCACAATCCACCGTGGCGCCAGGCTCGTCGCCGCTCCTGTCCGCGGAAGGGCCACGGAGGCCTAACGAGTGGCCGGTGTACGGTGGCGACGCCGGTGGGCTCAAGTACTCACCGCTCACGACGATCGACCGGTCGAACGTCGGTCGGCTCGCGGTCGCGTGGACGTGGAAGACCGGCGAGCAGCCGGTCACGCCTCCGGGCGCCGCGATCCCCGCGCGGCCGGGACAGTTTCAAGTGACGCCGCTCGCCATTGGCGACACGCTGTTTCTGAGCACGCCGTTCAACCGCGTCGTCGCGCTCGACGCCGCAACCGGGCGCGAGCTCTGGGCGTATGACCCGCGCGCGTACGACGCCGGTCAGCCATCGAACGGCACGGGCTTCGTGCATCGCGGCGTCGCCACGTGGAGTGACGGCAAGCAGCGCCGGATTCTCATCGCGAGCCGCTGGCGGCTGATCGCCCTCGATGCAGCCACGGGCAAACCGATCCCGACGTTCGGCACGAACGGCGAGGTCGATCTCACGGCGAACATCCTGTGGAGCGTCGAACGCAAGCACTACACGAACACGTCACCGCCCGCTGTGTACGGCGATCTCGTGATCGTGGGGAACGGCGTCGGCGACCGGCTGGTGTACAAGCGCGACCCACCGGGCGACATCCAGGCGTTCGATGTGCGCACGGGCAACCGCGTCTGGCGATTCAATCCCATCCCGCAGCCGGGCGAGTACGGCAACGCGACGTGGGAGGACAGCTCGTGGGCGCGGATGGGACACACGAACGTCTGGGCCCCCTTCACCGTTGACGTTAGGCGCGGGCTCGTCTACCTGCCGTTCGGCACGCCGAGCAACGACTGGTATGGGGGCGAGCGGCCCGGCAACAACCTCTTCGCCGAGAGCATCGTCTGTCTCGACGCGAAAACGGGTCGCCGGGTGTGGCATTATCAGATCACGCACCACGGACTGTGGGATTACGATATGCCGTCGCCCCCGGTGCTGGCGACGATCCACCAGGACGGGCGGGCGCTCGATGTGGTCGCGATGGTGACGAAGCAGGGGTGGGTTTTCGTGTTCGATCGCGTCACGGGTAAACCGGTGTGGCCGATCGTCGAGCGTCCGGTCGCGGCGAGTGACGTACCGGGCGAGCGCGCGGCGACAACGCAGCCGGTGCCGACGAAACCTCCGGCGTTCGCGAAGCAGGGCTTCACGGAGGATGACGTCATCGACTTCACGCCCGAGCTCAAGCGGCTCGCACTGGAGGAAGTGCGGAAGTACCGCGTGGGGCCGTTGTACACCCCGCCGTCGCTGCAGGGGACGATCGTGATGCCGGGGGCGATCGGAGGTGGCGGATGGGGCGGCGGTGCGTTCGACCCGGAGACCGGCATCCTGTACGTGAAGGCGACGAACAACCCGGCCCTCTTCAAGCTGTCCCCGGTAGAGACGCCGTCCGACACGGTGCAGGCGCGCTACATGGTGGAGCTGGGCCGATCGTTAGGCGTCCGGCCGGCGCTTCCGGACGCCACCGAACCCGCGCCGGTGCCGGATCTGCCGGTTCACAAGCCGCCGTACGGAACGCTGACGGCCATCGACCTCAACCGCGGCGCGCAGCTGTGGCAGGTGACGCTTGGCGACGAGCCGTCGATCCGTCACCATCCGATGCTGCGCGGCGTGGCGCTGCCGCCATTGTTAGGCGTCCGCGGGGCGCCGGGTCCGATCGTCACTCGCAGTGGGCTGTTGTTCGTGACGGGAGGCGGGCAGGTGCTGTATGCGCTGGACGCGAAGAACGGTGGCATGCTGTGGCAGCATGATTTCGGCCGTGTGGCGTATTCGGTGCCCATGACGTACGCCACAAAGGACGGACGGCAGTTCGTGGTCGTCGCAACAGGAGCCGGAACGAACGCGGAACTCGTTGCGTTTACAATCTCCAATTGACGCTGCCTGCTGCTATCAGCGCAACGAGCCCGACCCCGACGACCAGTCGCCAGTCCTTCGATTCCCTAGTCCCGATTCCCGATTCCCGATACAACCGGCATCGCCACCGTCTTTCCCAGTTTCGGGTAGTCCGGGAAGAAGGCCTGCAGCGAGAGATTCGGTCGATTCCTCGAGTAGCCGGCCGTGAGCTGTTTGTTGTACTCCGCGAGAAAGAGGTCGAACGGGTCGGACGGATCGAGGTCGAGGATCTGCAGCTCCGTGTCGCGCATCTCGAGGCGACCGAAGCGCAGGTAGCCGCCCCGGAAGAAGAGATAGTTTGGCGCCGCGGAGTCGGCGCGCGCGTAGCCGGAGAAAACCGAGTCATCCGGCAGCCTCGCGAACTCCTGCACGAGGGCGTCGCCTTCGATGCGCACCGACGTTAGGCGGCCATTGATCGCCGGTGGCGGGAGGATCTTCGTTGGGTCGAGGTAGATGTCATCACCCTTCACGCGCGCGGCGGCGGACTTGCTCAGGTCGAGCATGTCGTCGAGCCGCAAGCCGAGGGCATGCAGCAGGCTTTCGCCGTTCACGCCTAACACACGCACCTTCGTCGGATGCAGGCGAATCATGCCGCTGTCCGTGAGCGAGAGCGCCGCCTTGATCTCGAACTTGAGATCGACACCCTTGTGCATGACGCCCGACTGCACGAGCTGGTCGCCCTCGGTTCGGACCTTGAGGTGCTTGAGCGGCGACCCTTTGTAACCGAAGACGAACCGGTTGAGGATCACGCTGAGATCGGCGCTCTGAAGCGCTACGGTGCCTGACGTGATGCGGATCGAGAACGAGCTCGTGCTGTCCAGCAGCGCGCTCCCGCCAGGTTTTGTTGGCATCACCTGGCCGCGCAGCGTCCGAATGCCGACGACGGCATCCTTGGCAACGCGGAGGTTGACGTTCTTCATCTCGAGCCACGTTCGCTGCGCAGTGTCAGTGGTAACGCCGTTGCGAGCGGCGACCACGGGCCTCGACGGCGGCGCGGCACGTTCATGATCGGGCTCGTCCTGCCGATGTGCCGTGGCTCCCGCCGCGACGAGCGCGGTGAGCGCCAGCCCAATCGTTACGCGATGATTGCGGCGAATCGGGGTTCTGCCAATTGCTGGGTGAAAAAATGGGTTCGTCACGCCTAACCTCCCGGTCGCCCTCGGCGACGGGGGTTTTGATAGTCAATGGTCGTGCCGCGCGGCGTGAAGGGCGTGTTGGGCACGGCAAACGGTGTCGAACTACCGGCGACTGGCGATTGGCGACTGCCGGGGACGGGCGACGGAACGGCGTGTCATCCCGAGCCGTGAGGCGAGGGATCCTCAGGCTCTCGACAGAGGGCTCTCGGTCGGGACGATGAGGATCGATCCCTCGCTGCGCTCGGGACGACAGCACCGGCCTATTCCCGATTCCCGATCTCGTCGGCGGATGCCACCAGCACCTCGAGCTGGCGGCCAAGGCGCGTTAGGCGCGCGCGGACAATGGGGTCAACCGTGGTCGACGCGAGCGCGTCCGGGTTCCACACCATCGCCGGCGACGCCGCCGGCGCGGGCGGCTTCGTTTCGCCCGACGACGCGAGGCGCGCGGCCGCACCGTCCAGCCGCGCCGCCGCTGTCGCGGCGAACTGCTCGAGCATCGTTGCCGTCGATGGGTCCACGGCGTGACGGCTCACCGCCAGCGCCGCGACCGACACCGTGAACCGACGCACGAACGTCAGGAACGTCATCACCGGCGCGAGCAGCTCACTGTTCCCGCCGTGCTCCGCGAGCAGCCGCTGGAACGACTCCTCGGCGTTGATTGCCGCGAGGGCAGCGTCGCGACGCCGAGTGCGCATCGCCTCGCCCGCCGCGTCGCTGCGGTCGGGGAAGCTCCGAACCACGGTCTGCAGATAGTCGCGATTGGTTCGCAGCGTCGCGGCCAGATACGCAGGCAGGCGGCTCCACTCGGGCGCCGGCCACAGAAGGCGCGCGCCTAACAAGGCGATCGTACCACCCAGCAGCGTGTTGATCACGCGCACGGTGGCGAGATGCCAATCGCCGGCGCTCGCCTCCGCGAGCAGCACGAACGTCGGCGTCAGGAAAACCGCAAACGCCGTGTAGTTGACCGGCAGCAGCGCCACGCTCACCGCGGCGAAGACGAATGACAAAACGAGGATCGCCCGGATGTCATGGAACAGCGCACCAAGCCCCGCCGTCAGGATTCCGCCGAGGACGGTGCCGATCACCCGCTGCACGGCGCGCTGGGTCGTCACGCCAGTATACGGCTGCAGAATGATGACAGCAGTGACGGTCACCCAATAGCCGCGCGCGAGGTGCAGCGCGCCCGCCAGCCACACCGCGACCGCCGTGACAATGGCCACGCGCAGAGCGTGTCGCAGCACGAGTGAATCGTGTGCCAGCACAGATCTGAGCGGCGCGAGCAACGCGCGCGGCTCGGCCACTTCCTCCGTGCCGGGCGCCGTCGTCGGAATGGGCGGCCTCGCGCCGTCCAGCGCCGCAACGTTCGCCACGGCAACGTTCGCGAACATTGCGGTACGGTCGAGGAGCGCTGCCGCATGCGCGTAGTGCGGTGCCGCGTCAACAGCAACCACCGGCGATGGCGTCAACCCGTCGGCTGCCCCGTTGCTCGTCGACGTTAGGCTTTCCCGTAACGCCGCGCCCGAGAAGCGCACGACGGTCGTCCCGGTTTGCTTCTCCTCCTCGACCCGCTCGGCGAGCTCGCGGAGCTCCCGCGTGACCTCGCGAAGCGCCGTCACGATGTGTTGCTGCTGTCGCGCATCGCGGGCGTCGGGCGCGATCGCCTCGATGGTTTCCACGAGCGCGATGAGATTGGCGAACATCTGATCGGCGGTCTGACTCAACACGAGCAGACGCTCGCCACGCCCGCTCTCGCCGGGCCGGCCGCGCCGAATGGCCGCGAGCACGGCGCGCGCATTCTCGAGCGCCGCGCGCACGGTCAGACTTCCGGCCGGCAGCGCATCGTCGGCGACCTTGCCCGACGCGAGTGGCGTTGCAATCTCATCCACGTAGCCCGCGAGCTTGCGCAGCGTGTCGGCGATCGCGAGGCGCGCGGGACGATATGGCCGCACCGGCCACAGCACGAGCGCGACGAGCGCAGCCCATGCGCCGCCCGCGATAGCGTAGCCCGACCGACCGAACGCGCTCGCGAGACTCGGCGCTGGATACGCGAGCGAGATGACGAACATGTTCAACACCGAGCCGCCGACGGTCGCGCCGGTGTTCCCCCACGCCCGACCGAGCCCGCACACGAGCGCGACGCAGAACGTGAGCACGACGGCGATCGCGAGCTCATGCGAAGCCACGGCCCCAATGAGCATCGCAACGGCGCCGAACCCGGTGAGCGCGGCGATCGCCGCCGCGCGCGTGGTGTACGCCCCGCCTTTGTCGACGATGGCGCCGCTGAATCCCGCGAGGCTCATCCACGTGCCGCCGGTCAGCCTGATCGCCTGCGCGGCCAGCAGCGGCACGACGGTCGCGAGTGCCGCACGGAATCCCGCGGCGTAGGCAGGCCGTACGGGCGCGACGACCGTCGCGGCGCGGACGTTTCGCGCGGCGACGTCCAGCGGACGCGTAATGAGCTCGGTCAGGTCCTGCGACTCGCGGCGTTGCGCCATTTCGTGAATGATGCTTCGTCCACTTGCGGCCGGTACCCGTCACGCGCGACGGGCGTTCACCTCATACAGCGAACGGCTTGCCCCACCGCCCCCAAAGTGGTTGGCGCTTGCGCGTTTCCGAGTGGTAGTTTGATCGGATGCGTTGTCGTTCCTTCCTCCGACTTCCCCTATGTCCGACCGTCGAGACTTCCTGAAGAAGACCGGCATTGCCGCGGGAGCGATCGCCGTGAGCGGTGCGCTCCGCACCGCCGAAGCTGCCAGGAGCGCGCTGACCACGCCGGTCCCCTCGCCCGCGTCCGTTCCGCCGCCGATGGATCCGGCCACGAAAGAGCTCCTCATGGAGGCGCTCAATGCCGCGAAGCTGGCCGGTGCGACGTACGCCGATGCGCGCATCGCGCGGTATCGCGACAACCAGATCTTCACGCGAGAGCAGCAGATCATCAACGTCGTGGATCAGGACTCGATGGGCTGCGGTGTTCGCGCGCTCGTCGACGGGACCTGGGGCTTCTCGGCGACGCGAACGCTGACGAAGGCCGGCATCGCGGCAGCCGCGAAGGAGGCGGCGGCGATCGCGAAGGCAAATCGGGTCGCGAGGGACAAGGCGGTCCAGCTCGCGCCGGCGCCGACGTATGCCGACGCGTCGTGGCAGACGGCGCACACAGTCGACCCGTTCAATGTCCATGTGGAAGACAAGGCATCGCTTCTCCTCAAGGCGAACGCCGAGGCGCTGAAGATCCCCGGCGTGAAGTACGTGTTCAGCGGATTGTTCTTCCGAAAGCAGGAACGGAACTACGCGAACACCGACGGCTCGGTCGTCAACCAGGTCGTGATCCAGAGCTGGCCGCTCATGCAGATCACGGCGGTGGCTCCGGATTTTTCGGACTTCCAGAATCGAGGCAACGTCGTGGCGCCGGCTGGGCGCGGCTACGAGTACGTCAGCGAGTGCGATCTCGTGGGGAATGCTGGGAAGTGGGGCGAGGAAGCGGCGCAGAAGCTCAAGGCGAAGCCGGTCGACGTGGGGCGGTACGATCTCGTGCTCGATCCCTCGCATCTGTGGCTCACGATCCACGAGTCGATCGCGCATCCGACGGAGCT
>Ga0207649_10002060_pt1 | contig 11423 bp, 9 predicted proteins | sample KBSC43metaG_FD_184317 | JGI IMG/M metagenome (GOLD analysis project Ga0207649, IMG submission 184317) | Corn rhizosphere microbial communities from Kellogg Biological Station, Michigan, USA - KBS C4-3 metaG (SPAdes) (version 2) | ecosystem: Host-associated > Plants > Roots > Rhizosphere > Soil ... | reverse complement strand
GCGATGCTCCTGCGCAACGCCGTGCTGCTCGGAATTCTCGCTCCCGCGGCGCTGCGGGCGGCCTTGCTCCCCTTTCTCGCGCTCCTGATCACCGCCGCTGCCTTCGCCTTGCTGCAGGGCCGCGGCGCAGACGGGGCCGCGGTCCCCGAGCTCCCGCTGCGCTCACCCTTCTCGCTCCGTTCGGCGCTGTACTATGGCCTGCTCTTCATCGCGCTCGAGGTGCTGGGGGAAACCGGGCGGCGAGCGCTGGGCCCCTGGGGACTGTACGCGGTGAGTCTCGTTGGCGGGCTCGTCTCCAGCGCCTCCGCCGTTGCCTCGGCAGGATCGCTCAGCGCACACGGGATGGCCTCCTGGGCGCTGGCGGGGAACGCCGCGCTCATCGCGAGCCTGGCGAGCATCTCGGTGAACGCGGTGATCGTGAGCCGCGTGGCGCGCATGCCGGCGCTGGTCCGCGCCACCCTCGGCATGGTGCTGGTGCTGGTCCTCACTGGGTCCGCGGTGCTCATCGGTCAGCACCTGGTGGTGCAGTGGTTGCACGAGCCCGTGAGGCACGAGGTGTCCGCTGGACCTCGCAAGGTGGAGACGCGCGGTTCAATCGGCGTGAACGGAAGCTGGCGAACCGACCGATCTTCGAGGACCCGGCCGGCTCCTCGCTCGGCCCGGCGCCTCGCACCTTCGTCCGCATCACCGCGCCGAATCCTGACCAGCCAGCTCGGCGGCAATCTCCCTCGAGAGCTTCTCCATCGCCCGGCTCAGCGCGGGCGCGAGGTCCGGCGGGGCGCCGGCTCCCGCGGATTCGGTCAACCGGCTCCGGTGTGTCCGCTCGGGCTGATCCGCGCCTGCCGGCAGGATGAACCAGACCGCGTCCATCACCAGCTGCCCGGACAGGTCCAGGCGGTTCATCGCCACCACCACCGTCTGGTCCACCGCCAGGCCCGGGATCGCGTCGCCGAGCACCTGCTTCTCGGGCAGCAGCGCGCCCAGGTTCAGCACCAGCGTGTTGCGGAGCAGCGCGTCCAGCGGCTCGACCCACCGGTCGAACTCGTCCAGCACCACGGTGTTCTCACCCGTCCGCCGGACCATCTGCGGCCGGTCCACGCCCTCGGGCACGGTGACCGGAGCGACGCGCACGCGGAGCCCCGGGCCGCCGCCACCGCCGCCCTGGCCCTCGCGCGGGGACAGCGTGGAGAGCGTGTAGAACCGCGAGGCCGGAGAGCTCCCGAGGCATCCGGCGGATCCGAGCGTGAGCAGCATCAGCGACGACAGCGCGCGCCCGCTCACGGCCGCTTCCCCTGTACCAGGGCCTCGGGATGCCGCTCCAGGTAGTCGGTCAGCAGGCGCACCGACCGCGAGGCATCGCGAAGATCCCGGAGCGCCCGCGGGAGCTCCCCGGTTCCGGTGGCGGAGTTCCCCAGCATGCCGGAGGTCGCGGAGAGCGTCCTCTCCAGCTGCACCGAGGCCTCCTGGAGGCTCTGCATGGTCGGGCCGATGCGGGTGCTCGCCTCTCGACTGAGCACCTCGAGGTTCTTCACGGTCCCGGCGAGCTCCGGCGAGCGAATCACCTGGTTGGCGCCCTGGACCAGCGTGCGGGCCTCGGCGAGCAGCCCGCTCGCGGACTGCGCGATGTCCTCGAAGCCGCCGCCGGAGATGGTGGGGATCTCGGGGTATTGACCGCCGAAGCCCAGGCGCGCCCTCGGGGCGCTGGGGTGAAAGGCCAGGGCCACCACCTTGCTCCCGGTCAGGAGACTCGCGCTCTGCAGCTCCGCCCGGAGCCCTCGGGCGATGAGCAGCGCCATCTGCGCGTCCGTGGACTGCTGGAGCTTCTGACCTTCCGTCGGCAGCTCACCCTGATGCAGGAGCACACGCTCCGGATCGAGGGTCAGCGTCACCGGCACCCGGAGCCGACCCTCCTGGCCTTCGAGCCGCACGTCGGTCACCCGGCCCACCCGGATCCCGAGGAGCTCCACCGGCGTTCCCACGTCCACCCCGCGCACCGAGCCGCCGAAGTGAGCGAGGTACGAGGCCTGCGGTCCGTAGGGCGCGCTCTCCGCCGTCCCCTTGTCGGGGTAGAGCTCGAACTCGGCGTCCTTCTGACTGGGCGGCTCGTTCAGCCCCTCGGGCCGGGTGTCGAAGGCGATTCCCCCGAGGATGACCGCCTGCAGAGACTCGACGCGTGCCCTGAACCCCCCTCCCCCGGCGCTCACCTCGATGCCCGAGGCGTTCCAGAAGCGCGTCTCGGGTCGCACCAGCTGGTCGTGGGGCGCATGGACGAAGACGTTCACCGCCACGCTCTGAGCATCCGGAGCGAGCGTCGCGCCGAGCACCTCACCGACCGAGACCCCTCGGTAGTACACGGGCGACCCACGGCTCAGCGATCCCAGGCCCCCGGCGCGAAGCACGAACGTCCTGCCTTCGCCCGACGGAGGGAGCACCGGTGGCTCCTCCAGGCCCTTGAAGGTCTCGGTGCGCTTGCCTTGCCCGGGTTCCATCTCGATGTAGACCCCGGAGAAGAGCGTCCCCAGACCGGACACCCCACCCACGCCCAGTCGCGGCCGCACCACCCAGAACCGCGTCCCGTTGGTGAGGTGATCCTTGAGGTCGCTCCGCAGCCGGGCGTGGACCTCGACCCGGCTGAGATCCCGGGTGAGGTCCAGGAATTCGACCATGCCCACCTCGACGTTGCGGAGCATCACCCGGGTTCGCCCCGCCTCGATCCCCTCGGCGCTCCCGAAGGTGATGGTGATCAACGGCCCACGCTGGCCGTAGGTCTTCCACCCCAGCCAGCCGGCGATCGCCACCGCGGCAATCGGTACCAGCCAGATGGGCGCGAACCGGCGCCGCTGGATGCGGGCCTCGCGAACCTCGGTCATTCGTCCCTCCGTTCGACCGCGTCCCACATCAGCCGCGGGTCGAAGGCCTCGGCGGCGAACATGGTGACGACCACCACGGCGGCAAACGCCACCGCTCCGGCCTTGGGCTCAACCGTGGCGAGCACCCCGAACTGCACCAGCGCGACCAGGAGCGAGATCATGAACACGTCGATGTTCGACCACCGGCCGATGGCGTCGACCAGACGGTACAGCCGCGTCCGGAACCTGAGTGCCCAGCGCCACCGCTGCCGCACCGCCACGACGAACCAGGTCAGGCTCACGAGCTTCAGCACCGGGACGAGCACGCTCGCGAAGAGAACGATGATCGCCAGCGGCCAGTAGCCGCGGCGAACCAGCTCGCCGATGCCGGTGAGGATGGTGTCCGGGTTCGGCCGGCCGAGGCGGCCCACGGCCATGATCGGCAGGATGTTCGCGGGGAAGTAGAGCGCCGCACCGGCGATGACCAGGGCGACGGTGCGGTTGAGGCTGTTCGGCTTGCGGCGCCACATCGGACAGCGACAGCGCGGACAGCGCGAGCCCTCGGGAAGTCCCGTGACCAGGTCACACTGCGGACAGCCCAGGGTAGGCCCCGGTCCTCGGACGGGTGTGGGCCGGCGGATCGAATTCCACACGTGCCGGCGGTCCAGGACCTGGTCCACGAGGAAGGTGAGCAAGGCGGTCGCGGCCACCGCCCAGCCTCCGATGCCGATCGACACCTGGCCCAGCTCCTCCAGCCGGGTGAAGGCCACGAAGCCTCCGATGACGTACACCTCGGTCATCGCCCACGGGCGCAGGCGCTCGGCGAGCCGGAACAGCGGCCCGAGCTCGCGCGCCCGGGTCCCCGCTCGCACTCGGAGCAGCACATAGGACACCGCGCCGAGCCAGAGGAGGGGGAACACGATGGAGAAGAAGGCGACCAGCAGCCCGAGCAGCGGCATTCGGTCGGAGATCAGCGCCCGCGGTCCGCTGACCAGCAGGTTGCTGCTGACCCGCCCGGCGAGGCTCACCTCGATGATGGGGAAGGCGTTGGCGATGAGGCCGCAGAAGAGGCCCGCCAGCGCCAGGGCCAGCGGAGTCGAGTCGGGAGGATCTCGCCGGTCCAGCACCGCGTCGCAACGGACGCACCTGGCCAGCGAGCGCAGCCCGAGCGGAGGCAGCGTCTGTATCTGCGCGCAGTCGTGACAGGCGACCTCCTCGGCCGCCCCCGATTCCTCGAATGTAGTGTCCACGGTGCAGCACGGGAGGTAGGTCGTCTGCTCGCTCCTGCCGACCCCCCGGTCGGGGGCGGACGTCCGCCGGAGAACGTCAGTCCCCTCGCCAGCCGACGCGTCGCGCCCAGGCCTCGAACTCACGCCGGCGGGCCGCCGGGTCCGCGGGCGGACGGTCACCCGGCTCGCGAGACGCCGTGCTCGCCGCCTGCAGCGCTTCGACCATCGGGGGGAGGCCGAGCGCCGCGCGGCGGGCATCCAGCTGTTCCGGCGCCTCCACCGAACCGGGCGACAGGCGCCCCGCCTCGTCCCAGTCGAGCAACGTGCCGTAGAGCGAGGGACGGCCCTCGAGCTGGCGCACCCGGTCCTCCAGCATCGCCGCCTGCAGATGGGTCGCCTCTCCGCGCGCGGCGGCCTCGCGGACCAGGGCCAGGAACCGGCGCTGGAGGTCGGGCGTGGCGATGGCGTGGTGGGCGATGCGAAACGCCGCTGCGGCGCCGTCCTCGCCCGCGACGGAGCGGCCCGGCCAGCCGTGCCGCTCCACGAGCCGGTCGAGCCGGCCGGCCAGCGCCCGGTGCACGGTCTCCATCCGCGGGTCGTACCCCTGGAAGAGTCGCCCCTCCGCGACCAGCTCCGACCGCACCGCCTGGTCCTCGGCGTCCATGGCCAGCAGCTCCAGCCGGAGCGCGTCCTCCGCAGGCGGCGCGAGCTTCCAGCGCCGGTGCAGCCAGAGCCACTGCTCGGGCGTCTGGCGGATGATGCGCTCCAGCGCCGCGGTCACCCTCGCGGTGTGGATCCAGAGGTCGCGCTGCCGATCGCCGCTGTCCCCCACGACGAACGGCCCTTCGACCCGGAACCGAAGGCGGCCGTCCTCGCGCAGCGCCACGACCACGAGCGTCGGCGCCCCGGTGCGCACTGCGGCCATGGAGAGCGCGGGGGTGGTCGCCGCCGGCCGGCCGAAGAAGGGAACGAAGAGCGCGTGCTTGCCCCCGATGGCCTGGTCGACCAGCATCGCCACCACCTCGTTCCTCCGGAGCGCGGCCACCATCCCGGAGAGCGCACCGCGCGCGGGGATGAGCCTCAGTCCGGCCCGCTCGCGCGCCTCGACCAGTCGGGCGTTGACGCCTCCGCGGAGCGGCCTCACCACCGCGTGGAGTGGCACCCGCTGCGCCATCGCCGCGCCGAACAGCTCCCAGGATCCCAGGTGGGCGGTGGCGACCAGCAGACCCTTTCCTGCCGCCAGCGCACGCTCCACCGGTCCGAAGTCCTCCACCTGAACCTCGGCGAGGAGCTGGGAGCGGCTGGCCCCGAGCGTTCGCAGCGCGTCCACCACCGCCCGCGCCATGTTGGCGTAGGCGGCGCGGGCCAGCACCCGCCGCTCCTCCGCGGAGCGCTCGGGAAAGGCGTGGTCGAGGTTGTCCAGCGTGACACGCCGGCGGATGCCCAGGGCATAGGCGCAGCCGGCGACCGCACGGGCGAGACCGTCGACGAACACGGCGGGGAGCGCCTGGAGGAGACGCACCAGAGCCCCCGCGGCCGCCCGGGAAAGGACAGTCGACTGGACGAGCGCGGGCCTCTCCACCACGTTGCCTGCTAGCACGAGCACCTCCGGTTCTGGAGGAGGTTCGGTCCTGGCGGAGGAGCGCGTCGACGTGGTGGTGGTCGGTGCCGGCGCGGCGGGGCTCGCCGCTGCCGAGGTGCTCACCCGCGCCCGGCTCGGCGTCCGCGTGCTCGAGGGCCGGCCCCGCATCGGCGGACGGGTGGACACCCACTCGCTGCCCGGATGGCCGGTGCCGGTCGAGCTCGGTGCGGAGTTCGTCCAGGGGAAGGCACGCAGCCTGCTCACCCGGGCACGGAAGGCGGGACTGCGGCTGAGAGCCACCGGGCAACGGCACCTCACGCTGCAGGACGGTCGGCTGGTGGACGCCGGCCCCGCACTGAAGAAGGCGCTGGCCCAGGTGGCCACGCTGCACGGCGACGTGCCGGTGGAGGGAGTGCTGGAGGCCTGGCTGCGGTCCGGCGAGCTCGCCCCCGAGGAAGCGGCGCTCGCCCGGAACTACGTCGAGGGGTACTACGCCGCGGACGTCACGCGGGCCAGCGCCGAGGCGATCGGGGCGCTGGAGCGGGCCTCGCGCGCGCTCCACGGCGACGAGGCGGCGCGGGTCCAGGGCGGCTTCCTCGCCGTTCTCGAGCGCGTCCTGGCCTCGGTGCTCCGGCGCGTCCCCGGCGCGCTCCGGCTGTCCACCGTGGTCACCGAGGTCCGCTGGTCGGCGGGCCGGGTGGTGGTGGAATCGAGGAAGAGCAGCGGGTACTCGCTGCCGCCCCTGCAGGCGCGGGCGATCATCGTCACCATCCCGCTCGGGGTGCTCGGCGCACCGGTCGGCTCGATGGGCGCGATCCGCTTCGCGCCGCGCGTGCACGACGTGGAGCGCGCGGCTGGCGCGCTGGTCCACGGACCGCTGTTCAAGCTGCTCCTCCGGTTTCGCGAGGATTTCTGGAGCTCCGGCCGCCGGGGGCGTCTCCGAGGCTTCGGCTTCGCCCATCTGCCCGGGGGCGCGGTGCCCACCTGGTGGACCACCGCCCCGGTGGACTCCGGAGTGCTCACCGGCTGGGCAGGTGGGCCGCTCGCCCAGGAGCTGTCGGTGCTCGCGCCCGAGACGCGCCGGGCACGTGCGCTGGACAGCCTGCAGCGGCTGTTCGGGACCCCGCGCTCCACGCTCGAGGAGCTGCTCGAGGACGAGGCCCATCACGACTGGCAGGCGGATCCGTACGCGCGCGGCGGCTACGCCGTGACGCCGGTCGGCGGCCTCGGTGCGGCGCGGATGCTCGCCCGACCCGTGGCGGAGACGCTGTTCTTCGCCGGCGAGCACACGCACACCGGAGGGCAGGCCGGCACCGTGCACGGCGCGCTGGAGACCGGGGAGCGCGCGGCCCAGGAGTGCATCGACGTGCTGCGGGCGCGGCCTCGGCCGAGGTGAGCCGAGCGGCGGCGGTGTCGAGCGAACCAGCGGGCGCGCCGTCGTCCTCGCGCGGGTGGCCCGGGCGATCCGGGGTGGCCCCGGGCGTCCTGTCGCTCCAACAGCCAGGATGTTTCCCCTGCGACCCGGCAGGCCACGGCGCAGGCCCCCGGGTTAGAGTGCCCCCGGGATGACCGGTCTGTTCCTCCTCTCCCTCGTGCTTGCCGCCCCGGACGCCGGCGTGTCCCCGGGGCGAGGCGCCCCGGATGCAGGAGTATCCAAGCGCCCCGCCGCCTCCGCCGGACATGCTCCGGATGCGGGAGCTCACCCGCGCACGCCGGACGCCGGGGCTCCACGGGCGGACGCACGCTCGGCGCCTGATGCCGGAGCCGCGCCACGCGATGGCGGCGGTGCGCGGGCCACCGCCGTGGACGGTGCACCGCAGCCCGCGACGAGCGTCGCGGTCCAGGAGCCGGCCGCACCGGACGCCGGGAACGGCCGCAAGAAGAAGGCCCGTGCCGACCGAACGGACGGTCAGTCAGATGATCCGGCCATGGACGCGCTGCTCGAGCAGTCGCGCGCGCAGACCGAGGCGCTGCAGCAGATCTCCGCCCAGCAGCGGGCTTCCGAGGAGGCGCGCGTCGCCGAGCAGCAGGCCCGGACCCAGCGCGCCGCGCAGATCGACGGAGCCCGGTACTCCATCGACAGCACCATGCAGTCGCTGCAGGGAAGCGGAAACTGGAGCTCCCAGTCGCTGGAGTCCACCCGCGCGTCGCTGCAGGCAACCGCAGCCGCCGCGTCAGCGGCAGGATCTCCTGCCGAGGCCAGCCGCACGGCAGAGGCCGCTCGCCTCGTCCAGGCCGCACAGGCGGCGCTCGACCAGAAGAACGCACAGCAGGCGCAGTACTACCTCCTGCAGGCAAACCAGCTGCTGGGCGGTGGCGGGCAGCAGAGCGGCGGGCGCTACTAGTCCTCTCGCAGACCGCGACGCACGGCGGCACCCCACACGGCGGAGCATCCGGCAGTCGGAGGCGATACATTGATCGGACGATGAATCCCGGTGTCCCCTTCGCCGGAAGCCCCGAGTCCAGTGCGCCCAAGGCTGGCGCGGAGGACATCGTCCAGCTCGATCAGAATCATCCCGGCTTCCGCGATCCGGACTACCGCGCGCGCCGGAACCACATCGCGCAGCAGGCACTCCGCTGGCGCGCGGGCGATCCGGTGCCCGACGTTCAGTACACCGAGACCGAGCAGGGCGTGTGGCGCACCGTCTGGGAACACCTCGCGCCGCTGCACCACAAGCACGCCTCCGGCGAGTACAAGGTCTGCTCCGAACGGGTCTCCTTCTCTCGCCAGCGCATCCCCCAGCTCCGCGAGGTGAACCAGAAGCTCTCCGCGAGCCCGACCGGCTTCCAGATGGTGCCGGTGGCCGGGCTGGTCACCTCCCGCGCCTTCCTGGGGAACCTGCGCTTCGACCAGTTCCTCTCCACCCAGTACATCCGCCACCACACCGTGCCGCTCTACACGCCCGAGCCGGACATCGTGCACGAGCTGGTGGGCCACGCGGCGACGCTGGCCGATCCCGGGTTCGCCGAGCTCAACCGGGCCTTCGGACACGCCGCCGAGCGGGTGAGCGAGGACGTGCTGAAGCAGATCGAGCGGGTCTACTGGTACACGCTCGAGTTCGGCGTGGCGAAGGAAGGAGACCTCCTCAAGGCGTACGGGGCGGGGTTGCTCTCTTCCTTCGGTGAGCTGGAACGGTTCCAGAGCCACGCCAAGCTCGTCCCCCTCAACATCGAGGCGATGATCGCGCGGCCCTACGACCCGACGGTCTACCAGGAGGTCCTGTTCGTGGCGCCGTCCTTCCAGGACGCCGTGCGCACGGTGACCCACTGGCTGGACAGCGTGTCCAAGTGAGCTAACCTCGAGTCGTTCCTGTGCTTTTGACTACGACCAACCGCGTCGTGAATCTTTCTGCCAGTGAGGCGGGCGGGCCATCAGTTTGCGTGATGTTACCGCCGCGTTAGGTTGGAGGGCTACTGGCAATCCGGCCCGTTCGGCAGTAGAGGGCCGCCGCCCGCCACGTCACAGGCGGGCACTCCCCTGCACGGCAGTCCTCGAGGAAGCAGACACTGATCATGGCGTCCAACATCCCCATCGAACGCGTTCGAAACATCGGCATCTCGGCCCACATCGATAGTGGGAAGACCACGCTGACCGAGCGCATCCTCTTCTACACCGGCCGCATCCACGAGATTCACGAGGTGCGTGGCAAGGACGGGGTGGGCGCCAAGATGGATTCGATGGACCTGGAGCGTGAGAAAGGCATCACCATCCAGTCCGCGGCGACCTACGCGCTCTGGAAGGACATCAACATCAACATCATCGACACTCCGGGCCACGTGGACTTCACCATCGAGGTGGAGCGCGCGCTGCGGGTGCTCGACGGCGCCATCCTCGTCCTCTGCAGCGTGTCCGGCGTGCAGTCTCAGTCGATCACCGTCGACCGGCAGATGCGTCGCTACAGGGTTCCCCGCATCGCCTTCGTCAACAAGATGGACCGCGCCGGGGCGAACTACTCCCGGGTCGCGGCGCAGCTCAAGGAGAAGCTCAATCACCACCCGGTGATGCTGCAGATCCCCATCGGGGCGGAGGACCGGTTCCAGGGCATCGTCGACCCGATCGTGGGCAAGGCCTACTACTTCGACGGTGAGAACGGGGAGCACGTCCGCGAGGAGGAGATCCCCGCCGACCTTCGAGATGCGGCGAAGCAGGCCCGTCACGACATCATCGAGGGTGTGGCCAACGTGGACGACCACCTGGCAGAGCTGTTCCTCGCCGACAAGCCGGTCTCCAACGAGGAGCTCAAGGCGGCGATCCGCCGCGCCACCCTGGCGCTGAAGATGACGCCGGTGATGTGCGGCTCGGCCTACAAGAACAAAGGCGTCCAGCTGCTGCTCGACGCGGTGCGGGACTACCTCCCGAACCCGACCGAGGTCACCAACGAGGCGCTGGACCAGAAGAACAACGAGGCGAAGATCGTCCTCGAGTCCAACCCGGACAAGCCCTTCGTCGGCCTCGCCTTCAAGCTGGAGGACGGGCGCTACGGGCAGCTGACCTACATGCGCATCTACCAGGGGCGCATCGCCAAGGGCGACTTCATCGTCAACCAGTCCAACCAGCGGAAGGTGAAGATCCCCCGCATCGTCCGGATGCACAGCAACGAGATGAACGACGTCACCGAGGCCAGTGCCGGTGACATCGTCGCGCTGTTCGGGGTGGAGTGCGCCTCGGGCGACACCTTCACCGACGGCCGGCTGTCGGTCACCATGACCTCGATGCACGTACCGGACGCGGTGATCGACCTGGCGGTGGCGCCAAAGGAGCGCACCGGGCAGGCCAACTTCTCCAAGGCCCTCAACCGGTTCACCCGCGAGGACCCGACCTTCCGGGTCCACCGGGACGAGGAGTCGGCCCAGACCATCATCAGCGGGATGGGCGAGCTGCACCTGGAGATCTACATCGAGCGGATGAAGCGGGAATACAACTGCGAGGTGGTGGCCGGGAAGCCGCAGGTGGCCTACCGCGAGACCATCACCCAGCGCGGCGACTTCAACTACACCCACAAGAAGCAGACCGGTGGCTCTGGCCAGTTCGGACGCGTCATTGGTTACCTCGAGCCGCTGCCGGCGGACTCGGTGGAGACCTACGAGTTCGTGGACGACATCACCGGCGGCGCCATTCCCCGCGAGTTCATCCCCGCCGTGGACAAGGGCTTCCGCGAGGCGATCAAGAAGGGCTCGCTCATCGGCTTCCCGGTGGTGGGGGTGCGCGCGGTGATCAACGACGGCGCCAGCCACGCGGTGGACAGCTCCGAGCAGGCGTTCAAGACCGCGGGGATCATGGGTTTCCGCGAGGGCTACGAGGCGGCGAAGCCGACGATCCTGGAGCCGATCATGAAGGTCGAGGTCCAGGCGCCCGAGGAGTTCCAGGGCTCGGTCGTCGGCCAGCTCAACCAGCGCCGGGGGACCATCGTCAGTACCGAGAACGCCGAGGGATACGTCACCGCGGTGGCGGAGGTCCCGCTGAACTCGATGTTCGGCTACAGCACCGACCTCCGCTCCGCGACGCAGGGCAAGGGCGAGTTCACGATGGAGTTCGCCAAGTACGCGCCGGTGCCGCGGAACGAGCAGGAGGAAATGATGAAGGCCTACCGCGAGAAGCAGGCCGCCGAGCGCCGGTAGTCAGCGGCTCGAACGCATCGAAGCATTCCCGAGGGCGCCCCGGAGCACATCCGGCGGCGCCCTCGGTGTTTCCCGGCGCACACGAGGTGGCGGGTCACCGCGGAACGGTCGGCGGAGAGGCCGGCGCCTCTGGCTTCGGAGGAG
>Ga0207649_10002048_pt1 | contig 11463 bp, 7 predicted proteins | sample KBSC43metaG_FD_184317 | JGI IMG/M metagenome (GOLD analysis project Ga0207649, IMG submission 184317) | Corn rhizosphere microbial communities from Kellogg Biological Station, Michigan, USA - KBS C4-3 metaG (SPAdes) (version 2) | ecosystem: Host-associated > Plants > Roots > Rhizosphere > Soil ... | reverse complement strand
GGTCTCGCGGATCAGCCGCTCGCACTCCGCCGGCTCCGAGATGTTGGCGCCGATGCCGTGTGCCTCGCCGCCCGCCTCGCGGATGGCGGCCACCGTGCTCTCCAGCGAGCCCGCGAAGGGGTGCTGACCTTCCTGGACGGTGCGGGCGACGCAGATCACCCGGCCACCCTCGGATGCGAAGAGCCGGGCGATGTCGGCGCCGATGCCCCGGCTCGCGCCGGTGACCACCACGATCTTCCCGTCGAGTCGGCCCATGGGGACCTCCGGGCCGCTATTGTCCACGACCGTGCGGCCCGGTCAACCGGGTGGGGCCCGGCGACCGGGCGACGGACGCGCGCTAGGACGTCGCGGGGAGCGCGGTGACGCGGAGCCGCTCGCCCGGGAAGATCCGATCCGGACGATCGAGCCCGTTCCACTTCACGAGCAGCTTGACCGCGACTCCGTACTGCCGGGCGATGCGCCAGACGGTATCGCCCGCCTGGACCACGTGGACGCCCGCGCGCGGGGCGGGGGCGATCCGCGGGGTGGCCGCGTCCAGGTCCGCCGCGGCCTCTATCAACGAGGTGGTGCCCACCGGCACCTTGAGCCCGTACGACGCGTCGGGCGGCGTCTGCTTCTGGCGGAGCTCCGGGTTCAGCGATTCGAGGTCCTGGAGCGCGACGCCGGAGAGCGCGGCGAGCCGGACGAGGCGGCTGCTGCGGGGTACCGTCACCCGCTCGTACTGCAGCGGCTCCTCCGGCACCACCGAGAAGCCGTAGCGCTCGGGGGCACGGCCGATGAGGGTGGCCGCGTGGATGGCGGGCACGAAGTTCTTGGTCTCGTCGAGGAGCAGCGGACTGCGGTGCAGCGTCCAGAAATCTCGAGAGCCGGTGCGGTCGATCGCCTGCTGGACCTTGGCGTCGCCCGCGTTGTAGGCCGCCTGGGCCAGGTCCCACGAGCCGAACTGCGCGTAGAGGTCGCGCAGGTAGTTGGCCGCGGCCACGGTGGACTTCTCGGGATCGAGGCGCTCGTCGAGCCAGCCGTCCACCCGCAGGCCGTAGAGACGGGCGGTGGGCGCCATGAACTGCCAGAGACCCTTGGCGCCGGCGTGGGAGACCGCCATCGGGTTGAAGCCGCTCTCGATCATGGCCGTGAACACCAGGTCGTCGGGCAGGCCCTTTTCCCGGAACACCTCGAGGATCATCGGGAGGTAGCGGCCGGAGCGCGCCAGCCAGCCCTCCACGACCTCACGGCGGTACCCGGTCTGGAAGCGGTCCAGGAAGAAGCGCACGTGCGCGTTCACGTGCACCCGGTAGGCCGCGACCGGCCGGACCGTCTTCAGGACCGCGGGGCGCACCATGGGAGCCGCCACCGGCACCGCGGCGAGACTCGCGGTGCGGATGAGGGGGGCCCGGGAGGGCTGGCCGAACACTTCCGCCCAGCTGGTCTCTCCCCAGCTGGCCTCCGCCCTGGCTTCCAGATGTCTGGCCTGGTTCCGGGTGGCATCCCCGGACCAGACCGCGGGAATCGGCTCCGCCATGTCCTGGGAGGCCGGGTTCACGGCCATGGCGATTGGGCTGCTCTCGACCTCTGCCTGGGCTCCGCCGGCGAGGGCCAGCCAGCCGGCGAGGAGCACTGCGATGCCGGTCAGAACGGTCCGCGTTGATGTAGCCTGTGTGGTAGCCATGGGTCGCACGGGTAGCAAGGCCCAAGCCAGCAATAAGATATTGTTTATATTAGTGTTTTGAGGCTGACAGCACCACCGAAACCCCCTCTCTGGGAAGCCTGCCACCCACGATGGGAGATCTGCGCGTCGCGCAGTGTTTGCGCTGGTCCCGAGCCGACTTGGAGGCCCTCCGCCCTGGCGGCCGCGACTTGACGAGCGCGCAACCTGGCCCCATGCTGTGGCCCACCGATGGCCCCGCCTCGCGTGTCCGGTAGTCCGTACGACGGCTACGCGCGTCGTGTGACCCCGCTCCCGGATCCGGAGCTGACTCCGGTCGGGCCCGGCACGCCCGCTGGCGAGTACCTCCGGCGCTTCTGGCAGCCGGTCGCCTTTGCGCGCGATCTCGACGGGCCACCACGACGCGTGCGCATCCTGGGCGAGGACCTCGTGGTGTTCCGCGACCGCGGCCAGCGCACCGGCGTGCTGCACCTGCACTGCGCGCATCGCGGCACCTCGCTCGAGTTCGGCATCCCGCTCGAGCGCGGATTGCGCTGCTGCTACCACGGCTGGGTCTTCGACGTCGACGGTCGCTGTCTCGAAACGCCGGGCGAGCCCGCGGGCAGCCGCCTCTGTGAGCGCGTGTGGCAGGGCGCCTATCCGGTGCACGAGTTCTGCGGGCTGGTCTTCGCCTACATGGGCCCGCCCGAGCGGCGTCCCGTCTTCCCGCTCTACGATTCGTTCGACGTGCCGGGGCTCACCTTGATGCCGGCGGCCGAGTTCACGCTGCCCTGCCACTGGCTGCAGGTGAAGGACAACAGCATGGATCCGGTCCACACCGCGTTCCTGCACGCGCTGTCGAGCGGCTACCAGTTCACCGAGGCCTTCGGAGTGGTGCCGGAGCTCGACTGGCTGACCACCGAGGCGGGCATGGTCTACATCGCGACCCGCCGCATGAACGATCTGGCGTGGGTGCGAATTTGCGACTACATGCCTCCCAACGTCCACCAGTTCACGCGGGAGATCGAGGAGGCCGCCGCCCCCAAGCCCGCGAGCCGACCCGTGATCATCCGCTGGGCGGTGCCCAACGACGAGACGCACACCACGAACTTCGAGCTGGCCCAGGTGGATCTGGCGTGGGGTCTCACCCCGGAGCAGGTGGCGCGGCCCGGCTTCGGCCAGTCCGGCGACCGGCCCTACGACGAGCGGCAGCGCTTCCCGGCGGACTACGACGCCCAGTCGAGCCAGCGCACGATCGCGGTCCACGCGGTGGAGCACCTCGCCTCCACGGACCGCGGGGTCATCATGCTGCGCCGGATGGTGCGCGATGGGATCCGCGCGGTGCAGGAGGGCCAGGATCCGTGGGGCACCCACTGGCCCGAGGGCAAGATCGTCCCGACCCACACCCAGGACCTGGTGGTGAGCCTGCCGCAGGCCGCCACCCCCGAGGCCGACCGGCGCCTGCTGCGCGAGGCCGGCCGACGGGCCGTGACCGGCTGAGCCCTCGCTCATGTGGATCGTCCGCATCGCCCTGGACCGGCCGTACACCTTCATCGTCCTCGCGCTGCTCATCCTGATCGCGAGTCCGGTGGTGATCGCGCGGACCTCCACCGACATCTTCCCGTCGATCAACATCCCGGTCATCGCGGTGGCGTGGAACTACCGGGGGCTGAACACGGAGGAGCTGGAGGGGCGCATCACGTCGAACTTCGAGCGCACCCTCACCACCACCGTCGACAACATCCAGCGCATCGAGTCCACCACCACCAGCGGGCAGTCGATCATCAAGGTCTACCTGCAACCGGGCGCCCGGCTCGACACCGCCAACGCCCAGATCACCGCGATCTCGCAGACCGTGATCCGCTCGTACCCGCCGGGCACCACCCCGCCCCTCATCCTCAACTTCAGCGCGTCGAGCGTGCCGATCCTCCAGCTCGCGCTGTCCGGGGAGGGGCTCGCGGAGCAGGAGCTCTTCGACCTCGGCGTGAACTTCCTGCGGCCCCAGCTCGTCACCATCCCGGGGGTGGCGATCCCGTGGCCCTACGGGGGCAAGCAGCGGCAGATCATGGTGGACCTCAACCCCCGGCTCCTGCAGGCCAAGGGGCTGTCGCCCTCCGCGGTGCTGGACACCCTGAACGTCCAGAATCTGATCCTGCCGTCCGGCACCGCCAAGATCGGACGGCTCGAGTACGACGTGACCCTCAACGCCGCGCCCCGCACCGTGCCCGAGCTGGCCAACGTGCCGGTGAAGGTGATGGGCAACTCCACCATCTACCTCCGCGACGTCGCCAACGTGCGGGACGGGTTCAGCGTGCAGACCAACATCGTGCGGCGCGACGGCCGTCGCGGCACCCTGCTGACGGTGCTCAAGGCGAGCGACGCCTCCACCCTGGACATCGTCGACAACATCCGGGCCGCGATCCCGCGCGTGGCCACCACGCTGCCGCCGGAGCTCAAGATCGACCTGCTCGCGGACCAGTCCATCTTCGTGCGGGGCGCGATCTCGGGAGTGATCCACGAGGCGATCATCGCGGCCTGCCTCACCGCCCTCATGATCCTGCTCTTCCTCGGGAGCTGGCGCAGCACCCTGATCATCGCGGTGTCGATCCCGCTCTCGATCCTCACCTCGGTGATCACCCTCAGCTTCCTGGGCGAGACCATCAACATCATGACGCTCGGCGGCCTCGCCCTCGCGGTGGGCATCCTCGTCGACGACGCCACCGTGACCATCGAGAACATCGAGCGGTATCTGGAGGACGGGCGCGACCTGCGCTCGGCCATCTTCGAGGGCGCGGCCCAGATCGCGGTCCCCGCGCTCGTCTCCACCCTCTGCATCTGCATCGTGTTCCTGCCCATGTTCTTCCTGAGCGGGGTGGCCCGGTACCTCTTCGTGCCCCTGGCCGAGGCGGTGGTGTTCGCCATGCTCGCCTCGTACGTGCTCTCCCGCACCCTGGTGCCCACCCTGGCCATGTACCTGCTGCGCCCGCACGACCACCACCCGCGGCCCTCGCGAAATCCGCTCACCGCGCTCCAGCGCGGGTTCGAGCGGACCTTCGAGCGGACGCGCCACGCCTACCGCGGGCTGCTGGTCCGGCTCCTCTCGCGCCAGGGCGTCTTCTGCGGGGCCTTCCTGGCGGCGTGCCTGCTGGCCTGGCTGCTCGTCCCGTGGCTGGGCGAGAACTTCTTCCCCACGAGCGACAACGGGCAGTTCATCCTCCACGCCCGGGCCAAGACCGGCACCCGCATCGAGGAGACCGCCCGCCTCGCCGACCTGGTGGAGGCCTCGATCCGGCAGGAGATCCCGGAGGGCGAGCTCGACAACATCATCGACAACATCGGGATGCCGTACTCGACCATCAACACCATCTACAGCCGCTCCGGCTTCATCGGCGCCGCCGACGCGGACATCCTGGTGACGCTGCGGAAGGGACACCGTCCGACCGAGGATCACGTGCGGGCGCTGCGCCGCCGGCTGCCCGAGGAGTTTCCCGGGGTCACCTTCTACTTCGTGCCCGCCGACATCGTGACCCAGATCCTCAACTTCGGCCTGCCCGCCCCGATCGACGTGCAGATCGAGGGCAGCAACCTCGAGGGCAACCGACAGGTCGCGAACAAGATGATGGCCGAGCTGCGCCAGGTCCCCGGTCTCACCGATCTGCGCGTCCAGCAGACGTTCGACTCCCCCCGGTTCGAGGTCAGCGTGGATCGCACCAAGGCCGCCGGCGCCGGCTTCACGCCCCGCGACGTGGCCAACAGCGTGCTGCTGACCCTGAGCGGGAGCGGCCAGACCAACCCCGCCACCTTCCTGAACTGGGAGAACGGGGTGAGCTACAGCCTGGTCACCCAGGCCCCGCAGTACTCGGTCCAGTCGCTCCAGGATCTACAGAACATTCCGCTCGGGGGCGCGACCCCGACCGCGCGGCCGCAGATCCTGGGCGACGTGGCCTCCATCGAGCGCGGGAGCAGCATGGCGGTGGTCTCCCACTACAACACCCGGCGGGTGGTGGACATCTACGGCTCGGTGCAGGACCGGGACCTGGGCGCGGTGGGCCGCGACATCGCCCGGATCGTGGAGGCCAACCGCCCGCACCTGCCCCGCGGCAGCTTCATGACCCTGCGCGGGCAGGTCGAGACCATGCGGGCCTCGTATCTGGGCCTCCTGGGCGGCCTCGCATTCGCGATCGTCCTCGTCTATCTTCTGATCGTCGTGAACTTCCAGTCCTGGCTCGATCCCTTCATCATCATCACCGCGCTGCCCGCCGCCATCGCCGGCATCATCGTGTTCCTGTTCCTCACCGGCACCACCCTGAGCGTCCCGGCCCTGATGGGCGCGATCATGTGCATGGGGGTGGGCACCGCCAACAGCATCCTGGTGGTGTCGTTCGCCAAGGAGCGCCTCGGCGAGCACGGCGACGCGCGGGAAGCCGCCATCGAGGCCGGGGTCACCCGCTTCCGTCCGGTGCTGATGACCGCGCTCGCCATGATCATCGGCATGATCCCCATGGCCCTCGGCTGGGGCGAAGGCGGCGAGCAGAACGCCCCTCTGGGCCGGGCGGTCATCGGCGGCCTCATCTGCGCCACCATCGCCACCCTCGTCTTCGTCCCCGCGGTCTTCAGTCTCCTCCACGGCCGGCGGCGGCCCGCCCCGCCCCCGATTCCCGAGCCGGCCGCGTGAGGGGCTCGCGCGGGGTCTGGCTGCTGGCGCTGGGCGCGGTCGCGCTGGGGCTGGCCATCTACGCGGGCCTCCACGACCGGCGGGGCGCCGACGCCGCGCTGCAACGGGCGACCCGGGAGGCGGCGGTGCCCACGGTGGCGGTGATTCACCCGTCCGCCTCGTCGCCCAGCGACGAGCTGGTGCTGCCGGGCACCGCGCGCGCCTTCATCGACGCGCCGATCTACGCGCGCGCCAGCGGCTACCTCAAGAAGTGGTACGCCGACATCGGCGCGCGGGTGACCCAGGGCCAGATCCTCGCCGAGATCGAGACCCCGGAGCTGGACCAGCAGCTGCGGCAGGCCCGGGCCGAGCTCGAGAACGCGCGCGCCAACATGACCATGGCCCAGACCACCGCGGAGCGCTGGCAGACCCTCCTCAAGCGCGACGCGGTCTCGCGCCAGGAGACCGACGAGAAGACCAGCGACTACAACGCCAAGCGGGCGATCGTGGAGTCGAACAGCGCCAACGTGAAGCGGCTCGAGGACCTGCAGTCCTTCCAGCGCGTCACCGCTCCGTTCGACGGGGTCATCACCGCTCGCAACACCGACGTGGGCGCCCTGATCGACGCGGGGGCGAGCGGCCAGGCCCGCGAGCTGTTCCGCCTCGCGTCGACCAGCAAGCTGCGGGTCGCGGTCTCGGTGCCGCAGGCCTACGCCCAGGCCGCCCGCCCCGGCACCCCGACCACGATCACGCTCGAGGAGAACCCGGGCAAGGTCTACCGGGGCACCCTGGCCCGGACCTCGACCGCGCTCGATCCCATCGCGCGCACCATGCTGAGCGAGGTGGAGATGGAGAACCCCAACGCCGAGGTCCTCCCCGGGGCCTACGTGGTGGTTCGTCTGCGGGTCGGGCTCGAGACGAGGGGCATGACCATCCCCGCCAACAGCCTGCTCTTCCGCTCCGAGGGCCTGCGGGTCGCGGTGGTGCGGGACGGTCGGGCCGAGCTGGTCCCGGTCACCCTGGGGCGCGACTACGGTCGGAGCGTGGAGGTCGTGACGGGGCTCTCGCCGTCCGACGCGGTGATCCTCGACCCCGCCGACTCGCTGGTCAGCGGCGTGCCCGTGCGCGTGCGCCAGACGCCGTCGACGACGCCTGCGCCGGCCGAGAAGCCTGCGGCCCGGTAGCCGCGCCCCGACCCTTCGCCGGCGCCGACCCGGCGGGCTCCGCCGGCCGGCTCGCGTGCCAGCGCGCGACCTCCTCGCAGGTGGTGAACCACACGCCCCGCGCCCGCCGCATGTAGGTCACCAGCTCCTCCAGCAGTGCGACGCGGGAGGCGCGCCCGCTCACGAACGGGTGGCAGGTCAGCACGAAGCAGCCGCTCTCGGGATGCATGGCCGCGAACTCCTTGCTCCACATCTGGAGCACGCGGCCCGGATCCGCGATGGCGTTGGTGGCCCCGTACACGTGACGGAAGAGGGGCGCGTCGTCGAGCAGCCACTGCACCGGCACCTCGATCAGCGGTCCCTCGCCGGTGTCGATCTCGTAGGGCACGTCGTTGCCCATCAGGGACGAGTCGTAGAGGAAGCCCTGCCGCTTGAGCAGCGCCGGCGTCCACACGTTGACGTCCCACGACGGCGAGCGGTAGCCGGCCGGGCGCACGCCGAGGCGCGACTTCAGGATGTCGAGCTGCTCGCGCATCACCCGCTCCTCCTGCGCCTCGTCGAGGAAGCCGAGGGCCTCGTGCATGTTGCCGTGGGCCCCGATCTCGTGGCCCGCGTCCCGGATACGCGCCGACTCCGGGAAATGGTGCTCCACCGTCCAGCCCGGGATGAAGAAGGAGGCGCGCAGCTTCAGCCGGTCGAGCAGGCGCAGGATGCGGTCCACGCCCACCCGCGGCCCGAAGCGGCGCTCCTCCAGGTCGCCGAGGCTGCGCTTGGCCTTCTCCGGCTCGCGGAAGTAGAAGCCGGACTCGGCGTCGAAGTCGAAGGACAGCACCGCCGCGGACTGCTTGCCGTCGGGCCAGCGATAGCGCATCGCGATCTCCAGGTTGGAGGTGGTCAGGCCGCGCCCGCGCGCGGGTCGAGCACGTCGCGCAGGCCGTCGCCCAGCAGGTTCAAGCCGAGCACGGTGAGCATGATGGTGAGGCCGGGGAACACCGACACGTGGGGCGCCACCCGCAGGAAGTCGCGGGCCTTGCTCAACATGGTGCCCCACTCCGGGGTGGGCGGCTGGGCGCCGAGGCCGAGGAAGCCGAGGTACGCCGCGGAGAGGATGGCGGTGGCGAAGAAGAGCGTGGATTGCACGAGCACCGGAGCCACGCAGTTCGGCAGCACGTGGCGCCACAGGATGCGCCCCTCGCCCGCGCCGACCGCGCGGGCCGCCGACACGTGGTCGAGGGCCTTGACCCGCAGCACCGCGCCGCGCACCAGCCGCGCGTAGAGCGGCACCTGGGCGATCCCGATCGCGAGCATAGCGTTGAGAAGGCCCGGGCCGAAGATCGTGATCACGATGATCGCGAGCAGGATGGTGGGGAAGGAGACCAGCACGTCGACGCCACGCATGGCGAGCCGATCGAGCCAGCCCCCCACGTAACCGGACAGCGCGCCGAGCGGGACGCCGGCCAGCAGGGCCAGGCCCACCGAGACGAAGCCGATGGTGAGCGAGATGCGCGCCCCGTAGATGGTCTGGGAAAGCACGTCCCGGCCGAGGCTGTCGGTCCCGAAGGGGTGCAGGCGCGACGGCGGGGCGAGGCTCGCGCCGAGCTGCATCGCTTCCGGGTCGTGGGGCGCGAGCCAGGGGGCGAGCAGCGCGGTGAGCACGAAGAGGGCCGCGATCAGGCCGCCGGCCACGCCGCCGCGGTGCGCGAGGAAGCGCCGGAGCCGCGCGCGCCCGCGCGTCATCGCGATGCGCTCATTCCGGCTGCTCCGACCGTGAGGCGCCCGGTGCCCGGGCGCTCATGCCGGCCCCCTCCGACCGTGAGGCGCCCGGTGCCCGGGCGCTCATGCCGGCCCCCTCCGACCGTGAGGCGCCCGGTGCCCGGGCGCTCATGCCGGCCCCCTCCGACCGTGAGGCGCCCGGTGCCCGGGCGCTCATTCCAGCTGCACCCGCGGGTCGAGCAGCACGTAGGAGATGTCGAGCAGGAGGTTCACCACCAGGAACGAGCTCGCGAAGACCAGGATGATCCCCTGGATCACCGGATAATCACGCATGGCGATGGCCTCGATCAGGTAGCGGCCCATGCCCGGCCACGAGAAGACGGTCTCGGTGAGGATGGCTCCGCCCAGCATGCGGCCGAACTGATCGGCGAGCACGGTGACCACCGGGATCATCGCGTTCTTGAGCGCGTGCTTGTAGACGACCGCGCGCTCGGCCAGCCCCTTCGCCCGCGCGGTCCGCACGAATTCCTGACCCAGCGTCTCGAGCATGCTGGAGCGGGTCTGGCGGGCGATCACCCCGGCCCCGAAGAGCCCGAGGCTGACCGCAGGCAGGACGAGGTGCGAGAGCCCGCCGGTCCCGCCGGCGGGCAGCCAGGGGAGCTGCACCGAGAACAGCAGGATCAGGATGAGGCCCGACCAGAAGATCGGCGTGGAGACGCCGGCCAGCGCGAGCACGGTGGCCACCACGTCGAGGCCGCTGCCGCGCCGGGTGGCGCTCAGGATGCCCAGGAGCACGCCGAGCGTGGCCGCCACCAGGATGGCGGCCGCGGCGAGCAGCAGGGTGCGGCCGAAGCGCTCGGCCAGCTCGCCCGCCACCGGGAGCGACGTGGCGGTGGAGCGGCCGAGGTCGCCCCGGGCGAGGCGCTCCAGATACGCGGCGTACTGCACGGGCAGCGGGCGGTCGAGCTGCCAGCGCTGGCGCAGCTCGGCCACCGTCTCCTCGGTCGCCATGTCGCCGGCGAGGAGGCGCGCGGGATCGCCGGGAATGAGGCGGATCACCGCGAACACCAGGACCGTGACCAGCAGCAGGGCGGGCACGCCGGCCAGGCAGCGGGTGAGGCAGAGGCGCAGCATGGCCGACGCGGGCGGGCGCTAGTCCTCGAAGTGGGCCCGGTGGAGCGGGAAGAGCGACTCCAGCGGGTTCCAGTCGAGCCCCTTCAGGCTCTTCTTGGCCGCCCAGATCTGCGGCTCGCCGTAGAGGAAGATGGCGGGCGCGTCCTCCATGAGGATCTCCTGCATGCGGGACAGCATCGCGAGGCGCTTCTTGGCATCGAGCGCGCCCTGCTCCTGCTCGAGCAGGCGGTCGAACTCCTCGTTCTTGTAGAACGAGAGATTGTTGCCGGCCGGACGCCAGAAGCGGGAGCCGAAGTCCTGGATCGCGCTGTCGATGTCGCCGTTCACCGAGCGCCAGCCGAAGAGCGCGGCCTGCACCGGGTTGCGCTCGACCGGCAAGGCCGCCTGCTGCGAGAGCGTGCCCCACTCGAGGTCCATGATCTTCATGGTCACCCCGACCTGCTTGAGGTAGCCCTGGATCGCCTCCAGCACCTGCCCGCTCAGGAGGTAGCGGCCCGGCGTGTGGTGCACCGTGAAGGTCAGCGAGGGCTGGCCCGCCTCGCGCAGCAGGCGGCGCGCCTTCTCGGGGTCGTAGCCGTAGTGATCGTGGGTCTCGGTGTAGCCGTAGCTGCCCGCCGGGCCCGGCGAGTGGAGCGGCGTGGCGGTGCCCGCGAACACGCTCTTCACGATCGCGGCCCGATCGATCGCGTGGTAGAGGGCCTGCCGCACCCGCCGATCCTTGAAGACCTCCTTCTGGGTGTTCAGGTAGAGCCAGATCACCCGGGCCGTGGGCGGGGTGTAGACGACCAGGTTCGGGTTGCGGGCCAGCCGCGCCGCCTCCTGGGGTGGCACCTGGAAGATCAGGTCCACGTCACCGCTCTCGAGCGCCAGCACCCGAGCCGAGATGTCGGGATACGGGCGGCTGATCACGGTGCGCAGCCGGGGCTTGCCCGCCCAGTACTGATCGTTTGCCTCGAGCCGCACCTCCTGCCCGCGCTTGTGGTGGACGAACTTGAAGGGGCCGCTGCCCACCGGCGCGGTGTGGAGGTTCTCGTCGCCCACCTTCTTGATCTGGGCCTCGCTGTACACCACGATCCAGTGGTAGCCGAGGGTGTTGGCCAGGGGCGCGTACGGGGCGCGGGTGGTGAGGCGCAGGGTGTGCTCGTCCACCGCGGTGA
>Ga0207649_10002043_pt1 | contig 11471 bp, 9 predicted proteins | sample KBSC43metaG_FD_184317 | JGI IMG/M metagenome (GOLD analysis project Ga0207649, IMG submission 184317) | Corn rhizosphere microbial communities from Kellogg Biological Station, Michigan, USA - KBS C4-3 metaG (SPAdes) (version 2) | ecosystem: Host-associated > Plants > Roots > Rhizosphere > Soil ... | reverse complement strand
ATCGAAGGACGCAAAGGTCGGATCGTTGGCGAAGAGATCGATTCCACTCACCCGCCACTGCGCCGGGTTCGCCATAATCTGCAGCTTGCAGGCGTTGTTCGGGCCCGCGGCCCATCCGGCCTGGGAGAAGCACGAGGCCGATACGGCCAATCCGAAGAGGAGTCGCTTGAGCATCAGGGCCTCTTATTTCTCATCCGGGACGGTGACAGATTTTAGGTCGACCAGTCCGGCATCGTGCGCGGGTACAGTGAACTCGAACTGCGGTCCTGTATACAATCTCACCTGGTAACGGTGCTGCGGGCGCAGGCTGGTGACCGCAAAACGGCCCACGGAGTTGGTGAAGAAGGGGACTGCGTTCGTCTCCGGCTGGCCAAGGTCGACCAATTGTCCGCTCGCGAGTGCGACCGGCTTACCTTTCGTGTCGAGCAAGGTTCCCGTCGCAGTAACATAGGCGTCGCTTCCAACCACCAGCTTGTAGCCGCTGTGGTAGGGCGGCCGGACCCGAAAGTCGCCAAGGCCGATGTCGTAGCCGGGCGGGGGATCCTTGACGTCGTAATTTATCGATTGGGTGACATAGGACGACAGATATCCATCGACGGCTCCCCCCAAGGGACCGCTGATGCTGCGGTACCTCGAGTCCGAAAGCAGGTCGCCGAGGACCACATCGTGACCTCGAAGGGACTCATGGGGCTCCAGGATCGCGAAACTGTCTCCGATCCGCGGCGTCAGCGCGAATGCCCCATCGGCAAAGGCGAGCGCGGTTGCAAATTGTGCGGTTGTCACCTGTCGCTGGGTAACCCGTCCGAAGGCGGGCCCGAATGTCGATTGGCTCAACGATGCATCGAACCTGTTCCCTGTGTACGTCGCATAGCCTTCCGCCGAGGTTTGGCTCTGGTTGCGATCGATCAGGGCTCCGTAGCCGACCGAACCGACGTAACTGTCGGGAAAATGTTCGTAACTCAGCTGGGCGTCGTCGTAATGATAGTCGTAGCGTGCTTCGCCGCGATCCTCGATGCTCGGCTGGAAGACGATGGAGATATTGAAGCCGATGCCGTTTTGCCGCTTCACCGTTGCAAGCTCGCCAAGATGCTGGAAATCCACTCCGGCGCGGACGAACCATTTGCGCGAGATCCGGTAATAAGCTTCGGTGTACAGGCGATACCCGTCCTTCAGGGGAAGCCGGTTGCGAATATAGGTCGCGCCGACCTCCGCCGATACGCTTGGGTTGAACGTGTGCGTGAGCACCGCCGATGCGTTCAACTCGTTGCTGTTGTCCTGCAAGGGCGCGCCGAGGCCGGTGAAATGTCGCGACTGAAGGATTCCATTCAGCGATACCGAAGTCGAGCGCTCCCCCTGGTCGAGCAAAAGCTCGTAAACCAGCCCGGCAAGGTAACCGTCGCCGAGCTTGCCGTGGCTTCCGGCGATCGTTGCATCAAGCCGGCCGCTGCCGATCAGGACCTGGGTCTGCGCCGAGAGTTGCTGGACGCTCGAACTTGCCTGCAATCCGAACCCGATGGCCGGGTGGTCGACGAAGGCTTTGCGGTAGAAGCCGGTCACTGCCAGCTGGCCGTCATATCGCGGTGAGAGGCCGAGGCGCGTCGAAAGCTTGCCGACGTAAAACCCGCCCTCCCAATCCCCAGGGTCGAGGTCGATCGGGTCGAGATAAGTCTGGTAATTGATGATCTGGGAAAATCCCGAAGCGTCTTTCACCGAGAGCCGGATATCGTTCGATCCGGATAGCAGGGGCAGGTTGCTGAGGTCATAGGAACCCGGTTGCAGCTGAAGCTGCTGGAACAGGACTCCGTTGCGGTAGACGTCCACCGTCGATTCCCGCTCGAGAACCAGCTGGTGGTCACCCTGAAGGATCGCCGTTCGAAACTGGTCGAATCGTCGTCTCTCCCGTGAAATTCCAAAGCCGCCCATCTGGACATAATTCTGGTCGAACCTGATTTCGGGCGTCAGGTCGCCGAGGTAGGCCCGCACATAATCGTCAGGATCATCGTAGACGAACCGCAGGTAGTTCCGGTCGAAACGGTAATCCCGGTTGAGCCCGTTGGGATTGCGGTCTGCAATCTGACCCTCGCCTTCGAGCACGATCGGGCCTGCCCGAATTGCCGAGTTCAGGAACACCGAGGGATCGCGAAATCCAGGATTGGGTCCTCCCCAGTCGCGCGATTCCGACACGGACGTGTCGAGAAAGAAGGAAAAGCCGGCCGGCATTGCGTTTGTGGCAAGCTCGGACTCATGATCGGTCGCGCTGTAGATCGACTGGGGCTTGCGTAACGTCGGATCGATCGATGTGATCGATATGGCGACGTTCTCGCTATCGAAGCTGGCGTCAATGCCGGCGCCCTTGAGATCCCCGGGGCCAATCAGTTTCCGCCCGGCGAGCGCCGTATCGAGCTTGGCCTGGCCGGCCTCGCTGAGCAGCGGCTTGATGAGAGTGGATATTTCGGCTGCATCGAAGGTCGTGGACCCGTCCGGCGCCATGTGCACCGAGATTTCGCCGAGATCGCGCTTGTAAAAGTCGACATCCACCGTGAGGTCGATCGCTCGGCCATAGGGGTTGCCCGTCGATCGGGCACGGCTTTGAGCAGCTGCCGAATCAGGGCCGGCGGGAGGTGCGGCCATGCTCTGCGCAGCCGCTTGGGCGTGGACCGCGACCGGCCAGGACAAAGCAATTGCGGAGATCAGTCGGCGATTCATCGCACACTAGTTGGAAAATTTGACCGTGATCGGCGCGTTGGCGAACTTTGCTCCGGTGGGAATGTCGAAGGTCCGGCGGCCATCGAGCGCCGCTACATAGCCGGCGCCGAGGATTCGGCTCATGTCGCCGCTCGTCAGGACCACCTTCAGCGGCTTGCCGTCTGCGCCTTTACCCTGGATTGTCCAGGTCGCGCCCGCCATCATCGCATATCGTTTCCCGCTATTGCGGACTGTCACTTCGATGCCCGGGACCGGCGCCGCTCCTGGAACTGCAGCTCCCCCGACCTTGGGCGGCGCAACCATCGTCGGGTGAACGCTTTCCACCGTGACGTTGGGCTGGGCGCCCGGCGGCGCCACAGTCACCAATACTTTCATGTGATAGACGATCTGCACGCTGACCGCGGGCTTTGCCTTGCCGACCTTGGAAGGATCGAGCGGCACCGGTAATTGATCGATCGCGACATAATATCCGCGCGAGGAATCCAGTGCGCCCCCGAGCCACTGGACCCGGACCATCTGCCGCTGGTTGGACTGCAGCACACCTTGCGGCGGGAAAACGAGAAAATCCGAATCCGCCGGCGTTTCGATAACCTGGTCGGTCGGGCTGAACGTTATGCGGTAGACGCGGACTTCGTAAGGCAGCGGCTGCTTTAGAATGTTGGTTACCTCGACGCGGCCCGTGGACCGGGCCCCGGCGGTGTTCAGCTCGAGAACCATCGGGGAGACGCTCATCGCGCCCGCGGGAGCGGACGCTCCGATCGTCCATCCGCAGGCCGCAACATAAGCAACGCAACCGACCCGAACCGACCTATGCATCCTTACCCCCAAACATCCGCGAACCCTGTTGCTAGATGGAATGAATTGGCCGCGGATTAACTCGCTTGGTTAATGTGAAGCCTTTCTCTGTCAGGCGGTGCCGGCACATACCGGCACCGCCTGCGAGAGTTTTGCGACCACGCCTTAGAGGGTGGCGAGCGTCAGAGTGACCGTGCCCTGATAGGTGCCGGCAACGAGACCGTTGCTCGAAACCTGCGGGATGTTGACGTCGAGGTGAAGCGGCGAACGCCAGGCGCCGAACTGGCCGCTCGCGGAATTCGCGTTGGTGGCCACGTCGACCGTCTGCGTCGACCCGGCGCCGACCGTGTTGATCGGAACGCCAGTGAAGGACGCGACGACCTCATACGGGATGTTCGCCTGGAACTGGCTGCTGTCGTATCCGCCCGGGTTCGTGTTCACGAGGCCGCGGATATCGTCCTTCGAAAGGGTCACAGTGTTGTTGTAGTTGCAACCAGCGGCCGCCGAATCGATGTTGACGTGGGCCGGTCCGGTCATCGTGAACAGCTGGCTTGCCGCCGTGTCGTCGCCCACGTTAACGCCGATCGTTCCAAGGTCGACCGTCGAGTTCTGCAGGCCGTTCGACACGCCCCCATCGACACCGGCAACCGCGCAATATTTGTTGACGGTGCCGTGAAGGGTGAACTGGGCGTTGACGGTGTTCGCGGCGTCGTCGTTGAAGTCGTCCCAGGTGCTGGAATTCCATGAAACTCCATATGACGAGCCATCGCCGTCATAGAATGTTCCGCCGTTCGTGCCGGCATTCGCGGCAGTGCCCATCATCAAGGCGCTGGCACCAAGCAAAAGTATCGTCTTCATTCTGCTCTCCTGTTCCACTTGTTTTTGCGTCCGATCGCCCCGATCACATTGAAGACAATGTGATTGTGATCGTCTCGCCGTAATCGCCGGCAAGGAGGCCGGCCTCTCCTCCCGCGTGGCCGAGGGCCACGTGGACCGTCATCCCTTCAGTCGCGATCGCGCCCTGAGAGGAAATCGATTTGCCGCCGATCAGGTCGCGGCTGTTGAAACTGTCCGTAATGACCGTCGCTGCGGGGGTTCTCGCCGGTATGGAAAGATCGAGCGCATAGGGTACGCTCCCCGCGTAGGGTCCTTGGCCGTTCGGAAACTGGATGTTGGTCAGAGCGCCATATTGCGCCGACACGTTCATCACGAAGGGCACGTTGCAATCGAGACCCATCGCCAGATTGGCTTGGAGACCGTCCCGATCGAGATTTCCAAAATCGATGTTACCGGGCGAGCTGATCGAGCAATGTTGCGTGACGTCGCCATGGACCAGGAGGCGCTGACTGGAACTCGCATCGAGTTCCGTCGCAAGCGCCGGCGAAGTTAACATGAGGAATGACGCCGCAAAGAGCGGCGCAAGCTTAGACGGCCCCGGCAACACGCAAACCCCCCTCGGATTACAACCGGAGGACCCGTCCCGAAGCGGGCCTCAGCGATTAATCGACTCAGTTAAGAAAGAGTTAACATGTTGATTAACTTGAGTCGATAATCCGCCCACATTAAATTAACGTTTGATAAGTAGGTGTCCGATAATGGGACAATTGCTTGCCGCTCGGCATAGAGAGGAAACGGTCATATTCTCGCGGATTCGGCCTGAGGGGTCGTGCCGACAACTTCCCTGCAAATTGCCGTTATGCTATCTCTTACAAAGTCAGGACTAGTCCCGGTCTTAGCTCGCTTCGAGGTCGCCGCCCTGGCCGGGGTTGGCGGCCTCTTTCGTTCGATCGCCAAACGCGGTGTCCGTATTGGGTGGAAAGTGGACGTTAGTCCAATCGAGACAGTAACCAAGTGCCCGCGACCACGAGAGCCAAGAACACTGTTGTAACCAACCATGCTCCACGCGGACCCCAGCGCTCGCTGGCCCAGTCATCCATCCAATCGAGCGGCGCGCGGCGCTTAATTATCATCCAAGTTCCGCCAACTAAGAAGACCAGTGCGGCGGTTGCCGTGACCCAACGCAGTCCGGATGTTTTGTGGAAGAATATCCGGTCAACTGCAATCGCCGCGTTTAGCAAGCCACCGAAGACCATTAGATAGCCGGTATTGCGGTCGTCGCTTGCTGAGTCGCGTGCCATTGGAACGCCAGCTTACCGTCTGCTGTAATGTCCGCAATGGGTGGAAAGCCGTCACTCGCCAGGGTAGCTTGACGGCATGTCCTGGAAGGTCTTCGCCTTGCTCTTCGGAGCACTTTCCATATTGGCACCGAGGCCCAGCAATGCCGCTTCTGCTTGGGACAAGCCGGACTGTTTCGATGCCGAGGTCAATGCGGGCATCGCGCAACAGACGCCGACCGCCGTTCTTGGTTGCGGTTCCAATTGCATTGTGATGAGCTGGCCGTGGATTCTCAAACTGCACGTCGAGAGAGTCATCAAAGGAACTCTCCCCTCGAAGGCGACGCCACTAACAGTGCTGACGGTGCAGCACGCTTATTATCGAACCGATCTTCCGCCGCGCAGGTGGTGGCTGAGGCGCAACTCCTTAGGAGTCTTCAACGTCATCAAGATCGAAAATGGGCCTCCTCTTCCGCTCTGTCCGGGTGGGAGCAAACCGGCTAAGCCATACATCAGTCTTCCTACGGGAAAGACACTCGCCGATGTCGAGCGCGAGGCAGAGCATCCGTAGTCGAATGTCCGCAACGCGTCGAAGTTGGTCGCGGCAAGTTTGGGTGGAAAGCGGACACTAGCCAAGCACGCCTTAGCCAATCACAACTGCGGTCTGTTGCTCATGCGCTATGGGGGTTCGTCGTGATCACGCTCGCGTTTGTATCCGCTGCTGCAGCTATCCAGCCTAGGACCACTCAGTCCGCAACCAAATCGGAAAGGATCTTCGGTTGCGAGTATTTCAAGACTGATCGCGAGGCCGCCGACGGGTGGGTGCATCAGGTGGATATACGCATGGTCGAGCGCGCCGACGCGACGTGGACGGTTGAACGTGGCAAGGAGGCGCCCATAATTGCGACCCCGTTTCCAGCGCAGTTTGGAAGCGTCGGCCATTCAGTAAGTCTCCGCTGGAAAGATGCGAGGGGTCACCAAAGAACGACTTACATCTCCTTCTCCGACGCCAAGCTACCGGACGGCATGCAGGTGTTTTGGTTGAACTTCGATCGCCCGTCGCTTTGGAAGGCGCCCGGATATTTCTGCCAGTCCATGGGCGACGATCCAGCTGAAGCGGTTGGTGTGAAGGTCAGGTCAAATCCCAACCCTCTGGGAGCTCGTTAGAGCGGCCTTTCTAATGTCTTCTTAGGGTGGAAAGCTTCCGCTAGCGGGGGTCGCTTAGACGTCCAGGAAAACGACTGCAGAGCGCAGGCTCCTCGCACTTAACCGCGTCGCAGCCGAAGGAAACAAGCTTGTGCATCAATCCTAGTTTCTGCGCGGCATCGAGGCTTTGGCCCATTTCACAGTAGAACCCGAGCTGTTCCTTGGCGCATTGTCTGCGAATGTCGGCGACACGGTCAAAACGCTTCCTTGCCGCGCTCGGTAACGTGCGGGCAAACTGGTCGAGGAAATCGGGAACCGCTCCGTCGCTCAACATTTCGACATGGCGCGAGGGACATTCACGATGAAGGGCGGTCGTCCATTCGTTCCAAGAATCAGGGGTGCTGGTCGCCCCGGTTAAGAGCATCAACACCGGCGCGGCCAGAGTGACGGTCCTCATCGACCCACAATAACATCGTAAGCCGACGGCAGGAATGGGTCGAAAACGGACACTCGCCTTTCGCGCACTGTGCCCTTCGTCGATGCCGTCGGGTCGGCTTATGGCGCGAACAGCGAACAATCGAATTACGCGCGCCGTATAGCTTTCGAATATCGCAAGGGTCGTCCTAGGTTTCTTGGGTCATGGCCGTGACATCCCAAATGAGGAGAAGCAGCATGAACCGCGAAGATACCGAGAATGATCTCGTCGAACTCGGCGCAGTGACCGAGGAAACCAGGGGCGGAGCGATCGGCTTCGTCGACTCGGAGCGAACGCTCCAGCCCTCCCTTGGACTGAGCGACGACTGACGATCGGAACGCGCGCGCCATATGGCGCGCGCGTCACCCTCTGCAGATGCCTTTCTCCTACCGTCTCCGCCCGGGCCTGCACTGGACTCTTTGCGGCGGGCGACCGGTCTTCCTCGACTTCGCGGGCGACCGGTACTTCTGTCTCGGCCCCATGCTGGAGGAGGCCTTCCTCCGCTTCCTGTCCGGTGACCTCACCGCCGACGACCTTGGCCTGCAGCCGATTGTCGCGCGCGGCCTGTTTGTGCGCGAGGAGGCAGATGCGGCAACCGACCCGGTTGTGCCGGTCGCACCTGCGACCGGGGATTATCTGGACGAGCCGGGGCGGCGAGCGAGGGCGCTCGATCTTTTGGCGGCAATGTGGTGGCAGGTGCGCTGGGCCTTTCGCCTTCGCGCCAAAAGTCTCGAAGCGATCGCCGTTGGTATCGGGAGCGGTTCGTGGCGGGCTGGCCGGACCCCGGCGGACGCCCACCGCCGCATCGCGCGGCTCGCCGCGTCCTTTGCGGCGAGTGCGCTCGTGCTTCGTGCCGCGGACAGGTGTCTGGTCAGAGCGCTCGCATTCCAGGATCTTTGCGTGAGGCGCGGGATCTATCCCCAGCTGGTCTTCGGCGTTCGGGCGAACCCGTTTCGCGCACACGCCTGGGTGCAGCTCGAGGATAAGGTGCTGATCGGCGACTATGAACAGGTCCGGTTGTTCACGCCCATCGCGGCGCTCGGATGAGGCCGCGTTACCTGCTGATGGCGGGTCAAGGCGCCGGCGAGGGCGCCGAGAGGCTTGCCCTCGCAAATCTGCCGGCGGGTTTTCAGCCGGCTTTTTCGCGGCCGGGTCTCAGCGCCTTTGTGAACGAAGGTTGCGGCTGCAGGCCGGTCGACGGGGCCGGCTGTATCCTCGGGACGCTCATGCGCCGCGGCGGAGAGATGTGCGAGGTCGCCTCCCTCTCTCCCGGCGAAGCGGCTTCGATATCGGCGGGCGGCGGCGCCGTCCTCCTTAGCCGTTACTGGGGCGGATACGTCGCCGCCCTTACCGGCACCGACGGCGTTCGCGTGATGCGCGACCCCTCGGCCGCGCTTCCCTGCTATTTTGTCCGGGGCGGCGGATTTGCGGCCTTCGCCTCGGATGCCGAACTTCTTGTGGAGCTGGGGCTCGCCCAAATCGAGATCGACTGGCGAAGCCTTGCCGCGCATCTCTACGCGGGCGGAGTTCCATCGTCCGCAACCGCCCTTTTTCGAATTTGCGAGCTCCTTCCCGGCTTCGCCATCGAGCCCGGCGCGGATTGCGCCTGGGGGACTCAAAGCTTGTTCTGGTCGCCATGGGACCATGTTGCTCAAATGCATGGAGCAGGGGAGGCGGCCGCCGCCGAGCGCGTGCGGTGGACCGTCGGGCGGTGTGTCGGCTTGTTGGCCGAGCGCCAGGGTCGCCTGCTCGTGAGCATTTCCGGCGGTCTCGATTCGTCGATTGTCGCCGCTTCGCTCGCCGCGGCCGGCGCGGAGGCGACCTGCCTCACCCTCTATGGCGAGGATCCGGAAAGCGACGAGCGCCCGTTCGCCCGGCTGCTGTGCAAGCATCTCCGCCTGCCGCTGGTCGAACGGCCCTACCGGGTGGAAGACATCGACCTTGCAGAAGCGCCGGCGCCGCATCTGCCGCGCCCTTCCGACCGGACCCACGCGCTCTCCTACGAGCGCGCGCATCTTAAGGTTGCGCTCAACATCGGTGCTGAAGCTTTCGTCACCGGCAATGGCGGCGACAGCGTCTTCGGTTATTCGCAATCGGCCGCAGCGATCGCCGATCGCTACCTTGATGAAGGCCTTTCGCCCGGGCTCGCCGCAACCGTGCGCGATATCTGCGTCCAGACCGGGTGCGGCATTTTCGAGGCGGTGGCGAACGCGGTGAGAATTGCGCGGGGCCCGCGCTCCTATCGCTGCCGTGGCCGGGACATGTTCCTCGATCGCGAGGCGGTTGCCGCGCTCGGCCCGGCGGCGCTGGCGCATCCCTGGCTGGACGCGCCGGCCGGGGCGCTTCCCGGCAAGTCGGCGCATGTCGCGTCCATCCTTCGCGTCCTCCAATGCCTCGAGCCGGGGCGGGGAAGCGTTCTTCCCGTCCTCAACCCGTTGCTGTCGCAACCCGTCGTCGAGGCCTGCCTTTCGGTGCCGAGCTGGACGTGGCGGACGGGAGGTCTGGATCGTTCGCTCGCCCGGCGCGCCTTTGCCGCCGATCTCCCGCCGGCGATCGTTCGCCGCCATGTGAAGGGCGGACCCGACGGCTTTACCGCACGGATCCTCGACCGCTTTCGCCGCCAAATCCGCGAGCGGCTCCTGGACGGCCACCTTGCGCGAGAAAGCATCGTCGATCGCCGGGCGGTCGCCCGAGAGCTGGATCATGGCCACGGCGGCGGCGAAGAGCGCGCGCGCATCCTCGAACTCGTTGCCGCCGAAGCCTGGATCGAAAGTTGGCTCGCACGGCGCTCTGGGCTCCGTGCGTCTCAGGGACCCGGGGAGCCGGCCCTGAGCCTGTCCCAATGCGCAAGCTCCGCTTTTCGGTCGGGAGAAGCGGACCTGAGGCCGCGAAGCCAGTAATCGAACCAGTCGAGCGCGCGCCGGTAGACCGCGAGCCGGTGTGCGGGCTGCGATTTGTTGTGATGCTCGCCGGGGAAAACGGACATGTCGACCGGGGCGCCGGCTTCGCGAAGCGCCGTATAGCTTTCGAGTGCGTTCCAATATTCATAGTCGGCCAGCTGAAGCAGGATCGGAGTCCGGATCCGCCGCGCGTTGGTGGAGAGCGATAAGTCTTTCCAGAAGCTCGAATTGCGCTCGAGCAGTCCGGGATAGCCGTCCTCGCGATATTCCCGGGCGCTCGCCGGGCCGACGCGCATCGCCAGGGTCGTGTCGAAGCAGCAGGAGCTCATCGCCGCCGCCGAAAAAAGCGAGCTGTGGAGGAGGGCCCAGACGACTGTGGTCGAGCCGTTGCTAAGACCGGTGATCCCGATATGGCGAGGATCGGCAATGCCGCCCGCGATTGCCCTCCGCACCCCGGTTTCCACGGACGAGAAGACGCTCCGGTCGTCGGCAAATCCGGCGAGGTTGATCCGGTCGCCCTCATGGAAGCTGCGGGCGCCGCGGGCGATTGCGATCGCTTCCGGCCGCTGGACGCTGAGCACCGCATAACCGCGGTTGGCGAATGCCTGGATCGGATAGTCGTCGCCGGTCCCGCCGCGAAGGAAGCCGCGCGTCTGATACTGGACGACGACCATCGGGTAGCGTTGGCCCGGCCGATAGCCGACCGGAAGGACGAGGTCGCCGATCGCTTCAAGGCCGAAGGCGTTGCGCCAGTGAAGGCGCCGGACCCCGCCGAGGGTGAGGTGCGAGAATTCGGGGTTGGGATCGAACAGCAGCCGGCGCTCGCCGGTTGCCGGATCGAGCAGCTCGAGCTGCCTCGGCTCGAGCGAGCCTTCGCGCAGGCAGACCAGCTGGTCGCCTCTGGGCGCACAGCCGGCGAAAAGGTCGTCGGTCAGATAGAGGCGCCGAACCGATCCCGATCCAGGATCCCATTCGTAGATGGCACTCGACCCCTTTGCCCAGCCCTCGCGGCGAAAGAAGCGAACATGGCCGGAATTCGTCCGCCAGGGATGCGTCGCGCCATCGCACCGCGTCTGTTTGCACGCGGCGATTCGGCCGCCCGGGAGCCGCACCTCGAGGGACCCCGGTGCCGCTCCGCCGGTGAGATCGGTCGCCGAAATCCAGGGTGAACCATCGCCGGGTCCGGGTGGGGTGGAGCCGGCGGCAATCAGCGTGCCCGCGCCGCTGAGCGCGGCTGCTTCCCCGGGGCTGGCCGGTCCAACGTCTCCGGTGGCGAGATCGAGACGCTCGACCTCGCGCCCGATCGGCGGGGCAGGGAAGGGATGATTGCCGTCG
>Ga0207649_10002035_pt1 | contig 11499 bp, 8 predicted proteins | sample KBSC43metaG_FD_184317 | JGI IMG/M metagenome (GOLD analysis project Ga0207649, IMG submission 184317) | Corn rhizosphere microbial communities from Kellogg Biological Station, Michigan, USA - KBS C4-3 metaG (SPAdes) (version 2) | ecosystem: Host-associated > Plants > Roots > Rhizosphere > Soil ... | reverse complement strand
CGAATCCAGCGGCGAAGCGCCCATCACTGCGTGCCCCCTCCCATCTTCCCATTGGACAAGAGCAGTCTTGCTCCGGTCCCGTCATCTTGTTTATGTGACCATTTTAACAACCGTCGCCAAATGAATATCGCGCAAAACATCCTCGCAGGAGCGGGCAGCAGGATCGTGTGCACTCTCGGCACGGGTGAAAAATTGCGGGCTTCTTTCTGCGCCCACTTCAGGCGCTGCATGAAGTTGGACTTGTTGTCGGGGCATCAAGCAAGTTCTCCGTACGCCTGATCGATCAAACCTCAAGCGCGCCCGAATTCGGCCGATCGTGATGAACCGCGCGGCAAGCGCTGTTTCAATTCGAGGGAGCGATCCACATGAGATGGACAGACGTGAGAGTCAAGTCGAAGTTGATGCTTGGTTGCGCCGCAATGGCGGCAGTGGTCCTGGCAGTCTCGGCCCTGGCCTTGCATTCGCTGAGCAGGTCGAACGATCGATTCGACACCTACCTGAGTGGCGTGGGGCAGCGTGAGCGCCTCGTCATCGCTGTGAGAGGCGCGGCCAACGCGCGAGCCGTTGCGGCGCGCAACTTGGTGCTCGTGAGCACGCCGGCCGATCGCGACGCAGAAAAGGAGGCCGTGACCAAGGCCCACGACAACATGCAGGCGTCCATGGCGGCACTGCGGTCGGCCATCGACAAGGATCCGGCCGTCACGGAACGCGACCGCGATCTCATGGCGAAGATGGAGTCCGTCGAGCGCAGCTACGGGCCCCTGGCGCTGAAGATTGTGGGGCTCGCGCTCGAGGGCAACCGGGAGGAGGCGGTCTCCAGAATGAATGCGGAGTGTCGGCCGCTGCTCGCGTCGCTGCTGGGCAACGTGGCAGCTTACGTCGAATACCAACAGGCGATGTCTCGCGGTGCTGTGACGCAGGCGCAGCGTGCATTCGAAAACGATCGCAATCTGATGATCGCCGCTTGCGCCTTGGCAACCGCAGCTGCCATGGCCATGGGGTGGCTGCTCAGCAATGCCGTCACGCGGCCTCTCAACCGGGCGGTCGAACTCGCCGAAGCGGTGGCGGCCGGAGATCTGCGCTCGACCATCGTCGTCGACCGCAACGATGAAACCGGCCAGTTGCTCGCCGCGCTGCAGCGCATGAACATGAATTTGTCCGAGATGGTTTGTGGCGTGAAACAGTCGGCTGACGGCATGTCGACCGCGGCGCGGGAAATCTCGTCCGGAAACCAGGACTTGTCCCAGCGAACGGAGCAGCAGGCCACCGCACTGCAGGAGGCGGCCTCGTCCATGCAGCAAATGACGACGACGGTGCAGCTGAGCGCGGACAGTGCTCGGCAGGCCAATGAGCTCGCCAACTCAGCCGCGGAGGTGGCTGGCAAAGGTGGCGACGTGGTGGAGCGCGTGGTGCAGACGATGGACCAGATCAGCCAGTCGAGCAAGAAGATCAGCGACATCATCGGCGTCATCGACGGCATCGCATTCCAGACCAACATCTTGGCCCTGAACGCCGCGGTCGAAGCGGCGCGCGCCGGCGAGCAAGGCCGCGGCTTCGCCGTCGTGGCCACGGAAGTGCGCACGCTCGCGCAGCGCGCGGCCGATGCCGCCAAGGAAATCAAGTCGCTGATCGGCGTGAGCGTCGCCACCGTGGAGACCGGCAGCGTATTGGTCGGCGAAGCGGGACGCACCATGAACGACATCGTGTCGCAGGTGCGCCGGGTGACCGACCTGGTGGCGGAGATCAGCGCGTCGACCCACGAGCAGAGCGCGGGCATCGTTCAGGTGAACCAGGCCGTGGCCTCGATTGACCAGGGAACGCAGCAAAACGCGGCCTTGGTCGAACAAAGTGCGGCTGCCGCGGAAAGCCTCAAGGTGCAGGCATCGGCGCTTCTCGATGTCATCGCCCGATTCAAGACAACGGAGTTTTCCACGGCCACGCACTGAATTGCAGGCGCGTTCACTCAGCGGGCGCGGCAGCGGCGCAGGCCCCATGCGATGGGGCATCACCGCTGCCGATCACATCAGGCGACTGCGCCGGCCAGTCCCATCGCACGGGCAACAAGCGCCTGCTGCTGACGCCGGTGCACCACGTAGGACGAGGTGGCACCGGAGGCCGTCGCGGGTTGAACCACCTCCTGCAGCACCGCACCAGCAGGGCACAACGCGGCCAGCTCATCGCGCACGAACGCCCACGCTCCCTGGTTGCGGGTTTCTTCCTGCGCCCACACGAGGGTTGTCATGCACGGATAGCGCTCCAGCACCCGCGCGACGGCCTCATGGGGGAACGGGTAGAGCTGCTCGAGGCGCAGCAAGGCCACATCGCTGTTGCCGCTGGCTTGGCGGGCACGCTGCAGGTCGTAGTACAGCTTGCCGCTGCACAGCACGACGCGGGTGATGTCCGACGGCACGGTGACCTCGGCATCGTCCAGGACCGTCTGGAATGCCCCTTCGTGCAGTTGCTCCACGGGCGAATGCGATGCCGTCTCGTTGTACAGCGTGGCCTTGGGCGTCATGACGACCAGCGGCTTGCGTACGTCGCTGAAGGCTTGTCGGCGCAGCAGGTGGAACCACTGCGCCGATGTCGTCGGGCTGGCCACGCACATGTTGTCCGCGCCGCACAACTGCAGGAAGCGGCTCAGGTAGGCATTGGAATGCTCCGGGCCGACGCCCTCGTAGCCGTGCGGAAGCAGCAGTGCAAGCGCCGAGCGGTAGCCCCACTTCTCCTCCCCTGCGCTGATGTACTGGTCGATGAAGACCTGCGCGCCATTGACGAAGTCGCCAAACTGCGCCTCCCACAGCGTCAGGCTGCGCTGGTCCTGCACGCTGTAGCCGTACTCGAAGCCCAGCACGGCCTCTTCGGAAAGCACCGAGTTGGTGATGTCGAACCGTGCCGCGGCGGTGTCCAGGTGGTGGAGCGGAATGAATTCGCGGCCCTGTGCACTCGCCTGGTCATGCCAGACGGCATGCCGGTGCAGGAATGTTCCGCGGCGCACATCGAGGCCGGACACGCGCACACCGATGCCGGACTCCAGCATGGAGGCATAGGCCATGTTTTCCGCGAAACACCAATCGACGAGCCCGCCTTCGTCCTGAACAAGCCGGTGCCAATGCCGGATCAGCGCCTGGACGACCGGATGCGGTTGGAATCCCTCGGGGAGCCGGGTCATGGCCGTGACCATGGCGCGCAGGCTGGCCCGCGATACCGCCGAGATCTGGGGCGCCGCCTGCACCGGGCGCGACGCTGCGGGAGGTTGCGGGATCTTGCCTTCGAAGGCCTCATGGACGGCTGCCCGGCTGGAAGCGATGTAGGCGGCCATGTCCGCGTCCGTGGCCATGCCGGCCGCGGCGAGGGCGGCACCGTACACGTCCACAACCGATGGTTTCAGCTCCGCCATGGGGTACACCCCCGGGCTCGTCACCATGGGCTGGTCATGCTCGGAATGGCCGAGCCGGCGGTAGCCGATCAGGTCGATGACCACATCGGCACCAAAGGCCGTGCGGTAAGCCACGGCGATCTCCGCGGCACGCAACACCTGCTCGGGCGCATCGGCATTCACGCGCAGCACCGGAGCGTCGATCATGCGGGTCACATCGGTGCAATAGCGGGGCGCCTGGGCGTCCATCAGGTTGGGTTCCGTGAAACCCAGCTGGTTGTTGATGATGACGTGGACCGTGCCGCCAACGGAGTAGCCAGGCTTTTGCGACAGCATCAGCGTTTCCATCACCACGCCCTGGCCGGCAAAGGCGGCGTCGCCGTGCAGCACGAGGGCCATCGCCGTGCTGGTGTCCGGTCGATGCATCTGCCGGGGCGTCTGCCGTGCCTGACTGGCGTGGGTCATGCCAATCACCACCGGATAGACGCTTTGCAGGTGCGACGGGTTGTAGGCCAGTGTGAGAGAGACATCGCCATGGCGCGTAGGAACCACGCGCAGGCCGCCCACGTGATAGATCAGATCGCGGTGTCGTTCCGGTTCAGGGGATTCCGGATCGAAATAGTCGAGCACGTCTGCCGGTGGCATGCCAAGCACATTGACGAGCATGTTGACCCGTCCGCGATGGGGCATGCCCATGAAAACTTCACCGATGCCGTGCACGGCCGCTTGTTCGATCAAGGCGTCGACGAGCGGTACCAGGGCCTCGCATCCTTCCAGCGAGAAGCGCTTGGCGTGCGGGAAGCGCCGGGCCACGTGCTGCTCCCACGACTGCACCTGGATGAGGCGGTCGAGCAGATCCGTTCCACCGTTGTTGTCGGCGACCATGGATTCCATGCGGGCATAGAGCCATGCGCAGCGCTCTTCGTCCCGGATGCTGGAGCAATCCAGCGCCAAGGATCCGCAATAAATGGTCTTCAGGCGCGCGTCCAGGCCCTGTACATCGTGCGCGCCCAGCAACAACATGCCGTCGGTGGTGACAGCATCGGCAGGCGACAGCCCGAAGCGCCTGGGCATCAGTCGGAGGGAATCCATGGGATCGGACAGCGCCAGCGGGTCAAGCCTGGCGCATCGATGGCCGTGAAGGCGATGCGCGTCGATGAACTGCTGGACGCCAGATCTGACGGCGACCGTCGGGGAAGCAGGCGCGGAGCCCAGTTCCGCATCCGAGGCAAGGCTGGAACGGGGCGTGCCTGAACGGCGGTGAAACGAAGTTTTCATTGTTGATTCCTCCCTGATATTGGCGACGCGGGGTTCTTTGCCCGTCAATTCGCCACGAGGGACAGGCATGTGCTGAGCCTGTTGACCTCGTCCTACTGCAAAAGCCGGCCCATGGATCGGCACGGCACCTACGAACGCCGGGTCTGTGCCCGTTACGTGTCTCCTGCTCCTCTCAACCACGCGCAGACCGCCGTGGCGGTCTGCGCATGAAGTGCTCCGGGCCCGTCGCTAGAGCGCAAACGCTCGCACTACGTTGGTCAGTTGTTGGGCCTGGTCTTGCAACGAACGTGCCGACGCAGTGCTTTGTTCCACCAGCGCGGCATTTCTTTGTGTGGAGTCGTCCATCTGGACGATCGCGGTGTTGACCTGTTCGATGCCGACGCTCTGCTCGCGGCTGGAGGCGCTGATCTCGGCCACGATGTCGCTCACGCGCTTGATGCTGGTCACGACCTGCTGCATGGTCACGCCGGCCTGTTCGACCATCTTGCTGCCCTCGTCCACCTGGTTGACCGAGGCGTCGATCAGCGTCTTGATCTCCTTGGCCGCCAGGGCGCTGCGCTGTGCCAGGCTACGCACTTCGCTGGCCACGACAGCAAATCCCCGCCCCTGTTCGCCGGCACGGGCCGCCTCGACGGCCGCATTGAGCGCGAGGATGTTGGTCTGGAAGGCAATGCCATCGATGACGCCGATGATCTCGACGATGCGCTTGGACGAGGCCGAGATCGAGCTCATGGTGTCGATGACCCGGCCCACGACCTCGCCGCCCTGGGTGGCCACATCGGAGGCGGACATGGCCGAATGGTTGGCCTCGCCTGCACTGTCTGCGCTGTGCTTGACGGTCGAGGTCAGTTGCACCATGGCAGACGATGTCTCCTGCAGGGCGCTGGCTTGCTGCTCGGTACGGGTCGAGAGGTCCATGTTGCCTGCGGAGACTTGCTGGGCCGCCGAGGCGATGACATCTGCGCCGCTGCGCACTTCGGAGACGATGCGGTGAAGGCTGCCGACCATGTATCGCAGCGCCGTGATGAGGCGCCCCACCTCGTCCTTGCCCGCTTCGTCGACGCGGCAGGTCAGGTTGCCCGCCGCAACGGACTCCGCCACCTCGATCGCGCGTCGGATGGGCCGGGTGATGGACTGCGTGATGTAGTAGGCCGTGGCCCCGCCCAGCATCACGGCAAGCACGGAGGCCACCAGCATCTGCAGCTTGGCCTGCTGCGCGTCGCGCTTGGCCGCCGCCACTTCGCTGGACATGCTTTGCGCCTGGTGATCCACCATCTTGTCGATCAGCGCGTAGTACCGCGACTGGGGACCGGGGATCTCATTCTGGTAGGTGGCCATGGCCGCTTCGCGTTCGCCGGCGGTCATCTGATCGAAGACCTTGCGCACGACGGCGCCGTACGCCTTGCGCGCCTTCGTCTGCTCCTCGAAGATGGCCTTGCTTTCCTCCGTGTGGATCAGCTTTTCGAACTGGGCCAGGTTCTCGGTGTTGGCCGCACGGACGCTGGCGTATTCGTCCATGTACTTCTTCTGCTGCTCCGGGTTCGAGGACAGCAGGAGGCGGCCGATGAGGTTCGCGCCCCGATCTCCCACGTTCTTGATCTTGCTGCTCAGCGCGATCTGGGCATAGCGGTCGTCCACCACGTCGTCCATGGTGTCGCTCAACCCATCCAGAACCGAAAACGCGACGCCCAGGACCACGAGCAACAACGCAATCACGACCGAAAAGGCCAGCGCAAGGCGTGAACCTATGTTCAGGTTCGAAATTCTCATTCCGCTTTACTCCCCAAAACATGCAACTGAACGACCACGGCGGCACCTCGGCCACGCGGACGCTCAACCAGTTCCCCACCGCTCAGACCCTCGCGGGCGTGAGCTCAAGCGTCTATATTGTTGAAATGTTCGAATCTCGACATCGCCGGATTTGCGGCGTGTTTCACGGACAGTTCGATCCTTACTTCGGCACCTTGCACCCTCCGTTGAGGCGATCGCCCCTCGGGCTGCGAAATCTGGCACAGCAAAAGTCGTCGTCTTCCATGGTGCCCTAACTGCTTGTGAAACATCGTTCACCGACAGCGTCCGCCTGGAGCACTTGAAAGGCAATCCCTAGGGTGAAATCCACAGACCGCCGGACTGATTTATTCCGGGATTCAACTGTGTTCGGAACGAAACTGTTCAGCTCCCGTGTCATTTCTCCTATGGAGTTGCTGTTGAAGCAGCCGCTGGAAATCATCTGCTCCCTTGTTCTTTCTGCTGCCAATGAATCGGCGTCGTTAAAAAGCACGAAGGAGCAATATGAACTTCAGTTCATTTGCCTTGCCGAAAAACTGAATATCTTTTCAGCATGCTCCTGATGCTTTTTTGAGCACCGATGGAGCTGCCTCCACTGGGAAATGCCGTGGCCGCCGCAGGAAACCCTGCGCTGGGCCTGCACCCTTCGCACAGCGCATACCTCGAGCGCATCCACCCTCCGCGAGGCACTGCCGCGGAATTGCCGCAGGACATTTCAATTCGCATACCGCCCGCGCTGCTTCCGGTTTCACCGAAATCCATGGGGCCTGCCTCGTCTTCAGAGCACCGGGGTTATCGAAAGCACAGGCTCAAGGTGAGTCTGTTGCCGCGGAAATGCGGCGATTTCCATCGCACATCAAAAGCATGATGCGCCCCCTCGATGACAAGTTGTTGTCAGAGTGCCTGCCCCGCCAGGTACCGTTCGATCCAGCCGCAGACGTGGTCGATCGCCACGCGCACCTTGCGCGGCAGCGGCCGCTGGTCGGGGAACACGAGGTACACGGGCGTGCTGGGCAGGGCATGGTCGGCCAACACCCGGACGAGGCTGCCGTGGCGAACATCCCGTTCCACGACGTACACGGGCAGCCGGGCATACCCCAGCCCGGCCAGGGCGGCCTGACGCATCGCGAGGAAGCTGTTCATCCGCAACCAGTGGTGCACGGTGACAGCCTGTTCAACGCCGTCGCGCGTGAAGACCCAACGCTGGTGATCCGCGAAGTGCGGGTTCGACAGGCACGGTTTGCCCGCCAGGTCGCCCGGTTCGCCCGGTGTGCCATGACTCGCAACGACGGCCGGTGCCGCGACGACCCAATCCTCGAACTGACCCAGCGGCTTGGCGATGAGGCGAGGATCGATGTCGGGGCTCAAGCGCAGCGCGAGGTCGTAGCGGCCTGCGACCAGGTCGCGAGGATCGGCGCTCAGGTCCAGATCGAGCGTCAGCCCGGGGTGTGCGGCATGCAACGCCGACAGCAGATCGGACATCACCTGGATGCCGAAGGTCATGGGCACGCTCATGCGGATCCGCCCGCTCACCTCATCGCGCAGGCTCGACACCGAGCGCTCGGCCTCGCTCAAGGTTTCGCGCAAGTTGCGGCAGTAGTCAAGATAGACCAGGCCCACTTCGGTGGGCGTCACGCGGCGCGTCGTGCGATGGAGCAACCGCACCGACAGCGCCTGCTCGAGGAAGCCGACCTGCTTGCTGATGTAGGCCTTCGAACAGTTCAATGCATCGGCAGCCTTGGTGAAGCTTCCGTGCTCGGCCACCGCCAGAAAGGCCATGGCCCATTCGAAACGCGGGGCGATTGTTTCCATGGAATCGACAATGGGTTGATCGGCAGGGGGCTGATTCATGAGGCAGGCTTCTTCACACTCCGGACAACGCCCTCCCGGATCGGGAGGCATGGAACCTCCGGAGCCTTCATGACATTGATCCCCTTTCATTCTCCGTCACGCCCCCATTGGGGCCGCACCCCGGCATGGTGCATGGCCGCCGGCCTCGCTGCCTTGCTGACCACCGCAGCATCGGCCGGCACGCTGGGTGTCTTCACCTCGCCCGAGGCGGGATTCGATACGCACACCTTTTACTATGACGACGGCCAGGAAGTGGTGGTGTTCGACACCCAGTTCGTCCCGCAACTCACCCAGGCCATGGTGAGCAAGATCCGGAGCGAGACCCGGTCGCCCATCACCAAGGTGGTGGTCACACACCCCAACCCGGACAAATTCAATGGCCTTGCGGTGCTGCATGGGCTCGGCGCCATGTCGATCACGAGCGCTGCGGTCGCGGCAGACATGCCGCCCGTCCATGCCTACAAGCAGAATTTCTTCGTGAACGTGGCCAAGACCTTCAAGGCCGACACGTACCCGAAGTTCGAACCGGTGAAGCAGACCTTCTCCGGCCCCTCGGCCACGCTCAAGCTGGCGTCCGGCGAAACGATCACCTTGTTTGCGTTGAAACATTCAGGCGTGGCATCTCACCAAGTGGCTGCACGCATCGACAGGACCGGCGACCTCATCGTGGGCGACCTCCTGCAACACAACGCGCATGCGTGGCTCGAGGGCGGCATCGTCAACGGCAAGCCGGCACCAGACCTCGAGGCATGGGTCTCTGCCTTGGGCGAGTTGCCCGTGCTTGCGGCCGGACATCCGGATGCCAAGGTGTATGGAGGCCGCGGCGAGTTCGTGCCCGTCAGCGTCGCGGTGCCTGCGCAACAGGCCTACCTGCGTGACGCCTTGTCGATCGCACGAACTGCGGTACGCAGGGACAGCAAGGCATGCGACAGCCCCCAGGCGTCACCGGCAACCATGGCGGCCGTTGAAAAGAAGCTGGCCGAGGCCTACCCGCACTACAAGCTGCCGTACATCGTGCACTACTCCGTGTACGGGCTGGTCGGGCAGCTTCAGCAAGCCGCCTGTTCGGCACCGGGTCGCTGACGAGGACCTGTTCACAGGCGGCCCTCGCCAGGCCGTCGCCTCACCCCCGGCGTGCTGTTTCGCCGCTACCATGCGGCAATACTTCTGGGGGAAGGGGACATCATGGTTCGCATCAGAACGGCGCTGGCGCTCGGCGCCGCGGCGTTGCTCGCCGCATGCGCCACGGGCTACGGCCCGAAGACGCTGACGGGCGGCTACACAGACGAGAAGCTCGACGACACGCACTACCGGGTGAAGTTCGACGGCAACGGCAACACGACGCAAGACCGCGTATGGAGCTTCTGGATCTATCGGTGTGCCGAATTGACGAAGCAACAAGGCTTCACCCACTTCGCGCTGCAGCGCCCTGGTGAGCCTCTGGGCCAGGCTCCCGGGCGGCCCCCGATGCTGTCCGCGGTATACCGCGGAGACGGCTCTTCCGGAATGATCAAAACCAAGGGCGGTGGCTACACGTACGTGCCGATGTACATCCCCAGCGCGCCCATCACCACCTGGCACACCGATGCGGTGGTGGCGATGTACCGGGAGCCGCTGCCGGAATACGTGGTGGTCTTGCGGGCGCAGACCGTGCTGGATCAATTGGAGCCGTACGTCCGTTCGAACGGTGCAACCCAGCCGGTGACACGCAAAGAGCTGTATCAGCGTGCCGCCACGATGAACCGTTCGGAGTCGAACTACATTTTCGGAGGTGAACTGTGAGAGCGTGGGTCGTCATGGCGGCCGCGCTCGCGTCGGCTTGCGTCGCCCGCGCGCAAGAGCCGGAGACGGCCCCGCCTGCACCATCGGCAGCGGCCTCCTCTGCCACCGATGGGTCCAGGCCGAAGCTGCTCCGCAACAGTTGCCGCTGGCCTGAGTACCCGCTGGCGTCCGTGCGCGCCGAAGAGAGCGGTACCACGCGCTTGCGCATGGTCGTGAGCGAAGCCGGCGTTGTGACAGAGGCCTCCGTGGAAAAGTCCAGCGGCCATCGACGCCTCGATGGCGCCGCTCGAGAAGCCTTGGCGCTTTGCAAGTTCGAGCCGGGACGTGACACGGCCGGGGTTCCCATTCGCTCGACGGCGTTCATCAGCTACGAATGGCGATTGAGTGACGCCGCACCGGACCCCTGGGTGGGGGTTCGCGCCGAGAGCGGCAAGTCTCCATGGCCCGTGACTGAAGCGCTGGACGCCGTGGCGGCGGCATTGACCACACCCACCGAAACCACCCTCGAACAGCGCACCAAGATCTTGAAGCGCATGCAGGAAGCGGCGATCAAGCACGCCAACTGCGGCAACATCGACAAGTTGACCGTCGCCCCGCCACCGGCGGACTGGAAATTCCCGCCTGTGACCGATCCGAAGACCCAGCGTGAAATGCGGATCGTGCGTGAGCAATGGCGTGCGAACCATTGCGGGGTTCCCATGACCTATGCGCTGGTCATGCGGTTTCCAGAAGGGGAAGTCGCCACGTTCAACATGGTCCCCATTCCAGCAACAGCCCCTGCAGTGAAGCCGGAAGATGCCTACGCCAAACGCGTGGCAGCGGCCATCAGGACGAACATTGCCTTTGTGGGGGGCCAGCGCAACCCGGTTGCCGAGGTGGAACTGACGGTCGCGCCCGACGGCCTCATCACATCGAGCCGCCTGCGCACACGCAGCGGCGACACGGCCTGGGATGATGCGGTGATGACGGCCGTCGCAAAGACTCGCCGACTCCCGCTGGATGACAAGGGGACGGCACCGCCTCTGGTCGTGGTGACGTTCCGCCCGCGCTGAGCTGAATCAGGGACAAACGCATGGAGACATGCGTCCACCGGCGAGACCTGGCCCCGCGGCTAAAAGGAGGCGGCTGACCCCGGTGGCGATACAGGCGTGCCTTCACCAGAAGCGCCTTGACTGCTGTTGGTGCCCCTGGTGGACGAGCCGGACGTGGTGCCGCCCGAAGGAGCTTGTGAACCCGAGGCCGCCCCATCGTTGCTGCTCCGGCCCGTGCTGGTGCCGGGCGCCCCGGTGGGTTCGTTCTCACGCGGACTGCAACCCAAGGCAAGCCCCAGCACGGCTGCCGCGATGGGCAAGGTGACATTCGTTGATCGCATGTTCATCTCCTTGGCAATGGCCATGGCCATGCCAAAGTTCCCCCCGGAACGG